>JAAUXT010023408.1_pt1 | contig 38272 bp, 37 predicted proteins | sample 7278171 | NCBI WGS metagenome assembly JAAUXT01 (sample SAMN14350112, study PRJNA611818) | marine sediment metagenome | isolation source: surface marine sediment (1.8m) | place: French Polynesia: Moorea | collected 2018-08 | reverse complement strand
TGTTGAGGTTACAAAATCTCAAAAATTTTAATCAGAACTGGTTCACTGGTTGGTTTCTAATTTATAACCAACAACAGTTGGAGAGATCAAAATTTTGTTTTGTATTGTATGAAAACAAAGCCTTCCCAAAATAAGAGAGAATTCAAAAATATATTGTTTCTTTTCAAATTTTATGCTTTTTCAGTAAAAAATATCAATTTGTAGATTCTTTTGAAAATTTTTTAATATTTGCCAAAAGTCTTTTTTGGCAAAAAATGCTTCATTTTACTTTATTTGTTTTGGAAAAAGGGTTTACAAAGCTGACAAAAAAGACAAAAAATACCTGGAAAAAAACTTTGAAAACCTGGAAAAATCATGGAAAAATCATGGAATTTTGTTGGTCAGCCGCAGTGGGAACCCTGAATTGATGCAAGCAGTCGAAACGAAAGTTGAAATGTTGTGCTCGTGACGTTTTGCGATCATTTCCAAACACCCAGTGTGAATTTGCACCGATTGATCCGCAGCTGTGTACCACAGAATCCCCTAAATGTGATAAAAGTTCTCATCTAACATTCGCATCCGCCGGTACGATGTTTTTTGTTCTCCTTGTTGAACAGAACAGATGTTTTGTGGTTTGTTAACATGAGCGTGTTAGAAAAATAACGAGATGTGATTTTTGCAGAGTGGCGGTTTGGTCAATGATACCACCAAGGTTTGTACCCTGTAGCGACTAATGATGTAGTTACCATCCTCGTGTTTTGCCCTGTTTGTGCAGCTGTAGTTTTTCCCGATCTTGCTGAGCGATTTTTGAATGAATTCCTTTTTCTACAGTCAAGTGATCCTTTGATTTTTCCGTGAAATTTGCCTTGTTGTAGCCACGCTTGCCAGATTTGCCAGACGCATTGTGATCTGTTGGTATTTCACGACAGGATGTCTCGTAAATTTTGAGAAAATCGTAATTTTGTGTAATGCAGGGAGAATTGTGGCCTAAAATGGAAACGAATTAACATAAATTAACGAGTGATTGTGGTTTTGCATGCCAGTTCCAGCACTGCTTGATGTTATCATCGAACCTGCAGTCGCCCAAATTGTTGCAAAGCTGATGATATTTTGTGTTGATTTAGATTGGTTTTTGAGTTGCGACTTCCCAAATTGTTTTCAATGTTGTGCAGGTCTTCCTCCCATGTTTCCCTGAGATCAGCCACGTTTATTTCTCTTGGACCTGAAATTTAAGCACAATTCTTGCGTCCGAAGTGAACTTGAGCCTGGAGAACCCTGTTCTGGACGAGTGATCCGACTGCGGTTGTTGGGAGCCGCTTCTCCAGGTGCCACCGAGTTCTCAGCCGAAAAAGCATTGTTTGACCTATCCGTGTCGGTGATATTCATGTTTTCGACTAATGATCCCAGGAATAGGGTTTATTGCCCAGTGTGTAACGCACACCGAACCTGGGGAACGCCAGTGTGGTGCGAGTCCCAATGACGAACAGATTTCTCTCCAATTTACCTGAAGTGAAAGCCACTCTCCCTCCATCAAATTTTGCATGCGTTTGTGGTGTCGTCGACGTGGTTCAGAGCATTCAGCATTCAAGTTCAACTTGAGTGTGAAAGCTTGGCTTTTGAGCCTCTGAATCAGCAGATAAATCGTGTGTGCATTTCATGTTACTGGGCGTATTGATTTTCGTTCACAGACGTGGAGGTGTGCTGTACAGCCTCCTGAATTGAATGTCTCGTTCGCAAATAAACAGACCCAGAATATGATGTCTTGTACCAACTGAATATGAAATGCTATACACATCAGCGTAAATAATGTTCAGGGTCAAAGAGTATGGAAATTCGATTGGTTTCCATAGCGACAAACTCTGTGCACCACTAACGAAGGGTATTGTGAACTTTGAAGGCAATTATTTTTTGGACCGGTAAACAACATTGAATTGTTGTGCATTGGCTACTCTCCTCTACTCCCAGATGAAACCTGAAAATCTTTCGTTGCAGTGGCTGCCTTGTGTTGATCCCACAGTTATGTTTGATTGTGCATGTCTTTCCTTCTAGAAGTGATGTTTTGCACCTCTCCAGTTTGAATAGATCTGCCATTGCATGCTTGAAGTGAAGTGCGATTCAGGGAATAAATCGTGCCTTGTTCGGTCGTTTCAGAGCGGATTCACCCCACTCCACATAGCATCTCACTACGGCAACCAGCATGTCGGCGCCCTTCTCATAGAAAAGGGAGCCGACACCAATTTCAAAGCTCGAGTAAGTAGCACTTGACTTCCATGATCTTTTCTTGCTGTAAATTTTGAGACCCTTGTATTGGTGGGTGAAAGTTCCTGGAGGATTTTGGGGAGGGGTTGTTTGCCGCACCTTCAAATCAAAAGGTCTCCGATCGCAGTTGAGTTCTGTCAAGTGGTCGCAATTTCTGTTGCAGAATGTTGAGGTGCGATTTTGGTCAGTTTGTTCCAGTTGAATTTGTTTGTTATTTACTTTACGCCTCGTATTCTTGGCAAAGTTTTCTGTTCTGTTGTTGGGTTTGGGGAAAAAAAGCAAACCGAGAAGATCAAACCTTGGTCAACACTCATGTTTCTATTTCTTGGTTGCCAGTGAATTAATTTTTGCCACGGTGACACTGAACGCGTGCGTTTGCATTTCAGAATGCTATCACACCACTGCATGTGGCGAGCAAATGGGGTCGGCAGAACATGGTGATTCTGCTCTTGGACAGCGGAGCAAACATCAGCTGTGCGACACGAGTAAGTGACCAGTGCCTCCAACGTTCTCTTGAGATTACATCTTGTCTGTGTCTCCGTTACTCAGGCAGCAGACACGTGTTCAGTTTTTTTCTGCCACCACGTTGTTGATGACGAAGTTGGGTTGAGAGATGAGTGTTTTGTTTTGCAGGACGGTTTGACGCCGCTGCACTGCTCGGCGCGCAGCGGACACGAGAACATCACGGAGCTGCTGCTCTCTCGAGGCGCACCCGTCTCCGCCAAGACGAAGGTACGGTCCCTCACGGGGCGTCGCCAATCGTGTTCTCACCGCCCAGGTGCGGTTGTGTCGGTGTCTGTGCAGAGCTGGAGATTTCACAAGGGAAGATTTCCAAGTTGAAGCCCCTTCCCTGCGACTGCACGTACATTGTTCGTACAACGTTTGGTCGCACAGACGTTTCGTCCACAAAGCTGAAGTGCAATCTTTTCTGTCCTGGGTTTCTGCTGAACCACTGAATCAGAACATGTTGACAGCTTTGAATGCACCGGGGGAAACGCCTCACCCAATTCGTGCAGAAAAGATTATTTGATTTCTTCTGCCCACTTCTGTGCTTGTGTCTTCGGGGTAGTTTTGAAGTTCTGAAGACTGGGAACAAACGACGTCCTCTTTTCGGGACTTGTACGTTCTGGAAATTGAAGTTCAGAAACTTGCGCAAAGCCAGACAGTATCGGAGGAACCATTCGTCATGCGGATGTCGTCCCTCAAGAACGATGTGTTTGGATTGCCGGAAGACAAATGAGTCTTGTCTGTGTCTGACGATGGCCTCCTTGTCTCGTCTCTGAGCACATAAGGAGCCGTTGTCATCCTGAAAGAGGATACCGTGCTTATTTGTCGTTGAATTCGTAATTGAGTCTCCGCAGTGGAGGTGGATTTTGGCTTTTTGGGTCGATCAGGCAACATATATCTCCTTCAAACACACTGCCTGCAAGTTCAGTTTGCAATTGAAGTCGCGCTTTTGAAGAGACACTCGAATGGAGACTGTGAATGTCTGAGACCCTTCTTTCATGTTCCGAATTCTTCATGTGTGTCTATCCTCCATCACAGAATGGGCTGAGTCCGCTGCACATGTCAGCGCAGGGAGACCACGTGGAGTGCGCGCGCCAGCTGCTGCAGCACAAGGCCCCGATTGATGAGGTCACGGTGGTGAGTATGACGTCGCCTTCTTCCGGAGTGACACGCAATCGTGAAACGTGCACGCGAACAACGTTGCAGGTTGTCAGGACGTTCGGAAGGCAGAACGCCTGATGTGGAACATGTCACTCACAGTGAGTTTGTTCTCAGGACTACCTGACTCCGCTTCACGTGGCTGCGCACTGCGGCAATGTGCGCACCGCCAAGCTGCTGCTCGACCGCAAGTGCGAGGTGAACGCGCGCGCGCTGAACGGATTCACGCCGCTGCACATCGCCTGCAAGAAGAACAGGATCAAGGTCGTCGAGCTGCTGCTCAAGTACGGAGCCTCGATCGAAGCGACAACAGAGGTGAGTGAGCACGTCGTTCTCCATGGAGGAGGGGAAGCAAGGCGGCGCAGGCATGAACACAATCGAGGTCACACAAAGTGAAGGTGAGTTGGAAATGCTTCATTTTACAATTGTTTTTGTGGTGTATTTCAGTCCGGACTGACGCCGCTGCACGTGTCCGCCTTCATGGGTCACATGAACATCGTCATCTACCTGATCCAGCACGGCGCCAACCCGGACACGCCGACGGTGCGCGGGGAGACGGCGCTGCACCTCGCGGCGCGCGCCAACCAGACGGACATCATCCGCATCCTGCTGCGAAACGGCGCGCAGGTCGACGCGAAGGCCAGAGTGAGTGGCGTGACTACCGTGGAGGAATCTGGGAAAGTGGATGCCTTCTGATGATGTCCGTGCGAAATGTCAGTTCATGGCGCAATGATAAGATTCTTATTTTGCGATATCAGGAGCAACAGACGCCGCTGCACATCGCGTCGCGTCTCGGAAACGTAGACAACGTGGTTCTGCTGCTGCAGCACGGCGCGTCGCCCGACGCCACCACCAAGGACCTGTACACGCCGCTGCACATCGCCGCGAAGGAGGGTCACGAGGAGGTGGCGGCCGTGCTGCTCGAGCACGGTGCGAGCCAGAACCTCACCACGAAGGTACGGCGCGACGTTCTCACATTGTGCGACAGTGTCTGACCCCTTTTGCTGTGCAGGTGTGGTGAATGGGATTGCAGTCGAATTTGTCTGGACCATTGTTGGAAGATGGACACTTTGCATTGGGGCGGTCAGTTTCTTTTCCGTGTGGACGACGCGAACGAACGTGAGCCCCGGCTTCTCTTGTGTGTTGCAGAAGGGCTTCACGCCGCTGCACATCGCCGCCAAGTACGGCAACATCAAGGTGGCGCGGCTGCTGCTGCAGAAGGACGCCGACCCGAACGTGCAGGGCAAGAACGGACTCACGCCGCTCCACGTCGCCACGCACTACAACAACGTGAACGTGGCGCTGCTGCTGCTTGAGAACGGCGCGTCGCCGCACTGCACCGCCAAGGTACGTGCGCGAATGCTTATGTGTGTCCCTGTCAGCAACGCTGTTTTGAATTTGTCAAACCTGCCTTCGAGACCAGTGATTGTGGGTATCTTGGAGAGACGTGTCTTGTGGCATGACAACGGTTTCTCGTCATCGCAGAACGGCTACACACCTCTGCACATCGCTGCAAAGAAGAACCAGATGGACATCGCGACGACGCTGCTCGAGTACCACGCCGACCCGAACGCCGAGTCGAAGAACGGATTCACGCCGCTGCACCTGGCGTCGCAGGAGGGACACACCGACATGGCGTCGCTGCTGCTCGAGCACAAGGCGAACGTGAACTGCAGAGCCAAGGTGGGTGCGGAGGGGCTGTGTGGTTCAGAGGGGGGTGGCCTTCGGAAGAGATTGCAGCATTATTGCTGAATGCTGAAATGAATTGGACGGTTCACCAATCCACAGGGCGACCAGAGAAGTTTGGCAGCAAATTTGAAATCAAAGGTACTCGTCGCTTGGAAAGTTCAGTTGCGTTGGTTATTGGGTTCTCGTTTCCCTTCCGTCACAAAAGGCTGCGAAATGTCTGAGATTGGGCAAAGTTTCAGTGACCGAAATGGAGCAGGTAGAAAAAAGAAACGTATCAGTTCACGAACGCTCACACGTCTCGACCTCCTGTTTCAGAACGGGTTGACGCCGATGCATCTGGCGGCTCAGGAAGACAAGGTGCCGGTCGCCGAGGTGCTCGTCAAGTACGGCTCCGAGATCGACCCGCAGACGAAGGCGGGCTACACGCCGCTGCACACCGCCTGTCACTTCGGCCAGATCAACATGATCCGCTTCCTGTTGGAGCACGGCGCCGCCGTCAACGCCACCACCAAGGTTTGAACCCGAATTCCGGGAGGGACGGGGAAAGTCGCGTTCTTCACTGATTACACAGGTCAACAGAAGCGGGAATAGTGTGCATGACCTTGCACTTTCCTGAGACTGACAATGATGGGAACTGTTTCTTTCTCGCAGCTGGGCTACACTCCGCTGCACCAGGCCGCCCAGCAGGGTCACGTGCTCGTCATCAACCTGCTCCTCAAGTACAAGGCGTCGCCCAACGCCGTCAGTAACGTGAGTGCGCCCGCCGCAAATTTACTGATTTTTCATACCCAAGACGACGCAATATAGCGTGTCCAAGATGATATCAGTTACATTGAATTGCGCACAATCTGTTGTCGATGTGTCAAACATGATTCCCTCCCTCCGCACGCAGACGGGGCAGACGCCGCTGTCGATCGCGCAGCGCCTCGGCTACATCTCGGTGGTGGAGATCCTGCGGCACGTGACGGAGGTGACGGTGCCCGAGAAGGCGGGAGACGAGAAGTACAAGGTGGTGTCGCCAGAGACGATGCAGGAGACGCTCATGACCGACTCCGAGGACGAGGGAGGTGAGTTGCGCACACACTGCTCGCGTCAATCATTGATGAGATTTCATTTGTAAACAACAACAAGGCGGTGTTTGGTGCTGCAGGTCGCAAACCAACTTGTATCGAACGCAGACTAGGATTCCACGGCAAATTTGACTGTCTGGCTCCTAAATTCGTTTTGGTGTCACTTCAGTTCGAATAATCTGGTGTCCTGTTGGCACCATTCCTTGATTCTGTTGGTTTTAGTTTTAAGGCCTTTCTGTGCTTGACTGGATCCCCGAATGTTTTCTGCTCAGGAGAGGAGTTGATCCCGGGAACTCCGGTGTTTGGGCGCGCTCCTTCAGAACAACATGTCTATCTCCCTTATTACGAAGAGAAAACTCAAGAAATCACACAGAAAGGGGCTTCTGAGGAAGATGTGTCACAAAAACCAGCAGTGGCATCACAAGAAAGGGGTAAACTGCTTGGTTTGGCATGTGAAAGTTGACTCGTGAAGGAAATGTTCGGCTTTCAACCTGTTCCCACCAGTCAGTTTACTTTGTCCTGACCATTGTGCAGCAACGCAGGACCTGTCCACAGTGAAATCGTCGATTCTCTTTGCCACATTTGGAGTGGTTGTGCAGTGTCATTTACGTTTTTGTGTTGCGTCAGCGAATCTCGAAAATGGTGCATCACGACGGGTTCGCTTCGAGCTGTTTTACTCTTGATGCGTTGAAACCCCATTTGGTTTCTGTTTGCTTGCGCGTCGTGTTTTGGAGTGAGTGCGTGGGAGTTTGATTTTGTTTTCTGATTGATAGTTTTCATGCCTTCTCATTTGTGATTTGCATCATGTTTTCAGGGCCCGCATTTGCGTGAAGTTCTGAATTTCATATTCAACAAAATGCTTTTTTGTGACGATTTTAAGTATTTGTTTTACCTTTTGTTGATTTAGGCGATATCCATTTACCTTGGTTAGACTGTAAGCTATGTTCGTGGGCATCTCGCAGTGTTGCCCGACAGGACTGTTTCTCTGCGAGGATTACAATGTGATTGAAGCATGGCTACAACGGTGGTTTACTTTTTCTCAGGAGATGACACGATCATTGGAGACCAGTCCATCTCGATGGACGATTTCAAGTTCCTCGCAGACGACTCCATCACTCCCAGGGTACGTACACAACCAACCCGATCTCCTCATTGTCAGTTTTCGGCAGGCTCTTTCCTTTCAAGTGAAGAGCGTTCACAAAAGTGCAAGGGAAGCTCGAAAATCATTCCATAGAAACTGAGCCTTTCGTGGAGACTGTCCAAAAAGCAACAAAGTTGGATGTTTTCAGAGAACGCTTGATTCTTGCCTGTCCCGCGCACTTACTGACGTGAACACGACTTGCAAAAGAAGGAATGATGCCTGCGCCAGGACTGTCCCGTCTTGTGGTCGTTGTGCACTTAAAGCCGACGTGCAGCAGTCTGTGTACTTGTGTCGTTCGTGACGGTGTTGTGCAAACAATTCAGTTGCATTTTCGAGCAGTATGGCCCGACATGGTTATTCCATGAATATTTGATTTGGTAACAAGTCCCGTGCCAATGGAGAAAAGTACGTTTGTTTTGACTTGGAAGGGACTGTTGTTTTGGCCCAGTTGGGAATGTTGTGCACAAGTGCTGCTGCAAATTGCACAGTCGAATCTGTACATCAAGATTCTTTCAAGTGCTCTTTTTTTTCGCAGTATTTTGACCAAAGCAAGTGGCACCGCACGTGATTCTGTAGACTTCTCGTTTTGTATCATGGTGTTAGAAGTGACTAAGGACCGTTCAAGATACCTCCAGTCAACTTCAGTTTGGAAAACAAAATGTTGAGATGCACTTTTGTCAGAGCAAACTCTCGTGCATGGAAAACTCTTCCTGAGAATTTTCTTTCTGCTTCTCTCTGTCTAGCCACACGTTCAGGCAGGCAACGCAGCTTGCTGGCAAAGGGATGGATGATAGTCACTTTTAGCATTGCATGTCAAAGTACAATTGTGTCGTTTTCCATTCATTCTTTGGTGGCACTGTTCTGTTTCATTTTATGATTTGTATGTTCTTTTTCACTTTTATGTGACCCATTCGTGGGTCTGTGTTTCCGTCCATCCGCCAACAAACCATCCACGTCAACTTTCTGTGGGAACAACTCAACTCAATGACACAAATGGAAAACTGTACTGAAACCTGGACACGGGATGTGGCTCCGCCGGACACTGTTGGAATTCGAACCAACACGTTGCGCTTGCTCCAAAAACCTCCGTGGGCGTCATGTTCTGCAAACAACTCGCGGTGTTGTGGGCACCCTGACTCCGCTGCGCCCGACCGTCTCGACGCCGCTCGGCGCTGCCGCTGCAGGACGAGTTCTCGACCATGGACCGCTTCTCGACGCTGGCGTCGACGACCATGTCGATGTCGTCCGCGCCACCGCTCGACGATTCGCGCGACTCGCGCGACATCTACCGCCAGAGCGACGCGGGCGCCTACCCCGACGTGTTCGCGCGCCCGGAGTCGCTGTCCTACTCGCCCTACTCGACGACGAGCAGACCGGATTCCTTCTCCTACATGCCGCCCTACTCGCCGCCGTACGCAGTAAGTAAAGTGCAGTGCAGTGGGCGCCTTCCCTACGCACAGTGCGTGCCCAGAAACCAACAGAAGTGGTCTGTGCTCCCCTCTTCATTTTGAGTCCAAAAGTTACATTGTTGTGCATGCAAGTCTTAGACGATAGGTCTGTGTCTTTCGTACAGTGTCTTTTATTTTGGAATGAACCACAGTTTTGTCTGCACAGAACAGTTTTGTTACCTTTTACGTGTTTTGTGGACTGTTGTGCACAACTTTGCATTTTTTGAGGGGGCGTCTCTGTTTTGAGGAACTTTCGCGTACTCGGAAAACTTTTCTGCAACGACTTGCTTGCTGGTGTCTTCCTCTTTCAGCAGTGATCGCATCCTCGATAAAACTTTGCCCCAGGCTGAAGTGAAGAAGTGTCGGTGCCGAATCTCAATTGTATCTCGTACGGGATGCCGGTCCAATGATCAACATTGTGGAGTAACATTATCTACATGTCAAGTGGCAGTGTGTAATGTACATCTGAAATGGGCAATATTGTGACATGTTTGATAATGAATTGTCTTCAGCTGCACAGACAATATTTTCGGAGCTGATTAGCGTTTGCGTGAGAGGAGCGGGGGAGGGGCTCTGAACAGTCTCAGAAAGAGGTCGTTGTTCCGACAATCTGAGACCGTGAGAAACAATAGAACTGTGTGATGCCGATCCCAGATCCGTCAATGAAGCCGTTTGCTTTTGATTGGTCGGTGAGCGGAGTGGGATCTGTCATCACTTCACGATTGACTTTGACTCCCTGACATTACAAATTGAATTATTTTGACAATGCGACGGCTCAAAGTAACCCAAGAGTCGCCCTGCTGCGAACTAGGTTATCAAGATGTATGCGGACGTGTCCTTGATGTTTCTGAAACATACTCGATTGAGCCTAATATGCTGCACTGTCGAGACTATGATCACCGTGAAGAAGCAGTGTAGTGTGCTTTTGGCCCCAGAGAACGTCGACACGAGTGAGCCGTTGCGCGCGCATTTTGACAGCGTTACCACGCAGTGAAGTGCGTTCAGCTGGTCGCGAGTTTCGTTGACGCCTTTGACGATTTTCGCCACTGTACGTCAATTGGATTACATGTGCAACAAAATCAATTTGGGGATATTTCGGATAAATAATCAAACATGGTGAACATGGCGAGAAGAAACTCGGACTCGAGTGTCACGAGCAGCATTTACCACGGGAGGAACATTCTGAGCATCTCCCTGGACAACGTGTCAATGCATCCAGATGCCATCCGGATTCTGGTCAGTCAACGAGACGTTTTGTTTTGGCTGCATTTCATTCGGACGTTTTGACAGCCAATGATCTGTCGACCACCATGTGGTCAGTGTAGGGTGTCGTCCTCGTCCCGTTGTTCCCGCATGACCCTCACATTTCTCGAGTGTTTCCGCGGATTTAAATTAACACGTGTCACGTGTGCGTTTTCAGGAGGAGAAGTTGCAGCAGACGATGGTGTCGCAGCAGTACGCGAGCAAGCCGGGCGCGCTGCTGGACGCCGACCGCCCGCCCATGTATGGCTCCTACTCGGGCGCGTCCTTCTCCAGCTCTTTCGATCCTGACAACATCGCCGTCGACAGACACCCCATCTACTCCGGGTAAGCTGCGCTGATTTGGAGGTCGGTGTCGCTTCCGATCGTCTCGCAAGAAAAATCAAAAGCATTCGCCGCAAAACTTGCGCCCACTACAAGACACACAATGCGACTCGAATCGCGAAAGGGGAAAATTGCAGCAGCGTAAAAGTGGGCGATATGACAAGGTTATTGAACGCTGTACGAAAGACAAATACTCAAATGGTGAGTATTTGTCTTTCGTACAGAGTTCAATAACTATTTCTATCGTACAGATGCTGTTTCTGTCGAGATTCGCAAAAAATTGAGACAGAAAACGCCATCCGTGCGATAGGCAGGATTCTGAAGCGGAAAGAGTTTGACCGAAGTCCGGTTGAACGGCCTAGTTTCACAGAGCTGTGCTATGTTTGCTGCATGTTTTCCAGGATTGATCAGAACCGAGTACTGTTTGCCAACTAAACAAGGCAGATTTTCTCTCACGAACTAATGCCGGTGATCAAACGATCAGTGCATCGCATGATTTCTTGATCAACAGCTTCTGATATTTCCTTCCACATCAAATGTAGTCAGGGGTGAATTTTGTCAAACGTGCAAAACATGCACTGGAAGTTCTGATGTATCGGGGGTGTTTTGTGTTGAACGACCACCCGCAGTCAAAGTCTCACTTCGGGATCTCAGTTGATCAGCCACATCTGTCACAACGTTGTGGATTTGCACAGGCGAGCCACTGAAAAATGGCGCCGTCTGCACAAGGGTGTGGATGGAGAGCTTCAATTTCGACTTTGTGACCACATTGAGACACTTGGTCCAAAACATGCGCAGAGGAACAAAACATAATTCGCGGGAAGTATGGGCCGATCACAGTGATGACGATGTGCTTTACACAGCAGGGGGCTGTTGAAGCTGATCCTGCTTGCTGAACATGCTACAAATGCTACATGTTTTGTGCACAAGTATTGCACTTCGGACTGTTCATAATTCCGAGAAAAGACATTACTCATATTGGCCAGTCACAACACGGACAAACGTTCTCACATCCAACTTCAAGTGCAGCAGCAGTTGTAGTCTTATAACCAGACGACCACATATCAACTGTAGCAATGGAAAGGGCTGTTTTTCTTCGCTTGTGTTGCTCAGTACCACCACTCTTCTTCACCCAAAAGGACACTTGTTGGTTGACAGCAGAGAGAACTTCAGCTGCAGACTGATTGCTGCTGGTGAAGGTTCCAGCCCCTGGGGGAGGGCATCTTTCAACTTTGACCTCCGTGTGAAAAGTTGAACATTTCGTGTCTGACGGCGCACACATCAGTGAGAACGGTCGTCGTGAAACACGTTTATTCCGCGGCAGTCTCCTTCTGTGAAAGGTTTGGGGCCGATGTTTGGCACCTTCAGTGCTGTCCACCTTCTAATGTCTTGTAACTGAATTGTATCTGAGAGACCTCATGCCATGTTTCTTGTTCTTTTCCTGCTTGACTTATAAATGACAGAAAACTCCACTGGAAGAGGTAAACTGACTCAGCCCTTCTGTCTTCTCCTTCACCACATTCTAGTCCGTGTGTCTTTCAGTTGGTCTTTTCCTTCAGTTGGTCTTTTCCTTTTCAACGGATACCAACCGTTCTTGGTTCTACAATTTTCAAAGGCAAAATACCTGCAAAACACTCGACGGTTCGTGAGTGTTTCGTCTGATCGGAGACGTGTCCAGTGAAGCTAGCGACCCTTCGATCCTTTGTTTCTCGTGTTGTCTCGTTCGTGCAATTTGTTCGAATTCTCTGACCCACCCGCTTTGCCAATAGTTTGCTTCTGGTTGCAACTTCCATCAATTTGCTACCTCCATGTCAAGGTTCGATCATTTGGCACTGTACAGTGTGCACGTCACAACATTTACTCGTATCGTCGTGGAGCCGTTTCCTTCTGCGACCCCGTACAACATCGCAAGGCCTTTTTCCACTTTTTGCCTGTCGATTCAGTTCGAAATCGTCATCAATTAATAATGGCTTTTCTTTGGGATCCTCTTCTGGAATTGACGTCCACGTGTTCTGCAACGGAAGCCAAACTTTTGGCGAATGTAGACTGGCCTGTGCGAGAGAGGGTCGAATTGGAATTGATAAAATAATTATTTGTTACCGGTATATTTGACCATCCTTGACCACCACACAAGGCAAAGCGTCATTTACGTTTGGGGTGGGGTGGGACCAACGCCAGATGATTTCAGTTGTGCACTCTTCATGCTTATTTGGAGGTTGTTTGTTTTATTGTGCAGTAAGCGAGCAGCGCAGCCCATGTTGGAAATTTCGTTGGAAATCTCAACTGGGAGAATTGCTCATCATTCTCGCTTTGTCGCCATTTGTGTTGTCCCGACTCAGACTCTTGTAAAGTGCTCTTTAAAGGCTGCATTTGTTTTCGAGATTGTGCAGGTTCCTTTTTGCATGACGTCGCAGAAAAAGAGGCCTTGGTGATAAACTGAAACAACCAAATTGTTGGTGCACAAAGGAGTCAACGGATTCAACCTTCACGTGATTCTTCCCTCTGCATGCTTCGTATTGCATGATCTATTTCCATTTGTACATTTTCCAGGCAACTTGAATGTTCTGTATTTGGGAATTTTCCGCATTCATATTTCGGGTGTCCGAGATTTGAGAAACATCTATCTCCCTTCCAACAATCAAAATTTCTGGACGTTCAAGCTGCCGTCACTTCCTCCAGCTCAGTGCACATACACCGAGCTCTGATAGTTGATTGACGCGGCTGTTCGCGCTCTTGCAGCTTCCTGGTGTCCTTCATGGTGGACGCGCGCGGCGGGGCGATGCGCGGCTGTCGCCACTCCGGGGTGCGCATCATCGTGCCGCCTGCCAAGGCGTGCATGCCGACGCGCGTCACGTGCAAGTTGGTGAAGAAGGAGAAGCTGTCGCACCCGCCGCCGCTCATGGAGGGCGAGGCGCTCGCGAGCCGAGTGCTCGAGATGGGTCCCGTCGGCGCCAAGTTCCTCGGGTGAGTGAGTGCGCGTGGAGAGTTCATTCACCTCAACCGGAATTTTCACAACGCGTGTGTTGATGTACAAGGCGATGTTTTTACCCTGTGTTTGTTTTCAGGCCGGTGATCATCGAGGTTCCGCACTTCGCGTCGCTGCGGGGCAAGGAGCGTGAGATCGTCATCCTGCGCTCCGAGAACGGCGAAACGTGGCGCGAACACTCGATCGAGGCCACCGAGGAGGCTATTCACGATGCGCTAAATGGCAGCTTTGAAGGTGAAGGTGATTGGACATTATGCACGTGTGCTGGAACCAATCAGAAGGCAGCATGCAGCATTACTCTCATTTATCACTTTATTTTCTTTCTCTCTTCTCTCACTCTTTCGTTTCGACTTCAGAATTTTCTCACTTCATTCGTTCTGGACTTTGATCTACTAATTTGTCTTGAATGGCAATCAGTGTTGAGTTTGTGATTCCTTAGTTTAGATTTTGGAACCTGGATCAATATTTGCCTGGTAGAATTTTGGAAAAGAGAAACAATTTTGGTGGGTTCAGGAAAGGGGCAAGGGCAAATATATTCGCCGTTGTCTCTGGAAACAGAATGTTTTCACTGCTGTGAACAAATTTTGTTTCCGGAGAACGGACTTTTTCAAGAAACAAGAATTGGCTTTTGAGCGCCCGTCAAACCACAAACGATTGTCCACTTTGACCTCAACTTTTTCTTCGGCTCTTCAATTTTCCTTGAACTTCTCAAACTCAGACCTGTTCTTTTCCTGCAGAATTTTTTTTTTTTCACTTTTTCTCAAAAGGTCATGAAAAGCCTGCACACTTTGACCCGTGCAGGCAGAGGATGGCCTTCAAAATTGAACAACTCCATGAAATTTTGACCGAACATTAGATCGTTACTTTCTCATGAAAACGGCATGTTGTGTTAGCGCTTGCTATCAACAATAGTTGCATGCTACCTATCATTCTTTTCTGCAGTCGGTTTGGTTTTATTTTTTTGCCGAGTGTCACAGTTTGGACACTTGGTATTGCGTTTGCTGCTGCTGCTGCTGCTGTTGTTGAATGTGTGTCAAGTGTGTGAAAATGTATCTGTGTGAGTGGTTTGAGTGTGAACTGTTGGGCGTCGTGCGTTCGTCCATCGGGAGACTCCTGGTAAAGCGCGAATGTTTGCCTGAAAGGAAAGTCGTCCGATGACCACAATCATACACAAGACTCATCTTTTGTCCAATCAGAAATGTTGCAAGATCGTCTTGCTCATATTCTGGCGTAGTTGGGAGAATAAAACAAGAGTCTTGTGCGGTTAGTGGAAACAAAAACATAATGCTTTGGCTTGAAAACTAACCCGCCGGGATTTGCGCACGAATTTTTTTGGAACATGGAACAGTCTCGAGACGATTTTCCATACATGTATGCGAAGTTGAAAACTTCTATTTTTCGTGTAGACAAACGTAATAGAGCAATGCGTTTTGATAAGTAAATGGTACTGTGAGGCGAAGGGAACGAGGAAACCCCAAAGTGCATGGCGTGTGAACAGGTGTCGGAAATTGGAATGTCGACCTGTTTGTGTGTTTTCGGCGTCGTTGTCACGTGGTCCCCAATGAAGCGCCCAAAACTCTTGGATCATCCTCAAGCACCAAAAACAACTTGTTCAGTCTCGTACGCTTCATTGGGACCAGTGTCCAAAAGCATGTTGACCGGGGTTTTGATGCAGCCAGATACGGTTTTATTTCGGGGTTGTTTTTCTGACTAACCCGCATCACAGTGAGAGCCACATCTAACATTCCCGTGTCCCCCGTGTGTGAAAATTTAACATTGAGCACTGCAATGCACACTAACTCCGCATTCGTGGGTTTGCAATGTTAGCTGTTAATTCCGTTGAGAAAGTAAAGATTGTGACCAGTGTTCAGAAGCCCACAGAAAAATGTTTGGCTTGAATTTCTGTGGGTTTTTAGATCAGCAGGTTGTTGACTTGTTTGGGTTCCCCTGGACTTGGCGATTGAACGACGATTTTCAGCCAACCTCCATTCAAGAGCCAAAAGGGACGCTTGACAGGAGTTGGCTGAAAGTCTGGAGTGCCTGCGGGTTGGGAGGGGACTTGAGATGGAGCGTGATTTAACACATTTTTTTCTGTTCTCTCGCGCCCACCTGCAGACCTGGAGAGCGCGGAGGAGTTGTACAACAAGCGCATCACGCGCATCCTCACCTCCGACTTCCCGCACTACTTCGCGGTCGTGACGCGCATCCGTCAGGAGACCAAGTCGATCGGCCCCGAGTCGGGCATGCTGAGCTCGACCGTCGTGCCGCAGGTGCAGGCCGTCTTCCCCGAGGGCTCGCTCACCAAGAAGATCAAGGTCGGACTCCAGGTACGTTCCCCTGTGTGGGCCGCTCGAAGTGCGCCCAGCTGAAGTGCACCGCAGCTATGCAGAGGCGAGGAACTTTACGACTATTGTTGTGTCCAGTTGATGTTGCAACGGAGTCAATGCGGGGGCTTGAACACACGAATCTCGGTTGGCTTGCAGGCACAGCCTATCAACCAGGAGTTGGTGTCCAAGATGCTGGGCAACCGCGTCGCGGTGTCGCCGATCGTGACGGTGGAGCCGCGGCGCCGCAAGTTCCACAAACCCATCACACTCACCATTCCCCTGCCGCAGGCCAAGAAGGGCATGATAAACCAGTACGAGCAGGGAGCGCCCACCCTGCGCCTGCTGTGCAGTATCACTGGTAAGCGTAAGTTCAGTTTGGCTTGCTCTCTTTTTGTTTCCTCTTGGTTTTGCCAACCTAACGTTACTGCTTGGTTCACCGGGGACTTGGCCTCGTCTCAGTTCTGTGCAGTTCTGTTCTAGTGCGTTGTCGAGGATTGCTGTGCGCTTCCCCAAGTAGAGTAGTTCCGCCGTGTTTCATCTCTAGACCGACGAATCTCAGCAAAATTTCACAACTTCAAAAAAATTTGAGAATTCAAAATTCCAAAAATGAAAAGAAATTCCAATATGTGTATCACACGTGACATGGCAATGGTGGCAATACTATTGGTGTGATCCCTTCCCATACCCACCCCAGACCTCAACCAACCGCTTGCATGAATGGATCCGCTGCGAAATCTTCCTCCGGTGATCCGTCCTGTCAATGAGTTGAGCAACGCTGCTGCGCCTCTATGTTGCCACCATTGTCGGGGGCCACTTCAGTCCCTGGCGAGCCAACCAGGTGCTTGGCAAATTGTAAGCAAAACTCGCACAGCCAGTAATAACGCAACGTGTTCTGACGCTGGAGATAAATCTGCTGAACGCTTTGTAGAGTAACATTGGCGTTTTGCGTACCGGAAGCACAAGCATCTCAAGTGTGTTCCACGATGATACATGTGAAGACATGACTGTAAAAACACGTTAAATGTGTAACCAGATTTGCTTTTTGTGATTTCAATACCAAGCACAACATGATCTCACAGGATTGCAAGCTTTTTCTGCCTGCGATGATTGTACGTTTGTGGCCATCCGGAAACTTGCCCGAAACCAAAATCATCCAGTGAGGGAGTTCCATGACAGCAAAAGGAGACCTGCAATTGTCCACGAAAATAAAAGCAAGGCTTACGGATGGCCAGCACCGATGCTGTTTAGTATCAAGAGGCTTACTGCTTCCTTCGCTTCTTTCCGTTTCGCTTTCTGCCTTTGCCTCTGCGCTCCTGACCATCAATATTAGCTAGCCATAGAATCGATTACTCGAGTGGTTTCCTTGCCGACCTAGAATAACTTGAAGCCTGTGATATCATGATGTCTGAATGACAACAGATATATGGACCAGCAATCTGTGATACTTTTTGTCGAGGTCAAAAGCGGTATTTGGTCTGTGTGTGTGTCACGAGGTTTTGGTATCACTCCATCGTCATACACATCGTTGCTGTTCCACATCTGTTGAACACCCTGCCCTCACTTTGCGTCACCAACACGGGTTGACGCCGCTTTGCACCTTTTCGCCTTGGACCCAGGTCAAAACCTGGTTTGTCCATTGCTGCCAACTTGAGTCCAATCAGAAATCAAAAATTGACTTGCTTACTCATCATTTCGGTGGAAGAGTTCAATTAATTTTGGTGGAAGACTTCTTTCAGTATGATTTCGAGTCACGGCCTTGTTTTACTTCACCCAACTCCTGACCTCTCAACAAAACTTTCCCAACAAACACGAACGCTGACGTCCCTCACAAAGAAAAGAACAACTGAAAGAAAAACAAAAGAGATGAAAACTGAAACGAAGCCTGCAAGTCAGGTGGTGCAGTTTGCCTTTGAAACTGGTCACACCTCCAGAGTGAAGTTTCTCAGGTCAAAAGTGATCAGTTCTTTGCCGCAGGAAAACACCCCCAAGACAGTGCCCTTCCTGCCCAGAAAAAACTGTCCAGGCTTAGCAGTTGGGCTTAGAACAGTAGATCTCATACGTGTATCCGCCTTTAGGAATTTTACCCATTACAGTCCGATCGTTGACCACCTTTTCAACATTTGTGCCAGTAGAGTGTTCGAGTTATTTCTTGGTAAATTTCATTTCCCAGTCGCCCCATGTTGACTTGTCGCGTTTTTTGGCGTGTGGAAGCAACAGTCCAAGTAACGAAGCAGACACATTGCCACCACCATCGCTGCCACTAAGTTTTGTATGAAATCAGTTGATTTTATGCCTCACACTTCTACCATTTCCCACCGCAATTCATGTGACTTTATTAGGTAACAGTCAAAATCATAACTTAGGTACCAATCCCTGTGCTCGTTGGCCTTGGTGCCACGTTGTGTGGTTTTGCTTGTTTGATGTTTGTTTGGTCAATTTGGTTGATTGGTATTTGTTGTGCCACGAATCACTCGATCCCATCAAAAACACACAGTTCCAGTTGCACATCCTCCACCATCGCCCAAGTCGTTTACGTTTTGTGTGACCGTTGAGTTGTTGTTTAATTTGTATCCCTCGTGCATGAATTTATGATGTGAAATTGCAGAGTGTACCTGAGTCAGTTCATGAATGGTTGATTGCCGCACTCATGAATGTGCACTCCTTCACCTCTTGAAAACACTCAGTCATTGCGTACTTTGATGAGTACACTTTGTGAATGGCACCAACGTTGGAAATGGATGTTTTCTTCACGAGAGATGATCATGTGTTGCTGTTTTGTGTTCGCTTTGTGTTCTGAACACTGGTTTGTGTGGCTGAATTGGTCTGTGATTTTGGTCATGGTGTCGTTGAAACAGAGAGAGACCACCAATAAACCTCACATTTAAATTTGAGGACACTTTTTCAGCCATTATTGCATCACTCCGGTTCGACTCCGCTTCGGTTGGGTTCCTTTGCTGCGATGTTCGGGCTCAGTTGCGTTCGTTCCTCTTTGTCCTGCGTTGTTCGACTCGGTCGTCAGTCCCATTGAGTTTCTGGATTTATTTGTTCACCCGGTTTGGGCAAGGCTTGTGCGTAGACACGTAAGGAAAAGGGACAAATTTTTCTTGCAGCTTGAGTTCTTCCTCAGTTTGTTTGGTCCGTTTGATTGGAACCTGGTTTTGCAACACTAGTGTGTCAAGATTCCCATTTGCAGTTTTCTATTGGTTCTGCTGCCCACACAGGGTCAGTGGTGTACCCATGAAGTTCAGTGGGAGGAACATTCAGGCTGCCCGTCCTGCTTTCTTGAAGACTCCCCCTCAGCTCTTGGACTCCACGAGTCGCTGGCTACGTGATGGGTGTACCACTGAAAACAGCGCTTTGCTTGGGGGCAGCACACACAGTTTGGAAAAGTGCACTTGACGGCCAATAAATGTGGTTTTGTATGTTTCTCCTTTGCCACCTTGCCCGGGTATTTCTAGGTGAAACTATGAGCTACTTGAATGGGTCAGCCTCTTCTTCTTCCTCGGAATCTATCAAAGGTATTGATTGCCGGGGTGCGGAATTCAGCCTCCCTCCCTGTACAAAGTAAAATCGATGTCATGCAGCAATGTGAAATTTAAGAACGAAGCAATAGTGGTTAAAAACGACATTTTCAATTGAGTTTGTCGACATGAGTGTCACCACATTGTCTTTTTTCAGTATTCTTTCCACTGATCGTATCATTTTGCTGCTTGAGCGATGGCACTCGGTCGATGCAACACGAGTCGTGTCCTTGGTTTCCTGTGGTCACATGAGCTGTCGCTCTGTTGTGTCGGTCCTCGCGCACATTTCATTGAGTGCTGAATGATGAGTTCTTTTCCTTGTTTCTCGAATCTCACCTTTTCCCATGGAGGCTTGATTGAAGCCGAATTGTCACAATCGATTGATTCAGTTGAAAGTCCCAAGACTTGAGACGTGAATGAGTGTACATTGGCTTTTGTCGGCGGTTGGATTGGATGGCGACTAGATCTGTCTTTCTCCGCATTCGTTGGTTTGGTGTGTGAAGAATATTCCCTTGCTGTGTTGGAGTGACTGTGAGTACAACTGAGACATGTACGTGCATGTGCTTCATACGTGCAAGAATTTCGGGAAAATTGGTGACAAGAAGGGAGACGTATCTGCACAAGTCGGTCACCGCGATGCGTGACCGTGGAGAAAACGCTGAGAAACTCCCCAGACAGCAGTTCCGTCATTTGGCAGAACGTTTTTCGAGCTCAAAACGTGCAGCTTCAGTAACTTTGCATCACCGTTACAGCAAACTTGAAGTCAACATTCTTCAGCAGCTTTTGTGTGCGTGTGTGTTTGCGTTGTCTGCACTCCGCTTTGCGTTCGCAGAGTGAACTAACTGTCGCTTGTGTGATATTCATGCATCTGTTTTGTGACTGATTGTCAAAAACTGGTTGCTTTTGTGGCTACTAACGAATTTCGCCGAAAGTTTTGAACATTTGTATCTCCCATTTGTGTGTCGACTTGATGGCCGATCCACCGTTGAACAAACCGTTTTTTTCTCTGTCGGAAACAAAACCCGGGATGACTAAAAGCAAAATGAGCGTTGAATGTTTCGGACGGCCACTTGTAATGTTCGCAAGCGAGGAGGCGTCTCGACTTGCCAACCGGAATGGACCAACACGCAGAAATAGTTTGACTCTGAGTATCTTTCAATTTGACTAACCTTTCAATCATAAAGAGAGTATTTTCCCCGTTTTCCGTGACACCGTGCTGCTGAAATAGAATAGAGACTATTCTAGAAACTCTTAGTATTTTGCAAGGCTGCTCTTTCTGTGATGTGGCATCTGGCGCTGCATGTTCTTTGGCATCGTACAGTTCCAAAACTAAAACAAGAAATTGGCGAGAGTTTTCGGCTATCTGGGGAGCTTCTTGCCAGGTTACGGTGTTGTTGCCACGGAGATTTGAGTGCGTCACGTTTCGTGTTGTAGGTGGCACGGTGCCGGCGCAGTGGGAGGACATCACGGGCACGACGCCGCTCACCTTCGTCAACGACTGCGCTTCTTTCACCACCACAGTATCTGCCAGGTGAGCTGCTAGCTTTCTTGGCTGAACCCAGTGTGTTGAACAGTGCTGAGACTGATTTGAACATTGAAAGAGAATTCCTTTCTTTGCGTCACCGCGTGTGCTGGCAGATTCAGAACTGTGTCCTTCCCTCCTGCGCAGGTTTTGGTTGATGGACTGCCAGAACTTCGCCGAGTCTGCGAAGATGGCGACGGAGCTGTACCGCGAGACGATCGCCGTGCCCTTCATGGCCAAGTTCGTCGTGTTCGCGAAGCACCACGCGGCGGAGGAGGCGCGGCTGCGCGTCTTCTGCATGACGGACGACAAGATGGACAAGACGCTCGAGACGCAGGAGCATTTCACCGAGATCGCCCGCAGCAGAGACGTCGAGGTACCGAATCGAACACGAGATCGTGTCGGACTCTGCGCAGCATTGTGACGGCCCCAGAAGAGCACGGCGCACTTTTGTGGAAAAATGACAAGCAAGACAAGAAGTTCGTAATTGTTGTAGGCGCGGCAGCACTGTAGTCCAAAAAACGAGTCAAGCTGTTTCGTGTTGCAGGTGCTAGAAGGCAAACCGCAGTACGTTGAGATGGCTGGCAACCTGACGCCAGTGACGAAAACCGGTGACCAGTTGTCCATAAACTTCCACGCTTTCCGAGAGAACCGCCTGCCGATGATCGTGCGCGTGCGCGACAGTAACCAGGAGCCGGTCGGCCGCCTCGCCTTCATGCGCGAACCGCGCGTCGCCCGCGGCGAGGCGCCGCAGAACCCGATCTGCAACCTCAACGTCCGCCTTCCAGACACCATACGGGTACGTGCAGCTCTTCAGAGTCTTGGCACACGAGTGAATGAATCATTTCGAGCTGCTCTGCATCATGCACGTCAGATTTTCGACTTGGAACACCCGCTGTTCTGTACACTTTCTGGTGTGCTCGGCTTGGCGCTTATCAGTGACACTTCGTCTTTCCATGTGCAGGGAGAGCCCGTGATAGAAATGGACGACGCAATGGTGCAACAGTGGCAGAAGAAGTTCGACGCGCAGCGAGGCCCCACCGACGAGAGCATTTCCAAGGCCGAGCTGCGGCTAACAGACATCGCAGACACCGTGCAAGGTGCGTACGCTTCGACAGACTCGTATTGAGGGGAGTGTGTGTGTGTGTGTGTGCGAGTGCAATTGCCAAATGACCGTGTGAATGTCGTTGTTTAGGTGACTGGGTGATGCTGGCGCGGCAGCTGGACATCACGGACGACGAAATCGCGAAGATCCAGGGCGAGTACACGTACGTGAGCGAGCAGGCGCTCGTCATGCTGCACCTGTGGGTGCAGAAGAACGAGGGCAACGCCACAGGTGAGCCCATGTGCAGAACTCGGCTGTTTCTGGTGTTTGGAAATGAGAGTTCGTCCGAAGTTTGGTCTGTTTGATGCATCGGGAAAATGTCTGATTTCTTCAGCCAACCTACACATTGCGAAGTGTTTTGTAAGGGAGGAAACTTCAGTGGTGGCTGTGGTTCGCAAATTCGTACCTGTATTCGGGAGGTTTGCCCTGAGCTTGAGTGTTGCTGCTGCAGGGAACGAGCTGGAGCGCGCGCTGCGCAAGATTGGGCGTGAAGACGTGATCCGCAAGTGCATGTACAACATCGAGGACGTGACGGACGAGATGGAGCGCGCCGTCGCCAAGGTGCACATCGACCAGGCCGGTGCGTACCCGCTGCTTCCGCCCGTTCTGCCGCCTGTTTGATGTTGTCAGAAGTTGCTGTGAAGAAGGCTTTGTCCAGGAATGTCCGAGCAAGTTCTGTCGTTTGTGTTGGTCCTGGTTTGTCCAACGTTCACGCTGAGTGAATCGTGTCGTGTTCGCTTGAGTTTGTTGTGCGACATGGCCAGCACTGATCTGTTGAGATTTTGATTTTGAGCACGCTCACTTCTTCAGCTGTTTGCTCCTGAAGTCTGTAGAAGCTAGGAAGTTCGCACATAATGCCTTTGTGGAAATTTCGCTGCGAGCGCTCTTGCCTCTGCTGCAGCCTCTGGCACACTCTGTGGACGGACAGGTAGCAAATAGGGGTGGACTTTGAACATGCTAACCACCCGCGTGAGTGGCATTTGTTGGTTCTTTTATTTTGGGGATTATTGTATTCAGTTTTGACTGACTTTGTCCCACAGATCACGCAAATTACCAGCCGAGTGATTTGGTTGTCTCACTTTGTTCTACCTTTGTTTTCTCGTGGTCTTCATTTCACGCATGATTTGTTGTTCCATGAGTCTGTGTGTTCCAGAGCCTGAAGCTTTAGTGAATGGCAGCGCCCACCCGGAGGAGATGGAGGTTCAGGTGGCGGCGGCGCCTGCTCTGGAGGCAGGCGTTCCCATGGACACGGCACGCGACCGGAAGTTGGAGATCGAGGGTCATGTGCACGCCGGTGAGGAGGAGCCGCGGCGCACGCGCAGCAGGAGCAGTTCGGGCTCGTCGTACGACTCGGACGGAGACCGCAACGAGGGGAGCTACACGTCCCCGGACTTTGTGGACAGACATCCGCAGGACGAAGCGGCGCTGAGCCCCGTCGTCGAGCAAGAGCCGGTCCTGGAGGAGGTGCTGGAGCCAGCGGTCACCCCGCAGCAGCGCCCCGCCGTGGAGACGACGTTCGAGACGGACCTGGACGCAGCGGAACCCGCCGAGTTCGAGGAAACCAACCTGGACGAACCAGAGGTGCCTGAGGAGAGCAGACCGGACGAAAACTTCAACGATACTCCCAGGAGTCCCAAGAGAAAGTACGAAAGTTCTTCAGAAAGCGAACCTGAAGAACCCGTGAAAGATGAAGATGAAAAGAAAGAGCAACCAGAAGGTGAGATCACTGAAACTAACGTGGGTGACAGAGAAACTCTTGACGCACTAACAACTGGTGACTCTGAGCTAAAACGTGAGGATGGTGACAAAAGTAGTGACTCTGAGGAAGGTAAGAGTGACTCGTCTAAGAGTGACACTTCTGGTGATGAGGTTGCAGCTGAGGAAGAGTTTGAGGTGGTGGAGAAGGAAGATGTGATGGGGAAAGAGGATGAAGATGATTTTGAGAGAATTGAAGCTGAAGTGGAAGAGGATGTGCAAGCGGTGCAGCCGGTTGTGGAACCCGAACCAACAGCTGAAGAGCAAGAAAAACCTGTTGAGGAAGCAGAACCAACAACTGAAGAACAAAGAGAACCTGTTGAGGAAGCAGAACCAACAGCTGAGGTGCAAGAAGAACCTGTTGAGGAAGCAGAACCAACAGCTGAAGAGCAACATGAACCTGTTGAGGAACCAGAACCAACAGCTGAAGAGCAACAAGAACCTGTTGAGGAAGCAGAACCAACAGCTGAAGAGCAAGAAAAGCCTGTTGAGGAACCAGAACCAACAGCTGAAGAGCAAGAAAAGTCTGTTGAGGAAGATGAGGATTTTGTGGTTCACGAAGACAAACCAGATACACAGCTGAAAGAAGTAGAGGAAGCAGAACCAGAAACTACGAACGAAGAGCGCGCAGAAACATCTGAAGAAGAGGGTCATGTTGAGCCTGAAGTGGAGAGCGCACTGGAGGAGGCTCAGAAACCTGCTGAAGAGGAAGACGCACCTGTTGAAGCAGCAGAGGTGGAGGCTGCAGAGACCTCATCCACTTCATCAGATGATGCTCGGGAAGAAACGGAAGAGATTCCAGAAGAAATTCCTTCTGTTGAAGTGGAACCTGAACAGCCCATTGTTGAAGCAACGAAATCAGAAAGCGAAGAAACTTTGGAAGATCAAGAAGAGACTCGTGAAGAAAGACCAGAGAGTCCTGAAAGAGCGGAAGGTCCGGAATCGAAGGAAAGTTCAGAAGAGGGTGAGGAGCCTTCCGAAGAGCCTCCTGCCCAGGAACAGGGGCCGGAGGTTGGAGAAGCAGAGGACCGAGTTGAAGCTGAACCTGAGGAAGAGGTCGCCGAACAGACGAGTCAGCCTGAGGGTCTCACTGAGGTCGACAAAGCCGGCGAAATCGTGGAGAGTGGAGAGGAGGAGAAGGACAGGGTCTCGGAGAGGGTGAGGAAGTCGTCGTCATCGTCCTCCTCTTCTTCCTCTTCGTCGTCGTCTTCATCATCCTCATCATCCTCTTCAAGTGACAAAGAGAATGAAGAGAAAGACGCTGAGAAGGATGAAGAGGCAAAAGACGATGCTCCTGATCAACGAAAAGATGAGGACACGAAACCAGGTGAAGCTAGAGAGTAGGCAGTAAGGCTAGGACGTAAGGAACCCGGGCATCATGGATCGCGCTGCCATCTGGCAGCAGCTAATGTGGTGGCGGCTTTGCTGAACCCAGACGGACCCTGCTTCCCAATGCGATGAAAAGACAACGTGGACTAACTCGGACTCACCCTTCTCGTGCTGCTTCAGTTGTGTCGTAGTGACAGGAAAAATGTAGTTTGAAATAATCAATGAATAGCGTTTGTGTCATGTTCTAGGTTTGGGAAGGATTTGGTGACTTGATTGTGTCTTCGTTTGCTTCAGTGCTAATTGTGTTTGTCACCCCGAGAGTTGATTTGTGTTGTTTGTTCCCCTCAAGACCCTTCCCTTTCAGCTCACAGTTTGAACTAATGATCAGATGTTCACTGACGTCGTTCCTGTGCTAATTCTGATTGTGTTGCCGAATCTATTCGTTTAGATCTTTCACTCCCGTGTTCCTTTGTCAGATCATCACCCATTAATAATTCGCGTTCCTCTGTTGTCGTTAACACAGAGGGTGCTGAGGGTAAGTGGGGGATATTCTGCACTTCCTTGGGTCATTTTCACGTTGTAGCTTTTGGCACGGATTAGGGGAACATTCTTCTCGCACGTGAATATGTTTCACTTTGCAAGCTCAGCTGGCAAAAACATGACAAAACTTAGGTCCAGTTCTGCACCCCTCATTCAGTGGGTCCTTTTTGGAAGGGCATCAAACAAACCTGCATTTACTTCTTGCCTTTCTGTGCTTGACATCCCAACCTTGAAAAAGTAGAAAAGCATGTACAAAGCAAGAATCTGAACCCCTAGTTTGTGCATCCTGGCAACTCATTCGGTGAAAAATCACGCACCCACCACCAGGAATCACCGGGTCAACACAAGTTTCACACAACAGCTGCATTTTGCCATTTTCTATCGAAAGTATTCAGTGAATCTTGTCGCGTCCTGTGTTCGCTTTCGACAAAGATGAAAATGAAAAGCTTGGTGTTTGTGTCGTCCACTGAACCGTCGATGATGTGTTTCCGTCTTGGCTCTGCAGGTTTCGATGCCTTCAAGGAGGAGCTGGGTCCGTCGCGCGACTCGACGCTGCCGCGCGGCGTCTCTCTCGACGTCTCCTACGACGAGCAGGACCTCATGAAGGTGCGTCGCGCTTCTCATCGTCACGTTCCTCTCATTTTCTCTCCATCTCTCTTGCACACTCTCCATGCATGAACGCTTCCCCTGAGAAGTTCTCCTTCAGGTTGGTGACGTTTCCTCCGAGTCCCAAACAGAACTAGCAATCGGTAGAAAAAAATGTGTCCTCCGGACATTGAGGTTTGGCTGCATCTGAGGCGAAAGAAGAAAACGCAACAAGCGACAGATTGCTATTTCTGCAGAATAGATGCATGCGGCCTTCATTTACCCATGTCCTTTTCTTTATGAGACGTAGAAACGGAACCCTAGAATTTAGACTGCAGCAGCTGATTCAAATAATTTCCGGTCAGGCACCATGAAAGTCTACGTGTACGTGTAGGCGTGCTGACTTTAGTCATTCCTTGACAGCAAAGTAGCAAGTGCCAGCGGTAGATTACATGTTGTGCAGATGTTTTTGGTGAAAATAAAAACAGCGCTCGCCGAAGGGATATTCCCGTAGGGATGTCCCGCTTTCAGTCTGACTGCACCGTGATCATTTCAGCACAAGTTTTGCTTCAAAACATCTGTTAATGAGTCAAAAGAGAAGCTTTTCTTCCTGTAAAGAAGTCCATCGTTGAACCTTTGCCACACAAAAAATTTAGCACTGAGAACTTGTTGTCTTCCCGTTCAGGCCGAAAAAGATTTTCGTGAGGTGAGAGAGGGAGTCTGATTTTATCACTTCTCAAGAGCCTTTTCCAGTCTGTCAACCCAGAACACAGCCGTTTAAGTTTTGGATTTGGCACTTCCCACAAACACAGCAGTGAAAAAAGCGAATTCGATTGAGGAGCCACTTTTTCCTCACCGTGTTTGACAGTCCGGACGGCTCAACTTTCTGTTTGAAGTTTCGTTTGTGAAGTATGACGACAAAGTATGCTCGACATTTTTCCACGTTTATTTTTCTGTTGCCAATTTTTTGTTCTCGACAACTTCTGATCACTTTTTGTCTGGAATTTACTTTTCCTCTCTCATGTTTGTATCCTTGCAAATCGTCTGTTTGCTCGAAGCGAAACAAACGGGATCTTCGATTTTGAACTGCGTCAAGCGAAAAAAACTGTGTAGCTTCGTAGCGTGAATGCGCTGTCCGAAGTCGTGCGTAGTTAGGGCAACGTGCTTGCGAGGACAGCAGGTGTACATATCAGTTGTTAGACAGTGCTATGGGTCTGGTCAGTATGATTTCCAAACAGGCTGGAAAGAGAATGAAAATGTTCTGTTGGTGCAAAGAAGAGTGCACAAAAACCCATTGTGTCGCCTTTCGCAACTCCAACTTTCCAGCCTGTTCTCGACGAAACACTTCTTGATTTTGCATTGAGTGCGTAGAGAATTCGACATTTAGAATGAGTAGCTTCTGGCTGATTGTGTTAGCTGTCATTGGACAGACACATGTGGCCTTCCAATAGAGATAGAGCGCCTGTGCAGTGCTTGCTCCTGTCCGCTACACACTTCTTCCAAGCGCCGTCAAGTTGTGTCAGTCATAGTGACGCGCGAAGAACTGGACGAACGTTTCAGTTTGGTTCATAGAAAATTTGTTCTTGGTCTGAATCTGCAGGTGACTTGAAGATTGAAACAAATTGTCAACAGTTGAAGACTTTGTTCCGTTTTCCGTTGCAGGAATCCGAATCGGCAGGCGACTCCGGCAGTGAGACTGGATCAGTGAAACGAATCGGTGAGTACGAATCGTGTTGTCGCGAGTCGCGGAAAACCAGTAGGTCTGAGAGCGCGAGTTACTGTGAACGTGTGTATTCTCTTGAGCGTTGGAGGTATCAGTAGTGTCGTGTTGTACCTGTGAACACGTTTGACTTTGTCATTCACGGCAGTGATTTGTTTGACGATTGATTAGCTGGTAGCTGCAGCTCAGATCGCACTCAAATCGCACAGTAGCTGTGACCAGATTGAAACGAATTAGTCTCAATCGGACCGTGTCGTAGCTCGTGTTGTGCAGCCGTGTCCGCTTTTGGAGGTTGTGTTGGCCAAATGAATTGAAGAGAAAATCAACAAAGACTGACGAGCTGGTGAACTTCCCGGAAGAGAATAGACACGGCGTTGGCGTTACGTGCGCTGGAACCGATGTGAATCGCAACACTTGCGAGGAGTGGATGTGTGAGGGAGAGAAAGTGTGTGTGCTTGGAGTGACTGGAGCGAAAATGGGTTCCCGTCTGTTTGATGTGACTTTCGAGCCTGCTGTGGCTGAATTCCTGTTGCAGCAAATTATGTTGCGATTGTTCTTGAAGTGAATTGGCTTTACAACCTGTCGCGCAAACAGCCTAAACGTCCGGTTTCGCGTTGTTGTTAAACTGACCGAGAAATTTAACCTTGGTTGGCGTTTCTTCCCTTTCTCTTGTCGCTGCACTTGCTCTCGCTACATCCTTGCCACAACTCAAAATAAAATCACGGATCATCGATCACTGCGTGCGGGAATCTCACCGTCTTCAGAGGAAACCGTGCACGTTATTCACAAAATAGAAGAGGAGTCGGCGCCGCCGCCGGCGTGGGAGCAGCATCGCGACGAGGACGTGATCGTGGCGGCGGTGGACGCGCGGCGCGGCGTGCGCAAGCAGCCGAGCGAGGAGGAGCGCGCCGCCGCCGAGCGCGACCGCCACGACGCCTACGAGGAGTTGGCGCGGCAGCTGCAGGACCAGGCGGCGGCGGACGCTCCCGCCGCGCCCGCAGAGCTCGACCTCACGCCAGGTTAGGCGCCGCGGCGCAGCCGGATAGTGCATAAGACACCAGTGTCATCATCGCCTTGTCTTGTGTTGTCGTTTTCTGTTGTTCAGTTGTTTTTCGTGTTGTTGATACAATTCTGGTTTCACTGACTCAGCATGCGGAACCGTGATGTACGTTTCACTTGCAGCTTTGTTTACCGTGGATCTGTTTCACTGAGAATTTACGTTTGTGTCAAGTTTGTTCCACGTTTTGCGTGTAAGGGATCCAGACAAGTGTCAGTGACAATGTTTCGATCGTTAAATGTGCAAGAGAGGAAGAAGATAGTTTCCTGAAGGCTTCTTGAAAGTGTCTGCAGTCAATTTATTAATGCTTTCAAAATTTGTGAGCACATTTCGTCTGGTTCCTCATTGTTCCACGTTTTGTTCTCAACTTACTTCCTCTGCAATATTTTCTGACCAGAACTGGAGTTTTACTCCAAACAACTTCATTGAACACATGCAGAAGTTCGGCCATGATACAAGTCTTTGTTTGGCATGTGTATATTTGCTCCAAGCTGTCCACGAGTTGCCTTGGGATACTGTCGTTTTCAACGTTTGATCTGTGATTTGAATCTGTCTATTAAGACAATTAATTAAATCTGTCGCGGGACTTTACTTATGAAGAAAACTGACTCGGCAGAAATGGAATTGTTTATCCCTAATCCTGACCATAGACATAACTGTCTTGACATTGTAAAGTTCTGGGATTGTGTGTTGTTTCCTGGACATAGCGAACTGTCCAAATACCTTCAAGATCAAAGAATGTTTCGGTGTTAACCTTGAACTCGTGTCTGCATTCCACAGTTCCCAGGATTGTGTCTGGATGTGGAACTGACTGGTCGAGTGAGGGTCTGCGTGCTGTATTGTGCGCTGGATACCGAAACCAGTGTCTGCTGCAGGCAGTTGAAAAGGAAACAACCCAATCAGTCTCACCTCGCGTTTCTCTCCGTCTGTCTTCTTCAGCTAACAGCTCTTACCTAGCGGCCTGCTTACTAACTTGTTGTAGATATTGCCCCGGTGGAGGAGAGTCCGATCGAGGAGACGTCGCGGGCGCGCGCGCACGCCGCCCCGGCCATCGAGAGCCTCGTGGAGCCGGAGGCGGGCTTCGAGGTGCAGGGCATGGACGACCGTCGCCTGTCGGAGTCGAGCGAGGACTCGATGATCATCAAGGGCGAAGACGCGCGACCTTCAGGTACCGCCGCAGAAACGCAGATTGCTTCTCGCTCCCCGTTGTCCACCACGTCGTCCGCCTCTGATTTTCAGTTTGCTGTGGCTTTTAACAATAACACCACGAACAAGCCGCGCAAGCGCGTCTCACCCAAAGGCGACGACACCACCAAGAGACACCTCGGGACAAACGTTTCTGACAAGAATGCTGATCCATGGGACGAATGTGTGCTGACTAAACGCGTGCTGCCCACGCATCTCCCAAGGGGCGTGAGTTGCTCCCCTGGAGGTGAGGTCCCGGGGCTCGCGGTGGGGTCGTCGCCGGCGGGCCCGGGTCGCTGGCTGCGGCGCCCGCTGAGCACGCCGCGCGCGGTGGTGCTGCTCGCCTGCATCGTGGCATGCTTTCTGCTATTGCTGCTCGGCTTTGCCATGTGACAACTGGACTCGCGTCTTTTGACAGGTTTTGCTTGTGGGTGTGTTTGCGTCTCCAGTTGTTTTGGATAGTTTCGCCAAAACCACACAAAGAAGACGTCAGATCTCCTTCAAGCAATACCTGTCTGAGCGTTGTCTGAGACATTTGTAACACACTAAGATTTGACGAAAATGCCTAACACTTGAATGGCTGTACAAACTGTGAACAGTTTTCTTGTTGTGGTGAGAACTAACCTTGCGCACGCTGGTCTGTTCCAAGCATCGTCCGCTGTGATACTGACAACATATTTCTGGTCGTGAGGTGAAATTTTCAGGTGCAGATGATTTTGCTGTACCCAGTTTGATGAATGTTGTGGCTCCAACAAGCTTTGCATGAGTAGTCTATCAGACTAACTGGTGATGCACCTCAATCATGACCAACATAATTTTGATTTTCTGACGAACAATATTTATTTGCGCGCAGCCGCGTGTTGCGTCGTCACTGCAGAAAATGTTTGTGTAGCAGGTGGTGCGTGTCTCACTTGTGAAGGTGAGACACAACCACCACCACCACCACCACCACCACCATATCAAGTGAAGCACTCCAAGGTGACTCACTTGAGACACCTGCCCCCCCCCAGCCCAATAGGGACACCCTTCGGTGTCTTTTTTCGTGCTCACTTATCACAAGTGTGACTCCAGTGACAAGCCGCGCGAAACCAACACTTTGTGTTCTTGTTCTTGTTATCATTTCTTGTTGACGACCTTTATGTTGTTGTTATCACATTTTGTTGATGAACATTTTTCGTTCAGTTCAAGTTGATTTTCACTTCCTTTGTTTACAAATTTGTTATGTTCCCGAGACCTCAGACTGATTTTGTGAGTCTTGATCAGCCGCCGAAATGCGGTGTGCTCCTCATGGCCAAAATGTGTCCGTATCCGAGGGTGTCAACCCAAGCGTTGCGTCCTGATGCTGCTGTTACCTGCAACGGTGTTCTTCCACATCTTCAAATTAGATTTCCGTCAAGGGGAGACTGTATCCCACAGACCAATTCTATCCTTCCAAACTTTCGCTGTCAGGTGGAGGGTCTATTTCGACTCGATTTGTTTCTGTTTGAATCTAGCGAGGGACGTTTTGTTTTTGCTGAGTCAGGGATGTTTCTGGTTGAAGGATATCTTCTTTGGCTTTCCAGACGAATAGACAGAATTTCTGTGCAGGTGTTCTTTTCGCGCTCGTCAGGTCTCAAACAAAAGAAGAACATTGGTCAGTGTGGGAACCGTGGTCTTGCAGACGCTGTGCTAGTCGCTGCATTGCTTCAAGATGTGGAAGGACACCGTTGCACATTTTGATTTTTTTCAAAGTTGTTGACTTTTTACACGAGCAATACTAACTGGCTGTGAACAGAATGCGCACGTCTCTGTGATCCCGTTTGCTAGAGTGGGTCTGTTTCCACAGATTAGAGTGTAGACTTGTACAAAAACTCAAGTGCATGCAAAAACCTGCCCTGACTGAAACCCAAAGCTGAAGTGCTAAATTTGAATGCATTTTCCTGCACTGCGAGGTTTGCATGAGTTGAGTGCAGAACAGGACAGCTGCAGGGAAACGACGTTGGACAGACAAACTTTCAAAACTGCCTCAAAGCTTTTGCTTCGTGTGAGACACTTCCAGCACAGACCTTCCGACCCTGTGTCACACGATCAGATTTGCTGTTCTTTTCATTTTCAAGCAGTAGATAGCACCATGTTCCATTTTGTGTTAAGTTTGATCTCTGCTCTTCCTCGTGCCCTTCACTGACGGTGTGCATGGCGTGTGTTTTGTTACAGATGGGGTGGCGGTTGCAGTCGACGCCCGCGACTCGCCCCGAGTCGTGCCGACCCCTCCTCCCTCTCCGAGCGAGGAAGCCCCCGACACTGCACCAGGTACTTGGTTCCTCTGCCTGTCGCTGCAGTTCTGCCGCTCTCCTGCACCTTTCAACTGTTCTTGTACAAACCAAGCTCTCGCACACGCACACCAAATTTGGCACGTTGCTTTGGAACTTCCTGTCACCACAGAAGGTGCGTTTTCGGTTGCGTCCCACCAACTGCAGCTGTGACGCCGTGTGACCAGAGCGATGGTTTTCCTTGGAAGCTTTCATGAGACGCCTGCATTTGACAATTCTGATCCCGTTCATAGAATGGTCAAGTGTTGGGTGCGTGAACGTTTCCGACTGCAGTCTCTGGTCTTTTCTCTCCAGCTTTTGTCTCTTGTTGCGTTTTATTCCAAGTTGTACTCAGAAAACTGTTCACAGTGGATTTTATGCATTGAATTTGACACTAAGTATTGACTGTCTTTGAATCCGTGCATTGTCGCATTGCAGCTGCCCTGCAAAATGCTTCTCAGATACTTTTGTTTTGGGGATGAGCATGTATGTGTGTGTGCGAGTGCGTGCGTGCGTGCGTGCGTGCGTGTGCACGTGTGTGTTGACAGGAGAATCTGGACGTGACTGTGATGTTGGATGTGTTTGTTCTCGTGTGTGTCGTGCGTGGATGAACGAATGCGTGCTCTTACTTGAATGTTTTCGGGTTTGTTTTAGTTTTTTGAGCAACGCGGGATTGTTGGTTCTTTTTAGTTTTGTCGGTAAAAATGGGTGAATGTGTAATTTTCATGCAGAGGTAGTCTTCTTGGACAGCCAAGTAGGAGAGGATTTTTCGTTCGCTGACGAAGCCAAACCTCCGAACGATGAAGGGGTTTCAAAAGATCCAGAATTGGGATCCCACGTCCCGTTACCTCAAGCAGCAGCCACCGTCCACGAGGCTGAGGTCCACTCCGCCCAGGCGGACGCCCCTGATGAGCCTTCCCCAATTGAAACTGGAACCCCAACCGACCACACAAACCAAGCCGAAAACAAGCCTTCAACAACAGTCGCACGCCCCGGTTTTGAGACTCTCCCCCGGGATGTGAGCCCGCCCTCCACAAAAGAAGCCCAGGTTCACGAAGCCAATTCCGCCGGTCAGACCATACCCTCAGTGGACGCTCCAACACAACCGACCGTCACAAACCACGCGCCCGCAGACTCTGAAGCTGAACCCAACCCTCCAGCTGCGGCAGAAACAGCCGAAGTCGTGACCTCCGTAGGTCGGCAGGAGTTTCCCACAGAACCTGCTCTCGTGTCGAATGACAAAGCTGTGGCTGCAAAAGTTACATCATCCAACGAATCCACTTCTGCTGAAAAGCCCAAAGCTTCTTGGCAGAAGGTGAGAGAACAGATAGATCAGTCCAGAATCACAGGTGACACACCTTCGATTCAGGACAAACCCTCGCAAGAAAACGACATTTCCCGCAGTGAAGCTGCCGCTCTCCAGAAAAAGGCCAGTGATGGTGACTTGGTGTCAAATGAAAAGGTGCGGGATGGAAAACCCATCGAACCTCCGAAAGACCAACCCAAAGCTCCGTGGCAGAAATCGACTGAAAAATCTGACAACTCATCTGAAAAACCGAAACCTTCCTGGCAGAAGAAAAAGCCGTCAACTGAAACACCCATCGACCAACCAAAATTGCCCTGGCAGAAACAAAAATCAAGTGAAACGAACGGCCAATCTGACAAACCCATAGCCCCGTGGCAAAAGCAGAGGTCCCAAAATGGTCAGAGTGAAAGCGACACTGACAAACCGAAGGCTCCCTGGCAAAAACCCAAACCCTCTGTTGAACAGACTGAAGGCCCGGTTGACAAACAGACAGCTCATTGGCAAAAACCAAAGCCGCAGAATGATCAGCAAGAAACTCCAACTGATAAACAAAAGGCCACTTGGCAAAAGGCCCCCCCAGAGAAACCAAAGGCCCCGTGGCAAAAACCTAAACCTCAGGCAGAGCAGAGTGAAGGCCCACCTGAAAAACCGAAAGCTCCCTGGCAGAAAGCAAAACCACCATCTGAAGAAGGCGAAAAGCAGAAACCTCCTTGGCAAAAACAAAAGTCCCAGTCGACTGAGGACAGCGCTGAGAAACCCAAAGCTCCCTGGCAGAAACCAAAAGCAAATCAACAAACTGAAGACCCGTCAGAAAAACCGAAAGCCCCTTGGCAGAAACCGAAACAGGAAGAAAGGACGTCCGAGAAAACCAAACCTCCGTGGCAAAGGCCAAAACCAGCCGAACAGAATGAGGGAGCACCCGAGAAACCCCGAGTTTCGTGGCAAAAGCCGAAACCTCCAGAAGCCCAGGCCGAAGAGAGTCCGGCTGAAAAGCCGAAAGCTCCTTGGCAAAAACCCAGGCCTCCCGGTAGCAAACCCAAGGGTCCAGCCCCCCAACCTCCCGAGAAACCCAAGGCACCGTGGCTAAAACCCAAGGACCACGACGAGAAGCCCAAGGATGGAAACACAGGCAAAGGTCTGGTCAAATCGTTGGTCTGAAATTTGGACAAAATAACTGGACCACCCAAGTGGTCGTGGCTATTTTGACTGGATGTTGGAATTTCAAGTTGAAAACGGAAACCTAAATGAGTACTTTCACCAGGAGAAGCATTCCTGAATTCGATTGTGTGTGCTGGTTAGAATGATGTTTATTTGTGCATTTTTTTGCGCTTTGCTTGACGTGTTTCATTTGGGAATGATAGTTTCAATGTAGAGTTGCACCTCGACAATGAAATTTCAATCTTTTGAATTCCTTGACAAAAATATCAGCCTGTAAAGATTTTAAAATTTCATTCTCTGCTAAATTGTTGTGGGCACTGCGGTCCAATTCCGCGGAATTAGTCGATAAGAATTCTCGCTCAAAATCAAACCGTTTGCAGCTGAACTTTCATTCTACATTTAAGATGGTTGTGGCCAGATTGACAAACTAATTCACAAGTTTTTCTTTTCCTTTCTTTTTCCACTTGAAATGCTAACTACTGATACACACATGTCACTCACGCTTTGGCTCAAAACTACATCATAAAATTGGCTTGATTGGTGGTACTTCGTGAACAATAGAAGTTGTCACCGTCACCACTCCAGAGTATGAAACGGTCGAAGTTTTCGACGGCGAGAAATGGGTTTTGGTTCGCAAAACACTGTTGGATGAGAGTGACGACACAGCCCAGGAGACCACAGGTAGAAACACTCTTTTGAGAAACTAACGGATGTGCCTCTCCAAAACCAAACCCTTTTACAATTTCAAATCTTGGCAAAATTATGAACAAAATCGTGCCGTTTGGTCTTGGAGGTCGTGCATCGTAACGTGTCATGGATCTGTGTACAGTGGTCATCTGAACCTGTTCTGATCGTGATTGTGCCTCTAGTCTGTCCTCTTTGGCTTCTCTTTCTTGTTTTGAACCCAAAATTGACGACCATCCTCCTTCAGTTCTTGACGATACCATCCGAGTCCCAAAAAACAGTTTTGAAAAGCCATCCTTGCACCACTCCAATTGTGTTGGCTTTGTATGCACTTGAGTTGAGGAAAGACTTGACTCCGTTCAGTTGCAATTATAATCACGCATGTACATAGACACTAGTCACTAACGTCTGGTCTGCAGCACGAGTAGTTGTAATCAGCACACACACTGCTGCGAAGCAGCTCGGAAACTCGTTTCCACAGGTTTCAGTTCGGTCCGTATTTTCAGTCAAATCCTGGTCATTTGTGTTTCAAGTTTTAACAGGTGGGTTTCAACTTTAATTTTCCGTTGCGAAACCGTCATCAATGTTTCGATGTTTGGCTTCAATAAAGGTATGAACTGCATGTACGAAGGTTGATATCTTCAGAAAGTCAAATTTGGCCAAAGATTGGCCAAAACGCACTTTTGAGCGTTGTCGCGTTGAAAGTGCAACCGAAATGTGCGGTTTTGCGCATCTTCAGTTGTCTGGCACTTTCTTTTGAGGTGAAGCACCAACATGCTTTCAGTTTTGGGGGTGTCTTTGCGCGAAAGGGTACCGTACTCTCAACAAAGCGCGAACGTCGTCAAACAATCACCGAGGTTTTGACAATGAAATGCGTCCTTTGACTTCACGCGTCTTTGCTCGTTGTTGTTGCGTCGATGTTTGTTGTTCATTCGATGCTTGATGCTGAACTGTTGCTGTTTTAGACAAAGGTTTGTCGGACAAGGAGCTGGCGGCACGACTCGCCGACACTGAGTCGCTGACGACAAACGAATCGACGAGCACCCTCGATGCTGCCCCTGTCTTGGAAGGTACATAGAGTTCTCTAAAAATGAAGGAAAATCAATTCAGAAATTCGGGAATCATTTTTGATCAGAACTTTTTGCCCCCCCTTCCAGGAAGAAAATTCTTTCCAGAGAGTGTGAATCGAAATGCTGTTGTTTTCTTGGCGAACGCATTTTATTCGAGCGCCCTTCACGTTTTGGCTCGTGTGTATCTCTCAGTTGATACACCAGTCTTTGTGTGTGCGTCTTTTCATAAGGTCAAAATTATGCACTGTGAGGTTTTTCTTTTTTTGTCGTGAGTTTCCTTCAAAGTCATAATTTTGATTGACACCAACGTTGCTGTGGTGGAAATTTCTGATTCTTTTGAAATGCGTTGGGTTCTCTTCTGTTTGTTTCTTTCTCAAGAGAGAGAAAAGAAGTCGAGTAAATGTCTGCACAAGTTATTAAGTGGTTCGGAAATACGAGTAATTTGCGATTCATATCGTTTGCGTCAAATAGTATTGTGCAGTTGACCTTTGGATAATTTGATGGTCGAACGATGCAGTTCCGACCCCCATCCCAAAACAAAGAAAGAAGAGAAAAGGCAAAACGACGACAGTACTATTTGATGCTGATTTGAATTTGTACTGTACTTGACTGTTATTCGAGTGCTTTGAATTAAGTTTCTCTTCTCATGTTGGCTTCTCAGTTCGAGGCACAACAAATGTCCCTGCAGCAATTGCGCCTTTTCGGGAAAGAGAAGCCGAGGATTTTGTTGCACAACCGGTTGCCATGTTTAGTAAATAAGCACAGCGCGTGCATTCGGGAGCACGCATTCATGCGCATAAGCTGCAAACTTACTTTGAAGCACTATCGTATCATTTCTTCGTTTCTGTCTGTCCTGTCTCCGTGCTCGTTTCTGACTTGTGTCTTGCAGTCTTGTCCTGTTCGTTTCCTCGTCTTTCGTTTTCGCCTTGTTGACGTCTGTCTGATCACCTCGAAATTCTCGCCATTAAACAACCAAAAATTCCTACTAACACCACATGGTTGGTATGAAATGAGTCCCAATAAAAACTAAGTCTCCTGCTGCAGTCACTCGGGAGACTGAATTGATCACACGAACTCTATGTGCTCCATTGATTTGAATTCTGCCGATGCAAATTGGACAACTAATCGAATGTCTAACTTCTTTTGCAGTGACTTTGAAATGCAGTGTTTATTGAAGATCTTGCACATATTTACGAGGCTCTATCAACTCAAAGTGTCTCTTACCATGGTTTGCCGTGATGACCGCGAGCAGCACGGCAAACCATGGTAAGAGACACTTTGAGTTGATAGAGCCTCGTA
>JAAUXT010112691.1_pt1 | contig 38273 bp, 41 predicted proteins | sample 7278171 | NCBI WGS metagenome assembly JAAUXT01 (sample SAMN14350112, study PRJNA611818) | marine sediment metagenome | isolation source: surface marine sediment (1.8m) | place: French Polynesia: Moorea | collected 2018-08 | reverse complement strand
TTCCTCAAAGCGGGAAATTTGAAGTGAGTAGAAATTCAGAAAATGTGTTTTTTGCAGGGTAAGACACAAACAAATTCACTGAAACCATCAAAAAGAGCCCCAACACAGAGCGTCAGAACGTGTGGGGCTTCGCGGACACAGAAAATGCAAAAAGAACAGGTGCGCGTTTCGGTGACTTTCGGGGACAAATAGAATGGGCCCCGAGTAATAGACAGTATAGAACACACAACAATTGCCGTCACTTACATCTCCGATCACTTTGTACACCGATTTCTCCTTCTTGGGAAATTTGAAACTCGGTTTCCCGTGTTTCCGCATCATTGTGGACTCAGGAATTCCAAGTCGAGAAGTTCCTCAGGCAACGAATTCTGAAAAGAAGTCAGATGGGTTGACATGACAACAACGAAAGAGTCTCCAAGAATTTAATTTGAATAAAGTTCGCACGCCCAAGGGGCTCTCCATTCACTTTGGGATCCAGTGAATCCAGATCAGTAGGTCAAACTGCAGGATCGAGAAACAATCCCGGCAACGTGCCGTCACAGAGATCGACACAAGTTCAAGTTGTTGAGTGAAAACAGATCTGCAAAGACTCACGTATTAAAAGATCAACAATTCGGTCCAATGTTGTCATTATCTGTGAGGTATACAATGGAATTTACAATGAAAACAAAAGCAGATGAATCTCGCAACCCAAGCAATGTGCCTCTCCGTTTCAAGGGGGGAGCTTTTGCGCTTTTCACAACAGGCGTAAAATATTTAGCAACGCGCAGACAAAAGCTGTGCTGCAAAACTTCGAAAGACAATTTTCTGTTTGTGCTGTTGATGGAGCAGAGTTGGAAAAGACCCCTGTTCTATTTGTCCGTTGGTCATGTAGTTCAGTTGAAATGAACCAATTCCCCCACCAGGAGTTGTTTGGGGTGGATGGTCCGAGGGCGGCTGGGGGCTCGACAGAAAAACAACAAGTCGATAATTCAACAGGTTTTACCTGTTTCTTCTTTGCAGAGTACAGGGGCAAATGCAGTGCAGGCATAAATGCTGGTGTTATTCCACACAACGGCTTCGAGCATGGCGACAATCCACAGTCATAAAAAGACTCAATTTGTAAAGCAGAAGCCACAAGTCACACCACAGTTCAGGAAGCAAAAGCGTCAACTCCGTTCCAGGGTCACACAATCCGACAACGCAGCGTACACCGACGCTTCCACTGCATCCCGTGAAGCCGTCGGTTCGCGTACGGCCAAAAAAGCGATGAAATTCTTCCCTGGTCGAGACACAACGACGACGCAGTGAGTGCGAATTGGATTCGTCTTGCCCACAGGGACATAAACTGAAGATTATCGACGGTCTTTGACGCTGTTCAGGCATTTCAGAGAAGAGGTGGTTCCAGTCGGGCAGTTCAGTCAACGTTCAACATCAGACTGTTCACCAGTTCAAACAGGAACCACTTGCTGCGGTTGTATCGCTTTCCGTTTGTCAGATTTGAGCAGAGTGCTGGCGATGATGGCCGCCAACAAAACGAGGCCCAAATTCCGATTTGAGCGAAACTTGTTCCCACAATCGTCTGGGTTGTTCAAATTGACTGTGCTTCTCTGGAAAGACACAAACGAAGAACAGTCTGTGTGAAAAATACGAACTCGTTCAAATTGTGTTTGAAAGCTTGAAAGCAGGCCACAAGAACTCCCTTGTTACTTCTCTGCCTTTCAAACCAAACAATTCCTTTTTATTGAAACACAGTCTTCATGAAGTGAAGTCTGTCATTTCCAATGAACCGAACCTGCCAATGGAGATGATACGCCGTGTATGCGACTCCAAGATAATAGGGGAACGTCTGGCCAGATGTGAGTCCCGTCAGTACCAAGCCTCCGATCATTGCGCCACCGAACTTCAGCAACCAGTCCTTCGTCTCGTCACCGAACAGCAGAGCTGTGGACTTGACTCCAATCATCAGATCATCCTGCTTGTCCTGTGAATAAGGAACACAGCAGGTACCTCAGTTTTGGGCTCTTTGAAGCGGGTTTTTGTGGTCTCTGCAATTAAGTGAAAACATGTATCAACCAGAACACCTTCCTAGAAGGCGAACGTTTCCACAAAGTTTTTTCGTTCGCACAAACTTGATCTTTCTTGGCATTCGCGAAAGCAAAGGGGGATGAAAAGTGCTTTCTCGCAAACATTCGGTTCTCGTTTGACCTGATGAGCGTAGATGGTGTCGTAGAAAAGCGTCCACGCGCAGCACGAGGCGTACAGCGGAAGCACGACGGACCAGGCGCAAGATCCAGCAATTGCCGAGTAGCCCAGCATGGCGCCCCAGTTCAGTGTCACACCTGAAAACAAGCTTTTTCAGATTCACGACACACGGCTACGTGTCAACGAGAAGAACCAACGTAAGTCATGAACCAAAGTTGGACTGATAACAATCTCTGCCAAACAAAAAAGTCCAAGAAATAAAGAAGATGGCAAAGGCGTGTCCACACGACGTACCAAGGAAGGCTTGAGGCCAGTACGTGAACCTTTTCATCAATGGATAGGCAGCCACAAACCCGACGGAACACATGCCCAAGACGACACTGCAATGTCACGAACAAAATGCGAGTCACAGCTGCACAAAAAAGTTTCACTCGTCACTGAGATTCTGTGTTGAAGTAAATCACCGACACATGAGAAGTTTCTCACCTGTACATGTTCAGAGAGAGAAGGATGCACAGAGATGCGGTGAGCTGCATGCCCAAGAACATGAAGGCGCTCTGTCTGGAAACCTGGCCACTCGCCAACGGACGATCTCGCGTTCGCGCCACCTGAATCACATTGCAAATCGGGGTTTTCCCTGGGCCTGTACTGCACACACTGAACAGGATATGTCGCATCAACATCAAAACACAACAAGGCCTCTTTTTTCAAAGTTCAGTCAGATCACAAAACAACTTACCCTCTTGTCGAAGTCCACATCCCACATGTCGTTGATTGTGCACCCCGCTCCCCTCATAAGAAGCGACCCGGCTCCAAACAACGCCAGCATTGAAATACTCGGCAAGTGCCCCGGCACTGCCGCCAGAGAGATGGACCAAGCACATGGCAGGAACAACAGCCAGGTCCCTGCAAGAAATTCCTCTTTTCGAACTGTTGCGTCTTCCTCGTCTTCCCCTCACATAAAATTTGCAAACCTTGCGTTTGAACAACAAGAGGTACAACAGCAGCTCACCAATAGGTCTGTCGAACCTCATCAGCCGGAGGTATGGTTTCACATCGTCCGACGCTGATTCGGTGATTGCTTGCGGCGAGTATTTCCTCAACTGGTACTCAGACAATCGAATTTTTCGGTAAAGATACTTCAAGAGGTCAGGTATTTCATCATTCCAGTCAATTTTGTTCTTGTAATTTTGGCCAGAAATATGGAAAAGTCTTTGGCTGCTCAGATGGTGCGACTCGTTCTGCTTGATACCGCTCAGTGGTGTGAAATTGCATCGTTGTTTTTCAGAAGGCTTGCGAGAACCGGTGCTGTGCAGCGTTGTGAAAGTAGCTGGTGCTATGTTGTTGAGAATTTTCGGGAGAACATCACAGCTCTGCGACAAAGGTCTCCAAAGCCTTGACAACATCTTGCAACTGCAACAGAACAAGACAGACGACTGACTGAAAGAGGAGACTTGGATCCAACTCAACAGACGTGAATTTGCCGGCGAGACAATTGCAACGCACTTGTAAAGTCAACATTCAACACGGGCACAAAAATTCTGCATGCACCTGATTCTTTCATAAACAAAGGGTTCTTTAGCATGAATTCAATCACCCGTCAAAGGGACAAACCCCAAATATTTGACAAAAAAGAGAAGCTATCCTTGACAACTGCAGCACACTAACTCTCCTGATGGTACCAGACGGTTTTACGCACAATGGATTTCGGCAAAATGCGTAAAATAACGCAGCGCAAATTTTTCAGATGGAGAGGAACCAAACAGGTAAACGGGTCGATTTCTCGAACAATTTTTCAAATATTTCTTCAGGAATTAGTGAAATCTTGTTTTCCAGACCAAAATTGAGTGATCACGCACACCTGTCAAACCACTAATCGAATCATTTTACACATCTTCACCTCAAGGAGAACTCGAAAGACAACTGCACAACGAGTTGGTTCAACTGGCAAAACTGGTTTGTCATCGTCCGAATAATACAAGGGCACCAAATGATCATACATCAAAACGAACTTAAATTTTGAGAGCGAATTTATTTGGTCATCAAATCAATCACAAAACAACGACCTGTGACTGCCGTGCAGCTGCACCTCGGTGAATCACCTCAAAAGTGCGACTTTTTACTTCTTTTCATTTCATCGATCGGTGTCAATCCTTTGTCTCGGAATCTTTCGTGGCATCAAGCTTGTGATGGTGTCGGGCGAATGTTTCTGCTGTTAGCAGGGGAAAGATGATGCTGGCCTCTCCGTACACCTGAAACACAACGCACCAAATATAACCAACGCACAACGGCATGACGGAGCTTGGCGATCAACGAGCTTGCGAGGAGAGTTTGAACAAAGCAAATATCCTGGCAAACAACTGTTACGGGTTTTTGTTTGTGAACACGCAGCTGTGTGTTTACAATGTTTCGAGAAATCACGAAGTGGCTCCTTTTCTGAAAATGCGCACTGACAAACTTGACAAACTTGACTGACCTTGACGGGCGTCGCCGTTTTCTTGATTTTGCCCCAGGACACGGCCTCGTCCGGCCTCGCGCCGGAGTCGCTGCCGTCGAACTCGTTCGCCACGTTCACAAACACCGAGAAATCCGCGCCGTTTCTCTGGGAACACGAAATGCCCAAAATGATTTGCACATGGTTCCTATCACACACTGCACCTGGCAAAACTCAACAAAAACATGAACAGAGAAAACCTCTGGTTACGGCCAGCTTCTTTCAAGCATGGAGGGCTTCAACCGGTCAGCACAGGAAGATGACAGGAATTCACCCTTCTGCGCGTGCGCCACGCGTGAGTGGGGGAAACATCCGATGCCGCCTCGTTGTTTGTTTTGGCCACTCACCATGAGGTTGGCATTGCAAATGTGGTGCTTGACGAGCCCTCCGCCCAGGATGATCATGCCAGTGTTGAGTGCGTAAACGGCTTGGTTGTTCATCAGACGGATGTCTGCAACAGAAAGCGGTGCATTCAACACACCAACCCGAACTGAAACCCTTCCAGAAATGGGAGCATCTCCGACCACGGTCGACACACGCAATTGGCAGACAAAACAGTTGTTGGTCGTTTGTGCCGGTTCATTCGCTTTCCCTTAATACCCACCACGCACGCTGGGGTGGACTTGGCAAAACTCCACCCGTAAACACCTGTCCGTTTTTGGACCGGATTTTGTACGGGGCATTCAAACCCTTGCACAACCACCAGTCTTTCGTTGCCACATGACCCGAAGATCCCGGTGTGGAGAATTACGTGCACAAGCTTGTTTGGTACCCTGGAAATCATAGAGATTCGCACGTGGCGCTTACCTTCCACAATGTCGAGAACGAGACCAGGGTTTTTGTATGAATGAAAGTAGATCATGTCTCCAATCGACCCGTCGGTGAGCGCCGGACTGAACACGGGGATGTTGTTCTGCAGGCAGACGAAAAGTGCGCAAAAACAATGTAAAGTTTGACCAAGCAGAACTGAACAGCATCATTGGTCAATACAGCATTGTCAAATATTTTTGGACAGTGTCAAACCTTGTAACACCAATAGTAGACCGAGTCCGGGTCGTTGATTTCTTTTCCCAGTCGAGCGATCATTTTTGATGGCGTCCACAAAACACCCTGCAAGCACAAGACCAACGACTGTAAATTCCTGTCCTCAATTTCCTTCCCCGAACAAATGAGTTTCCGTTCACGTAACGTCAGAAAATGAAAAAGTGGGTGGGACCTGTTCCTGCTGTTCGACCAACATCTGGTCGAGGATCGGGGTGATCCAGTCTTCGAACTTGCAGTAGTTGTCGTTGGGCACGAGCAGGTTTCCGATCCGGTTGATGCCGTTGTCCCGCAACTCGGCACCCTGCGCACGCAACAGGAACCGGTGAGAATTGTTTTGTTCACTGACAATGCCACGAGTATTTCTGCTCACAAACAATCGCTCTCACAGCAGGGGAGTCATTGCGGTTCCCTCAACAAACTCGGGGTTTTTGTTGGCCTCACCTTGAGGTGAAAGTCTCCAAGATATGTCGGAGCCATACATTTGATGAAGTCTTCTTCGACGCCTCCCGCTGTGGTCACGATCACGTCAACCTGTTGAAATTTGAAGTAACGTCCAGTGTTTTTCAACGAAACGTCCAGTACACAGGAAGCAGTTTGACTCTGCACCCGTCTCGTTACTGAACACACCGAACCTGCGCGGTGTGCAGCGCATGTGATTCGTTGTGCGCCTGTCTGTCCGGATAAAAACGGGTCTTGCCATGCAACAAGCACCGGAATCAGAACGTTGTACTGCCCGTCCTGTTCAGAGTCTGGTCTTTCATGTGGGTAAGAGGTTCACACTGGTTATGCCACGACAGGTCCGCCCACTCTGGCTCAAGAAACGAGGACATTCGAGACCTGACCTGTATTTTCCCACCTTTTGTCAGACAGACTTCACCGCAGCGAGGACACCGACACAGATCCCTTACGCTCCGCAGGGCGCTTGACTCAGACAACTCACGAGATTGTGCTGCGCGAGGAAGCGGATGGAGTCCCGGACTCCGGAGGAGATCATGTTGGACGTGAAGCCGAGGAAAATGGTGCAGTTGGAGCGTTTTCGCTCCACCGGGTTCAGGTTCAGCTTCGACTCCTCGTCCTCCGGCAGTGCCTGCTGCTTGCAAGCGATCTGAACAAGAGATATGCACCACCAGTTTTGAACCACGGTCCCTTTGGACAGATGTCTGGCAAGCAAAACATGGTCTGCACTCGGGGCTCCGGCTCCATGGCTCCGCAAGAGGTCACTCACCATTTTGTTGATTTCCTCGACGGCGCGTCCGAAGTTGGTCGCCTGGAATCCTGACGTCCTGAAGCTCTGCAGCAGCTTGTGGTGGTCGATCCCTTCGTTGAAGTCGTACCCTGAAACGAAAACAGCACTTTCCTTGTGTGAAATTACAAAGTGGTTGGTTGTTGCCGTGTTCACGTGCAAGCCTGAAACAGGGCACAAAAAAATAACATTTCATTGAAAGATTTTCTCCATTTTTCTTGGAGTGGAAGGAAGCGTCTCACCTTTCACGACGACGGGTTCCACGGGGAGTTTCCCGCTCTGCACCAGCACCGCCTCCTGCGCGACGCTCGGCACATTCTTCGCGCTCCCTTCGTTCTGCTGCTTCCCCTCCATTGGTTTGTTCACAGTCCAGTCAAAAGTCACTCGAATTCCTTTGTTGCTGCTTTCACTTTGCTATCACAAGTTCAATGCACTTTTGTCGTGTCTCGAAGAACCAGCTGGCACAGTTGAATCACAAATCAGTTTCAGTACCAATCTGCAACAAATTTATCAGGTTGTAAATCGAAACACACAAAACACAGCGGCAACATGCACGTTACATCACACCTGTTATTCTTTCGTAACCGCTGGTAGATCCAAGGGAAGCCCAAACAAAGAATTCTTCCGCCTTGAGCAACCCGAGTCCGCCAAAAGCGCCACGGATTGATGCCGGTGCAACGAAATGGCCAGACAACCGAAATCTGGAAGCACGGGTGAAGGGCCCCACACCAAAGGTCATACAGGTCTGGCAGCAGGCACTCTTGCCTCGTGTCTCACCATTTCAAGTCTCACCTGAAATGGCCAGACACACATCAAGCATCCAAGTGCCTGTGTCAACTGATATCAAGGTGTGAATGCAATGGCCAAACGCCGGTGTCCCCTGATTTGAAGTCGGACCGTTTCGTTCCACCGGACCTGCCAACTGGCACAGCCAACCAGTCTGGTGTGATGCATCTGGTTTCACCAGTTGATGTGGTGGGTCAGGCCTCACCAACTGGTGTGGTGGACCTGGCGACACCAGTTGGTCTGGAAGATCCAGCCCCACCAGTTGATGCGGTGGATCAAATCCACCACACCAGCTGGTCTGGGCCACATCAACCACATCAATTGGTGGAACCAGGTGCACCACACCAACTGTCTGGTGAGTGACCAGTTGGTGTGGTTGATGCGGCCCAACCAGTTACCAGTCTGGCCTCACCAGGTGCTGTGGTGAACTGGCCCCACCAGTTGGTGAGGTGGCCTGTAGCTTGTCTCATAGTCTTGTTGTGCGCGGATCAAACGCAAAACTTTGCACCTGCATTGAGAATCTAGATCACCGGAGGGGTTCACTGTGTCCTACCAAGCCCCACCAACTCATTCACAATCACGTGAAAGACAATAAGGTATGGCCTCCACTTGCTACTGGGTGCTCCGAACATCCCAAACAAACGGGTCATGATGAGGTAGTTTTCATCCAGGCACCAAATACCATGTCGAATGAAAAATGAAGTTTTGTCAACAACTCGTGAAAAAAGAACAAATTCCAAAGAACTTTGCGGTCGAAAGCACCGAGTAGCAAACCTCCCCTTACAGCCATCCTCAGATCTTTGCGCCACACGATTCTTCACACATCAGTTTGCAAGAACACTGTGTAGTGAGTGCACAAAATATCACCGGCATGTGGCGCAAAGCTCATTCCTCCGAAACAGTGTACAAATTCTGTTGACAGAAACATTGGTACAGTACAGTACAGTACACTCACCAAAAGCATTTGCAAAAGCATGTCCATTTTTATGTCACATTCCGCGAGTTTTGAGCCTGTTCACCTGACTGGTGTAAAGTTACGCGTAAAGTCGGCCTTCTGTGAAAAGTTTTTTTTTTAATGCTCTGGGTTGCCAAACTGTTTCACAACTTTTTCAAAATCGTGCAATCATCCAATTGCGTCCAAATAACGAACGAGCAGCATTTATTTGACAAGACAGATTTCAAGAAACATCCAACGAGATAGAAACGTAACACTGATTTGTGTAAAATTATCTTTCAATCACCGGTGAGCAATAAGTGTGAGCAATGGAAAACAAAATCTAGTTGTGTGGAAAAGAAACAAAGAACAATTTCGTAAATTTAATTGGATTAATTTCAACACCTTCGCATTTTTTCGTTTTGGGCCGTGCTTCAAGTGATTCGACAAAAAAAAATGTCAGTGCAAAACAACAAAGAAGAAACATTGAACAAGTTCAACTGCAAAAATTGATTGCGACATCCTTGTACTTCAGTTGTTTCTTTGTACCACAGGCTTCCTGCTTCACACAACAAAGCTTTTGGGGAAAACCCCAACGTCAAGGTCACATTGAGCCTCCAGGCCTCACGACGAACTGTCGTCCGGGTTGGTGCGTTCTGTTGGCTCAGTCTTCATGTTCAGTGGTCGCCTGCGACGAAACCCGGGCTTCGCTTGCGTTGTGTTCAACATACCTGTGAGTGAGAAACCAAACGGCTTCCAAACAGGGTTTTCCAAAGAATCAAAGGTGGTTTACCTGGGTTGTCGAATCCGCCCCCCCCCCTTCCGGCGGCACACCAAAACCACCTTCAGGCAACAAAATTGTGAGTTCAGGTGACTTGTCGAGAACTGACGACTTTGCACGAAACACAAAACAAGGCTGCGCAAACCCCTCTCCTGCAGCTCGGGCGTGTCCGGAAAGTCGACCTCCCAGAAGTGTTCGGGTGTGTCCGGAGGCCGGTGCCTCGCCCTGTGGCGGCACGTAACCGGTGGGTCCCCGTCGTACCACTGAAAACAGATTTTGCCCGATTCGAAACACACGACATACGCTCCTGGTCCCCACTCGCACAGAGCTCTACCACTGAAAGAACTCTGGTATTGACCACCCAGGAGAGCGATTCTGCAGTGGTGCGGTCAACAAATACTTTCAAGTATAGATCACACAATTCCTGTCTCGACCAAATGTTTCGAAAAATGTAATTTCACAGGAACCCTTTGTGCACACTGTGAGATCAGATACGTGATGCCAAATGTGTGTGTTTCTTTGGATACTTGTTGAAGGTGCAGTAACGACGCGGACGCACAAGCGATCCTTGATGTACTCACTTCATAACATTCTCTGCATGGATACGCATTCAGTTTTCGCCTGTCGTGTTGCTTGCGGACGACTTCTTCGTACTTGTAATCTGGACTGTCTTTCTTTCGTGGAACCCTGCAGAAAAGCGTCAAAGAAAGGCTAACTTTTCAAACCACACCTCATCAAACTTGACGCAAAAAGCTATCCTCGTAGCACAGAATCGTTCAAGAAGGGAGAGACTTCTTCCTACCGGTCGAAACTGTCGTCAAGTTCTGCGGCGTCGCGCGTGAGTTGAGCGGAGCGGCTTCTTCCCGCTTGTTTCGGGGGCGTCATGTTTGTCGGCAGTGGATCGATTCTCGAGGTCTTCTTGACTCGTTCCCTCTGACTCGGAGGCGCTTTGTTGCCGAAAACGACACTTCCACCTGGAATATCATTTGACAAGGTTTTCAAAATGTCGGATTTTTCTCAGGCAAAAGTTCTTGGGGGATACATTACACCCGTGAATGAGATGCACCCATTGTTTTAGGTGCTTGAACATTTTTTGTCTTTTTTGAAGGAGGGGGGGGGGCGTGTGTCTTTTGCACTGAACTAAAACAGCAACTGCTGACGATCAGCGACGAACCTGTGGAAGGAGGGAAGTCGTCCGAATCGGAATCTGTCGTCTCGCCTTGGCGCCTCTGCGTCGTCGCCGCTGCTTCCGTCGTGCGTCGCCCGGACCTGCGCGTCGGAGGAGGCGGCGTCACCCTCGTGGCTCGGGACCTCGGGTTCTGAGACAGGAACTCGCTCATCGGCAAACTCTCCACATCGCCGTCCATCTCGTACAACGACACCATGTCCTGAAACAACGTCCCAACGTCAAAAGCAAGGCGTCTGCGGTGCCGTATTCACCCACGTCATGGATACGTCTTTTGGCCCAGAACTGAGCACACGAGTGACACGAGGTACTCCAGAAAAACCAAAACCACCTTCGTTTCTGGGGCCGCGTCCTCATGGGAAACCAGTGATCAGACGAGTCTTTACCACTCAAGGTTCGGAACCACTTGACGGTGACGCTCACCTGGCACGACGGATCCTGCGCGTCTCCGGGGGGAGCGCCACCCTCGACGCAACTTTGAGCCGCACCTTGTTTCTCAGACAACAAGCTATGTCCCACATCGAACTCAGACAAACTGAAAAACAACGACCAACACAATGGTTGCCATTTCAGAACAAAAGCTCGGGGCGTTTTCGTGTTTGTTTTTGGATTTCTCGTTCTTTTTCAATGAGTGAATGAATTCTACAAGCGGCTTCTGCTGAGTGTGTGACCTTCTCGGTGTTGCCTTTATTTAAAAGTTAGGGCTGGCTACAATTCGCCTGGGGGCGGGGACACTGGAGATAAAGAACAACTCCCTGGCCCCGCGAGCTGGTGTGGTGAAATAGACCACACCCAAAAGGCGAAAGTGGGGTACTTTTCACACGAAAGTTGACTGGTGCGGCCACTTCACTCTCCTTGGCACGTAGGCAAGACGTATGGAAGAGAAAAGCATTCACGCGCGTGGTACTTTTCGTTTGTCAGGTATGGCCAGGCTGGAGACGCACTGCCGCAGTTGTAACATTATTTAATTTTGCTCTCACCGGACGTTTGGGTCGAGGCTGCCGTTGAGATCACCGGGTGGCGCCCCCAGCGTCGCGTCTTCGTCGCTTAGCAGCTGCCTGCGGGAACCGCTGCTGACGCCGCGCGTCTCCTTGTCGTGTGGCAACTTGTTGAGTCTTGGACTCCGTCTTGCACTGCTGGACGTTTTCAACTCGTCCTTCCTCTTCGGCGTTTTCACGGGCACCGGAGGCTTCTTGAAGGGTTTCTGAGAATCTTGTGATTCGCTTCTCGCTAGTTTCTTCTTTGGAGCTACATTTTCGACGAACGGCGTGGAAGTGAAGGCAGGTCCCGTCAGCTCCGACACCGAGTCCACGTCCGTCATATGATCTCGGTCCTCCGCTCTCACACTGTACCCCTGAGGCTCCGTGTCGTCACAGAAAGCAGCATCACTCTTGTGCATCGGGACCTTTTTTCGTCCGGCGTCCTCCAGCGATCGCTTTATCGCTTCTTCCATCTCCAAATCTTCCATTTCATGACGTGTCAAGCTTTTTGGGCCAAGGACCGCGTCACTCAATTTACCTCCATTGAAATCGGCTTCGGCACTCAAATCTATCGTTCGTTTTGTCATGAAGGCAGAAAGTTTCGACTGTTTGAACTTCTTGCCAAGGATCGAAGGTGACATGTCCACTACTGCTTTCTTTTCAATCAGTTTTGTTTTGATGGCTTCCCTTCTCTCCACATTGTTCGTCGGGTCTGTTGATCCGTCAAAGTTCAGCTTCGGCAGCTCCAAGGCAAGAGTCGGTTTCTTGGGTTCAGGACGCCTCAACCACTTGTCGTTGTGCTCTTCATTCTCGCTGCTCCGTCTCGGATGTACCCTGCCCGTTAACATTGACGGTGATCTCAAATCACTGTCGTCAAGGGTACCACGCGTGACGTCTTTTCTCAACACCATCGGAGAATCCGGATCTGACAGCAGCTTATCTTTCTTCCGTTGTTTCCCTCCAGTCATTTCGAGCGTCGCTAAACGAGGCGCAACCTTCACGTTTTCGTTCTGGGGCCGAGCCACATCTTCAGACGTGTTCTGAATTTCGTGCAACACCTCTTTGCCGTCAACTGCTTTCTCTCGGTTCCCCTGCTTTGGTACCCGTTTTATCTCAATGGGAGCCGGTTCGGATGGTTTCCCGTCAGTTTTTTCTTCAAGACCTGTCACTCTTGAGAATGAGCGTCTTTTGGCGTTTCTTCTTTTGACGCGGAGACCGTCATGTGACCTGTTAAGTTCACCTTCCTTCCTTCCCATTAACTCATCCCTTTCATCGTCATCAAACAAGCTCGGCGATTGCAAAGAATTTCGCCTCGTTATCCTCTGTACTCTGGAGTCAAGCTTCGGGGAAGGTTGACCGAACACCGGAGATTCACACGGTGGTTCCTCCTCGTCTGTGGAACAACTTTTCCTGTCTCTTCGTCTTCTCTTCTCAGAATTTTGCTTCGTTCCCTTTGCAGACAGACCGGTGTCAACTGGTTTGGCTTTGTGGGCTGTTGGAAGTTGTGCTCCGTGACGTGTTGCTTTTTCATCCGACACGCGACCACTGGAAGAAAACAAGAGCGTTGCGCTGACAACTACCAATCACGCAACTCAGATCGGCACAGGGAAGAATCGTGGCAAAAATAAGGTCAAAAAGATCCACCTCGCTTCATCATGTTCTTCTTTCTCGTCTTCCTCCTCTTCGTCGTCGATCTCACTGAAGTCGGCGGGCACAGTTTCAGGGATGACGAAGTTTGGTATCTCCCGATCACTCTCATCAGCAGCAGCTGCAGCTTCCTCATCCCTTGTCACAACCTGCGATGGATTTGACCACAACATCAATCCTTGCGTCACTGTTTTCATGCCAAGCTGTTGTATCAGATTCAACGCAACAAACAAAGCAAGCACCACCTTGGTTTTTGGCTCCGTGGCTGTTGGCTGCTTCACGGGTGTTTCGAAAGCCAGGTTCTGGTCACCCGCAGATCTCTCACTGTGGTGTACTGCTGTTTCTGGTGCAGGGGACAAACGAGAACGTTTTGTGTCCGACGGCGATTCCTGCAATGTGAAGAAAAACATGTAATTTTAGAAGAGTTTCTGTGGAGTTCAACAAGAGCACAGTGAACACAGACGCGTCTCCCGAGGTGATTGTCGCAGTGCGGTCTTCACGGAGGAAACGGACGCTTGCAGGGTGATGATGACTGCAGTATGTACAGCTGTCCGGCGCAATCCAGACAAGACGTCAGCAAAACACGATGTATTTTCTCACCTCTTTGTATCGCGTCCTTTCGCGTTTGGAGGATTTCAGTTTGGAGTTTCTGCCTCGAGACGCAGGGCTCGTGTCCCCTTCACTCCTCCTTCCTGAGCCGCCTGAACACACAAAAGGAAAATTCACATGCATCTTTGTCGTTGTGCCCCTGCCTGCATGATGACCACGGTAACTGTGGTGCAACGAGTGAAACCTCTCTTCGGCGTTTTCTTTCAGCAACTCACCAGTTTCCCGCTCACTCGAGTTCTTGCTTGTCTTGTTCTGCGATGATCCATTTTGCACGTTGGACTCTATCAAAACCGAGTGCGACACCTGGCTGAGAACAATAAATTTTGCTGGTAAAAGCACAACGGGGAACAGATAGTGTGGTGAATTTGGCCCCACTCGTTGGTGTGGTGGATCTGGCCCCAGCAAGGTCTCCGGTGAAACCTCAAGTACACACAGACACAAGCGTTTTTCGTCACAAACCCCTCCGGCAACCTCGTCCAGGACGGACCGAAGAATTGTACCACCAACAATGGTGTCACAATTCTTTCCGAAAACCCTACCCGTTTTTATTGCTCTTCCTGGGTGACCTTCGCAGCGTCGGTTGCGTTTCAACCTCACTGAACGGAAACTCTGAGTCACAACGAAGGGATTCAGCTTGTGTTTTTGCGCCTGAAATAATGACGTCACCTTGTCAACCAATTGAAGAGTCCAGCAAGAGGAACCAGCGACAAAAAGATATTCGTCAGACTCACCAAAATTGTGTCGCGCTTTGTTTGCAAGCTCACACTGAATCTTGGTCATCTCCTTGAATCTAAAAGTACAGAATGCAACACGAAGCTGCAACAAGACCGGAGACGATGCAAAAGGGGGGTTGATTCAAATTAAATCCAATGCGAATGGAAACAAAAAGTTTTGCACTTTTGTCGCCACGTTTGCGCCTCGTCCTGGCTCCGCTCCAGCTGTTCGCGCATGTCCGAGAGTTTCCGTTCAAGTTGCTCATTCTCCTCCTTGGCCGCTCGCACTTGCGATGTGAGATCCCGCACACTCGCGACACTCTCTCCCAATCTCGTCTGCAAATCTCGTATCTTCTCGTTCTTGTCTATAAGGCAAATCTCCCACGTGAAAACCACCGAACTGACCGCAAATGTTCTGCTGACAAAACACCCCCACAACCAGACAAGCGATGCATGTCACAACGAGCAGATTCCTCAGCAAACAAAATTCACCGCTGCTCACCTGCGGCTTCTTCACGATAAACGTTCTTCAGCTCCGCCAACAGCTGATCGACCGCGCTTTCTTCCTGCCCAGGAGGGACTCCTGGTTTTCCTTTCCCACTCATCTTCTCTTGTTGCAACCGTCACTTTTCCTGCAACAACGACAGAGCTGTAGAAAGGATGTAATGGCAATGATTCTCATGCATCTGGAAACAGGCACTGGGCTGGTTTATCAGTTTTTTTCGCGTTTTCGATTGAGTTGCATTCCCGGAACACTTCAACGCTTTTCAAAACACGTCACCCTTCTGGAAACAACGAGGCAGCGCAGTAACGGTCAACGTGATCACATCGTGTTCGTGCGCCCACCCAACGTACAGTGAACCCAAGGTACAGCCCATCCAAGGTACAGTACATCCCTGCTTCTGAACTTCCAATCGTCTTCGTGGTCAAAACAATGTCACATCGGATTGGCGAAGGTAGAGACGACCGCCAGAATCTAGATCCATGAACTCCACCGCAAGGTTTCTGCAACAAAAATCCCCCCACACTAGAATCTAGATCCGTGAACGCCTTCCAGAGCAAGTCAAAATTTTTGAAGAACGGTTTGCCTGAACCACCGCCCTTGTGTTTGGAAACAAACCGAGTCAATGCAGAGCCAAAACGCGAACATTCCTCTTTGTCAGTTTTGGAATGTGCGCTGAAATCAAGCAGCTCTGGAGGCAAGGGGCGCCACACCCTTTTAGCCTCACAAATGATGACATATTTTTTCACATTTGTGAGACTACCATAGCCATATCGGGTTTCCACACAAACAAAAGTTTGCTTGATATTGTTGCATATAATTGACAATTCAAAGTTGCATGTCGCACACCGACAACTGTACACAAACGATGGACACGGAACGTGTTTTCCGTCAAGTCCACAAAAATGCCTTCTGTTTGCAAAAGATCTGCTTTTCACGGTCAAGCCTGGGCGGCGTGCAGACCGCTGTCGTCACATGGTCGGTTCCGCTCCATTGCTCACAACGTAGCACAACGGAATTCCACCCGCCAGCTTGTTTCTCTCACAACTTCTTGTCCTTTCGTCTCAAGGGAGAAGAAGCGGAGTCTGTTCCAAGCGAGCACGTCACACGCGCCCAGCCAGACGCATTGCAACAGTGTGACCTTTCTGCGCTGCAGTCTGTAATATTGTCCAATAGATTCCTGAACAGATCCTCCGCTGTTTCTTCTATCTGCGGTAGCGGTAGCGCTTGAAGTGGTACCACAGTTGGAAGATGTTGTTGTGGAACTGGCAGCGGAAGCCGCGTTTGTACGAGTACTCCCACTCCCGGTTCACCACCTTGAAAGCGATGTCCTGAAAGAAAAGGGTGCAAATGCAGTCTCCAATTTTTCAACGTTTCTAAACAACGCTTCAGTCCAATCGTCGTGATGGCCCGTTGTTTGGACTCTTGAACTGCAACACTGCACCAATGTGACACTTCTTCACACAAACATTTCTCCAGCCTGACGCGATAAAACGACTGAGGCGGTGCCACAACGCAGCCACGAGAAAATACTGCACGAACAGTTTGGACACAATTGTCTCAAGATGGTGCGGGCCGCAAGCCCACTGACCTCGTACGGGGGTCCAGCGCGGAATCGCAAGGTTGCAAAATCAGGTTCACTTTCAATGGGCGTCTGAAATAAGAATGGCAATGGCAAGTTTTGTTGGAAATTCAACATTTTCAGAGCAAGGAACTGAAGCCAACCAAAAAGCCCATCTTACCAATGTGTATTGAGGCGTTTGTGTCTTGTCAATCAAGTCTGGATAGAATATCTGCAATAAATTCGCACGATGAGCAAAAACCGCTGGCTTGCTTGAGCCTTGTTTGCAAAAGGAGAAATGTATCGCACGAACTGCAGGTTGCACTTCAGTTTGTGCGAAACTTGAATTTTCACTCACATTGAATTTGTAGCCCTGAACAATTTTCGGTGGAGGGTTGTCGATGTCGTAGTGGGTTTGGTTGTACTTGTTCCACTCGAAGCCCTGAAGAATTGACAACAAGATACGTCATGAACGCAATACAATGACAACAAATCACAACAATTGTGTGTGTGTGTGTGTGTGTGTGTGTGTGTACGTACACGTGTGTTCATGTGTGTGTGTGTGTGTGTGTGTGTGTGTGTGTGTGCGTGTGTGTGTGCACGTGTGTTTGACCACTGTCATTTCACTCACCGTGTGAACTCTGTTGAAGAACCTTGGTTTTCGTGGTCGATATTTGTCTGACCACAACATGTTGGTTTTCTCCAGGGGAACCTCCACCGAGAAAGTCGCTTCATCGTCGTCCATGCCCTCTTTGGCTCTCTTCACGAAGTCACCTTCCGAGTCTTCCTGCAGTGCACAGGAGAAGCGCCAAACGTGAAAATACAACGGTTGAACACATTGCCGTGGATTTCCACCCACGCTTTTTGGGAACACAGAAACGGAAGCAAACAAAAACACTTGTTGGTGTTGACACGCGTGTCATAGTGACAGGGATCTGGAACTCGTACAATGGACTTTTTCTGCTTGAAATTTCTGTGAATTACGGAAGGTGTCATTTTCAGTTGTCAGACTCTCAAGTCTTTCATATCTGCCTGTTTCAGTGTTTGCCTTCTGTCTGACCAATTCGGTGCTTCTGCTTAAGCCAAGCAAGTTGAACTCACGGTTTGGCCGGTTTTCATGACGTGGTTGCGCGCGTATTCGAGTCGCTTCATGTCGTCCTCGGGGTCGTACACGATCTGGTCGGGCTCGAGCTCGGACGCCTTGAGGAGACGCGGTGAGTAGCCGCCGGCGTCGTACTCGTCGTAGAACTGGAGCTGCAGATCGTCCTCTGTGATCAGAGCCTCGTCGTCGTCTTCGCTGCGGGACACAAGGTTCAGCCCGTGAATAAAGAACAGAGAACTGGACGGATTCGTTCCTCGTCGTAAGTTCGTCAAAGCAACAAACAAAACGTTTACTCCACTTATTCGAAGACATATTCTCCAAGACAGATTCTCCTTTGCAGAGCTACTCAGATCAAAGTTGTTCACCCCCTGAAACTCACTCGTCTGGTTCTGCCTCCATTGTTTCATCCTCCTGTTCTTCCTCTTTCACCTGAATCTCTTGTTCGCCGCTCGGTCCTGGCTGAGGTTCTTCCTTCACTTCCACCGACGGGCCTGCAGGACTCAGAAGCATGGTCCACACGTCAACCCAAACATCAACAGACAATATTTCTGGCTTGTGTGCACCACAGCTCGAGACAACCACTCCGCACCGTGGATGCAGCCAAGAAAACACTACAAACCTAATAGCCTGGTATTTGCATGAATGCACCACGTGGTTGTCACGGGACGTTCCCGGGGCCCCACCTCACCTGGCTGCGGCGTGGCGGGTTTGGGCGCCGGGCTCAACCTCGCGGCGGCGGCGGGCGACGCCCGCGCAGACCCGCCCCTGCTGCCGGACCGCGATCCGCCCCCTCGCTCCTCCTTCAGGATCGGGAACAGCGGGTCGCTACCGATTCCTTGCTGCAATAGACATGCCCAGTTTGTCACGTCTCAGTCTTCCACCTTCCACAATCTTTTGCCACGTCATGATTCGACAAAGCGGCCAGTTGTACCTCTTGCTTGAGTTTGAAGAGCTTTCGCTGCAGCTGGTCCTTGTGTCTTTCCTTCAATCGGGTTCTGGCGGAATGAGCTCTCAACTGAGACAAGAGGTGTTCCCAGTAACCTGGAGTTGGAAGAATCCACCGCATTGAACAAGCTCGTACACAAACTGTCACTCAAGTTTAACTTTGCACAAAACTTTGTACAGGAGGGTTGAGGGTCGGCAAAGCACATGGCTTCTGGGAGGTTTCGTGCGGCTCGGTACCAGCCTGCATTTACGGTTTCGTACGGACTGAGGCGGAAAGAGACAAAAGCGAAACTGGAAGCGTTTGGGGGGCAAACTGTGACTCACCGACGTCAACTCCTTCTCCCCCTCGGAGCTTCTTCTGAATGGATTCCTCCAACAGATGCAGCTGGTGCAAAGTTTTGCCTTTGAACACCTTTTCCACATCTTGAGACACAGCCGTATGGATCCCAGTTCGTCTCTCCCCAATGAAATCTGCATAAAAAGGACACAGAAGGTCACAGCAAAGTACATTCCGTGAGCAAGACGCACCTGCAGCCTAGAGTTTGTACCCAAAAGAGGGACACGTCTTTCAGGTGTGTACGAGTGTTTCAATGGGGCCTTGACCCCAGTAAAGCAAAGCAAATGTTGGGTTGCGTCTTGTGCTGGGGTACTTTTGTGCGACTTGGACATGCGTGTGTCAGGCAAGCCAAGCACAGTGAGAGACCCGGTCAGAGCGTGAGCGTAAAGGGTAACGCGACAATTCGAGGTTGGGACTTTGTAATTTACCTCTGGTGTTGGGGTCTATCTTTCGAAGCTGCGCTAGCTCGTCCTCGGTGACGGTCGTTATGTCGCGCCAGTAATCCGCGTTCTTGCCTTGCTCCATGTCGATGTAGACTCGAATATCCTCCAACAAATCCTCCAGGTCTTGTATCGTGAGCCCCTGATTGAAAGAGTTGCGATCAGGTCAATTTTGTGAACATCCAGGCTAGAATTGATCTGACCTCCACGGTGCGAGGGTGTGGAGAGACGGCGATTCTTGTTGCTCGCAGATTCTGTTGGGCGAACACAGACAGTGCAAGGTGCCATTGTGGATTGATACGGGGAGCAAAGGTTTTCGGTTCGCCCAGGCGGCACACGCCTTTCACTTCGCTGCCTTGTGTATCAGATACTCACGTTCAGGTACGTGTACGGCTCGTGCATCTCCACTGCGGCCACGTCGTCGTCTTCAGCGTTGATGTACTTCGCCAGAAGGTCGATGGGCTTTGCACGACTGTCTGCGATTCTGATTTTGGAGCGCAGCTTGGCTTGCTCCAGGTGAAACTGCAAAGAATACCAAGTGTGACACAGGTATTCCACGTAGTTTCATTGCACACGCACAATCACACACTTTGTGGATATATTTCTGCACACCGTATCTTCCTGCTTTTCCCAGGCGCTGTAATATTCCGCCTCTTTTTCTCGCTGTTCCTGCTCACGCTCCAGTTCTCGTTCCTCCCTCTCCCGTTCTCTTTCCAATCTCCTCTTTTTGACTTTTTCCAATTCAATCTGCAAAACAAAATCAGTTCTTGTTTGCAATGGATGGCTTCGTCAGAATATTTCGAAACTTCACCCAAATCACATTTCAGAAACCTTACTTTGTTTTCAATGAGTTTGGCGTTTTGCATCTTCTGTATTTCATTTATTGGGACGTTCTTCTTTCCTTCACGTTCAAGTTTTTTGCTCCAGACGAAAGTTTCAAGCAAATGCTCATCTCCAAAAGGATTGTCAGCGTTGGTATAGCCCTGAAAATATCACATCCACGCGGTAATTTCTTCAGCTGTTCCTTCCTGACGACAAACATAAGTTTGTGATGATCCGTCAAAGTCCAGTTGCTCACCATGTACTCCTCATCCCAACCCATCTTCTCCTTCCTCTTTCTTTCCTTTTGTTCCTGCAATTCAACAACAAGAAAAGACGCGGCCTGAAGAAACAAGGTGCAGCACCACACGTACCATAAAACGCGATCAATGGCAACGCTTTCAACTTGCCTTCTTCGCCAGGCGCCTGGCACGCTTCTCCTCGGGAGTCTCCATCGCTTTCAGGACTTCCTTCTCCTTCCTGGAAAGCGAAACTGAAGTAAGACTCACAGGTCACATTCCAGGCTTCAATTTGCCTCGGTCACTGACCAATCTCCCAGCACCTGGTGTGATGAATACGAGCGTACACACCAACCACCAGGTCACTGACCAATGCCAGCTGGTGTGGTCGAGTTGCCAACAGCTTCGATGAATACGAGGACATTCAAGTGCTCCAGTCATACTGACTTTCTTCGCCTCCAGACAAAGCGTTTAAACATCTGCACAACTGCACCAGTTTCGGAGAAAAAAGCAAGTCGACTTGCCTTCTGGTTTCCTTTTCGTGTTCTTTCAGTTCCTCCCTTTCAGCCCATGTCAGTCTGCGTTCCGGCGAACGGGATCTTGATCGGGACTTGCGCTTGTGTTTGGACTTGTGTTTTCTTCGGTCTCCCGACGAATCGCTGTCGCTGCTGTCTGAAGAATGTCTATGTCGTTTGTGCTTTTTCTTGTGCCTTGATTTGTCTCGGGATCTTGAAGGAGAACCCATGATTTTTCACAAATTTTAAAATTTCGCGTTTCCCGCAACAGACTGGGCGATAATCAAGTGAAACAGAATCTCGGAGATTCTCCAAAAGTCTCGTTTCAAGCATTTGTCCCGGAGGTAAAACTTTCTGCGAAAACTGGAAATTTGAACTTTTTCTTCTTCGACTAAAAGTTTGACTTGTTATCACTGACCACACCAGACATCACCGACACCTTCATCAGCATAATCCAATGTATTAGACTGATGTGAATGCCAAAGCTGACATCGTGCAGATTTGATGCAAAACACATTGAAACCACACTGCACTTTCCCCACACGTGTGCGGTGTGAAAATACAGCAGAAAAGTGAGAGGATTCCAAATGCGCCGGCGCCCTCAGGGCGTTTTCGTGTGATTCAACGCCAGCATGTCGGATATAAAGGCTGAACTCTTTCGCCTGGCGCACCTGGGAGATCTGGACGCGTTGAAACACTTCGTGGAGAAAAACTTCGGAGATGCAGACAAGACCTGGATGGATTTGTATCATAACAAGTGGGTCTTTTGAAACGTTGCACAGCTTTCTTCCTCAGATTCTGGTCTGCAAGCACACTTGCAACTCCTGACGCTTTCCCTTCGCACACCTGTCACTCTGCAAACAGAAACAAACGGTTTTGTCAATCGATCATTGTCAGTGCCACTCCATTTTGACAGGTCGGGAGACACCGTGTTGCACCTCTCAGTGCGGTTCGGTCACCTCGACGTTTTGCGCTGGTTGAGCGAGGAGCAAAGTGCAGACCTGGAGCAGGCGAACCTGGATGCGAAGCGCGCGCTGCACGAAGCTGCACAACATTCCCAACTGCCCTGCCTCCAATATCTCCTGGACCGAGGTGTTGCTGTCGACCCCCTCAAAAGAGCTGATTGGTGAGATACACGTACACTGCACCATAGCAACACAATTCTGAGTTCAATGAAAAACATGTGTTTGTTGCGCAATGCTTCTGAACTCGAGTGTACAGAATCAAACAACCGTGCTTTCAATTTCTACAACTGTGGCATCTTGTCTCGCTGTTTGACCCCATTTACAACACAGTGTGTGAGTGGTGCTTCTCACACTCAACTGAACATGATAGCATGTTGAACATGTGTACATTTGAGACAATCTGCCATTGTGTTGTAGAAATGGTATCACACACCCAGTATTTAGACTCAAAAATTCACTCCAGTTTCGTAAACTCAACTGTCATGAATGTTTTCATCTGGCGTGGTGGGAATAGCGCTTCTCACACACTACTGGGTGTGCGATCCCTGTCTTAGTACGAGGCTCTTTCCACTTCTGCGTAGCGCTGCATGTTGCTGTCAGGACAAGCACTTGCCGATTGCATAAGGCATTTAACACACTTCTTCCAGTGCACTTTGGTGAAGGTATTGTTCAACAGAGACCACAACAAAGTTTGTTGATAAACAGAAGACACACTCTCAAAATTGAGCCCAACACTTGACAACTGCTTTATTTGCGACCCTCAAAGTAATCACCATTCCAGTGTACGCACCGCGCCCATCGCATGGGCCATTTTTTCAGAATTGCCTCCCTGTAGTCAGCGGCAGGGATTTGCCCAATTTGGTGGGTCACTGCATGCTCCACAGCCACAAGGTCCCTGAACTTCTGGCCGCACAAAGGCCTCTTGATGGTGGGAAAGAGCCAAAAATTGCACGGAGAAAAATCCGGAGACAGTGCTGGATGACCAACAGTTCTCTGACCAGTGAGGAGCAAGTGGAGCCTTGTGTCCCTGGATCCATGGGCAGGAGCATTGTCAAAGTGGAGCAGGCACCTTTGTCTTGGTCTCTTGACATGCAGGGCATACCTAAATCTGGTCAAAATTTGGATGAAAGTGGGGGTGTCAACAGTTCCTCCACGTATGAACTCATAATGAATCATTCCTTTGAAGTCAAAGAAAGCCACCAGGAGAACTTTCTTGATGGACATTGTACAACGGGGATGGACAGGCCGGGCCTCTCCCTTCTCCAACCACTGGGAGGCCTGCCTTTTGAGGAGGGGGTCATATTGGTAGCACCATGCTTCGTCCATTGTAACCAATTTTTTGAGAAAAGAAGGTCTGTTGCGCACTTTCTCCAGCATCTCCTTGCAGTGCTCAAATCTCTCAACAATGTGTCTTGGAGTCAAAAAGTTTGGCAACAGTTTTGTGCAGCGCAGTTTCAGATGGAGATCCTTCTTGATGATGTGGTAAATTGTTGTTTGGTTGAGTCCAGATTGGTGGATTAGAGATGCCAGGGTGATCGACTTATCCATGTCAATCAAGGTCTTGACTGCAGCGATGTTGTCGGCTGACCTTCCACTCTTGTCTCTTGGTGCTCTTTGCAAATCCACAAGTGTTGTCCTGCCTGCTTTGAAGAACTGGAACCATCTTCTGGTGGCCGCAATGCACATGGTCTCATCACCAAAAACTTTCTCCAGAGCCGCCCTGGCCTGCACATGAGTCCATCCTAACTTGAAACAAAAGTACAAATTTATGCGCTGCACCAGCTTCAGATTGATGTCCGTCACTCGGCCCATGCCTCTGTGTAAGTCCACAACACTTGAGTGTGTTTTTGGACAATTGGACAACATCAAATTTTGACAGAGTAATGACCCAGAACAGTGCAGTCAGGCATTGAGGTCGCGGTCAACTTGGTCGGGTTCAATTGCGCATGATACAGCAACATGCAGCGCTACGCAGAAGTGGAAAGAGCCTCGTACACTGCTTGTGGTCACCTGGTTGACGTGCGAGGATGTGTCAACATGTTCTGGCACTCTGCGTGTTCAGCGGTGAAGTCACTTGGCCAGTCTGCACTGAGGAGGACAAAAGAATCAGCTAGTCAGATATTGTCTCGAATCAACCACCCGTGTCTATTGCCAAACATGCTGAACATGCAGAGTGCCAGAATATGTCGATACATCCTCGTATTTCAACCGAGCAGGACTCCGCTGATGCTGGCGTGCACAAAGCTCGATTTGCCCGTGATTCGCGCATTGGTGGCAGCGAGAGCTGATCCACGGCTTTGCAACAAGGACGGCTGGAACTCGTTCCATGTCGCCTGCAGGTATAAACACGTCACATACATACGAACGTACACATCACTCAGATCGCGCACTTCCCACAGGTCTTGCAAAAGTATTCTGCGCATAATTTTTCAAGCAAACACATGAACCGACTCCGTGTTGGTCTGTTGCAGGGAAGGAAGTGTCGACATCATCTGCTTCTTCCTCGACAGAGATTCAGAAATTTGGGACTCTGCCAGTAAAAACGGCCGCACCCCTCTTCATACTGCAGGTTTTGTTTTTGTTGCAGCTGTGGTGTGTGTGAGTGTGTGTGTGTGTGTGTGTGTGTGTGTATGTGTGTGTGCTTTGCTTCGTGTACCTGCTTCGTGTCACCCTGCGCACGAATTCATGTGAACCATTGCACCTTTGAATCACAACGTAACTGTAATTTGTCGTGAAATCAATGCCCACCCTTTCAGCACTGCACGGTTGTGAAGAGGCAGTCCGGTTGCTGCTCGACCGTTGCGCTTTCCCACCGGACACGAGAGACTCCTGCGGAACGACGCCACTGATGGACGCGCTGCGCGCAGGACACACGCGCACAGCTCAGCTCCTCATCGACAAACACGGGGCAAGCAGAAGTTTTGCTTTCACTGAAAACAATCTATCCGAGCTGTTGTGAAGAGAAAGCCAAACAACCAAGTTTTGTGACTTCAGGCGGATGTCGCAGCGGAGGACGGTGTCGGGCGTCGGCCGCTCCACCTGGCGGCGCAAGCCGGGGCGGAAGTGTCGGTGCGTTTCCTGCTGGATGTGTGTGGCGTTCACGTCGGCGTGAAGTCCAGCCTGTCCGGCGTGACCCCTCTTCACGTCGCTGCCAAGGTGTGTTCCGCCTGTGCCCAGTCCAGCTCCTCACATGGAGTCGGGTCCGCACAAAAAATTGTGAAGCATTCGAGCTTTTCATTTGACCGCTGTGCGCTCAAACAACGATGTGTTTCAGGAAGGACAGGAGAAGATGCTCGAGTTCCTGGTGACGCGAGGAGCCGATGTGAACGCTGTGGACAACAAAGGACGGACAGGTACGAGGGTGCATTCAATGCTGGATTCCAATGTTTTGGCTCGTCGGCATTCAACATGAAGACAAAATTGGAACGAGTTAACACAGATCTATTGTCCTTTGTACAATGGGTTATGCAATATGTTGCAATGTTTACACACAGACACCAAAACAAAGCACACTGTCAGAACAGTTTCCCAGTCAGTTTGAAGATGTCCGAATGGCTCAGTGGAGACCCTCGAAGTACTCCCCGTCCACGTCAACACAACGCCTCCATCGTTTAGGCCACGACTCCATGATGCAGTGCCTGTACTTGTAGGCTGGGATTTGGCCAATCTGATCATCCACTGCTTCTTCCAGGTCATCAAGATTGAGAAATCTTCTCCCTCTCATGGGCAGTTTCAAGGTGTGGAAGAACCAGTAGTCGCTCGGCGCCAGATCAGGTGAATACAGAGGATGGATGAGTTGTCTGATCCCAGCTCGCTGCATGTACAACTTGGTGAGCCTGGCTGTATGGGGGGACGCATTGTCCATGTGTAGCCAGAATGATCTCAGGATCCTGGGATGTTTCTGGGCGACAGCAAGGCACAGGCGATGGACCATGTTCACAAAATTGTGCCTGTTGACTGTTTGGCCTCTCAGGAACTCGCAGTGGACCAGTCCCTTGTAGTCAAAAAAGAGATCAGCAGGACCTTCCCTGTGGCTCTGGTTCTCATGGGTTTGCTGGGTCTTGGGTCATGCTTGTTCATCCACTGTGTAGATTGCCTTTTCGTCTCTGGATCATACATGTAGATCCATGATTCATCCATTGTAATCACCTTGGTCAAAAAACCTGGATCCAGTTCAATCTTCCTGAGATACAGTTGGCAGTACACGAGCCTGAGATTGCGCTGGGTGTTGGTGAGATCCTTGGGTACAAACTTTGCACATTTCCTCACAAGATGCAGGTCTTGGGTGAGGATCCTTTGGACAGTTCCATAAGACAAGGTGGTGGCTCTGCAAATGTCCTTGATGCTGACTCGGCGGTCATCTTGGACCATGTGTGACACAGCTTGGATGTTGCTTGCAGAGCGCCCGCGGCGAATCTTGGCTCTTCTCAGTAGATCAGTGACTTGAGTAAGGCTGTCTCTGAAAGCATGGTACCAGTTGCGCATGCTCCTTTCACCCAGACATTGAGCACCATAAACCTGTTGCAGAAATCTCTGAGTCAAAGGCAAAGTCATGCCCAATTTCTGCAGGAAGTGGATGTTAATCCTTTGTTGCAACTTAATGTCAATTTGCACCGGCCTCTTCATGTTGAAAACAACGCTCATCACTCCTGTGTGTTGCACAGCCTTGTGAGCACAGGTCGCACTCACTTGCAGACTTTGACCTCGGTATCGATCGATGGAATCAATAAAATAGTCTTCATGCCGACCATGTTGAATGCCGACGAGCCAAAACATTGGAATCCAGCATTGAATGCACCCTCGTACTTTGACAAAACCTTTCTTTTTCGTGAATCCATTTGCACAGCTTTGTTAGAGGGTGCGTCTGCTACAGCGCACAAAGATAAACGTGTTGATTTGCGTTCACGAGTGATTGGGGTTTCAAAAGAGCGCATCCTTCTGTTTCAGCATTGCACATCGCGTGTGGCAACCAGTTCACGAACTGTGTGAAGATTTTGTTGCATTACGGAGCCCGGGACACCAGGGAAAACAGTGGCGTCTTCGCGAGCGAACTTGTCGTGGTGCAAAGTCTGAAAGAACTGTCAGTTGAAAGTTACCGGTCTGAAGCAAAAAGCTGACGCATCTTTCTGCACACACAGTTGACTGGACTTTGAGAACAATAAAGTTTCCGTTGTCGGGAAAATTGTTGATCTTCTAAGTCGCAGCGTCCGTTGTTAATTTCCTTGTTCAGACAGCTGTATTCGTTTTGAGACTTTTGGTCCTTTCTTTCCGTACGAAGGCATGTTCGAAAATAAAACCACAGGCACAACTCCTACGAGGTGTAAACATGACGGTCTATTTAGTTGCTTGAAATTCTGCCGTCGCCACTTTGGCGTACAAAAATATTCTCCTGTCTCAATCTCACACCTGCTTGTCCTGAACTTGTAATAGATCTCCAGAGAAACTTGATTTTCTTGAATAAATTTCTTTCCCCGTGGAGAGAAATGGTGGTATTCAGAATTTGTCCGCTGTCACGTCCTACCGCAGTTTTAAACGTAAACCAAAACAGGTCACATGATCTAGGTCGCCAAAAGTGAAAGATAAAAGAGAGGTTGCAGTTGATTTCAGAGAAAATTTGCGCTAAATGTGTTGCAACATCAGACGTTGTCATGTTAAATCGATTCCGAAATGTAGTTTCGAATGTTATGAGTGGTATTCCGGCGCTGCCGGGTGCTGTGAACGAAGAAAATGAGGAATCGAAAACGACTTCGAGCAGCGGGAGGGAGAATCCACTTTCGCCAGCCAAAGACAGGGACGGTGCCTTGAGATACGCCTACAACCGACCCGAGTTCCTCCAGCTCAACGCAGATGAAGTACAGGTTTCAGCTGATCACCAGACTCGCCCGATACTGGTTCCTCGAGACGTGACTCGGATCCCATGGAATGCAGGCTACGCAGAGTGAGTCAGACAATTTGGGCAGCAGAATTTTGAGAAGAGGTTGGCAGTTGATTTTCAGAGAAAGATGTTGAATGAACTGACCAGGGGCAATACAGTTCACTGTCATGACTGATGTGCTGCTTTGAAGTCGCACCCTCGATATTATTGCCGCGTTAACTCGTGAAGAACCATTATCGGTTGACAACAAGAGGCGGGGTGGGGGATTCTCTCTGTCTGTAGAGAGCTAAATGTGGGTCTTGTTTGTGAGAACAGTGGAATCGACCTGCTCATGCTTTGTGCATTCTTCTTGTTATCAGCTGAAGAGTGAAAATCACAGAACGTTGCGGTTGTGGTGCGGATGTCTGGCTTGTCATCGCTTTGGGTTTTTGGCTTCATTGGGAGATTGTTGGCTTGATCCCTTCCTGTTCAGCGCTGTTCGCTTTCACTGTGCCACTGTCACCTGAAAACTCGAGTGTCACTTGTTTGCACACAGAGTGATAAACGCTGGGAAAACGAAGCTGAACGAAGACCAAGCGTTCGCGGCCACCTTCATGGTTCCTCACGTGGAGGACGAGGAGACGGAGGAGGCGCCCGCCTCCAGCGGCGCCGCCGGGGAGATGAACGGCGTCAGCGACGGAGCCGCCACTGAACGCGAACACGGGACGCGCTCCCCGGACTCCATCTCCAGCTCCGAGTGGCAGATGCTGGTCAGTTCAACCTTAATTTCCTTTGTGTTTAAAGTTCTTGGTCTCGCTGTTCCGCTCAAACGCCAACTTGCATCAGGGCTCCATGTTGAAAATTCACACCTTGGAAACTGCGAAGCAAACAGGATGGATGCTATCACGGGACCGTCCCGTCCCTGATCAACTTGTCCAAGGCAGTGCAAAGAAACGAAACAAGAGCATGGTGTTGCTTGCTACCCCACAAAATGTAGGGTGTTCAGAAATTTGTCTATAGACTCAATATGTTCCTCTCCACGGAAATCTTTAGTAAAAGGCGAAAGATTTGTGCGTGGAATGAAGAGAAACCAGAGTTGGTGCTGGTTGTCGTGTGTTGGCAATTGTTTGTGTTGTCAGTGGCGGATTCTGGTGTGCCACAAACGACATTGCAACGCACTTGTGTCTTACCGTCGAGTTCACCATCACAAACGTACAGGCCGTGCTCGTACCACTCGCGGCCAAAGCACAGATTGACCCACGTCTCGCTCGAGAAATGAGAATCGCACATTTATCGCCTGCAGGAGAAGGATCCGCTTCCCTTTACATACTTCGCTGTTCTGGACGGACATGCTGGAACTGGAGCAGCGCTCATGGCTGTCAAACTGCTGCACGAACACATTCAGGTGGGCAACTTCAGTCGTCCTTTGCTCAAACCGTGACAGACAGATCTCACTCGGCCCCAATTTGAGAACGAGCGAACCCTGGCGTATAGCAGTTGAAAGACCTGTATTCGCTCGTGATCACAGGCAAGATAGTGTCAATGGTGAGAGTCTGGAGTGCATTTTGATGTTCAAACCTTCCATGCAAGGAGTTCTCATTTCTGGCCTGTTGATCCTCCTTTGACGGATCCGCTTGAATTCTGCTGGTGCTTTGATTTCACGACTCGAACCGTCTGAAAATTCTAGATCCAGTTGGCAAAGATTCGGAAGCTGTTGATCTGCAAACGATATAACTTGGAGATTTCCGACACGCGGGCGGGGAGGAACCACTGCTACGACTCCATCACTGCTGACGACATGGTGGTGGGAGCCCTCGAAACGGCCTTCCAGAACATGGTGAGACAGACAGGAAATAAGGTTCACCAAACAAAAATTCAGACCTTTTCACGAGATTCTTTCACAAAAATGTGAGAATCATCTGTGAAGTTCACCACACCAACTGGTGAGGCCAAATCCACAACCTCAAGTGGCGGGGGCCAAATTCACCACCCCAACTGGTGAGGAGGCCAGATTCACCACACGAACTGGTAAGGCCAGATTCACCACACGAACTGGTGAGGCCAGATTCACCACACTAATTGGTGAGGCCAGAACCACCGCTCCAACTGCTGAGGGCCCCCACCACACCAATTGGTGAGGACAAGTCCACCACACCAATTGATCCCCAAAACAATCCCGTGTTCGTTTTCATTGTAAAGCTTCATTTTGAGATGGAACATTTGGTTTGTATTTGCTCATGTATTTTGAAACTGAACACATTTCTTCATCGTTCTGTTGCAGGACGATCAAATTGGAGAAGAGAAGAAACATTACAAAATCACGGGCGGCTGCTGCGTTCTTGTCTCGCTGTTCTTCCTCGGCAAGCTCTACGTGGCAAACGCCGGTGACTCCAGGTCTGATGTCTTGCAGAAATCGCCTTTCAGAATTTGACAAAGAACCCTCGTCATTCTTGTGCGAGGTTGAAAGAGCAGAAAGTGTCCAACACGTGGCATTGGTTGTTTGACCCGTGCCGTCCTGTAGAAAGTTCTGAAGTGCTTTCTGAAGGTTGAATGTCGGTTCGTATTCAGGGCGATCATCTGTCGAGGGAGCGAAATTGTCTCCATGTCACACGAATTTACACCCGAGACGGAGCGCAGGCGACTCATGTACCTGGTGAGGCCCACTTCCACCTCCGCATCCAGACACGGTCCATACAGCAGGCTGTGCAAGAACCTATTTGACGATTGGCATCAACGAGTGCGATGTTTTCTTCATGGCAAATTTGCAAGACCCCACAAATGCAGGAACACACTGCGTCTTTGGTATTGCAGGGCCAGATGAACCCAGAGCTGCTGCACAACGAGTTTTCTCCGCTGGAGTTCCCGCGTCGCGTGTCGCGTCATGACGTCAGCAAACCGCTCCTCTACCGAGACGCGCTCATGCACGGATGGTAACATTTCTTCTTCTGCTTTTACATTTTCCACGCTCACTCAAAATCGGCGTCCAACAACAACAGACTGTTTTTGAATGACGTGCCGAGGTGAGCACTTTGCGCAACACCTGATGGATTCTTCTGACAAAACTGGTTCCAGTGCCCAAACTTGCCTGTCTGGGCGACTGGGACGGGGAAATATTTTGTAGGAGAGCAAGACACTTGCTGAAATGACAAGCAAAATACATTTCATGTGTCTGCTCGTGGAAACATAAAAATTGTGATTTCAGGGCATTGAAGACAATTGGCGTTGAAGACACTCGCTTTCCTCTAGTCAGTGGCCGTGGCAAACGGGCAAGTAAAATATCTCGACATTGTCCTTTGTTCATTTTGACACGAGATCAAAAACTTTAGAATGTCCCTTTGAGCGTTTCCGATTGTTTGAAACTTTTCAGTCGCGGGTAATGGCGACGATCGGAGTCACCCGCGGGTTCGGTGATCATGACCTCAAGGTGTTCGATTCGAACATCTTCATCAAACCGTTCCTCTCCAATCGCCCACAGGTAACGTAGTATGACCAAACTATTTTTGCGAAACAAGGCACGCGCGTCTTGCAGTTGTTAACTGTGCCGGTCTAGTTTCACGTGCGACAGCTGATGGTGTTCAGCTGATTGGCGCACTGTTTGCTCAGAAGTTTGGCCGGTTTTGACAAACTTTCATCGCATGACCGCATCCAAGTGTCAAATTTTGTTGTGAAAATGCGTCGTGTTCGGGATCATTTTTCTCTCTGAAACTTGACCACCGATGCGACTTCATTGAGTTCACGCGCATTCCTGCGCAAAGTCTCTTCTGTCCAAGTCTTCCGTCCAACGCACGACTGTTGCCTTGGTTTTCACAACTTCGTCGGGTCCTTCAGGTTGAGATTTACGACTTGTCCAAATACGACCACAGCGAGGACGACGTCCTGATCCTGGGGTCCGACGGACTCTGGGACGTCACCACAAATTCCAAAGCCACCTACGTCATCAAGAACTGCCTTTCCCAGTTCGCCAGCGACGACCGCTCAAGGTCAGTGAAACTGACTCTGACTGGGAATATAAACCCAACTGTGCTGGAAAAGTTTCTGTGAATTCGGCATTCGTACACTTTCAGGTACACATCTGCGGCTCAAGAATTGGTGCTGAACGCGCGCGGGCTCCTCGGAAAGGGCTGGAGAACGCTGGACGATAGACCGGCGTCCGGCGACGACATCACGTGCTTCGTCATCCCGCTCAATCGCTATGGCAACGTCCCCTCGCAGAGCAGCTCCACAGAGTCGTCTTTTGACACGGCGTGAATCAACAGATCGGGCAATATGAAGTGTGACGCATGAGACTTTATCGGCAACTTCTTTCTGGACTAGACAGACTTAGTGCGTGTAGTCGGTTGGACTTCTATTTCAAGAAAAACAGCACGATAGCGAGAAAAGCAGACGTCACAAAGACTTGTTTGAACAAAGATTTCTCCAGTTCAGTGTTTTCAAATTTTTGAATGACTCAAAAATCCTAGATTTTCTGACTGTCCGACCGGACCTGTTCTCGGATGTTACGCCAGGAAAACAAGATTTTCCAGGTTGATCTATTTTTGTCGATCTTGCTCAATCACTATTGCTGAATTCGAGAGTCGAATAATGCAAGCATTTACTTCTGTGCGCGTGGTGTAGTTGGAAGCGTTTGTGTTGTGAAAGAAAGTTTGTTGAATTTCAGGGTTCTGCATGTTTCGTCGGTTGGGCTGAATTTTGGCACATACCAGCCACTGATACTGGAAATGTTTCACGTCCAAAACAGTCAGGCGTCTGCCGTTTGTCTGCTTGTTCTTTGTGCAAAACGATCAAAGACTGAGAAAGTGTGACGACTGGACAATTTTGCTCATGGCGGTGTCAGCCTTGAAACTCGAGGCGTCACTTCAGCCTGCAGCTGTTTCTTCCACATTTTCAATGTGATAGCAATTTTTTGTTGCAACTTTTTTCCGTTGTGTTCTTTCAAACATTATCTGCACTTTTGATTCGCAGTTGGACTGCACCGTTGCCAAAGGTTTTCGTTGAAAGTTGGGTTTGTGTGAAATGTTGCTGTGCGTTTGTTGGCAATGCAGCAGTTCAAATCGAGAAGCTGGAGAAATTCTGTCACCAGTCTCGTCAGATTTCTCATAATTTGTTCGACCTGAGGTTTTTGTGGAGACATGTTAAGAGAAGCGTTGTCTGCATGACTGTGGAGCCTGGTGAAACAGATGCACTGTTCGCTTCCGCCGTGTGTGAGGCTGTGTGAGAAAATAGAGCGAAGTATCAAACTCAAGTCTTTCATTGTGCAAAAATCGTCTTCATGTTTCTTTGTTTGATCAAATAGACGCGTGGCGTTGTCGCTCGAAAACTTTCGTGTGACATCAGATCTATCACAACTGTGGGCCGGAGGGCCCAATCGGTCACAGTGGGTTGAAGTCGTTGCATATGCGGTGCGTTCGGCTGGTGCGACGCATTGCTCCGCGTTTTCATCTTTCACGTAGAAACAAGCAATAACAATACAGATGCAGCCGAAGCTTGAGTGCTTTCTATTTTTAGCTTGCACACTTTTCTTGACACGATATTTCCTTGCAAAGATTTCTACTTGATATTCCGTAGCGTTTTGTCTTTGTACTTCCGAGATCAATAAATACTGAATAAATCGCCACGAACACTGCATGCATCCCGTGTTCCAAGGGGTGGGTGAAAGATTCGCACAGACAGTGAAATTGTGTTCGAAGAACAGACGCCCAATCGCGGAACACCTTGCCTGGACCCCAAACATTCCTCCACGTGCGCGTTTCGGCTCTGCAGAGTTGCGTACTTTTGATTTTGACTCCGAAGTGAGACACAAGCCTGTTTATTAAAATTATTGACACTTTATTCACAAATGTACAGCCTCGCAAGAGTAACGCACAGCACAAGAAAAATGCCAACGCATTGAACAGCCCGCGTCCGCGAAGCAAATGCCAGACCAACAAGTTGGTGTGGTGCATCTGGACCCCAGTGGTGGACCTGCCCCCCCCCCCATCAGGTGGTGTGAAGGAGCATCCCCAATTGGGTGTGGCAGATCTGGCTCCTCCAGTTGGGTGTGGTGGATCTGGCAGCGCGAGGGCGTGATTCCTTTTCCACTCGCTGACGCCACTGCGTGGACGCGGGCTGTAAAACACTGATCCACACCGAACGTTCATAGAAAACATCTGACGAGGTAAGATTTGTGCTGCCTTTGAACACGAACAGACCGTCGTTTTTACTTGCAAACAAGAATCCCAGATTTGGATCACGACACACTCATCGTAATTTTTCCAGGAAAAAAAATTGTTCGGGTGACATAATTTTTCACCCCGTGACAAAATCCTTGGGCATGGCACGCAACGATAGACCAGACCCTCTCCACCTTCTCACACACAAAATCCTTCCCCACTCAACAACAACATGTTCCCCCGTACGCAGAGACTTCTCTTCTTTCTTCACTGATTGAAGTTCCAAAACATTTCAATAGCTGCTTGAAATTTAGTGCCAGCTGACCAGAACATCACTGCCGTTCCAACAAATCGAACTGCACAACACGATCCTTCGAGCGGTTCCAGGTCAGGGGATCCCACAATTATCAGGTGCTGGAGATCCTGACCGTGTCAAGACTCCGACAGTTCCATTGTTTGCAAGAATTCTACTTCCAGTTCAATTGATGTTCACGTGCTGCCTCAAACTGAGCTCATTCATCAATTTGTGGCAACCAGAAAGCCTGCAATGACAAGAAAACATGTGTTAGACATCTCTGCGCACGAAACTTCATTCCAACTTGCTCCCACAAAAACATTTTGAAACCCGCCAGATTTTTCCTGGACAACGGACGCACGTGTGACTCGTGTGTAGACTGGCGTTTTGCGCTCAGTCGAATGTGCGAATTGTTTTCCACCCCTCCAGACTCAAACATTTTGCTGCGGTCCTAGCATCTCGACCGTCGCCATTGTTGTTTCGTCTGGCGTGGTGCGAAATTCACTTTCACGTTCTGCAGGGTGTGAGAGTCTGGTCCTCTTTGTTCGACAAGTTGACATCGGTGTCGGCTGTACTCACCATGTTGGTACATGCGGTGGCGAGCATCATGTACTTGGGGTTGAACTGGACGCACTGCACGGGGGCCGTGTGGTCTCCGTTCAGCACCACGACCCGCATCCCGGTCTCCGTGCTCCAACAGTGAACCTTGCCGTCCGTGGAACCTGCACACACGCAATCCAGACGTCCCGTTTACAGTTGTGTCATCCAAGAACGCTCCTGAAGCTCCTCTGCGTCTGGCATCTGAGCTCTTTCAAATTTTTACGGAACCCACGATCGGGCATATCCTGGCGGAGTCTGAGTGTTTCTGAGAGGCGTGGCCTCAATCCAACACGAACTTTTCTTTTCTGATACGCGTGGGAACTGAGATGAACAAATTGGAGAATTCTGTTTTGTTAGGTGACGTCGGATGTGGGTGTCATTGACAAGTGAACTCACCACTGAACACGAACTGAGAATCGGGACTGAACGATGCTTCAAGGGGTAAGCCTTTGTGATTCGTGTGGCCCTGCGTGAAAAGACGAACGTGTCAAGGTCTGGTTATTCTTTCACCGCAAGAAACACGACAGACTTCTGCACATTGACATCTGAAGACCAAAGCACAGTGGAAGGGCGTAGCGCCTCACCATGAATGTGTGAAGCGGCGTGCCTTGGAAGGCATCTATGAGCCGGATGGTTTGTCCATTGGTGGAGATGAGAATCAGTTTCCCATCAGGCGAAAACTTCAGCCCCGTCCAATCACAATCCTTGTCTTGTGGCAACTTGAATGTCGCGAAAGGTCCCTGCAAGAAAGAAAGTGGAAACACTCTTGTTTCTTTTTTTCTCGAATGCGACACAAGCTTGGGGGGCGGGACTCCAGCAGTTTAGTAAAGCAGTGTCAGAAGACCACACATCAGCAGAACACTTTTCATTCAACAAACACACAGACTGTGACAAAGCTGAATCTACCTTGTCAAATTTTAGCTGAATCTACCTTGTCAAATGACCGGAGATCGTAGAGTTTCAACATTTCGGAGTTGATTCCAGCTGCGAAGATGAGGCCTTCTGGATCGAACGCTGCCACCGGTCGTCCTGACAAGTGCATCAGACCCTGAAATAAGGTTCAAGACAGAAACGAAATTCAAGCAGTTGCACACCAACGACACGCGTGTGATTTCAACACAAAACGGAGTCACGCTGCCTTCTGCAGATTCGATGACTGTTTCGGAAACATTCATTGCTCAACTTTCCCCTTCCACAATTCTTCGGACCAAAACAAGACTTTGCGTGCTGCATTTGCAAACGGCAACCAAACGAACTCCAAATGAACCAACTTCGGACAAGTGCGGGCATAAAAGACAAACAAGCACTTCAACACAACTTGTTTCCCTGTTCACAAATGTGGAGAACAAGCGGAAATTTCACCCAATACTTCCCTCTGAAAGAACAGAACAGGGACCAACGTTTACAACGGCAAAGTGCATGTGCTCTTGTACACGCACCGTTACAACAAAAAGCAAATCAAACTCAAACCTGGCAGTTGGGTGAGCGCAGATCCCACAACCTGATAGTTTTGTCAAGGGAACCGGACAGGAATGTGTCGTCAATTGGTGACATGTTCAGTGTCACCACTCTGCAAGCAAATTGTGAGGAAAATGCCCCTGCGACTTTCAAATGGGAACTTCTTGCTTTTCTTTCCTGTGATTCTGACAGATTCAACCACGAGATCAACTGGAAGTGGAAACTTACTTCTTTGTGTGTCCCGGAAAGTACCGGATGTATTTGTTGTCGTGTAAGGATAAATATCGTATCGTATCTGAAAGAAAACGATGACATTGCTGAGTGGAGGGACTTCAGCACAAACACATCTACAAGGAGGAATTCACGTGAAGTTTTGACAAACTTGACCGAAAAGGCAAAGCCCGTGCACAAGTGTTGCATCTCTGTGATCCTGTGCAAACGTGACATCTTCCCCAAAGCGTGGAAGACAGGAATGCTTTTTTTCAGTTCGCACCCTTGCAGCAATGTTCTGCCCACCCCTTGTGGACAAGTAACTGCCCTCTCACGCTCGGTCAGATCAGCCACGACTGTTGGACTTGTGACACTTGCAATGCTCATGGCCTCGCAAATCGACTGCCGTGAAGGGCTTCCTTGAACAAGTTCCAGTTGCCGACATCAAGAGGCGCGAACCCGTTTTGCGCCAGGGATATCCGCAACATTTTGCCCTCGTCAAGGGTACACAAACTTACCGTCAACTTTGGTGGAACTGTGAATGGCAGAGTTGATAGCGTGTGTGAAATGAATGAGATCCACTCCATACTTTTTGCTGTTCAATGTTCTTTTGGGACTGAAACAAGAACAAACAAGCGTGAAGTTCTGATCGTCTGGGGGTTGAACTTTCAACGTGAGACATCTCAACGGCAGCCAGTGACAGCACAGGTGCGAAATCGCTGGGGCGAAATCAGTTGGGCTTGTTCCCTCTGAAGTCTGCGCGTCAACATTTTGGTGTGCAACTCACACACCAAATGGCCTATGACGACGGAAACCAACACAGATCAAGACTCTACGCCAACAAATGCCAATTTCCACAAGCTGAATCAAGATACGAAGAATCAAGACTTGAAGTTGCCAAATTTTGGCCTGCAGACGTGGTCAACACAAACAGCGAAGCCCAAAACTCACGTTCCGTTCTGACAATCGTAGATGACGATGGAATCGTCGTCGCTGGAGGAGATCAGGGTCTCTCCATTGGCCGACATATGCATGCTGCTGATTCTGTCCGTATTTTCACGGAAGATTTTCGCAACGCGAAAATTTCGCACCACATTTTCGGTTAATTTCATCTTCTTGCCGGCGTTTTCTGTTGAACTTTTGCCCGATACTTTGAGGGATCCGCCTTGCTTCAAAACGAACAAGTCTCGAAGTTCGGACAAATTGCGACGAACAGACTTCACTGCGGAGCTGCCTTTTTGTCGCCGACAAGTGCAAAACTATAAACTTGTGCATGTAAGACACATACACAACACAAAAAATACCAAATGGAACGATTATTTCGACAAACAACCACAGGTCATTCTGCAAACAAGTTGTGGCACAGGTCAGGCCGATCTGTGGCTGTTGATGGAGTTTAGAAAATCTGCAGGTCTGAACGACTGTGTGTGTGTGTGTGTGTGTGTGTGTGTGTGTGTGTGTGTGTGTGTGTGTGTGTGTGTGTGTGTACGTGTGATTATCAGCCGCGGTAGCGGAGCTGCTATTGGTTTGCCCCTGTATCCGCATCCGTCTGTCTTGGGGGGACAAAACATCCATTTTACTCCTGTTCCAGTGATCACAGACTGGAATCACAGTGGGTGCAGACACCCTAAGGGGTACTCTACAAGTTGCATATGGTGTCATTTTTTTCTTCTGCTCTGAT
>JAAUXT010095985.1_pt1 | contig 38305 bp, 56 predicted proteins | sample 7278171 | NCBI WGS metagenome assembly JAAUXT01 (sample SAMN14350112, study PRJNA611818) | marine sediment metagenome | isolation source: surface marine sediment (1.8m) | place: French Polynesia: Moorea | collected 2018-08 | reverse complement strand
TACAGTTGGCTATTGATTTTGTACAGCAATTAACCTCAGTGCAGAGAAGATAAGGCAAATTTAATAGCTGAAAGGATAATTGATACTAATTTAAATGCTTAATTGCTGAGTATTGAGATACTATTTGATTTTGACAAATGATTGAAATGATTTTTGATACCTTTTCTTTCTGATGGTGTAGGCAAATGGGAGTTAAAACCTGAGGAACATACTCAAAATTAGCGATGAACCGGACTTTGCGGATCTCCCTCGAATGTATGTATGTATGTGCATGTGTTTCAGGGTGCGCGTATGTGTGTGTTTTCAAGTCAGCGATAAGTGGTGTGGCTGGTCAGTTGGAGGTCAGATCGAACTCACGAACTCGCGCGGATTGGTGCGATCACGACTTCGTGTGGACCTGATCCAGAACCAGCCACGAAAACCAGGACGCGCAGCCACAAGTTCTGAGAGTGCAACCATGGTTTTTACTAGTTTGACACCAGCACGCAGAGTTTGCCACGTCTGCTTTATCGGCACAGAAGTTTGTGCGTCCATAACAACTTGCGAAACAACATTCGAGACACAACTTCGCGAAACCAGATCACGTGAGTGACCCGCCACGATCGTGTTGTGGAGCAACTTGAACAACGCACTTGGTTTAAAGGTGAGAAATGAATTCAATTGTAAACTGTTGTTGAACTGTACGCCCAGGAAACGTGTGCACGTTCTGCGTCTGCAGGATTGCGCTCAGGTTGTTCCTCGATGCGCTGATTTCAATTCGTGACGTAATGTCCGAGAACTTCCGGTCTCTGGAGTCCGGGATTTCAGGCACAACTTTATTTGGAGACGTGGGTGCATCTTGTGTGGAACCTGCAGTGTCTGTGAAAGGGCCCAGTGCGTGAGACTGAGAGCTGAATCTGCGCACCTTGCCTTGATTTGAAGAAGCAGATATTTGTCAGTCAAGAATGGCGAATTGACCCCTGAGCAGCTTCCCTCCTGATCAATGCGTGTTTGTTCGTTTGTTTCAGTGACGAAACAAAGAACGCAAACATGAACTCTGCCCAGCTCGCACTGGATGAGATCCTCTCCAAACAGGCTTACTCCAGAAATTCACTTCGACTGACCATCGACACCGTCTGCGGCAACCAGCTGACCCTGCGATGCCAGGCACGGGCGTCGCGCTCAGACCCAAACCTACAGCGCGCACATCTGCTCTTCAGTCTGGTTGTGGCGGACTCGGGGAAGAACGAGGTCTACCAGATAGACCAGTTCTCGCAATGGCGATCCAACTTCGTCGTTGACCTGACGCCCGGGCGTGCCTACAACTTTACGTGCAGTACCAGCTTGCCGCTGACGGACGGAACCTACCGTCCCGTGGCTCAGGCGTCCCTGTACTACCACACCCACACCCACACCCATACGCCGAGTGTGACCAGGAGGCCCATCGTCTACCGTCTAGACCAGATGAGAATGTTGCTTGGGAAGGCACTCACTTTCCTAGAAACTAAGGGGCCCTCCCTTCGCCCCATAACCCTGCTCTACAGGAACAACCCGTTGCCATATTTCACAGATATCCTTGAAAACAGGGGCGGAATCATGAACGTCTGCCTGAAGAATGACAACGGGGATCCCAAGTGCCCAATCAATGGGAAAATTGACGGGATCTACTTCAGCTGTGGCGTCCATCCCAGAACCGGGAAACTGCCCTTCATGTCGCCGTTCGGAAACACTCGTTTCGTCATCCCTATCCACAAGCTGATCTTTCCGAAGGACGATCGGATCTACTTCGCGGATTTCTTCTGCCACAGCAAAGGTCACCACGTCGCGCTTGTGGTCACGAAGCCGGAATCTCACGCCGACCGCTTTTGTGCGCGAACCTTGCCGCGCCTCAGAATGATCGAAGCAGCGCCGAGCGAGACTGAAAGCGACGACGAGAGCGGAAGCGATTGTGAAAACCTGTTCTTCCACTTCAACTCCGACGAGGGTCGCTTCTACTGCAGCGTGGCAGTTTGGGTGCAGATCTACTACACAGAAAACGTCAACTTCGGAGCTGAATTTGCACAGAACAGGGATTGCATTATCCAGATGGGGGCCTCCCTGGGAAGAAGAGCTGGTTATGGAAGGGCTAAAAATCCTTCTTGTGTCGACTGCAATCTTTGATGGCCGTTTGCAACGGATTCCGCGCACTAAGAATAATTTTCGGCTTTCCAGATTGAAATTGTCGTGGTTTCCTTTTCATTTGAACTGAAGAATCTACCGCCTTTCGTTTTTCACACCTTTGGCCGACAGAACATAATCAAGTCATGTATACATGTATGAATTCATGCGTTTGCGTGGGCGTCTGAGGAAGTTCTGTTTCTGTGTTGTCGAGCCGAATGCGTGCGTGTGCTTGTTTGATGGGTTGGACATATCCGAGAATTTCTGCACTTTGATTTATTTTTTTTCATTCTATTTTGTTTTTTTTTCTTCTGTTGTGCGCAAACGGCCACAGATTGTCATGTTATCAGGACGACCCAAAAGCAGTGAGCATGCTTGTCCGTGCTGTTCCCTCACTGTGTGCGCATGTTTCGTCTCAGTGATCTTTGCCCTGGAAATGCTTCTCGCCACTTCGTTTGAGCAACATCTTTTTTTTCTGAGTGCATATGTTCGGCGCGTGATCTGTAGTTGCGTTGGTTGGAGTGAAGCCAAGGCTGTGTCCGTGACTATTTTTGTCTTTCCCATAACCATGGTTGTGTGACTCCGGCTGAATGTTTACGGATCCAGGTTCTCTGCTTTGTGAATGAATCAGTCTGTTCAACTCGGAAGAGACTGTTTTCGGATTCCAACCATTTAGAATGAAAGTGAAACTGACTTGAAGCCGGCGCCGGCGATGGATCCATCGGACACGAAGTTGAGTGTGAGGAAGTGGGTGGAGCTCTCGGGAACCTGGGGTACCTGGTTCCCGCAAACCGTCGCCAGCACCGGCGACGACGTGCCGTGTCCGTTGTAAAACTGCAGTACAAAAACAGCAGGGTTTCCACCACAGGAAACTGTGTTCAGGACACCAAATATTTCAGCAAAGAGATTATGGAAATCCTCAAACGAAGACTTTGAGTCCTGGTTCTTGATCATAGCACACCTTGCAAGCGTGGAAAATTGTGTGCGGTAGACCCGAGATTTCACTGCCTGCTTACCTGCACATAATCGTTGACGCACTCCCCGCTGGAGTCGGCTCCCTGCAGGTCGATTGATGCCCAGGTCAACCCGATGGTTTTGCCTGTAAAACATTCCTTCAAGTGTTCAAATCACGAAAGAAGACTCTGTCCCACTTCAGCTTTTCTTCAAAGCAAAGTGACGAGCGAAGCCTGTACCTGGTTGGACGACTATGTGCCAAGTGCAGTTGGAGTCATGTGGGTAGATATCTGGGAAGCCAGGAGATTGTAACGTTCCCACCGTTTCGTGCACGAAGTAGCCCCCGCACACTGCAAAACGCACCAATTTGGGTTTGTTGCAATAAAACTACGTCAAAGCACTGCATTGTGTGGTCAGTCTCCACTCTGGTCGATGTGGATTGCTCATTTCGGGTTCTTGCAGTGTGATCAAAGTTTTGTGGTCACTTTTTGCAAAAGGGTCACCTCTGATTTAGAGGTATGCATTGGATCTTGGCAGATTGGTGCGAATCGTTTCTGCATGTGGAAAATTTTCTTCAATTCACTCAAAGAGACAAGCTAACCTGGAACTACATTCTCTGTTTCGAGAGGTCGATGAAAACTTGAAAATCGAACGGTTCTTGCCAGTCTGGAAGGAGGCTCTGAATCCGGTTCTGTTGACGCTGGAGTCGGTGGAGAACTGCACCCGCAGCATCTCGTTCGAGTCGGACACGAGCAGCTCCGAGTTTCCGAGGCGTCCGCAGTAGCGGCCCAGGTCCCGCTCCGGACCCCACGTCCTCACTGCAACAATACACGCGCTGAGTGATGCAGAACTGAACCGCGCTCCTTGGAGTGAAGTCAAACCACAACCCTTTGATCTGCGCTACAGAGTGACAATGATTTCACGATCTGTTCTCAGAAGCACGATCGTGTGAGACGACCAAAAAGAAACAAAATCACAATTCCCCAACAAATTTTCAAGGGAGACACAGTCGTCTGAACCAGGAAGCACCACGCAAAGTGACGCCCGTCACGTCACGCACCGTCGGTGACGGAGACGTAGTCGAAGTTGCAGCGCGAGTGCGGCTCCAGGTCGATGTCGGTCACGTTGAAGGCGATACGGGAGCCGGGCGCCGCGCGGATCCGCCACTCGCAGCTCAGCGAGTCCTCGTAGCCGAACGGGAAGCCCGGCGACGTCAGGTACTGCTCGGCGTTGGACGCAAACAGGTCCCCGCCACACTCGACGGCTGAAATTAGGATTTGAAATGTGGTCCACCTCGAATCTGGTCAAGCACACTGTTTTTGGTCAGAAGTGTGGTACAAGCTGAATGTTTTGTGGCTTGTTGTGGGCATCACTCACATGCGCAATGCGTACGCTTCAGAAGGGTCCAAAACACCAAATTCATCCTGTTTACGTAATTTCGTGCCAACCAAAGATTTTGCTTGATCCAAGGCCTCGTGAAAATAGAACGGTCTTTTCAACGTCTGTGAGCTCAGTTTCTTACTGGGCGCGACTGTGGCGTTGCTGAGCGTCGGCGGCGGGTGCGGGATGGCCGTCCAGTCGAGCAGGAAGCCGCGCCCCGTGACGCTGAAGTCGGAGCGGAACTCGACGCCGAGCTGCGACCCGGAGCTGTGCAGCGGCGGCGGCGGCGTCACTCCGCAGAACTTGCCCAGCTCAGGCGACTCGACGCTCGCGCCGTCGTAGAACTGTTCGAACCATCACGCTCTACATTTCACGTGTGGAGTGCAAGGTCACGCTGTGTTTGTCAGTCAGCACGCACACGGGACATCGCGGTGGGAAAAGTCAGTCAAATTGAGGTCAGGAGTGACAGTTGCTTGATTTCCCAAACCAGTCACCTTGGCTCGCCTGGCGTGAGATCTGAAGTCTCATTTCCAGCTCAGCGAGATGTCTCCACGTAAAAGCTCACCTTGATGAAGTCGAAAGGACAATGCTCGTCGCGAGACAGCTCGGTGTCCAATTCTCGCAGCAGCACGTGCACGTACATGCCGTCGGGCACCGTGATCGTCCAGAAGTACTGCGCGTTGACCGGGTAGTCGTTCGGGTAGAGCGGCGACGCCAGCTGCCCAGACTCCCCCGTCAACTCTCCTCCGTGTACTGAAATCACCCGGGAGGTGCAGCGCGTGAAGACCGGTGAAGGGAAGACCATCACGATGGAGTTTCACTCATTCATAACTCGCCGCCTCTCTCGCTCACTCACTCGCTTGCTTCCTCACTCACACAAACACAAGCCACAAACATACCGTCGTGTCACCGGTTGTGTATTCTGTCCAAAACCGATTCTTTTTTCACTGCAGTCCCCCCAGGACAAGCAGTGGTGTGTTCCTTTGGAGTTTTGATTGCATTGACTCACACAAAGTGTACTCGGCCATGAAGCCACGGCCTCGCGTCTGCGTGCTGGACCGGAACTTGACCCACAGTACATTTCCGGTCGTCATGTTCGTGGGAAGAGAGTCGCCGCAGAATCGACCGAGCACCTGCCCCGCTGGGCCGTCCAGCCGAACCTCCACGAAGTCCAGATTGCAGTAGTCTGACTCCTCAATGTCGAACATGCTGCAAAAAAGATTTTGCCGTTCTTTGCAGAGAAAGTTTGCCAACATCTAGACTGGGGCAGAACAGCCCGAGATTCGACAAATTTTGCCTGCAAATGTTGTTGGTTGGAAAAAATCTGCTTGGAATTGTGAGAAACTTTCTGGAGTCGATACCTGAATGTGAGCTGAATCTTGTTTCCTGGCGACGCCCTGAAGGTCCAGACGCACTCGACGTTGTTCGGATAGGGATCGGGATACCGCGGAGAGTTGAAGGCGCCTCGCATCGCAGTCATCTCCCCTCCACACGCTGCAAGGATCGAGGAAAACTGCGTCAGAAACTTGACGAAGAAATACGGCTCTCGTACCTCTGTTGAAGTTGGGATCACAGAACAGACCCTTTGCCTCAGAAAGTGTTCAGGTGTGTTTGAACTGGAGTCGTGACAACTCGTGTGAGCTGCAATCATTCGGCGTGCACTCAGGAAAGAGACAGACCTGAGGTGGAACTGGAGTAGGTGGCTCTGAAGCCCGCCTGCTCGACGGTGGCGTCCGAAGCGAACCGGACGGTGAGCGCGGAGCCTTGACTCGTGATGGCGGCGGGGGCGCGCACCCCGCAGAACGTGCCCACCTCGGGGCCCGACGCGTCGTTCCCTGGAGGAAAACACAACTTTGCTTGAACTGAGCTGCAGATCAGGTCTTCCTGTCAGTGAACCCTACAGTTCCAACGACCACGACACTGATAAATAATTTTCTCTTGGTTTCATCTGGAAGAACCAATCACCAAAACGTAACAGTGACCGCGATAAAGATTCACCCTGCGAGCTTCAGCAAAAGTTGCGAAAGAAACGAGGCTTGGATGAAAGACAGAGTGCATCTTTCAAATTCTCACAAAACTGGTTGGTTTTCACCTTCAACAATCTGGACATAGTCGTGCGCGCATTCGTCCCTGTCCTCGATGTCCATGTGTGTGAACGTCAATGTGACACGTCCCGCTGCAAGACCAACAAGAAGGCGATCAGTTCAGCAAAGCTGGGTTCTCTCTGACCCCATAAGCCCCATTTCTATCAGGGTCTGACAAGGACACAACTACAAACATGTTCTACACAAGCCAACTTTCTGTGCATGAGCACCCTGCAGCTTGTTGGTAAAATACAAGAATTGTGGGACAAGTTCCTCTTCAATTTCTTACACAGGCTTTGGGGCATGATGATCCACGTGCAGTTGATGCTCTTCTCGTACGTGCCGGGCCACCCGGGAGAAGTGATAGCGCCGTCCACATCTGCGTCCACCCGCCCGCCGCAACCTGCGGAAAGTATTGTGAGCAGGGTGAATCTTGCCGAAAGCGAAAAGGGGCGGAGACAGCCAAGATAGTGTCTTGCTCAGTCAATGCTGGGAGGCAACTTTCTGTTCAGCCAAAAACATCCACACCCAACACAAATTCGGGCTGAGCTTCTACGCGGAGACCAACCCGTGGTGTACGTTGCCATGAAGCCTTTGACGCTGACGGAGCCGTCAGAAGTCATGCGCAGGAAGAGCGTGTTTCCGGTGGAGACGAACATTGGCGGGTCAGGAACGCCACCACCGCACAGGCGCGCCAGCTCAGGGGCGTCGGCGTCCGCGCCGTCGTACACCTGGCGGGGAAGAATCCGCACAACTTAAAGCATTTGTGCGTTGACATAAATTGCACAGTGTGTCGCCAACATTCGTTCCAGTCATTTGAACAATCATATCGGACAATGATGTCCCGTGAAATTTTTCGCAAATCTTCGCAGAAACATTATCGTTTATTTGCATGCAGCTTGCAGCGTTGATCAGAGCCAGAATAGTTCTGTTTGATACAAATGGGAGTCCAGTACTCGGGAATTTCGCCCAACTTGCAATGCACGTGAACTTACAGTGACGCGATCGTAGTTGCACGTGTCGTGTCCCTCCACGTCGAACTGGGTAAAGTTGAGTTGGACGGTGCGGTCCTCCTGCACCGTGATGCTCCAGGTGCAGTCCGTGTTGTGCGGGTACGGGTCGGGGAAGTTCTGAGACATGATGGTGCCCGAAGGCGTGCTGTAGTTGCCTCCACAGCCTGAACAGAACAGGAGCCACTCACGGTTGTCAGAGATGGTGTACAGAAGAGACGCGGAAAATGTGCATAATTTGCGCGAGAGTTGCGTGCACGGCAAAAGTGATTTTACCCAAACTTGACGAGATGGTGCGACGTTATTCATAGATCTGACAATTTTAGGTGTTTTCCCCCACGTCAAACTTGAACCACCTTTCATTCGTGAGGTTCGATTTTCAATAATTTGAAGTGAATTCAGATTCCATTTGTCCAACACTGGGTCCTTGACGCGCAGTCGCACGTACCTCCGGCCACAGCCTGGTAGGTGGCGCTGAAGCCGCGGCCGTTGTTGCTGTCGTCCGACCTGAAGCGGACGAACAGGGCGTTGCCGGTGGTGGCGAGGTGCTGCGGGGACGTCTGTGTGTGGCAGAGCTGCGCGAGCTGCGGCGCCGTGTCGTCGGGTCCGCCGTACACCTGCGGGGCAAACGGTCAGCTGAGTGACGAGAAACTCTCCATTGACGCGGGCTTGGTTTCACAGTGCCAAACTGTTCAGTTTTGCTTGTTCACACAACAGAAGAAATATGAGGGGGATCCCAGTTCTGGCGATAAGCATGTCTTGCACTTGGAAGACTTGTTTGCAAACAGTTCCATTGTCTGTGCTCACTGAAGCGCAGGTGCACAAAGAAAATGGGGCAAACGATTTGACCTATGCTTGTCATGCTGATCGCCAGAAGTGGTATCCCCTCGTATTTCTTCTTTTCTCACTGCGGACGCTTTCTCTTGCTCCTGGTGTTGGGGCCCTCTCAAGATTCGCCTTCCCTCTTGAACGTTGCAAGGTTCGTGAGTCTCATTGAATTCCGCGAACCACGAAACTCTACACACCTCCAGAGCGTCCAATTCGCAGTTGTCACGTTTCTCCACATCGAAGTCCGAGATGGTGAGCTGTATGCTGTTGCCGGCTGGAACCTGGATCTGCCAGACGCACTCGCGATCGTGTGGGTACGGGTTCGGGTACTCCGGGCTGGTGAACGTACCCGACTCTCCCCTCAGAGTACCGCCGCAACCTGTGCAAACAAGGCAGTTCCTGTGAGAGTGGCCTGTCATCCAACGCCATCTTGTGACTTCAATAACACTTTCAAAGCTCAGACGGAAAGTTCTTCTGTACCATTGACGATGTATTCCAGTCTGAAGCCGTCGTGCGACAGCGAGGCGTCCGACACGAAGTGGACGTACAGGAAGCGCGATGACGTCATCAGCGGCGGCGGGAGTCGCTCGGTGCCGCAGTAGCGCCCGATCAGCGGGGAGGTGGCGCTCTCTCCGTCGCGCAGCTGCAGATGAAGCAGAAGCAAAGCAAGTTTCGAGCAAGAACTTTGTCAATCGTCGAGGCCCACGTCAAGTCCTCAAGTGAATTCTTTCGGTCTGAGTCCCGTGAAACAAATTTGTGTTCTGTTGTGTGGTGAGTACAGCCAATCTGACAAAGCCTGTGCAGCCACAAACTACAAGAGGCAAAAACACGTTCTATTTGTGCAACACGACAACGCGCCTGCGCACGCACCTCGACGTGGTCGTACTGACAGGCATCATTCGCCTCGATCTGCAGGTGCGAGAAGGAAGCGTTGATCTGGTTGCCCCGCGTCGTCTCGACGACCCACGTGCAGTCGCGGTTGTGCGGATAGTCGTTGGGGAAGTTGGGCGACTCGATCGCGCCCGAGTTCTCCTTCAGTCGGTTGTTGCAATCTGCGAACGCAAAGGTTATGATTGTTCCTGACGCAGAGGCAACAAACGAAATTCACACGCACGTGTCGTACCTTGTTCTTTGTGTTTCGATTTCAACAAACTCCGTGGAAAGACTCGCGCATCAGTTCTCTCTCTCTCTCTCTCTCTCTCTCTCTCTCTCTCTCTCTCTGAGATTGTCTCCTTTCTGGCCTCGTGGCTCGTGGGTCCTGACTGAACCTGTTTTCCTGGGAACCGTGACGGAAACTGAGTGTTTCGGGGTTTCTTTCACTCTTGTTCGTTCTCAGCTTTCATCATCCCAAATAGCGACTCACTGGCGTAGTACGTGGCGTAGAAGCCGCGTCCGTGGTTCGAGTAGTCGGTGCGGAACTTGACGAACATGACGTTGGAGGCGCTCTCTACCGGTTGCGGGATCTCCCAGCCGCTCAGCTTCGCCAGCACGCGCCCCACTGAACTCCCTTCGCGCACCTGAAGAGAACCCTGGGTTGTTTTCCAGCGAGTTCAGGCCACTGAATTCTTTTTTCAGCAGTGACTGATGACTGGGGTTTCACACTGTGATTTTGAGACAAGAAGAGCATCCACTGTTATCGAGAGGCAGATCTCGGAGCAACGCTCTGGCCAATTTGTGATTCGTGGGTGTGTGTGTGTGTGTGTGTGTGTGTGTTTGCGTGTGTGCGTGCGTGCGTGTATGTGTGTGCGAGTGGCCCGCCTCCGACGCCGCACCTCGACGTAGTCGTAGCTGTGCTCCATCTGGAAGTCTATGAACTGGAGGTGGATGAAGGAGCCGCGCGACCCGCGGATCGTCCAGAAGCACTCGGCGTTGCGCCCGTACGCCATCGGGTAGTTGGGCGACACGAAGCTGCCGGACGGCGTCAGCAGCTCCCCGCCGCAGCCTGGCGATGCAGCGTGGTGTAGTTCAATTTAATGTGTCTTCCACTGTCATTTGGTGGTGCTTTCAGCAAAGTGTTGTGTTTGCTTGTGTCAATGCTTTGACACACACACACGACAGCAATTCGGGCCAAGGCAACATTTCCTACAATTCAACACGACCACCTCGGTTAGCTCACTAAGCTGAAAGAACTCACCCGACAAAGTCCCATCGTAGTACATCTGAAAACCAGCGGCAGAGTTGGAACGGTCCGACACAAAGCGAATGTAGACGCGGTTGCTGTGGGAACGGATGATCGGGTCCTGCATCGTGTTTCCACAGTAACGCCCAATGAGGGGAGAGCTGTCGTACCCTCCGTCCCTGCAGAATACGTGTGCGAAAAATGTGTGAAGCTGTGTTCGGGAAATCGAGACGCCTGAGGTTTGAGACACGAAAATTGCTTTCAGCAAATGCTTTCTGTCATGCATGCTGACCTGATCTCCAGGAAATCATAGGCACAGTTGGAATCGGACTCCAGACCAAAGGACGTCACGTTGAGCAGGACTTGTCGCCCACTGCCGACCGTGATGCGCCACTCGCACTGCCGCGAGTGTGGGTAGTTTTCGGGGAAGCCCGGGCTCGTGATCACCCCGGTGTCGGCCTGCTCATCCGAACCGCAGACTGAAGAGAGATTGTAGATTGTGGTGACACACAAAATATGAGTTTTTACAGGCGCGTTTGTGGCCTGGGTGCATCCACTGAGCAAGCAGCGTGGATTCGCATGAGACACGACATGTTGGGCTTCGTTCCTCTGAACTGCGGTCGCCACTGACTTGTGGAGGCGTTGAGCGCGACGTAGGACGCGGAGAAGCCCTCGGAGGCGACGCTGCCGTCCGAGCGGAACACGACGCGCAGCAGGTTCTCCTCCGACGTCAGCACCGGCGGCGGCGTCGTGCCGCAGTATCTGCGAGAAACGAGGGTGCGTGCGTGCGTGTGTGCGTGTGTGTGCAGCTTGGTTGTCGCTTAGGTCAGCCACAACCGCAGTCCCACTGCGACCCACTGTAGAGAAAATGCTCCGCAGAATTTTGGTGTGTGTGTGTGTGTGTGTGCGTGTGTGTGTGTGTGTGTGTGTGTGAACCTTGGGGGCTAAAATTCCAAACTTTACAAAATCAACACGCTGAAGGTAAAATTGAATTGAGTTAGAGATGCAGTATTTGATTTTGATGGAGGGGGTCAAGGGTGCCCCAGACCCCTGCTGAGGCTGGATGCGTTGGACGCCTGGTCCTAGGATCAGGCCGACTGCTTGTAAGCAATGTAGATATGTGGCAACCAAGCGACCGCAATCACTGTTCACCTGCCGCGGAATCCCCCGGTCTGCGTGCTGGTGAAGTTGTCGGAGATCTCGACGAAGTCGTAGTCGCAGTCTTCGTTGTGCTCGAGGCTGAACGTGTTGAAGGTGAGGCGCACCACCATGCCCGGGTCCGCCGTGATCCGCCTGTGAAGCAGGTATGCTTCAAGACTTCGGGACTTTGGCCTCGTTGGCTTCGTCATTGGATTCAAATCAGCAGTTTGTCCGACCATTTTCTTGAGCGACACATCCATGTCCCGATCCATTCAAGTTTAGAATCCACAAACACAAAATGAAATCTTCAGACAAAACATCCCAGACACCAAATTGAGGTGCTCACCAGTCGCAGGTGACGCCGTGCGGGTACGTGTTCGGGTGTCCGGGGCTGGAGAAGGACCCTGTATTTCCAACGAGGTTCCCACCACAGCCTGAAGAATGTCAAAAAGTATTGGTTTGGGCGTCCTGCTACACTTTCGGAAACTGACACACCTCTCAGCGGGAAAGGTATCCTTTCGTCCTGATGCAGCTGGAAGCTCCAGCGCAATGATTTTTGTCTCGTCAAATTTACGGACACATGTCGTCCCTCACCCTGCCCCTCGATGAACTGGACGGTGGCGAGGAAGCCGTGGTTGTTGACGGATCCGTCCGACACGAACTTGACGTACATCAGATTTCCGGTGGTGGAGACGGGCGCAGGGATCTGACTGCCACACAAGCGTGTGATGACGCTCGCATCGGACGTGCCTCCGTTCCGCACCTGAGTCAGAGTGGTGCGGGAAGAATCTTAAGGATTGAACATGTCCCACTGTCAAAACTCGTAGTGTTCGTGGGCCCGCTTAGAATCAAAGTTCCTCCAGGTTTACTGACCTCGACGTAGTCGTACGTGCAAACGTCATCCTCTCCTGACCCCTCGGTGTGGAAGGCTGTGAAGGTGAGGGTGATGGAGCTGCCCTCAGGGGCGCGCACCACGTACTCGCACTGTTTGTTGCTCGGGTAGGGGTCTGGGTGGTAGGGTGAGCGCAGTGCCGCCCCATCTTGAGTGTACTCTCCCCCACACACTGCAACAGACAGGAAAAGGGAGGCTCCTTCTGCTCTCTTGGTCTGTTGAGCTGCCCTTCATCAAACAACAATTACTGGTTCTTTTAAGCAAGAGCCTTGTGCGTTGACAAGCAAACCATGTTAGCGCAGTCGGTTTGTGGGCAACACAGTCATCAGAGTCTGCCTCTTTCTTCACGGCCTCAGCGGAACATTTCAGACTTGAACGCGACTCGCGGTGCCCGCTGTGCGCTGGTCACCTGTGGACCAGGTGGCCCTGAAGCCGGAGCCGTGCGTCGAGGCGTCCGAGCGGAAGCTGAGCCAGAGGCGGTGCGACGTCGTCACGTGGGCGGCGGGCAGCGTCGCGCCGCAGAACCGCCCGACCAGCGGCGCCGTCTCGTCCCCGCCGTCGCGCACCTGCCGCAGAACCGGGACAAGAAGTTTCCAGGTGCCTCATCAATGCATTGTGTTTTGCTCTTTCAACAAGGGCGAATACAAGTTGCATTGGTTGAAGCTTGTCGCTTTGCTCTGTTTCTGCGTGTTTCTGCAAATCCATCTTCCTTCCTCCCCAGTTGTTCTCCAGTTCAGTCAGGTCTTTGACAGTCACTACATTCATTCAAAGATCGATATACGAGTATGGTCACTGACCTCGACGAAGTCCCATTGGCAGGTGCCGTCACCGTGCGGCACCTCGAGGTCCATGTTGGTGAAGGTGAGGTTGAGGGTTTCGCGCTCGTGCACCGTCACGGTGTAGACGCACTGCGAGTCGTGCGGGTACGGGTTCGGGTAGTTGGGCGAGATGAGCACCCCGGAGTCGGCTGTGAACGTGCCGCCGCACCCGTTACCCGCTGAAAATGACCCAGTGGAGAAATACAAGCGGAAAATACACAACACGCCAAATTGGTCTGTGCGTGTGTGTGTATGTGTGTGTGCGTGTTTGTGCGTGTGTGGTTGATCCCACTTGGGTGAAGTCACCAGGGAACCAGACGTTGAACAAGTTTGCAAGAACCAACGTATTTTGGTCATAGCTCCAGGCGCCGTGAGGATGACGTACCTCCGACGGAGGCGTACGTGATGTGGAAGCCAGTGTCTGTGAAGGAGCCGTCACTGTGAAAGAAGACGTGCGCGTACGGCCCCGAGGTGCGCACCGGCGCCGGGTCCGCCGCGCTGCACCAGCGTCCGAGCACCGCGTCCGAGTCGAGCAGCCCGTCCCGGATCTGAAACCAACGCGCAGGCGCAGGCGGCGTCAAACTCTGGACCTCGTTGAACCTTCCAAACGTCTTTCACTCGGGTCATCTTATGAATCTTTCTCGCAGACATCATGCTTGAACAGATGTAACGCCCACGGATCTACCTCCATATAATCATAGGAGCAATTGACGTGGTGTTCAAGGGCGAGGTGACCGAACGTGAAGAGGATGTTGTTGCCGGGGGAGATGCGCACGGTCCACGTGCACTCGCGGTTGATGGGGTAGTTGCCTGGGTAACCGGGGCTGTTGATGGAACCGTGATTCGTGCCTCGCAGGTCGCCGCCGCACACTGAGAACCAGAGACATTGTTGTTGTTTGTTTCATCCCTTGTGTTGAATGGTGGGTCTTTGACCACTTCAACATTTCATCACAGAGAATACATGTACAACACAGGCCGAACCGGCCTGTGTGACTTCGACATCTTGCTTTTTGCGAATTGGTCTACAAACGTGAAGAACACAAGCATTTCTGTTCCGTTGCGACGTTCCCTGACCTGGAGCAGCGGAGTTCCACGTGAAGCTGAATCCGTCTCCGTTCACAGACGAGTCGCTCTGGAACCACAGGTAGATGTGGTTCTGCGTGGTGCTGATGGTGCCGCCGCCCGGTAGCTCCCGCCCGCAAAACTGACCTGCAACACCGACGTGTGTACCATCAATTGAGAGAGACCCCAGAAGGATCAACATTGTTCTCCTCCTGGTTCAAAGACAGGGACGCGGCGAGGTTTTGTAACGTTGGTTGTGACTGTGTTCACAAATTTGTCAAATCTGACGTTCTCACATGTTCCAAATCATGTTCTTGCAGTGACGAGTTTTGGTTCAGACTGTGAGAAGGTTACGCATTCTTTTCGTACGCAAACTGTGTTCGGCATCAACACGGTGACTGTCATCTGTCTGGTCATGGCGACCCACTTTGGGATGACCATGACCACAGCGAAGCGCAATTCCGTCCTTTCTGACAGATGATCAACCTGAGTGATGCGGGGAGTTGGCTCACCGAGCATGTGTGAGGAGGCGCTCGGTCCGTCGTGGATCTGCAGGAAGTCGTATCTGCAGGACTGGCCCTGCCCGGCCTCCAGGTGGAACAGCGTGAAGTTCAGCACCAACACCTGCCGCACAGTAAAGATGAGAAGCGTGAGATGAAGCTGTCAGTTCTCTGGTCATGCCTTCCCTGCCTTTCTCTTCCAAATCTGTTGGTGTGTTCAGGACCCTGCTGGGAACGCAGTACGTACCTTGTCTGCGCCGGTAGAGATGACCCAGGCGCAGCTGACCTCGTGCGGGTAGCCGTCGCCCCGCTCCGGCGGGTAGCTCAGCGAGCCGCTTGGTGTTTGCAGTCGACCCCCGCAACCTGAACGACGAGACAGAAACCCTGCATGAAGGTTGGTCATGCAGGCGTCTACGTCCTCCCGACAATTTACCCACGTTGCACATCGTGGGTGTGAGAAGAGGGTTGGGGGCGATCTTTGTTCTCGGGATTGGGTGAGGGTGAAATAAATGGAAATTCAAAGATATTCCAGGCAAAAATCATGACCAAGATGGTCTTGTCAGGACAATGTCTCACTCTGCTGAGATTCTTCGCAGTTGATGCCCGTGAAGCCATCAGCGCACTGACATGTGTACCCGTTCACCTGAAACAAGCCTTGTTGTGAGAATACAAGCCGTGCGGAACAATGCATGTCCTTCAGAACTGAGTCTTGCACAAGTTCCCAAACGTTGCACGGCCTGTCGGCGCGGACGCGTCTGCACAGGACCGTTCCGTCCTCCCGTCGCGCGGTGCGCTCGCTCACCTGGTCGTGACAGGAGGCTCCGTTGAGGCACGGGTTGGACGCGCACTCCTCGATCTCCGTCTCGCACCGACTCCCGGTGTAGCCCGCGTAGCAGCCGCACAGGAATGCCGCGCCCACGGTCTGTCGCAAGAACCCCGGCTTGAGGGGCAGGTATGTGTGTGTGTGTGTGTGTGTGTGTGTGTGTGTGTGTGTGTGTGTGTTGGGTGTGTGGGTGTGTGGGTGTGTGGGTGTGTGGGTGTGTGGGTGTGTGGGTGTGTGTTGGGTGTCAGGTGTCAGGTGTCAGGCACCGTGAACCAGGCACACGTTTTGCATCTCCTTCTTCAGAGCAGAGGTCTTTGCCTCTGGCGGGTAGAACACACAGAAAGGAAACACAAATTCTGCCTGCGATCAATGAACTCATTGAACGTGATGCTTGCCACCAATGCAAGAAACGAGACAAGATATCCGACAAGCTCAGGTTCCGACTGGTTGGAACTCCAACGCCAATGTTCAGCTTTTGACGCGCGCTTGCACACACATCGCACGTACCGTGCAGGAGCCGTAGATGCAGGGGTTGGAGGCGCAGGCGCCGCCCTGCACCGTCTGCTGCACACAGCCGTTCGGACCGACGCCGTTCCCCGTGTAGCCGTCTGGACACGTGCACGTCACACCGGATATTCCTGCGAGACAGACTCGTGTGTACGCAGTCGACTAGGCAAGATTCTCTTGAGGGCAGAAAGCGAATGTGTTTGTATTTTTGCAGGAGATTGTGAATTCAGATTGACCACACGCGAAAAAACAAAACAGGCCACCACCTGTTTCGCAGAATTCAGCCCACATCAGTCTTCAATGCCGAACGCAGTAGAAAGTCTTGTCACCTGGGTTTTCCCTGCAGGTCGCGGTGGAGTGACACCCTCCGTTGTCTTGGTTACACAGTCCAACGTAGTGACAGTTGAAGCCGTCTCCGTCGTACCCTGGTAGAAAGCGAAACATTCTTTCCGTGTGCTGAAAATTTTTCGCGCGACACTGACAGAAAAGATCGTTTGAAACACTTTTTCTGCGTCAATCAGCTTTGACCCATTGATGTCTGTCCCTGAAGGTCCGCAGAAGAGCGGACGCGTCGCCACGCACCGGGCGGACAGGCTTCGCAGTGGAAGGAGCCGACCGTGTTGACGCACTGCACGCGCGGCGACGTTGAGCACTCGGCGTTGTTCGTCGCACACTCGTCCACGTCCACGCAGTAGTGCCCGTTACCGGTGAAGCCTGAATTGCCATTTTCACATCAACCTGCTGCGCTTGCCTACATGGCAAAAGCAAACGGTGACTCGGACCACTGAAAACTGTTATAAACCCGGCAGCGCATCAACGGAACAGGCACACCAAAACCAATGATGCCATAAATTGAGGCTGCAACTTGTGATGGAACCACATTCCTCTTGGAAACTAAAGCTTTCCAAGGAAAACTCACCTGTTGGACAGGGTCCGCACACGAACGAACCGGGCACGTTGACGCACAAGACGGGTGGATCGACGGAGCAGGGCGGGTGGCCCGCCACCGAGCATTCGTCCACGTCGACCACACAGGCGGGATTCGTCGCCGAGGGGGCGGCCGCCCACCCGTCGTCACAGAGGCACCGGAACTTGGCCTTGAAAATGGAGTCAGGATCAACAACATGTCCACAAGAATTGGTTTCCGTATTTACCTGTGTACAAGACAACTTTTTGCCCCAAATTACCCGTCAAAAGTAGGGGTGCACCAAAGCGAGGGAACAAGTTTGCCGCAATTTCCTCGGGACCTTGACTCCACAAATTGGAGGACATGTCAGATGCTTCGCACTCAAGTGCGAATTGTGGCAACACTCACTCACTCACTCACTCACTCACTCACTCACTCACTCACTCACTCACTCACTCACTCACTCACTCAGTCACTCACTCACTCACTCGAACTCTGTACGCCAGAGCCTCACCTCTCCCGGACGCGCTCGGGGAACGTTGACGCACGTTCCCTGTCCACACAGCTCCTGCACATTGGCGCCGGTGCAGTCGTCGTGTGTTTCTCCGCACCGGACTCCATAGTAGTTGGGCGGACACTGACACCTGTGAAATGGGGTGACCAGAAGATTCAAGAATCAGCTCCGACGAGGCGAAACTTCTTCGACATTGTTCGAGTGGAGAAAATGTGGATCGTTCATGGCGTCAGAACTCGACAGACATTTTCTAGAGAAACTCCAGATAACCAACACTCGAGAAACTGTCAAGCATCGAAAATGACCGAGTGGACTGACTCACTGAAATGTTCCCGGCAAGTTGACGCAAGTGGCGCCGTTCCGGCATCCGAGGTCGGTCCCTGCGAGTATCGAACACTCATTCACGTCCACTTCACACGTCGGACCCTGTAGGAATACGGCATAACTTACGGTCTGCGCTGCAGAGACCATGGAGAAAAGGCCATTTGCAAGCAGCACACCGTTTGACCAACGGCCGTTTGGTTGGACCACCACTGGGTCACAGTGCTGACCTGCCAGGTGGTGGGGCAGCGACAGAAGTATCCGCCGAACTGGTCGACGCAGGTCCCGCCGTTTCTGCACGGCGCACTCGCGCATTCGTCAACGTTGAGCAGCTGCCGAAGCGAGTTCAGCTGCCGCTCCAGCCGATTCACCTGCAACACGCCCAGGCCAGTCAAATAGTCCGCACGAAAAGAGCAACTGTCAAGCTGCTTGTGCTCCCTTGTTCAGCTGCAAACATCGCGGCTCTCCATGTGGATGTTGTTTGACCCTCTTGGAAGTGAGCTGCACTGACCTTCCTGCGCAGGGAGCGGAGCTGCGGGGTGTTTCCGCTCGGTGTTGGCTGCGCGGTCGGACTCACGTTCTCCAGTGTTGTCACCTGCACAAAGCAATGCGCGTTACTTTTGGCTTTGTTGTGGTACGTTTGTTCAGCCAAGCAACACGTTGATCGCGCCGTTATATTGCTCGTTCAACACATGCAAACACGAAAGAAAACGCTTTAGGTGAGGATCAGGCGTTTTTACTTGTGCGTCAAAGTGAAGCAGGTGAGCGGAGTTATTGAGAAAAGTTTGAAGCCTTCTTTGCTCCGTGTCCTCACCCTGGCGGTGATGTCGTTGATCTGGGTGGAGAGCTGGTCGAGGAGGCTCTGCACCTGCCCGGTCGGCTGCAGCGCGTCGAGCCGAGACTCCACCTGACTCAGTCGCTGCTCCACCGCTCCCAGGTTCTGCAGCGGACAGACACACGAGGTTTGGCTCAAACAGAAGGCCCAACACAGTGGCTCTAGAGACCACATCATTTCACAGACTGCGCTCGAGACACCCGAAAAAGATCCTTTCCCCTGATTGTCTTTTTCGCTTGTGACACAATTCTGCCAGAAACCTTTCCCGCACGCGCTGTCTGAATTGTTTTTCTTGGGCGACCTTACCCCAGCATTCTTCAGGTCTTCGATCTCCGCCTTGTTATTTCGCACCTGCAAATGGCAAACTTGTGCTATAATCTTGAGTGTCAAGACTCATGCAAACGCTTTTTGTGCGCATAACCATGAGAGTAGGAAAAGCTGTCACTCGAAATTCAAGAGAATGTATTCAGGCAACTATTCTGTGCTCGTGAATTCCATTTGTTTCTGCTGCCATTCCTGGATCTAAATGGTCAAATTTTGGGCGGAACTTTTCGGGGTCAAAGCCACCGAACTCTGAATATTTTTCAAGAATGCCTTCCGCCACTTTCATTGTCCAACATTCCACCCTTCAAAATTGGCATGGAGTTCCATTTTGGGCCGGCCCATTCAACCAAGTCCGTATTTGTTGGAAAGCAACCTCTTCTAAGAATCTTGCAACCATGCCAACAACCACAGCCAACCACAAAACTTCAAGGTCCAAGCACGATGCCGGATACTCACTGTCTGCACGATGGCGTTGAGGTTCTCCCCCGCCACGTTGATGTAGCCTCCGCCGTGAGATCGGAACGAGATGTTGTGATTCGCGGCCGTTTCGAAGATGAGGTGACCGCTCTGGCTCATGATGCGAGGCCTGGGGAACGGTACAAAGAGTTTCGTTCACACGGTCAGGAAAACCCGGCTGCGACACAAGAAACAGAGGGGTCCTTCCACAAAGCCGCTGTTTGCTGCTTTGCGGACAACTTTGAAGTGTTCCCCGCGTCTGGACATGCAATGATATCAAGCAACTAGCAAACGCAAACAACATATCTTTCGACCTGTGCGTGCATGTTTCAAGCGTACGCCCTTCTTTCCTTCTTGCAATGGTTCAGGACTCTTGCAGGCGTTCGTAACGTGCTGCTACATACGTTTTGTTTTGTGTGCTCAAAATGTTGTTTCAGAGCGTTGTGTCTGAAACATTGTTTCTGGGCTTCTGCACACAATTTGCTGGATTTTTAGTCAAACGAGACTTCGCAAACTGCGCAAAGTTCACTTCTTTTTTCGCAGCCTTTTAATTCGTTGAAGTTACCTCCGTTTCTTCAAACCGATAGAACTTGTACATCTCCTCGTAATTTGCAACAGCTGTGTGACTTCGCTATCATCGTTTACATGTTGACATCCAAGGACAAATAACTAAAGCTGCAAACACTCAGCAGGCATCGAGCACCGATTGAGGAAGCGATTGAGTGATTATCGCTGGTGGTTCGTGTCGATCACGTGTAACTTGCAGTTAATGAGTAGGTCAGTGTCTGGCAATGAGGGGGGCGGTGCTGTTAGTTCAGATCAAATTCCCCTGGACTCAAACAATCCGTCTCCTGTTGCATCCTATTTCTGATGAACCAGATATTCGTGCACTTTCACACAATCAACACATGTTCGATAATGGGTTCCATTCCTGGCTCAAACAGCTGCCTTGCAAAAGCGAGAAGCGTCCATCAGCTTCAGTGTTGCCACTGAACAATTGTCCTGGGGTGATGGAAGACATAAAAGTTGCAACATGTCACAATTGTATGAAAAAGATGTGCTGTTCTGAGACCTGATCAACCAGCTTGAAAGGCCAAATAAAATTCGCATGCAGCAGACGCACGCACACACAAACGCGTGTGATTCAATTCTCAGTTGACCGGCAATGCAAGAACCACCTGGTGCGTGTACACTGGCCTTTCAGAACTTTTTTCAGAACACGTTCATGCACGCAGCTCTCCACTCTCAGCTGACATGTGTGCCCGCCACACAGAAAAACGCCCCCCAAACAAACGGTTCGCTGAAACTGTTGAGACAAGCTTGACACTCACTGATCCACTGAAATCTGTCTCTTGTGTCTTCCATGCAAATCAACTGGGTGAAATAATCCAACCAAGAGCATCAAATATGTCCAAAACAGGTTGCAGCGTCCACTTTCCATGTTGTTTCATCCGCCCTCCTGGACGGAGTAACTTGACTCCAGAACAAACAGCACTCGGCGCAGTCCACTCCGGAGATTATCGAGGGGCGATACGCACACTGCATGGGAACAGAAACTCAATCCGGATGTGAATCACAATCAACAGTTCGATCTTCTGCCTTTGGTGTAAACTCTACTTTCAACCAATTTTTGTTCGGTGTGTTCTTTTGAGCAAATAACTCGAGTTTGTTTCAACAGGACAGTTGGCGGTCATTTGTTCGCTGCAAACCTGGCACCCCTGGAACGCGGGGATGCTGGGAGGTCGGCGGGAAATTTGACTGCAGAAGGGGAAGGGCGCACCGGGGAGAAAGCTGGGCACGAGATCTCTGATTCTTTTGCGCGACGCGTTTTCCAGTTTTCTTTTGAAATGTTTTCTCTGAATATTTTGCCACTGTTGCTCTGCTGGAGTGCACCAGGTTACTCCTCATCACGGAGAGATTCAATGAGATGTTTTCTTGCCTGCAGCTGAAATCATGAAGAATTTTCAGGATGGAGCTCAGTGTGAACACAGAGTACACAGGAAAAGGCTGTCAGTCTTCCCGTTTCTGTGACGCAGGTGCGAGAAAGGTGGCGGAGGATCCGGCAAAAGAAATCCCGATAATACTCGAAATTGGGTGGCATGTCTGTGGTTTGGTTGAGACGCAAAAACCTGCCATTTGGCCTTGTGTGGTCTCACAAGAAACGGCATGTTGATTTTTCAGAGCCCAACGTAAAAGATGCGTGCAAAAAGAGTAACGATGCTTCTGTGCAGAATACCAAACTTTGGATCCACCTCTTTGCAGATCTTTTGACAATCCTTCTTTTCACTGGGTCACGTCAATCGCAACTTGAACAAAACTGAAGCATTCATTTTTCAACGCAAAACCTTTCGCCTGATACCATCACGGAATTGACAAATTTGCATTTAAATTGTGGCTGCCCCAGAAGAAAGTTGCGGCGCGGATCTACTGTACTTTTTGTTCGTTCTTCCAATTATCCTGAAAGCTTTACTTGCCTATGCGAATGAAAAGATCGCTGTTCTGGGTCAGCAAACACGAACATCTGGAACTCACGAAGAATCTGGAGAAAAATTGGTTCTCTTGATCCGGTGACAGAGCGGCAAAAAGTCGGTTTTGAACGTGAAGATCCAAATTTTTGACATGATACTTGTTGTGTTATTTCGTTTCAATTAATCTGTTTTCACATCAGTATGCTGACAAGCACTTTCAAGTTTCGCTGTCAGGGCCAAATTCATTGCGAACTTTTTACCGACAGATTTTTTCACGCGAACTGGATGACAGGGCGAAAGGGTACTTTCTTTTGTGTGCTCCTTGTTTGAAGAAAAAAATGACATTTTAAACATCAGACTGCATGCTTGTACATATTTGTGCACTGCGCAACACTTCAGAAGTACGACAACGACGTCCTTCGATGCTTATGAAAATTTCAAGGGTGCAATTGGGTGAAAGTGTTGTTGTGACCTGAAACGTTGTGCTCGAGTAGCTGGATGTTGCACGTGTTTCGTCCTGCCTCGTAAGGCTGAGAGTCTTGATGCACAAACAGTTCGTCTTTGACCTGACTGACATTGGGAGCATTTAACATTTGTCAATTTTGGTAGTTTTGCACCTTCGTTGCACCCTACAGCAACTTTGTAACAATATAGAAAACCAAAATAAAATCAAGTGGAAAACGGTTGGCGAGAGCACATTTGACGTTGAACTCGCCACAGCGCACTCACACACTCAAGCGCAGCAGCAGCCATGTCGGACCACGAAGGTAAGAAATTTATTTTCCTTTTTTGGTTTGAGATAATAATTGCTCAATTTGTTGGTTTGAATCCATCACGGAATCTACGACTCAAAGAGCCTTTGTTGCTCTTGATGGGGGCACCAACCGCTGGGCTCACTCGTCAAGTATCACTAATTTGCGTCACAAAGCGCCACTTCATTTGCGTGGTTTCTCAGAGTTGACATCTCTCTTTTCCAATGTCCACTTTTTACAAGAATTCACAGGGGTTTTCTGGAACCCTTTTGTGAATAGACCCTGTATAAGTTCAAGGAACGACACTTTCAGGAGACTTGTGCGTTTCCTATCCCTTCATGTTCGCTTGAAGCGAACGCTCAAATTGGTATCTGACATTGTTCACCATCTGATCCGTGTGGCGCAAATATTCACAACCAAAGCCAAAGAAAAAGAAACAGTTTTGAAGGCGCAGCCATGTATATGCAAAAAAGTTTCCTTTCAAGCACAAATTTAATGAAAATGAGACCTAGCGAACCAACAAAATGCTTTCCCGATCCCAAACCACAGGGACTGTCGTCATGACGCACCAGTTGATTGAGCTCTTGCGACGTTCTTCGGACAACGGATGTTGCAAAGGTTGCTGCATCAATTTTCTGATTTTGACAATTAAACCGTGACACAATCGTGACGCATAAATCTGCTTCAACAAAAGCGAACTACTTGTTTGTGCTCTTGTGACTTGGTGTTATCCAGTGCACCTCTTGCATTTTCTCGATTTCGATAGGTTCAAGTAGTTGTCTTCAAATCACAAATAACATTTTCGCCGACACTGTGCACAGTGACGGTGAAGGTTCCAAGAATTATCACCACGTAACACGTGTCTCCTTCGGAACAATGCAAGGATAATTTTCAAACTCTTGGCTCCTGATTTCTGATTTCTGGACCTTCATGTGAATATCGTTTGTCTCCTTTCTGAAGCATTCAAATGGCTTCTTGCGAAAACGGACAAGTAGATCACTTACTGCTTGCCTTGAAGAACCTGTTTTGTTGTTTTGCAGAAAGAGGGTGGGTGGGCAAGTCCCCCTTTTCTTGCAATTCAGAAAAGAATGAAGATGAAGAGCTCAAGATCCAAACACAACAGAGATAGACACAGAGACAAGGCAGGCAAACAGACAGACAGGCAAATGAATGGTGCAGATGAGATGATATTGACAGAGACAATTCCATTCCATGTCTTTTGGTGTGGTCTCACCAGAGGTTTGGAAACGCAGTGAAAGTGATGCCTTTGCCTGTCAGAATTTTGCCCTGAATCGAACACACTTGCTCTGACGACAAGTACTCTGGTGTGCATTTGGACACCCGATTGTTGTGGTCAGAAGCACATGCAGCCGATTTTTTTTTCAAAGGAAGAGCTTGAAAGCACTTCAGTGGCAGTTCATTTTTCACTTGTTGCCATGTTTTGTGGGCGTAAACATGACACATCAAGTGCTGCGCAAGTTTCTGACAATCATGATGCAGGTCCCCAACATGAGGTTGTTCCACGAGATCTGCCGTGGTCGCTCTGACAACTCAGTCCCGAACCCAATTTGTCATTCCAACAAAACCTCAGAGTAGCGCAAAATATCTGTCCTCATTCTCAAACGTCTTTCCAGAGCCAGTGGAACTTCCGTGGTTTATCAGATTGAATTAAACATGACGTCAACAAAGAATCACGGCTCCCTGTCACCCAAGAGAGACACTTCACTCAAAAAAGGAAATGTCCATCACATTTGTTCACAATGCCCAGCGTTGGCAAAATTGAAAAGAATCCTGACACGTTCCCAAAAGGCCCCCAGTGAAACACACTACCCGAAAGTGACAAACAACGTTTGCATGTGCAATCACTGCAGACATGGTTCGACAATTGCGATGTCTCTTTCAGTGTTCATTCAAGTGTTGTTTTTCCCTGCTTGAAATATCTATAGGATGTGCGCAAAATTTATCCTTTTGATTTGGGATAAGTTCCCCTGTTTGGACCTATTATTCAAAACGATTTGTCCGCACAAGGTTTGTCCGCAGAAGGACTTGAACTTATTTTGACATCGGCACAGAAAAAGAAAACACAAAACGGTTTGGTTTGACAGAGGATTGTTGAGGCTGCTGGATTTCCAAGGTTGGTGTTTGATTTCCTTTTTTCACAACGTGTCCACGTCAGTTGAGAACAAGGGGCAGAGAACGACTGAAGAAAACAGGAAACAACAACAACAACAACAACAACAACAACAACAACAATGACGGCTACAGAAAGCCCGCGAGTTGATGTGCTCAGGTGCATGTTCTCCCTTGAGACCAGATTCTGAAGGAAGGACTTCGTGTTTTCAGGGTCACTTGAAAGAACTTTCAACCCCAATTCGAAAGTGTTCCCAAAGGTACACCTGGATTTTGATGTTTTCTCAGCCTGTCCTTTCGTGTTGTTTCTTGTATGAAACCACGAAAACATCTGTGGTTTGAGTGTGCACGCGAGTACTGCATGTGTTCGAACAAATTCGAAAGAGGAACACAAGGCTAGCTGAATGCATGCAAATGTTGTACAGCCATTGAACAATTCGAAACATGTCTCCTGAAAGGAACAAATTTGACTTTCACACGGTCGCTGAGTTTGAACGCAGCTTCTTCGTGCATTCTGTGCGGTTGTCTCTGCATGTGCACGATGTGTTGTGGCCAGACAGGTGTACTTCAGGGATTATCAACACTGATTTGACTGATGAAACTATATTTTCATTGACTGCAAGAACATGTTGTCAAGAGGCGGATTACTCATTGGGGCCCATGTCAGGCAAAGATGCGTGGAGACGTGAAGAAAGGGTCCAGTGCGCTTCCATCAAGACGAAAGTTCTGTCAGAGGGAACCCAGCGGCTCTGGCTGAGTGAAATCGTGGTTGTCGGTGTTGTCTTCTCTTCAAGTCCGGAACTCCTTTTGTCATTGTCATTCGCCTGACATTATGACTCACGTAATTTCGGCGTGGCTTGGTGTGCTACTCGTATCTGACTTCTGTGCAATAGAAAAACCTGGTGGAAGGTTCCACAGACGAATCCCAGGTTTCGCTCTTGTGAGTTTTCACTTAGTTCTTCTGACACACAAAGGAGCCAGAGATATTTCTCTTGTCCAGCGCCATCCTGATCGGTACCTATATTTCGAATCAGAGTAAACTGGTGCCGAAGACTTTCGAAGGAGGTGGCTGTGGAGATCCAAGATCAGAAAAACAGTATAATGTCAGACCGCGTTACAATTTTGCTCTTTTCCTTCGATACAACTGACTGAAGTTTGAACTTGACCATTTTTTCATGAAGAAGGAGACGACTCGCCGAATCAGTGCCCAAAGCGGAACGTCAGCTTCAGCGTCGAGGAGAAGGAGTCGCAGGAGGCGGAAGGAGGGAGCAACATGAGTCGACGTAAGATTCAGGTCAGTAAACGTAAGGACGAGACAACGTCGAGCTACAGTCCCAACCAAACTGCTGCCTGTGTGTCGCAAGTGTTGGTTGCATCTTCTGCACCAATGTTGGCAGAAGAAGCGGTTTTTCACCGTTCAACATCAATGCATTAATTTTTCGTGTGAATCTGCAGGCGCGGGACAGCGTGTCGGAGGACCCGTTCGACCGGGCCCTCCACTCGCTCTTCTGCCAGATGAACGTGCTCAATGACGACGGGTCGCACTGGAAAGAGCAGGCCAGGTTCGCAGATGCTTCTCCTTGTTTTCTGATTGTCTGCTTGCATGATCTTGAGTCTTGAGATCGTGTTGTTCCGTGCTTGCGTGTGATCCGCGAAAAGAGTCAAGGCATGACGGCTGTGGGTGCATGGTACGCAGGTGGCTGGTGTATGAGGAGAAGCTGGAGGGCTCGGACCGCTGGTCCAAGCCGCACATGCCGACCACGGCGTTCACGGCGCTGGAGGAGGTGCGCAACGCCGTCGAGGAGAGCACCGTCGCGCTCCAGCTCTACACAGACTGCGGCTGCATGCGCAAAATCGTCGGTGAGCATTCCCGCTCAATCGTGAGGTTCTCCGCGATGCCCAGTTTTGAATAATTTGAAGCTTGAGAATCGCTCCGCTCTGAAGGGGGTCTGGACGCGAACAGAAAAGAGAGGAAACATGAATGCCGTCTTCGTGGCCTCTTGTGACACTCGCAGGTCGCCGGCCATGTTGCTTGTGCCGCGGCTCATGTACGCCTGCAGGCACAGATCTAATTTTCACGCCTATCCAGCACAAGAAAAGACCGCGTCATTGTTTCTACAGACGACCTGTGCGTCGTGATCGCGAGGCACGAGAGTCTGGACGACAACACGAAGCAGATGCTGGTCGACGTGCTACGCAAACCGCACATCCGCGGATACGACACCAGCAACGCGCTCAAGGTGCGTGTTCATCGTACGAGCGGCCTGAGGACAAACGCGAAATGGAGCCGTCGATTTCCTCTTCTGTGAGATTTTTTATTCCAAATTTGGACTTGTGTTCACCAGACGAACGTGAGTCTGCAGAAAAAGATGGCGAAAGATACGGAGGCGGCGAACATCCTCGTGGGGCGAGTCGACTTCCTCAAGAAGCCCATCATCGCCTTCGCTCGACTTCTGCAGTCCGAGAAACTCACCGAGCTCACCGAGGTGCGCACATGCATGCGGAGCAGAATCAGGAAAACACCCACAGAAACGAAGGACTTCACATATTCTGGCGCAACCATCAAACATAAAGGATTTTTTTCCTTCTGTGGTCTTGCAGGTGCAACTGCCGACAAAATTCATTTTCCTGGTGCTGAGCCCGAAGGACTGCGAGCAGCCGGCGAGTTACTACGAGGAGATCGGACGCTCCATGGCGCAGCTGCTCACGGACAAGGTCTGCGCGCGTCTCGCTGAACCGCGCTGCTCCGTGTGCCGGACAAAAGCACAACCTCAAGCCCCGTGACAACGGAACCGTACTGAGAAAACAAACCTTTCCAAGTCGGTGATCTGTCACACAGTGCCAAATGGACGCAAAAGAGCTAAACAACAAACATCGTTTCAGATCTTTACGCAAGTGGCGTACAAAGCGAAGAAGCGGCAGCATCTGCTGGAAGGAATCGACGAGTTCAAGTCGCAGCTGACGGTGCTGCCGCCGTCCATCTGGGACCCCAAGACTCGTCTTGACCCCGTCGATGAGAAGATAGAGATGGTAAGCGTTGCGAGACAAGGTTTCCAAACACCACAGGACAGCGAAATAAGAATTTGGCTGAAACTGCCGCTTTTGTTCATGTTATCCCTCCAGAACAAAGTGAAGCAGCGGCTGCAGGCGCGACGCTGGAGTCTGTCGCTCAGCATCGAGCGCCACGCGTCTCCGGACGGAGAGAACGCGCAGCCTGAACAGTCTCTCGAGCGCTCCGGAAGGTCAGTCACTGCGTGACTCTCACCTCTTGCAGAAGGCTGGAACCTGATTCTTGGTTTGGGCGTCTGCTTTGGCCAGAACAGGAATAATCCGGTTGTTGAGCAGCTCAAGTAAAACAGGAAAGCTGCGTGTGGAAGAGCCTTCGTGATCAATTCTCCAACAGTTTGATCAAGACGATTCAACATCGTTGTTGCGAATGCCAACGGATGCAGGAAAATGTGCATCTGCATCTGCTGTCTCTTTGCATCAACTACAGCTTCGCAAGCAAATTGTCTTTTTGCAACTTGGCAATCTTTTTGGGGTTGTTCAACGATTCGTCCACGCACACATGGCTCTGATTGAGCGAAGAGGCACTCACTCGGCTCCGAGGCGAAGGACGTCAACATACACAATGGCAAGAATTCATTTTTGCTGAGGTCAGGGCACCCTGGTCCCTTGGTTCCCGATCAAATATTCACTGTTGTGTGGGTAACGGCAGGTTGTTTGGAGGGTTGATCGCGGACGTGCGGCGGCGCTTCAACCGGAAAACGTACCTGTCGGACATCAGGGACGGGATGCACCTGCAGTGCCTCGCCTCCATCATCTTCCTCTACTTCGCCTGCGTCACGCCCATCATCACGTTCGGAGGGCTGCTCGGCGTCGCCACCGACAACTACATGGTTTGTGCTCGCATTGTCTTCCTGAGCTGATGTTTGTGACACGAAAAGAATTCTAACATTGGCAGAGACGTACGAGGTCGCTACACTGAGCTTCACCGTTGGGCGAGATTTTTCTCTCTACCCGGCCACGTCCACAACCAAACCAAGCCTTACGATTGTTTGAGGGGTGGTCTGCGCTTTCTCGCGTCCTGTTGCGGTGCTACACGTTGCCATGTTGCAGGGCACGATAGAGACGCTGTTGTCGGGCGCGCTCTGCGGTATCGTCTACGCCATCTTCTCGGGGCAGCCGCTCACCATCGTCGGCGCGACGGGACCGCTGCTCGTCTTCGAGACGCTCCTCTACACCTTCTGCAAGTGAGCGCCGCCGCTCTGTCTTGGGACAGTCAGCTTTCAAATCTTGTCTGTTTTCAGAGAAAAGTTGACTTCAGAGCTGCGGCAGCGACAGCGGCAGCGGCAGCGGCAGCAGAATGAGATCACCACTGACCACTGTGTCTACAAATTTGTTGTGTCAAAAATTGGCTCCCATCGATTATTTGCAGCAGGAGCCTGCAACACATTGGAAGTCATGTCAAAATTTGTCACACAGAAAAAGGGCCAAGCAAATTTGTTGCCTCAGAAATTCTACATGAAGTGTCCGAAAGAACACCAAGAAAGAACGGCAGATATGGCCACAAGGTAGACCCCTGATTTTAGTGTACTGGCTGCAGGGATCACGGGCTGGAGTTCCTTCCCTTCCGCTTCTGGATCGGCGCCTGGACGATGCTTTATCTTATCCTCGTTGTCGCGTTCGACCTTAGCGCCTGGGTGAGCACGTTTGGATTGGTGATCAAACAATGTCAGCTGAGACTTGATTCGCATCCATTTTGTACTGTTGATCAATCGCATCCAACAGTCCACAACTGTCGACATGGCCCGCTGCTCATCTCTCTGTCTCCATCCTGTTGTTCAGAGAAGGGCACAAAAGACATTTCCTGTGTGGTCACAACAATTTCGTTCGAGTGCATTTTCGTTCCCTCCATCTGTTTCTCGACCTCGTGTGATGCAGGCGTGCTGCGCCCTGGACTGTATGGACCATCCTTCCTCTCTCCTCAGATCCGCTACATCACGCGCTTCACCGAAGAGTGCTTCGCGACCCTCGTCTCCATCATCTTCATCTACGCGTCCTTCAAGAAGCTCGCCAAGATCTGGCGCACGCACCCGATCCACAGCCACGCGCTCGACGAGCCCGACGATTACACGTGCCACTGCGAGCACCCGCCCACCAACGGGACTGGTGAGTACAATGACCCTGAGGGAGGCTTGAACCATGAGAGCTTCTCTCCTTGCGCCCGTTTCTTTCGAATAGATTCACCCGTGTGTATCATACGGGCATACAAGCCACCTGCAGATGTGTTGACAAGTTCAAGTGTCAGAAACACCCAAAGGGAAGATCCACACGCGCCTACCTGGATCCATTTAGTTCTATATAGATCTACTGAATCTCTCGACGCAAGAGGGAAAGACAGCGAGAATAAAGAAGTTGTTTTCATTCCTTTTCAGACTTTGCAAACGGCACCTTTTTCGGAAACACAACTGACGAGTACCACACCTCAGTGAGCACATTTCAACGTTTGTTTTGCCTGAGTTTATCGACTCACGATGAATGTTTCCCAATCATGAACATGATGAGTTGCATGTTCTGCACGCTCTTTTCTCAAAACGTTTCTTTCACAAGCAAAAATTGTTTTCTTCGTCAAACGCAGCACCACGCGATTTTTGAGGAGCACGACTGGGGCAAGCTGGTGTACGAGGACTGCATCACGTACCAGCACAGAATCATTGTCGGTCAGTTCTTCTCCTTGAGATTGTGCTTTGCGACTTTTTCCTTGAATCTGTGTTGATCTGTGCACCATGCATGGTTCAGTTTCCACAGTCAGATGTCGCACGCTCAAGCAAGAGCTGTGGTCCAAGTCATTCCTCAACCTTCATGCAACCTGCGTTCTCTCGCATCACATGCAGCCTTCACATACGACCGCAGGAGTTTTCTGTTGGCATCAAAATTCAACAAAGCACGTGCAAAGCCAAAGAATCAAATGCGCTCAACTAAACTGCAAAGTCTGAATGAATAAGCAAAGAACATATTTTTCCGATCGAGGACCCCCGCGTAGATCTATTTCTGAAACTTTTCGTCTCCATAGAGCGTTCAGTCGAGTGTCCTCAGCGTTGGGCCGTTCGACTTGGTTGGCATTTGCCGCTTGTTCGCACAAAACGGATTTGTCACAGATCTGCATATTTCTTCAACGTCCTGCAATTGTGTCTGAAGCTGTACTCGTATGTCCTGAGCCGAACTTGAACACACCAAGAAAACACAGTATTGTTCGTGCAGCCGCCCAGTGCATCACGGAGCAGGAGTGCGTCGAGCACGGCTGGATCCTCGTCGGGCCGGCGTGTAACGTGCACACGGTGACGCACTCCATCCCCGACGTCTTCCTGCTCTCCGTGCTCCTCTGCTTCGGCACCTACTTCGTCGCTGCGTTCTTCCGAGATCTGCGCGAATCTAACTATCTCACCTACAACGTGAGGTCAACTTCTGGTGTAGCGACGCTTCACCTGTGTTTAGAGGAGCACAAGTCTCCACAAAGTCACATGCGCCGTGGAGCACGATTGACCCACACCCGACTCGTGCTTTGAAACTGTGATCAGAAGCAGCACACAAGGGATAGGATCCTGGGGTATTCCTCACTCTCGAATGTATGGTTTTGACAACCAAACGCAAGGAACACTGCATGAACAAATTTTTGAGACTTGCTTGAATTGAGACGCCATGAGGATTGGACCCCTCCCAACCCCAACTCCCTGTGGTTCCGCTCAACTCCACATGCGGCGCTCGCTTCAGGTCCGCAATACGCTGAGCGACTTCGCCATCTTCCTCGGCATCGTCATCTGCACCGCGATCGACGCTGTGCTCGCCGTGGACACGCCCAAGCTGCTCGTACCCGACGAGATCAAGGTACGCCAAGGCCTGGGTACTGGAGCGGTGCAGATGATTATTCCTTGTTTGGTTTGCTGAAATACAATGAACAGACCTTGAGCTGAGATGGGAAAGTACTCGTACAGTGCAGACTCCACAAATCAGAAGAGGCGAATTGACTTGATCGTATGTGAGCGCACAAGTACTGGCCCCTGGTTTCCAGAACACCCGCAATGACCGGTCTTGGCTGGTGAACCCGATGGGAGTGACGCACTGGTGGCACTGCGTCGTCGCCGCTGTGCCCTCGCTACTCAGCACCATTCTCATCTTTCTGGACCAGCAGATCACGTCCGTCATAGTGAACCGCAAACAACACAAACTCAAGGTACATGCACATTCAAACACACACACACACACACGCACGTACACACAAAGGAATTCTCGCACACGGACGCCCTCACACAGGTCAGCGTGCGCTGAATGTCCGACGGGGTGGTTCTGTCTTGTCCGACTTTAGCCTGAGTCAGAGACAATAAAGAACCAGGCAACAAATGGAAATCCACCGCCGGCAGAAGAATGTGGCGAGGCAGAAGAGTCAGGCCATCATCGTTGAAGAAAATGAAGTAGAACAGATTGAGAAAACCCAGTCCCAGGATTGGCCGCAGTCCCAAAAAAAAAACAGCACCGCACGTCGCATTCTTTCTTCATTGCAGAAAGGACACGGCTATCACTTGGATCTGCTCGTTGTAGCTTTCCTTGTCTTCTCCACATCGCTTCTGGGCAAGTGCACCTCAAAGCTTTCACTCGTGTCGACTTGGTTCAAACAAAAAACAAACGCAGTTTTCATGCCTCAGACAAATTTGTAAAATGTCACCGTAAAGGACACAAGATGTTGAGAGATTCCAATTTTGTTGCGCTCATTCCAGGCGTGCCGTGGTTTGTCGCTGCGACGGTGGCGGCCATCACGCACGTGTCGTCCCTGAGGAAGCTGTCGGACGTGTCCGCACCCGGGGAGAAGCCCGTCTTCATCGGAGCCAGGTGCCTCACTCCACCCTTTGGTGTTTTCTCGAGATGACTGACAATTCACGAAAAATAACCGGTACAACAGCCGTTTCGTTCAACCATTCTCCCCGTGCAGTCATTCATTTTTGGGTGTCTTCCAGGGAGCAGAGAGTGACTGGATTAGTCACACATATCCTCATCGGTGTGTCTGTGTTCCTCACAGGAGTTCTCAAGGTAGATCTTCCTGCAGATTACAAACCTCGAGCTTTCTCAGGCACTATTCGGCCGAAAAAGTGAGAGACCTTGTTTCGGTGGAACAACGATTTTGAGATGAAATCTGTTTCAGCACATCCCGATGGCAGTGTTGTACGGGGTCTTCCTCTACATGGGAATCAACGCTCTCAGGGGCATGCAGGTGTGGCTGACAGGAGTCTTGTTTTGTTAGAAGCATTGTTTTCGTTCTGTTTGTCTTGTTTCGCAAGTTTGCAAATTTTTCGTGATTTCATGAGGGCAGGTCTTTCAACCTGCAAGACTGTGCTCAGTACTCAACACGACATTCCCGCCCTGCAAGAAAACACAGACTTGTTTTGAGTCTCTGGGTGTGATCTCATCCAATGCTTTTGCAATGCATGGAAATGTGAGAAAAATGCCAAGTGGCATCCAGCCCGCTGTATGTGATGCCATTTCGAAAAGATTACTGATTCCCCTTCTCTGCACCTTCGCCTCAGTTCGTGGACCGGATTCTGCTGCTGCTGAGTCCCAAGAAGTACCAGGCGGACCTGCCGTTCCTGCGCCACGTGACAACGAAGCGCGTGCACATCTTCACGCTGCTGCAGATCTGCTGCTTCATCGTGCTCTGGATCTTCAAGTCCATCAAGGCAGTCGCGCTCCTCTTCCCTCTCATGGTCAGTGCCGACTCCACACAAATTTGAGCCTCTCGTGTGGCAGCGCATCATTTCCTTGCTCTGAAACCTCTGGAGTTCTCCATGTACCGCTCTTCCTGCGCAGATCCTGCTGCCGGCGGTGGTGCGCACGCTCATGGAGCGCTTCTACACGCAGGAGGAGCTCTTCTGGCTCGACGACATCCTCCCGCTGCGCCGCGCCAAGCGCCGCGACTCGCAGACCAGCATCGACGAGCTCGACGACGACATGCTCATGGAGAACGGCAAAGTTCTCGTGAGTCCCCAATGCAATTGCATTGACGTATCAAGAATTCAGTGAAAATTTGAAACTGTTCTCACGAACTCTACTGAACAGATTTGGAGTCAAAAGGGGCCGTTACACCTGTCTTTTGAGTTCAACTGCAAAGATCGGTGGTTGGACCTCGGGGTGTTTGTTTCGGAATTTGTTTTTGCGGCCACAGACGAACAGAAGTGTAGTGGAAAATAAAATAAAGTGCATTCTTCCGTGTCACAGTTGAAGGGAAACGGCAGTCCGCGAAGCAAGTTCTCAAAGTTCATCTCGCGCTGGAAGAGCGGCTCGAAGAGGTCCGGCTCGGACAAGACGGTGCTGCCGCGGTCGGGCGACAGTGGCGTCGAGCTGGCGCCGCTCAACGTGGACGCCGGTCAGGGCGACGGGACGACGCCGCCGCGCGCAGCCGACCCCGGCGCCAGCTAAGAATTGATGACCTCATCAGCAGTGGCCTCCTGAATTGAGCACTGTTGGCCTTTTTCAATGCAACGGCTTATGTACGATGCCACTTCTGTTGACAGATATAATTGCCAGAAAACAAACTTTGAAGTCATCCGCAGCCTTTCTCTGAGTTTATTACTCAAACTTAACTTGAAGAGAAAGTGAATTGCTGCCATGGGTCAACAGCATCTGTTCGAAAGTGGACAGACCCTTCTTTGGTCTGGTTCGCATCACAACCATTGTGAAAAGGCAGGTCTCTCAACAGAAGTGAAAAAGTGGCTGCCCTAAAAAAAACTGCATTGTGCTCTTTTAGTTTTCAAGTTTGTGTTTGGTGCTACAGGAAGTTGTTTGGCAGTCACAGTGTCGATTTGAACACCTCAGCTTTGCCAACAGACGTTCCCGGCCGAAGGCTCTTCAGAGTGAATTCATGCACAAACAAGCCAAGACTCGTCTTTATTGGTTTTAACCAACTGCTCAACTCCACCTGATGTTTACTGACACCACGCAGTTGAGTAGTTTTGCTGCTTGGCAGCTTTGTGAGTGTAATCTGCTTTCCTCTCCATTTGGCTCAAATTTGTTGAAACGAAAGCCAAAACAGATAAGAAGTTTATTTCCTCAGTAAATATGTTGTTGAAGTCCACCGGCAAAACTTTATTTTGCATTTTTTTATTTTCCATGTACATCAGGGGTTTTTGTGTGATTGGTGATTCAAAGCAGAGACACATTTTGCATGCTTTCCCATACTCGTATTCTTTGCGCGACGCTTGTCTGGCGACGACAAACAGCAGCATCCGTAACGCAAGTTGTCTTCATCAGCGTCACCAGGGAGGAAACTCGGTGAACCCAGTTGAGTTGTACGAGTAGAATATTTCCCAGACTTGCTCCGCTGTGAGCTCCACATCCCAAAACATCATCTCGTCCCAGTCCGTCAGGGCGTCCGTGACTGGGTTGAACATGCCCTCATCTTCCTTGCTCTTGCTGACCCACAACTCGTCCGGACCTGTCAAGTTCGAGAGTGCACGGTTTCAGCGGCTTGTGATTGTGCCTTTGAATCGTTGACTCGGCATCACATCATCAGATGCAAGAGTGACGAAGGCAATACTCACCAACATCGGTACAGGGTCCCTGGACATCTGGATATGTGCGGTACGGTCTCTCCAGTCCATTCATGTAGAGTTTGATACCAAAACCGTTTGAAACAGTGACCACCTGTCAGTGGTAGGCACAGTGAAAATCAGTCATTGTTTTGTCATGTATGGCTTGCAGTGCGTGGGAACTCGTACACAGCGTGAAGTCACGCGTGACCTCAAACCTCACAAGAAACCCCTGACTTGAAAGAAAACGACGTGTAATTTCAGAAATTCACGTCCCACAGAACATTTCACTGCACAAGTCCCAACAATTGCACTGCAGTTGTGTCACAGGACTTTATACGAATCTGTGAAGAACAATTTTTCAAAACTACTCACATAGTGGAACCACCAAGGGCCGAATATCGTATTGGCGCTGGTGAGGTTTTCCACCTGGTTATCTGCAATGTTCACACGGTCGGGCCCCCAACGCTTGTGCTCGACCAAGTGGGTTCCATTGTTTACACAAACACTTATTTCCAGCAGATCTTGAGTGTTTGCCCCTCCCCTGTCTTTCATTGTGAAATAGGCACTGTCCAGCTCTCTCTGTGTGTGGAACGAGACTCGATCCTCCTGCAAACGAATGACAATTTCTTGTGTTCGGCTTCGTTTGTTCGGCAACTGTGTTTGGGACCACAAGGCGTTTGCAAAGCTCACAGCAAGTTGGTGTACAGAACAAAGTTGTGGAAGACGTGTTTACCCTCATCCAAAACGCAAAGGAAATGTTCTGGCAGTCAGGATCTCCCGGGTAGAAAGGGCACTTGTCCATCACAGGAGTGTCTGCGTTATAATGGGGGGAAAAACAGCAAAAAAGGTGAGAACATCGGAACAAAGATGTGTCTGGACTGTGCAGGTGAGTTTGTTCACTTCCTGCAGGGATGTAGAACGAGGGGATTTGTGCCTTCTTGATTGATCTGTGTGCAATTGTTCGTGTACTCTGTGTCCGTGTGTGTGTGTGTGTGTGTGTGTGTGTGTGTGTGTGTGTGTGTGTGTGCGTCTGTCTGTCTGTCTGTCTGTCTGTGTGCATGTATCTGTGTGTGTGTGCATCTGTGGCGTTTTCGCTGAAGTACAATGTACACATCTGAACTTATAACATGGGACATTTCCAACGAGAATACCTATGCTGAAGTACCGGCCAGGGTTGTCACCAAGTGGATCGCCAGACATCATTGCTGCGCGACCCACGAGCCCTGGTTTGTGGTGGTATCCCGACGGGTAGTTTATCCCGACATCCGAGTCGCTTTCCTCAAAGCCGGCGAAAAACAAAGGTGCTGGCAGAGTCTTCGGAGGTGAGGAAGGGTCATCTAAAAACAGCAAACACGGGCTTTGTGGCACAGTCGTTTGGTTTCGTGTCACCGGGATGTGGAAAGCTGTTAGATTGTATCCCCAGTGTTGACGTAGTTCTCGCGAGACTTATGTTCCAAGGGGATCAAACCGGCTTAAACTCACTTGGATCCACCAGTGGATGCGTATCTTTCAGGTAGACCTTTGTGTTGTCTTTTGCCCCGACCCAATGCAGGGAGGAGTTTTTGAATAGCGCGCAAGTCACCGTTCCGTTCGCCTCTGTCGTTATGTCTACAGCGTGACACTCAGCAATCCTGCGCAAGAACAAATGAGGTTCTTCAGAATTACCAATCCTTTTGTGTTCGGCTGAAAGGAGCCATGTCTGAGTGGGGAACCTTTCGTTGTTTGGCTCGCTCGCCTTTTCCTCAGGCTCAAAAGAGCCTGACAAGAATTTCGACCATAGTTCATTGGTAAAGCCTTTCGTCAGAATGAAGATACCCGAAAAAGCACAAATTTACCTGTTGCACGCGTTGGTGCAGTCGTCTGGGGTATCGTCGCTGAACTTTGATACGAGCTCTGCAGGTCGCGTGTGATAATCGTACGTCGTGTTTTCAAGAAGGAACAGAGTGGGCAGGTCCCCTGCAAAGTCGAAGCCCCCAACACCAAATCCCAATGCCCGCAAGGTGGCAAACTTTCAAGTCGCCGCGCAGTTTCAACAGACCAGTCTCACGTGCGCTCACCTGTCATGTGAGAGCCTCCTGGGACAGCGTCGATCTCCTTGGCGTCCGGGCCTCCATTTGACAGATCCACCAGCAGGTGGCACTGTCCCCCGTGGAAGTTCACGCCGTGGCAGTTATCCAGGCTCTTGACACAACTACAAAGCAAGTTCTGCGCCTTATGTGCAGATTTGTTTTTGTATTCTAAAAAACGTTTGTAACTACGTTCGATTTGCCGGAGCAATTCAATGTGATTTTACACCTGTCAGTTGAAGATGGAAACGCCCCCAAACCACAAAGTTTTTCGGTTACTTTTTTCCACCGTCAGGATCATGTCAATTGGAAAGAACACTTTGGGGATGGAGCCCACTTCGACCAAACAATGCACGGACCCATTCTCGAGCGAACAGTTTGACTCGATCACACACCTTGCACCACACGAGATCACACTTGTTGCTCTGTCCGGTCTGTAGGCGTACAACTCCTTGTTCCGGTGGTCATGAATGTACTGTGGTCTGTACGAGAAGTTTCTCAATTTGAGGGAGTTGAATCCCAGCGCAGTGAAAACTCCCATTGTCCAGGTGATGAGCACCGCGCTCAAGAACCAACCCATTGTGACGACTTCCTGAAGAAAGGAACGTTATTGATGGTCGCGTAGCCGGCCATCTAGGTGCTGCTGTCGGCTTAAAAACCCTTAGCATTCATGTGTGCGTCTGTCCACACTTTGGAATG
>JAAUXT010073037.1_pt1 | contig 38343 bp, 37 predicted proteins | sample 7278171 | NCBI WGS metagenome assembly JAAUXT01 (sample SAMN14350112, study PRJNA611818) | marine sediment metagenome | isolation source: surface marine sediment (1.8m) | place: French Polynesia: Moorea | collected 2018-08 | reverse complement strand
ATTTTAAAAATAGCTTGTAAAAGCTGGACTTGGGGTGCATCTTATACATGAGTAAGTTGAAAACATGCAGTTTCTTCACTCAAAACTTGGGGTGCGTCTTATACACGAGTGTGTCTTATACACGAGACGGTACGGTACGTATTTTGTCCATGACAAGAGAATGGAAAGAAACTATAACGATGGTCAACGGGGTATTGTCTTACCTGTGACTTTTAATTGAATTTGAAAGACATGAATCAGAGTGTTTGTTTCAATCCGACTGGTTTTCTGGTGCTGGATGAGCTTCCCGCAGGGGCGAAGAAAAAGAACCCCGCATCTGGTAAATCCAGTGTGAGTGGAAGAGCCGCAAATCTATTTGAAACTTTTTCAACTGCAAACTTGTCCTTCACACATCTCTAACTTTCAAAAGCTTGGCTTGAGTCCATTTTATCCACTTCACTGAGCTTGAGCAATTTGGGTGCGACTTGATTGAGACGCCGCGCGAGAACCGCTTCTGACGGACAAGGGATCGCCGCGCGCTGTGCCGTCCGTCCGTCCGCGCCTGGTGCGGCTGTTGGGACGAAGCTGTTCACAACTGGAGCCGTATGAGATGAGTTCGTGTTGTGATGAAACCAGTTCGAAGCAAATGACCTCGCTTGCATGCTTTTGTCAACTAAGAAGGATTTAATACCGTGAACTGATGTGTGACACAGCTTCACCCTTCTGTGGCAGTGAACAGAAAAAAAATCTTTGCAAACCTTGGACCCGTTCAATTTCGACAGGAGTCAGATCTGATCAAAAGGAAGTTTGTTTCATCTTCAGGAGTTTGTGACTCGCTTTGTTTCGGCTGGTCATTTGACTCGTTTGACTGGCAAATCACAATGTGTGGTCATGTTGTTCGAAGTTTATGAACGTGTGTGCTATGTGTGACATAATGACCTGTTGAAGTTGGTGAAGCTTCCATGTGCACGAAACAAGGCAAATTCGGTGACCATGTGTTTTATTTTTGTTCAGGAAAAAGATAATGGGACTTGAACCTGAGAACAAAATTGATTCACACGGTGAGAGATCTGATCAATCCTGGGTGAGGCAGACTCATCAGCCGCAGTTCCAACTGAGACAATCATCAGCTTCAAATGTGTCGTGAAAGGTGTGATGAACAACACTGCAAAGCTGAGCTCGGAGTTGGAAACATGGACCAGACTTCGTAAGGAAAGGCCTCCGGGTGAGGAAAACACCTGGTTGTCTCCTTCCAGGATCGAACAACACCAAAGGCAGATTCAGTGACAGGCTCAGCAGACCCTTGACATTTTGCAACATGGCTCCAAGTTTCTCGGCACAGGGAGGCCCTGGTGGTACCTTTGATGTGGAATCGAAGCATGTTCTTCCAACTTGCATGACGAACAGTTTTTTGTCAGTGAAAACTTCCCCTCCGAGCAATTTCGCAGTTTGCCGTTCACCAGCTAACTGATGACCAGACCAACTGAATGGCTTGCTTGAACCTGATGCTGTTAGCACGTTGTAAAATTGTTTCAATACATCTCAAGAAATTGGTCGGCTTTTACAGAACCCGCCCTGATGAAGATTGATTGGACATTGTGTCGACATGATGTTGGGTGTTTGCAGACACGCTGAGGTTCTACTGATCAGACAGAGAAACAAATTTGAATCTTGAAAAATATAGAAAATAATACCCACTCTTTTTCTGGTGCTCGCACCACTGAAACCAAAGGATTCTCCCTCTCGCTCCCTGCCTGTATTTGTTTCGCTCACACACACACACACACACACACACACACACACACACACACACACACACACACACACAGAGGCAGACGGACACACACACACACAGAGGCAGACGGACACACACACACACACACACACACACACACACACACACACAAACACAACGCCAGAGCGAAAACGCAGTGGTGGATGAAAAGCGATGTTTCAGGGTAAAAGCGCAGAAGAATGACTGTCGTGGGGAAAGAAGGTACAGCATGAGCGAGCTGCCGGGTCTTCGGCAGGCCTGCTTTCAAATATTGTGTCATTTCAGAGGCTTACGAACCCAAAGGAACATGACATAATGGGACGTGGGAAACTAAAAATGGGTTTCTTTCTAAGAGGCCCAGATGAACAATCTTGAAAGCACCACACACGCATTTCAGCTTTCATCTCATAGTTCAGAGGCTTTGAATCTTGGTGGGCAGTGCTCCTTTTTGGTGCATGTTTGAGTCCACTCGGCTGGTTCTTTGTGTGCTGACTCGGGCACAGGGCAGTGAAAACCCTTGGTCTTTGAAATCTGATGTCAGTCTGTTTCGTGGATTTTTTGGCGGTGCGGCGTCTCGTCTGGCAGTGTGGAGTGCTATCCGTGACACAGGCCTCTATTGTTTTCTCATTTTGGAGAAGTTCTGTGTTGGTATTCGATTCTCAGGAAGTTTTCAAAGAACCTGCCGAGTAGTCTGCACGAACCGAATTCGTGACAACTCGGTTCAAATTTCCGGATGCGCATCATTCCCTGTCGTCTTTCAGAGGACACTGCTTCCCGACGCTCGGCGCGCGATACCAGCTGCATGTCCTTCTGACTCTGATTTACTGCGGCTTTTAACAATCGCCGGTTCTCGGCAGTTTGAAGCCAACGGAGACTCTGCCGCATCTTGCAGGACACGGAAGGTTTTATTGCCCTTTCTCTTCGTTATCGGGGTCTGCCACAGTGAACACTGGCCTGGGGGACGCAGTGCTGTTAGTGCTAGTCTGCGTTCGCACTCTCCCGCAGTTCAAGTTCGACGCAAAAAGATAGAGCGTTTGGAGCAAGCGTAAGTCAAGAGGACGCATCCTCGACACTTTGCGAGTGCGTCGCCAGCAAGAAGTGAAGACATTTGCTGCAGGCATGCGTGGAGAAGAAAGAGCGAATTTGCTGGGGTTCACCAAAGCTGTTGAAGTCTGAGCGATTTGTGGTCCTTGTTTTGTGTCCACCGTTTTTTTTTGTGGGACACATCATGGGTCTACTCGTGCAATCTTTTGCACGAACAAAAACACGCCAAATAATCTTGAACTTCCAGAGAAACAAAGTTGGTCCAGCCAGTCCACATCAAGTGAACCTGTGTTGGTTGTTCTTCAAGCCACCGGCGTCTCTTCAGAACGACCCAAATCAGGTTTGGGGTTCAGTGCGGGATCTTCTCATCAGTCCGAAGCCGCATCCAATCCCGCCACAATCCCGCTAATCCGGTTAAGAGAAGCGGTCACAAAGACCCGGGGCGACCCGGCGCAGGCATCGAGCGCTGCAGGGTGTACACGACACAGATTCGGTAGACTATGCCTGCACGAAGAAACAACAACGTTAAGACCTGCAGTTTTGTCAGAATTGGAATATCTGAAGACCATGTTTCAAGCAAATTGCACTGTCTGGAGGTACACACGTAATTGAAGGTTGTTAAAATCTGAGAATTCTTGTGTCTTTCGTAGAGGTGCGAATCTTTCAGTTCCAACCAGACTTCAGCCCAAATGAGAATTCGTTCACTCTGCGATGAAATTTGCAAGAAGGCCAGGAAAGCTGATCCATTTTGACCCCAAGCTCCAAGATTACTTTCCTCTTGAAACCACTGTTTGCCTCAAAACTAAAAGTGGATGCTTTGCGTGTTCGATAAATTCAAATGGAGCAAAACCACATCTGGTGTCTCCTTCTGTTGTACGGACACTGCGGCGCTTTGAACCTTCGATCTCAATCAATGGCCTGTACCACTACAGCAGACGGCCGTCACCGAAACTTTTTCCCCAACAAAGTCAGGCGTCAAATGTGAAATCCATTGTGAGAAACAGTCCCAACAAAAGAGGAAAGAAAACAACAGCCAAAGAAACAAAGGAAAGTTAAAAACTCAAATAAGCTGACATTTTACAGGACTGTCCACTCGCTGTTGCGTCGCATCTGGAGATCAATTTCCCCATAACGCGGAGTCTCTACTCGAGGCCTGATCAGCTAATAATCCAAGTCGTAAACACATCAATTATTCATCGGCGCCGAGTGAAGGACGGGGTCGCGCTCAACTGCCGAAGAAGGCTCCGTGCAACCGAGACAACCCGAACGCCTCACAATGTTCGCCACACCAGAATTGTCCAAGAAATGTTGCACCACGTTTATCAGCACGGAACACACGCACAAAATATGATACACAAAACATGCTTCAACCTCTGCTGGTGACCAAGGACAATCAAAGATTTTTTTTTTTGCAACCACAAAGCACAACGCTTTGCGACATCACCATGACTGTCAGAATTAAATGATGATGCGGAAGTAGCCAAGCTGCTCAATCAGTTTGGTGCAGCTCATCGTGGCAGGAGAACCCGACCGGCTTCGACCACGGCCGACTCTCAATGGCATGGAGTCAGAAGTGCAAAAAGGTGTGTGTATGGGGTGGGGGTGGGTTTGGGGGAGCTTGGAACTTCAACAAAACACGCGTGGTTGCAACAACGGACCCTTCACTCAAACCAGTCTCTGCACAAATGAGCGCAAAGTTATGGAAGATTGGGAGAGAAATAAAACTTTGAAAACCTTGTTGTGTAAAATTTTAATATAGAGCATTTATTTTTGTGTATAATATGTACATTACAAAAGACAGAAAGAGTCGTGGATGACACAATCAACAAAACACTGTAAAATCGCATTCACCAGAACGACGTACTTTTGACGTCAAACCAGTGACGCGCTAACGCACCCAGGCCATAAAATCTGCACAGGCTATCAAAAAGTCTGTACATCAGGTGGAGAGAATCTGTACAAACACATGCGGACCTCTTTGGTCTCACCGACAGCGCAACAGCTGTTTCAAACAAGTCTATCAAGCCACCATTCCTCCTCTTCAGGTGGGTGGAATCAACATTGTGCCCTTTTGCATTGTGAACTCTGAGAAACTTCGCTGAAGCAGCACGCCTGCAAAATTCTGGACTGTACACAAAGTTTGTACAACAAACAGAACGAAGAGGAAGAAAACTACGGGACCAGATTGTGCAAGACACGTCAGCGTGTTCTGAAGAACCCAAGTCAGAAACCAAACTGTCTTCACGACAATCAAAGAACAGACGGCTGACACAAGTCTGCAACACAAAGACAGCAAGAAATTGGAAAGATGCTCGCGTATGCGGTGAAAGACAAACACGAGAACAATGCGAATACATGTAACATTGCCACAGCTCTTGTTTGTGACAGATTACGTTGTACTCGAACAAAAATCTGAAGCTTCCACGTTTTTAAAACGGTTTTCTTTCCGGAAATGCAAATGTTACGTACGCGTTTAGCAAGCATGCTTTGCAAATGTAGCGGGTGCGGTGCAGAAGAACATTTTCGCAAACCCAAGGGTAAAATAAATATGCAGGAAAGTTTGAACGACAGTAAGTTCTCTGGGAAAAGTGTCTGTTTCTATTAGTCGCGGAAAGTTCGCTCTACGAAAGCTACAATACTGACTTTTAAGCTTTGAAACGCACAACTTGGTGCAAGATTCTTCGCTCTTGTGTTGCGCCACCATGTTCCGGACCTGAGCGTCAGCGCACAGGGGACAGGCCCACGACAACACACGACAACAAACACGCAGACAGCCGCACCAAACTGGGGGCAGTGCAAAGTGGTTTTGATTCAGTTTTCCCCTTTGATTGTGTTTAGCACTTGACAAATGAGTTGAAGCTTGAAACCCCGAGATTTGTGCAGACCAAGGGTGACGATAGTCGTCAGCTTGTTTGGACTCGGTACAACAACAACTTGGACTGCGACGATGATCAAACAACAGGTTCACCTGAACAATCTGTAACACACCAACACTAAACAAAACACCGTGTGACACAGTAAAGTCTGTCCTTTGTTCAGCACGCAAAAGTGTAGCTCTAGCAATAATGCTTTGATCACAAAAGTATGCTTCTCCAGTTCCATTGTCATTAGCAGAGAGGTAAGGTACAAGTTACTTCATTTTTCAGCGCGTGTTCTGTCCGTTATTCTCCGTCTGATTTTCGCAGCACGAAGTGTTCTGACTCTTGAGGCTCCTCAGCCCAGGCCCCGGCCACTGATTTGCTGTACGTTGTGTACTTCTGTGGTTCTTCGGAGCAGGTTTCGAAGAGCAAACCTGTCGGACACTCGCACCCCTCGATACAGTTTGTTGTGAGCACCAATGTTGTGTCCTTCCTGTGTTCGTCTCCCCTTCAGCAGTTCCGGACCGATCCGAGTCTGGGACGTTCCACGCGGCTGACGACGAGGCGCATTTGGTCCAAGCCTTGAGTTACCAGCACCAGTGACTGTAACTTTGACACTTCCTGTTGTGCATTGATTTTGTGAGCTGACACAAACTCAGATTGCACGCCACGCAATCATCTGGACGACGGGACCGTCTGGGATCAACCCGTCGACTGCCCGTTTGGCCACTCCTTGATGTCGGCTTCTTTTTGCAACATCCAGGAAGCTCGGATGTTTGCACGAACTCACAAGTTTCATCAACTTTTCAACACCAGAGGACGTTCCGGACTCACGAACCGTGATCCGCTGCATCTTCCCACGCACTGCGTGAGTTTTCGAAAAAACCCGACCCACCAAACAGGGCCTTGGAAATCTTGCACCTTTTCAAACTCAAGCGTCTTTGGTGTCAGCGTCAGTTTCATCGCGTCTCTTTTGTCCAGCGCGTTTTTGATTGAAATCAGAGCAAAACTTCCTGCAGCCCACGTGGCACGTCCCCTACAACCAGGATCCCGCTTCTTTCTCAATGGCGCCGGCGGCATCCATGCGCCCCATGACGCGCAGCGAGTTCATGAGGTCTGTGATGGCGGAGTCCTCCCAGTGCCGCGCCTCCCACAGGTCCAGGATGTGCTCCGTCGGGCTCGGCTTCGTAGCGAAGTAATTGATGTATCTGAAGGAGAAAACACACAGTCTAGGAACAGAAGCTCACCATTTGGACAGAAATCCTGATCAATTCAGTTCGCATTGGGCACACTGATTGTCTCTGTCTTTGCACATCAGACACGCACACACACACACGCACACACGCCCACTCACCTATCTACACTGAGTCTCTGCGCGAGCATCCTCCAGTCGTTGCCTCGCGCGTTGGGCGGGTCCAGGATTTGACACAGTAACGCTTTGATGTGCGCCGGGAGTCTGCAAAACGGAAAGGGTGTCGACTAAAACCACGGAAAACTTCCAACTGAAGCAAACTACTCAAACACCCGAATGCAGCCAGGTGTTGATCTGGGCGCAATGGCCGGTTCATCATGCGACAATCGTCGGTCCTGCTTGGAGCCGACAACAGTAACAGCAACGTTCTTTGGAATTTTAGCGTAGGGATGCGGTCAAGTGTCTCGTCCCTCAACAAGTATCCAGTGCGAACCAATCAACATAACGCCTGGTCACTCACTTGAAGGTGTGCGGCGAGTCTGCAGTGACTATGGAATTGCCGTGCTGCGTGACGGCTGAGTTGCGCTGACAGAGCGGCTTCACGGACCCCGGCACGACGCACTTCTGCAAACACAGTGAAATGCCATCAGCGGTAGAAGCAAAGGTGCGAAAAAAAACGGATTCTTGTACACACGGGACACTCTGGCCTCCTTGCTTGAATTCGAGAAGGCATCGTGACAAATCCAAGGGACTGACAGACAGGCGCATGTGGAGTCTACGTAGACGTAGACTCGAGAACACACAAGCGCGGAAACATACGCACACGAACACGCACACACACACGCACACACGCACACACGCACACACACACACACACACACACACACACACAAACACAAGAGGAAAATACCTCCTTGGAGATAGGAGGACAAAGTTCCAATTTCCAAGAGAGATTCTCGCGTGAACCAAAGTGACACCACCACTTCAGCTAAAATGACCCGCAGTGAGACATGCACGCAAGTATGTCCAAAGAAATTGGGTACATTACCTCGCGGGTCAATGAAAAGGGAGCCCCGCAACTGTAATTGCGTGTTTGCTGTAGTACTTAGGCATTGTCGGTATTTCTGACCGCGTGTGAAATGAATGCGCGAATTTGGCGCGGTAATTGCAGGTTTCGTGTCGAGTGATTGAAGGCCACGACTCGGTCACTGTGCGTGTCATATGCAAAACACGGTGCATTCGCCATCTGGCCTCGCACGACAGTGAATTGGGAAACACTGATCCTACGATGAGAATTTTTCCCCGTTGGACCTGCGTTATCAGCTTTTCCGTGGCAGCCACTCTACATTTTGCTGACTTGACGACGAGTCGCTGAGGACGTCGAGAAGAGTGGGTGGGTGGATCCTTCACAAGAGCACAAGTGCTCACTCACTCACACACATTCACACACACACGACCTCCCTCACTTACATAAACACTCCCTCCCTCACACGCAGACACCACACACACACACACACACACACACACACACACACACACACGCACGCACCTCCTTGAGGTTGGAGTTGATGTTGAGCAGCGCGCGGTTCGGCAGCAGCGCCTTCTGGAAGACGTGGATGTTGCACGAGAGGCGGTACTGCGCGCGGTCGGCGTGCTCCAGCGCGAACGAGCAGTGCAGCCCCGACTGACTCCCGCTCCACATGTGGCCGAACGGGATCTCCTGCGGAAACAGAACGAGCGATGATGACGACAGCACGAACGACCAGAAGTCTGCCAATCGTGAACAGACCAAGACTTTCTGCATGCTGACTTTTTTTTTAACAGGCAAACTCGAGCTACAGTTTGCTGACCCGGCGTGTTCGTTCAGAAAGAAAGATCTATTTCTACATCAGCAGGACGGATGTTCCTGCCAAGGAACACGACAAAGAAATCGCTCCAACCAAACACATCTCTATGTCAGAAGTCGTCAGCAACAACAACTCTTATCTCAGTTTCCGCCCTTGTCACATTTCTTCACTGAATTAACGTCTGTGTGTCGATAATCTACTACGTTCAAAGACATGCAGGAAATATTTCGTTCGCCTCTGGGGCGCACCTCCCACGGAGGGTGTGCCCAATTAACATTTGCCCGCGCGATCAGATTCTGACTTGACGCGTGCGCCAAAAGACACACCAGCCGATTGCAGGCAGAAGGATCTTTGGAATCTGACCCGGCGAGATGATCTGAACTTTCAGAAATGAAGCGGCAGGGCCTTGGTACAGTGATGAGGCAGGTCTGGGCTTGGCTGCTTTGATGCCCTCGGGTGGAGCCCCGCGCTGCGATCCCCCGCGCACCACCCCCCGAGTGCGGCTCCCCAGAGCAGACAGCGATCCAACACACGAATTAGAAATAAATTGGGTCTGCCTTGGGTGGTTCCCCGTCGCGTCGAGTGTATAAAACGAACATTGTGCGGATTCCCGTGTGTAATGAAAGGTGTGATACGGCTCGTGGATGACTGACTCCCGCGGAACCAAGTTTGCTGCGCAATACTCGTAGCCACGACCCAGAGTCTTCCTTTCTGCGAAACCTCCCACCAGTGAGTGTCCACATGGTTGCAGGAGTGAATGCTAAATGCTCGGTGATTTGAACAGAAACGTCTGGGAATACGGTAATGATTTGGACACGAAAGTGTCTGGTGACTCTGGAACGAAGCTGGCGCACCACGGAAACAATTTGATTCCAGATTCCAAATGCTCTTCAGCTGAGATATTTCGAAGGTGTCTCAGTGCCACACGTGACCACATGCAACACAAAGGCATGTGGTGTGACAAACAACCACATTGTTCCCGAGGTTTCATCTCCATTGCTGGGTTTGCGTTGCCAATTTCACCCTCATCAAAGAGAACCCCTCGTTGACCACCCCATCCGTCAGTATCACTGCTCATAATCACAGGGTGCGCGCCCCTCACCCCGGGGTCCGACCCCTCCACACACAGAAATATTTCCCCTCGAGGGGTGAATTCCCACTGAACTTGTTGGTTTGTCAAGTTGTTCTTATCGTGCTAATTTGCAGTGGTTTGTACAAAATGAGTTTGCAAAGCAAAGACCCCTCGAGTCGTCCCGCAGAGTGCGTACAGGATTTGCAAAAGGGACTTTCCACAGAATAATAACGTGTTGGAATGAAGGTCAACTCGTCTGTCCAGATCACCTTCAGAAGAAATCAAACCTGCTCTTTCCATGAAAGTGCGTCTGTACCCGCAGATGACCACACCGCACCACAAAATTCCTCACACTGGAAACACAGTTTCGTGTCCGAGTCAAATGAAGATGTTTGTCACGGAAACATTCACGTCAATTGGAAAAAGACACAGAACTCGTACATCTCAATCACAAATGTTTGTGTCTGCTTTGACTGTCAACTGACATGACAGGGAGCGAAAATGTGAAACACTTGCAAATACTCATATCGGTAGTTGTGCGTCTTGGCCGCACCACTCTTTGCACATGACCAAGAGCAAATGCTCGACATCGTTGAAGAAGCTACAATGAGGCCTTCCACAAGTGTTGGAAAATATTGCTCTCTGGGACCTTTCATTCGCAACATGAAAGAAGGGATGAATCTGGGAAAAGATACATTTTTGTCGCTTATTGCATAACAGGATCAGACTCCTTCGTGCTTCGTTATTGAAAGCACAGCGTGATGTACGTGCAATATCTGCACGTCAAATCCCTGGGGATTGATTCAGTTGGTTCCGCCAAGAGTTCATCTTGTGATCGAGCAACCTGTACTTTGGGACTGCAAGGCCCATTGGACTTCAGTTGCAACTCACTGGACTTGGACTGCTCATGATCTCGATATTCCACGCAGATTCTGTATCTGCGCAACGACCTGAAATCCTGCGTGTCCTTTTGTCCAGGGTTGTCAAGTGCTCTCCACAGAACACTGTCGTTTATTGCCATTCTCCTCTGTGACAATTAGTTTCAGGCTCCAGATTACATATCAGCGAAGCTGACACAACGCCGGATATTGCAGTTCGTTTTGTCGAGGAGACAAAACAATGATGGTGCAAAGTACCAATGACAAAGGAATTTTTTGCAGTTCTGTTTCGCGTACAACACAAATTTGCAAACTTCTCACACCAAGCCTTCCGAGGCGACTGACGGTTCACGTGCTCAGTTGCGTTGCCCACGTGACAAAGCGTGGTCTCTTTTGATCCACACCCTGTTGAACATCAAAATTCGGCTCCCACCCCCAAGGTCCTCATTCACACTCCTGTGCCTCACCTGGTAGTTGGCCGCGAGTTTGCAGCGCCAGCCGGGCCCCAGCTCCTCGAGACTAAGACACAGGTTTCCACCGCCGAACTGCAGCAGGATTTGTTTGGGTTGGTCGAGCAGCCGTCCGCCCAGTTTCCGCTCCACCTGCAGCACGCCCTGCAACCACAACACGCAGTTGGTTCGGTGAAAAGGCTCTGACGCTCCACCTGACCAAGATACGATGACATCAGTCCACGATTGCTCATCAAACGGACGCAGGTGTTGGGGTTAGAGTTTGCGGCACACCCACCCAACATGAACCAGTTGAAATCTCGTCTGACCTCGAGTGTCTCTTACTTTCTTCATTTGGCGCGTATGTGGACGGAGAAAATTTGGGATTGGTGTGTGCTCCTTGTGTGGATGCAAAAACAAAGAAAATTTGGGACTTGTGCCCCCTGACCAAGACAATTTTTGTGAGTTTTGCTGCAAACACAAGACCGTGACTTTCAGCCAACAGTGCTTCGCGGAAAGATTTGCCTGAGAGTTGTATGACAGGCACTCATTGACCACAATAACACACAACGTTTTTCGTTGCGAGGTAACGAGCAAAGTGTGTTCAATCTGCGTGATGCACTGCCGGCATCACGTTACCCGCGCGCGCGTTCCACGGAGCAACATTTAACACTCGCGCATCGTGCACGCGCGCGCGCGTTGTGTCGCGCAGGATCACTGCTCATTGTTTATTCATCACGACTTTCATCTGAAACGTGCGCGAAAATCTCCTGTATCGTGACATTAGTCATCTGTTCCATTGTGATCAGCGAACGTGAGAGTCTTTTTTCCCTGGTCACTTCAGTTCTCTGTCGCCGCAGTTTTACAAGAACTTTTTTCACTGGTCAGTAGATTTATCGCACGTGATGAGAACAGACGAACTCACAATTTTATTCGTTTGATCATGGCTCCAGAAACACACAGATTAGCAGCGCAAACTGCCGAGTGTGACGTGTAAATTTTAATTGTTCATGTCAGCTGGGCAGAGTGGAGTGAAGTCCCAGACCTGACATCTCCAGACTGTCATTACGCTCCATTCAAACCCGCCTCGTGACGTCAGAAAATGCGCCCTGTCAACCAGTTGCAAGCAATCCAAGCAATTTGCTAATTTTTGATGCATCACAAAAAGTCCGACAAAACTGCCGTTTCCCCTCACCAAATCAGACGCCAGCTCAATGTTACAATTTGATAACATGTAATTATCGGAGGAAACCCGTCCGTGAAACGAAGACCCGAAAATGACCAATCAGGCATGGAGAGTGACAGTCACACAAAAGTGCTTGTTTCAAACAGATGTCTGCTGAAGGGTGGTATTTTGGAGTTGAGATGTCAAGTCAAATGTCATTTTTGCCTTTGTCATTCCTGACACTGATTAGGTGATTATGTCGAAAGCACGAGACGAGAGAGGGACAGGTCATCAGAAACTTGTTGGCAGATCGCATCACAGGTCCCGCCTCCCGAACGTTGACAGGCGCTTCGCGCCAAGCTGAAGCTGGTAAAGCGATCTGATGGCTTCGCCGTAATTCTCAACAACTCTGACGAGTCTGGAAAAACGCCCACAGTGTCACCCAGTGTTGACGTTTCTGTTTCACTGAAGGACGCAGGGCTGCACACGGTTCTCACCTCGAGCGCGTCGGGCGTGTCCTCGATGAAGTAGACGCGCAGGTTGTAGTCGACGCCGGACGGCACCGCAGGAGCGAACGCCGCCAAACGCAGCATCTGCAACAGAGACGCTGCAGCGGTCAACCGACAGTGAACAAAGGGACGGCGTCGTCCTGTCCATCTGACACAAAAATATGTCTGGAATGTGTCTTCGATCAAAAGTGCCCAACTTTCACTTGTTGTCGTTTGTCTGCAGGTTGACATGGCATGACACACAGCACTGACCTTGGTCGCCTTTCCGCCCATGATGGGTTCGCCGACGAGCGTGTATCGACACAGCATTTCCGTCATGATGTGGCACTGCGTCATGTCCAGCTGCACGTACAGCGGCGTGTTGATCGTTTCGTGGCCCAGGGTCGAGATCATCTACCAAAGACAACAAGTTCACAGCACGTCAAGAACACCCCACCCAAACCACGTCCTCCCACAACACCCACTAGTCACTCGTGGTGAATGGTCGCGACAGGGTCCGAAAAAGGACACCTTCCCGGCGAATCATTTATGGCTACCAGCGTCATCAAGTTTTGTGCCTGTACAGAAACCCAACCTTTTGTTTGTGTAATTTGGTCACAGCACGTTCACACTCGTTGAGCAGAAAAATTCTCCAAGTACTTTTCGACGTTGATCGGCGAGACGCACCTGCCACTCCGGCGGCTCGTCGTACGGCGTGAAGCTGCCGCAGACGGACACGGCCCAGTTGCCGTGCTTGACGCTGGCGGAGTGTTGGAAGGAGACGATGAGCGGCTTCTTGAGCTGCACCGAGCTCGGTCCGACCAGCACCACCGGACCCAGCATCGTCTGCGTCTCTGTCAAGAGCAAAGGGACGTAAAATGAGTCTCTCCCAGTCAGCAGCGGGTCTTCCCTAAATCGTTTCTCACAAAAACCAAGAGCCATCCGAATGTACCTGCGAGTTTGGGTCGATCTTTGTCGTCGCGACACACTGCCACGAAGATTTCTTCTGTCGCACCCTTCTTTATAGCACCCTCCGGAACAGTCACAGACACACCTGAAAGAAGATTCACGAGTTTTAAACAATTGGTACAGTGGTCTCGAAAATACCTGAGATAAATTATTGCTGGCAAGCAATTGCTTGTCCAAATTCACAGATGTGCAATTCATCAAACATCAGCCCAACAAACTGCGCAATCCCGACAGTTGCAACAAACACACAAAATTGCGTTCTTCTCAGCTCAAATATGAAACAAAGGCTCTTCTTCTTCGCTCCCGGGTTGTCAGGTGCTGATGAACCCCGCGTGTTCCCACAGATAGCGGGACGTGAGAAATGACGACGTTATCGCTGCACAAATATTGAGGGAACCACCCGCAGTGGACGAGTGTGCGCAGAGCGGGCGGACGACACCGGCGCGAACGTCGGTCGGTGCCGTCGGGAGGGGCGGACTGCATCGGGTTGAGGCGCAGGTGATATATTGCGAGGTGCGTTATGATGCTGGTCGCGGCGGGGCGTCGCGAGGAGCAGCTCCAGGGTCACGGATCAATCCACCCCGACCAGTCGCCATAATATTGCAAATATTCCCACGATTCGCAGAAACAACAGAGGCGTCTGCATACGACTCGTATCTCACCGGAGATCTCTAATTAACCGGCCAAGATTGCGCCGGGGAAATTTTGCCACATTCTTGGGTGTGGACTATCTTGACGCAGGATCTGTCTGCAATTTCGCCGGTGATTCAGCCCTGAACGAAGCTATCAAATCTGAGAGCAATGCGACGCATTGGGATGACGAAACTCGAGTACTAGTACGAGCTCAAGAACAAACGACATGCGCACGGCTGAGAGGCAAGCCAACTCGACACCTCACAAGTCCACGATCTCGCACTGCGTTCTGTTCCCCGTTCCGTGCTTTCCTTCCATAAATCTGCGCGACGCGCTGCACCTGAGCGTCGCGCCGCTCCGCAGCGACACGCCGCGCTGATGAGTCCACCAGCCGGCCACACACACACCTGCCGAGGGCCACACACGCACACATACCGTGTACAATTTATGTACATCCACCTTGGTCCAAACAATTCATCAATACCGCTGTTATTCTTGGTCCAACCATTCAGGAATGATCCAAATCTCACAACGCGTGCAGCTGATATTCCTTGTTCAAACCAGGAGACTGAGATGGAGCACAACTGACTCACTCTGAGTCGTACAAGATTCGCGCGCTTCGGACAGGTTCAAAACCCTGGCTCGAAACCGAACTTCACGACAGCGCGCATCTGGCTATTACGGGACGCGCGTGCTCCTAATGACGCCACAGTTGGCCGTCTGTGTCGCGCACAACACCTGTTCCTCGCCCAGTGTCGTCACTCTTCTGCGAGCAAAGTGGACACGCTGCATAATCTAATCGAGTGAGTACGTGTTTCGTGATCACATCTCGGCGCGGATCTTGCGTTCGACACTTGCACGAACAAAGACGAGCGTTCGACGCTTTGGTTCAGACAGCTTGCAAGACAAGACGAGAAGTGTCTGAAACAAGGAATTGACGCACTCAAGCAATAAAACTGACACGATCAAAGACAGTTTCACCTTCCTTCTCCGCTTTTGTCTTGAGCGAGGAGTGGCAGCGGAATGTTTCTGCCGTGAGAAACTCCAGACCCGCTCCACGCACAAGCCCCTGCACCAAGCACTGTATGGTAAACACGAATCGGAGATCCACTTGAGTCGTGTTTAGGAATATCAACCCTGGAAACTCCAAACAGCTCCCTCGGCTCCGTTCTCTTCCACTCCGCTCGTCCCGTTGGGTCGGGTCACCTCGACCTGCCTCCTCAGTCCGAGACTGCGACTCGACATCCACCACCACTCTTGTCAAATACTCACGAGACACTCGCGTGTCCGGTAGAACCGCGACAGTGTCATAGAATTCTGGACTAACTTGACTTGTTTGACTTTGTTGGGCTGGCCCACGCCTGGACATGATCTGAGGATGGTGCAACATTTCAACGCACGAGGTCCAAACGTTCTTCGCCACAATGGAGGAACAAAATGCAGTGTCTTGAGCTGCGCAGCTCAGCGGGACTGCACCTGCATCTTCAGGTTCGCTTCACACATCCCCGATCCTCCATTTACCAAGTTTACACGCACAAGCGAGAGTTTACTGATCGTCCCAAGTGCCGTGTACTTTTCAAACATTCCTAGAATCCTTGTGCTTCTCATGAGGAGAGCCGTCACTTTCGCATCAACATCTGTGTCTTGAGCCTTGGAGTCTTCAATGGAACGGGGCCCTGACACCGATCGAGATGTCAACTTTTCTCTTCTTGGAGGGATGAAATGTTTTCCCCTGCCATGTGTCTCAGATTTAAGTACAATCGTTGTCAGGACACAAAACAGGCTGCGACGTAAAGTGGAAGGATTCATAACACAGTGGTTTTCGCCAAAATTATTGTGAGTTGCTCCGTGTGAAAATGCTCCAAAGATTGTCAAAATATCACCCAGATCCACAAATCTGCGAGTCAAACATTGTGAGTGAAAGAGTGGTGCCTGGTACTGTGCCTTCACGTGTTCACAATGTTCGCATTCTCTGTGAGCCACGTTGACGTCAAAATCTGCTCCACCATGACTGCAGACCGGATCGCACACGGTCTTGGAGGAGCTCAACTGGGTCCACGTGGAACTTCTGGCTCTGACGCGCCTCGCAGCTGTTGCCGCAGATACCGAACGGAAGGACTGTCTCATCGACACCGTGTTCACAGCGCTATCACCTCGCGCCCTCCCCGCCCCGCCCCTCCCATCCTTCTCATTAACCCTCAATCACTGACGCGCAAGTGTCAGTCTAATCAAATGATGTGCGACCTTTACACCACGACGAATTCATCACCGGTGGATCTGCTCGGTGGGATGGTCAGTGAAAGTTCGCAAATTTTCTTTCACAGAAGTGTCATGGACACCGTTCTCTCCTGACTCTGTTGCAGAACACCCCACAAGCAAATGATTCGCAGACAGGAAGTTGTTCTGACTCGTTTCTCACTCCAATGTTGTGTTTTGCAGCGATCTTGCGGGAATAGCATTCTGTGCAGCTGCGCATGAAGCGACGGGACTCGGGCGCGCACTGCACGCGCGTCGGCAGGTGGCCATTCCCGCACAAATTGAATTTGCTGTGCGTCAGATATAAAGTCGCTTCAATGTCTCTATCTCTCTGCGGTGAGATTACAGAACAAGATCTTCACAATCAGGAAATGTTTGATCTCAGCCACCATTTCCAGTATCCCCCCCCCCGTTGTGAAGTCTCGATCCTTCTCCGAGCCTTTCCCCAAAACCCGAGCATGTCAACTCTGAGACGCTGAGACCAAGAGAAGGGAATCCTTCACGGAAACAGCTCGCATCCCGCTAATAACAAATCATAAATATTTGAACACGATTTGACGCGGAGTCGCCACCTCTGAACCCAGGGGTCCCTGATTCGTGCCACTCGCCGGGCTGCTGCGGCGCATAGCAACATCCCGCCTCAGAAAAGCACATTCGGAGAAATGTTCGCAACCATCTCCACTTTCCGGATTGACGCGCAAAAGTTACCAAGAACATCTGTGGAAGACGTGCACCATTCTTGTTGCAGATTCGATCTGGAGCCAACTCCAGAAGGGGGCGGTGCTGGCGGTGCAACATTGTGAAACAAACATAAAACCATGAATTTAGGGAACTTGCGCATACAGAAAGCGAACATCATTTTGCATTGTCCTTTGCAACGAGTCCCATGATGCTAAAAAATGCACAACAAAATTGTACCGGTACTCCTCTTGCCCGCCTTCTTTTCCTGCCCGGTCCACTCTCTCCCATCTCCAGCTGAGAGGCCTGCCTCCCGGTCCCCCAGGGGGACAGTTAAGTGACACCGGGGCTCGACTCAAACCACCTGTGCTCTGCTCTCAGCTTCAGATGGCTGCAAGGGGAAGCCCGTCTTCTGAACGGATCCAGGGGGAGAAGCCCGGGGCGACGAGTGGAGCCTGAGGGGAGACGACAGCGCCGCCAAACCCGCGACGTTCAAGGCGTGGCGCACCATTCAGATGAGCGTCGCACGGCCAGCTTGCCTCACATTGCCCGTTTCCAATTCAAGAACCAAGCAACCAGGAAATCAGCTTGCGTACTTTCCCAATTTGTGTTTTGCATTTGCGCGCAAGCTCAAACTTTCCAATATCCTTCAGCGCAAAGCTGCACGCACACGCACACACCCAAGCATTCCTTCGTGCTTGAGTCAGTTTGCACGACATTAGCAATTCTCTTTGAAACCGAGAGACCCTTGATCAAATTTTGGCTTTAAATCGCAGCGACATTTTTTCACAAAAGCGTGTTAATGCTCGGATAATGCCCGTGAGCATTTTATATCTCGCACACACGAAATACACCCATTAAGGATTCTGGCAGAGAATTTCAGATTCCTTTGAACTGCAACAGATGTGGCAGCTGAAGGCTTCTTTTTGAATTCGCAATTTGCCAACGAATGATATTTTAGGAATCGCGCACTGCTCGCGCGAGACTTTGTCGCGATGTGGCGAACTTGGTCGAAAGTTCCTTCGCTCTAAGCGAACAAAGTTCGAGACAAACTCAGCTTCACGCTTGTCGCTCTGACCGGGAGGATCCTCCCCCGACGCGCAGGTCTCGGTGTCGAGTTAATGGCGGGACGAGGGAGGCGGCGACGCGCGGCGCATCGACTCCATTACAGGGATGAGTCGCGCTGCGGCCTCATCAAACTTTCAGAGCCGCGGGTCACCGCGCCGGCCGCGCCGCCAACACGCCGAGGGACGAGCAGCGACGGAGGCGTGCACTATTTACCATTGCGCTGCACAGTGCTTGGTGTCTTGCATCTCAAGCAACTCCAAAAGTGTACATGTCAGATTTCATTGAAATGACGACACACACTCACACACGCACACACACACACACACACGTCTAGCTCACCTGCTTCAGGCAGCACAATCCGCTCCCCGAGATGCGTCACGTTGGCCCACATCAAGTCCTCAATGTCTATATTGTTGGGAAGTTGACAAGACAGCATCGACTGCCTGTTAGTCCGTTCTGAGTACACCGACTGTGGGCGTGAATCTCCTTCCAGGTCACTCATCTTGGCGTCTGGGCGTTCGCCCACGCTGCTCCCGCCGCCCAGTTTCTTGGGCGACGGAGCGTCGACCAGCAGCAGCGTGTGAGTGGAGCGGCCGATGGTTCCGTTGTCGCAGAAGACGGGGACCTTTTCGGTGGAGCCGGGCAGGTTGTTGTTGGGTGTGTCGAGCACATGGTGGTTCTGCAGCGTGACAACCGTCTGCGTCAGGTCAGGCTGCACCGAGATGTAGTCTGCAATGGAATTTACGTGACGTAAGAATTCTGGAAACAGCAAAACACGAGAACGCAAAAACGTCTCTTGCACCCTGGTCTCAGCGTAAATGAATGCGTCCAGGCACCGAGTTCGACGCAAGAAGGGAGCAGGAGGAAGAGTCAAATGAAAGGAAAAATTTGTCTGTTGACACTTCACACGAAAAAGGTTCACAAATTATTCAATTCAAATTTCTGCAGTTGTTCAATTCGCCATGCCACTGGTACTTGATGAATTTTTATTCCATTACCACCCTCGGCTTTTGTGGCAGCAGCAGCTGACGAGCGGACCTCGGGGAAAATGACACTTTGTTAATTGATTGGGTCCTGCAGAGTCTCGTGTTTCATAATCTCCAGGATGCGTGTTGGTTTAACCCGTCGGGCTGGGGAGGTGGCTGCAAGTACCCGTCCCTCATTCACGTTCCCTGCCCATCCCACTTTTATCAAATTGTCACATTCACCCATTTGTGTTTTTCCCGCTCGCGCACACAAATCAATCCACAAGTTTAAAATCCCGCTGTGCCTCAACAAAGTGTCACCTCCAGTGTCCCCACCTAATTTTGTCACATTTACATCATTAGAACCCGACCCGCTCACACAACAACTGAAAGCCCTGTAGACATCCTTTGTACGAATGTGCCCTTCCAGGCGCATTGAGGACCTGCACAATGGACGCAGCGCTACTTAAACCGAATGGACGCAAAGGGCTGCAATTAGAATTGCTTTCCGCAGTGACAGAGGAAACTGGACGGTTCTGCAGGAACGTCTCGCTGAGAACATTTCACTGGGTTTAAATCACGGATTCGATCATTTCACAGTCCTATTCACCAAGTCATGTTTCTGAGCGTTTATCTTTCTCTGAATTAATTACGGGCACACACGGGCAGGAACACTGAACATGACCAGAAACAAAGCCTCGCATTGAGTCCTGCTCACGCGTCGCGTCCATTCACTTGCGCACAAAATGCAGTCACATTTCAGGCGTCTTTTTCGTTGATTCAGTGAAAACACTCTCACTGTGATTTGCCACAAAGCAACACCTTGCTAACCTGAGAAACAGACACGCTCTGCGAAGTGCCATGACTTTGTCGTATCCGGGATGCTGCTCCACAGATCCCGCACCTGGACAGACTGCGATGCCTGGAATCTTCGTCACACTCCCAATGCGAGTCGTGAGTTTCTTTTAATTCCTGGGGACATTTTTTTGTTCATCACCGAATCTGATCGCAGCGACATTGTTATCCACGGCAACACAAACTGCGCAACTTTTTGCATCACGTCTAATGAGGCGCACGCGCCGGGTCACGTTTCTCAAACTTTACCGCAAGAGTTCCACAATGGATTCAAGATTCCGGACAAAAAAAACGTTCCTGTTCTGCCAAAGAAACGAGATCTGGTCTGACTCATTCATAACTTTTGCAGGTAGAATCAGCCTAATTTCCAACTTCGCGGCCTTTGCAGGGAATCAAACATTCCGAGCCAGGGACTTTCTGACAGTCTTCCAAGAGAGACCTTTTCTGGGCTTTAGTACATTGTTTCCCGATTCTCTCCAGTCTCGAATTCTTTGTCGCTGGTTTGTACTCACACGACACCACACTACATAGTCTTGCAGTGTTTCACCAGAAACATCACCACCATCTTTCGGGACTTTGATATTTCAATGGGAATAGGCTTTCAGCTGCCTTTTTTAACAGCCTGGATGGGCTGGGCTGGATCGAGGTGCATTACTCACTCACCTTGATTGGTTTTGTTGAGCTTTTTGTCGTTTGCACCTGCAATGAGAACGAAGACAAAGAGATGAGCGCAGCAGATGAGATGACGGCGGCCGCGTCGTGACCGCTGTGCGCGGCGGCGACGCGCGTCCCGCGGATCCAGTCCAGGGATCCACGATCCGACCCGAGCAAAGGAGTGACATCTTTTTGAACAAAACTTTGAGTTTAGTGGGCAATATTCACGAAAGATTCAGTGTCTTCCCCTTCCGCCCTCACACACGTTCACCTGCTGAAAAGTTTTCACTCCAAATGGTCCTTTCCGTTTCGCACCGCACCCCGCCAACATCTGCCCCTGAACAGTTCTACAGTTTCCTAATCCCTCGCAGAGACAATTTCCTTTCAAACATTAAAAGTCGTTCACAATGCTTGTGGCTGGGATGGGGCTTCTGTTCGTGTGAACAGGGCTGCGTCAGACGCTGCTCACTTTTACAAGTTTTTTGCCTTGCTTCATTTCTTGCTGAGTGGATGACTGGGCATGAATTTTTTGACAAAGTACGAGAAGTTATGCAATGCCCGAATCACAAGCAATTCTTTCTTTTTTCTTTGCAGGTCGTCCATTCAAATGACCTGCAGTGGTCAGGACTCCTGTTTCTTTTTCTGAAGTAGTTCGCCACCTTCGTGAGCGAGCTAATTGCACTTTGAGCTCGCGCCTCCCGGCTGCAGCGAAGACGCCGCGTGTAATATTTCCTGCCCGGGTCAGGTTTCCATGCTATTGTCCTGTCACTCATCCTGAGTGCTGCCAATCAGTGACTAATGCCCAGACCTGGGCTTACATTTTCAAACAAATGAATATGACAGCGATAAAGTTACAGGTTTTTAATAACGGGGCATGAACGAAAAGTTGTTGTGCACGACTTTCAGCAGATGATTCACGCATCTCGTTGAACTTCAGAAATGAAAACATGTAATTACTTTTTGGAATTCAAAGACATGAGACAAAGCGGAACAAAGGACCCCACCCTCACCAGTTATTTCCTAGAGTCTCACAGAAAAATGAAAAGGCAGTGGCATTTGTCGTGTCATGTATGTCCCGTCGAAAACAAGCTTTCCCCCAAACACGAAGCCACTGAACGCATTCGATTCGGACGTTCTGTGCATCGCGCGCGTCCCAACATTTGAGGAAGCACACTGCGTAGAACACACGGTGTACAAATCGAAAACAGCTATTTTCATTGTTGAACCACAAAGTATGGCAACATTGCGACAAAAGAGTTGGCAAAAACTTATCCAAAAACGGTTCACAGAACGACACACAACACACGGATGGGCAAAATTGTTCGAAAATTGGTTTTTGCACAACTGGGTTGTGACACAAATAAGAGGAACTCGAGCGATGTCACCCTGAGCCTGCTTCGATGTTCAGACGTTTGGTCAAGAACGGCTCAAGGCGCAGAAAACGTCACAGACACACAGCTGCTTTGTCTGCACACAAATCTACTTTTGTTTCAGTGCTGCCTTGCTGTCTCTTTTGATTGTCCCCCGTTTTGAAGACACGAACAGAACAACTTTGTTCTTGAAGGAGGAACCAATGGGACGCGAGGTCAAAAAGCGCCGGCAGGTCCACTCTCCGACAGCACAGCAGGCACTGAAGGTTGATCTACACCCTAAGAGGGAACACATCTGTACAATTTCTACCCATGTGTGTCGTGTGTGCAGTACCTGTGAGGTGGTAGGGCTTGCAGTAATCGTACACACCGTGCTGCGCCGTCTTCCTGCGCAGAAGCAGAATTATGATGATGACGACGGTGATGAAGACGAAGATGGCGACGATCAGACCGACGTACATGACGATGTTCTCGTTCTCCATCTCGTGAGCTGCAAAACAGAAGCAAGGCGTCGAAACGTCAACAGGAGGTCAAAACGTCAGAGCGCGCGAAAACTGAAAGACGCCGACCGAATGTGGACACGGAGAACGGTGACGACCAGGTGGTGCGGTTTGTGTTGTGCGTTGCGTGGTGTCTGTTGATGTTTTGGACAGTCTCATTTCGCAGACCATGGAGTCTTCACTTGGTCTCCTCAAACCAACCGAAGTTTGTTCATCGACAAACGTCTGTCTGTATGCAAATCCTTGCAATTGTTGCTGCCTTCAGACAAGAGGCCAAGCGGAAGAACAAAACTTTAGTGGGAACCAAGACTCCGCGTGGAGCCTCATGCAAATCAAAGTTATGCCCGTCCTCGGGCTGAGTCTCGCCCGCGCTGCGCACGCAGCATTGACGTCTGCTCCAACGTGTTGATCCGTGAGCGTCGTCTTTCGGAGAGCCAAAGGCATCAGGAACAGTCTGTGAGAGGAGCCATTCGGTCTCAAACATTCCTTCTTGCGCTCTTCCTTCCGGGTGAACAGGGTTTTGTCAGATCTTTCTCAGTGGCCCCACTCCCACACCCTGCTACAAAGCCACCCAATCTTTCCTATTCTTTGCGGATCTTTCGCAATTGTTCTCTCGTCACCTTCCCAGCGGTCCCTTCGTGTCTGGGGCCATTAAATCAACATCAATGCGCCAGGCATAATGACAATAACACGCCGTTTAATCGGTCTATTAAGCGCCCGCGTCCTGCATATCAATGGCGAGGGTCACGCGGGTGAAGCTGAGTGAAGCTGGCAACCGAGAAAAAATTCCACAACCATATAAATGACGTCACCAAGGGTCAGATGATTCTAAAGAGACTCTCCGAGGCGAACATGTCTGAAAACAATTTTTGACAGAGGCCTGAATCTTGGATTCCATTTCTGGGGAAACCGTTCAGCAACAGTGGAGTCGTGAATTCTATTGTTGTGGGGACAATCGCAGACTGAGAGCAAAATGCACCCGACACGACGGTGTCCACGATGCGCCTCGTCGTCAGTGTGAGAAAATGTCCCGAAAGTGTTCGGCGATACATTTGGCAAATTTGACAAAAACCCAAAGTTCTAAACATCACTGAGAGACAAAAGAGAACGTGCTTGTTGACGACAGAATCCAAAACTCATGCACAGAAGAGACTGTCCACTCAAATCTGCTGTTCTCAAACCAAAGTCCCTTGTCCAACCAAAATGCAAAGGAAATGCTTGAAAACAGACATCAATGGGAAAGGGTCCATTTTCTCCAGGGCAAGGCAAATCCCTTTTCATCCCAGTAAAGTGATAAGCAAATCCCAGCGCTGTACGGTCTACAGGGACTCCACCGCGCGCCCATTTTTCTTGTCGCATTCGATCCAGGAGTGGGAGGGGCGAGCTACAGGTCACGGAGTGGAGGCGGTGACACCGTCCGGCCAAAGTGACCTTGTTCTGGTTGAAGACACTGACTGATCTTTGAAAAACATGAAAACCAGATGTGCAGAAGACGTTGGTGTCTCAAAATAAACCAAATGTTCAACAAGCTCTGAAAAGATTTCAGTGGCTCAAATCCGTTTGTGCTGCTTGCGGACGCAAAGCGCCGTGTCCCTGGAAAGAGTCAGGACAAGAAACGACTGCGCGATGGACAGCGCCGCCCAAATTAAACTCGGGCGAACAAATGTGACACCAGATGCAGATAAGTGATAGCAAATTGAGTCTATCGTCTGGCGAGGCGAGGACGGGCAAAGTCGCAAGTGTGACTGCGCACCGCCCGAGCCAGAAGCCCAACTTCCGGCACACTCAGTAGTTTTTGAACGTTGATGTTGTGTTTTCGATGCTTGTTCTCGAACAACTACGAGTACGAACTACCAAAGACATTGAAAATTTGTTCCTGAACTCAAGTGCGAGTATCTGAATGCAGTCTCAGCTGCACTGCTGTCTTGACAGCCTTCAAAATGCGGATAAGAGTTCCAAATCTGCTGCTCAGGAACGAACCAACGGACGACGTGTTGCGCCTGACGATAGCAAACATCGAATGACTGAGCACTCCCCTTGCTGGTGGCGTCCAGCAAACGATCGCGGTCAACGCGTCGTCAGTCGCAGAGTCCGTGCATCTTTCATCGACAACAGGATCATTCCCGAGGGACCAAGTCAACAAGAACCGTCCACAGGGATCCGTCTGCCATTTGTCCACTGCCCTCGCTGAACTGTCCGTTTGTGTGGTTGACCCCAATTCAACACAGTGGGTCCCAAACACAAAGCGGCAACACCGGAGTGCCCTGTTACCAGCAACAACAGACACCACCGAGCGTTGTACACGACGGGATATCGTGGGTAAACAGCCACACGCGCCTCTCTGTTTTCTCTCCAAACCTGAAGCTGAACTCGCTCTCAGTCAATGAACTTCAATGCTTTCAGTATGAGACTGCGACTCGAATACATCATCTGGAGAGAATGGACAAGTAGAATCTAAAAGAACACAGAAGATTCAATTGGAAAATTTGTAAAGAAAAGAGTGTCAACTTAAATTCTGGCTGTTTCGTCCGCGAAAGTGGACGAAAACCTGGTACACGAATCTGAACTCAAGTTTCTCAGAAACTGTTGTCTGCAGAAACAGATTCCACAAACGTTTCAGTTTTTTGGGGGGAGAATACGTTGAATGTGTTGCATCGGCTGGGATCCCCATACACAGCTGGAGTCCGATCTTAACAGCGGGAGCAAAGTTTTGACGATACTTTATCATGTTTGTGCAAACAGCATTTCCTGTTGTTTCAGGAAAATGAGTCTCAAGAAGGAAGGAGCAGAACAAAAAGCTGTGAGGGTGGAGGGACATACAAAGCTGACTCACAAGAAGTTGAGTTTCAGAGAAACTTTTGCATTGGGTTTCGGATGACACAGCACCAACTACGCTGCATGGTCATTTTTTGAAAATCTCGACCACGCGGACACATACTCCAGAAGCTTGCAACTCAAGTGCTGTCAAGCACAGCCTGAAATGGACTTCGAAAAATAACCACTGATTCCTCATTTCTCTTGCGCCTTCCACGCTTCTCTCTCCCGTCATCAAACCTGTGGTAGATCTACGTACTCATTCCAGGATTCCTGAACATTGAGTCTCCCAGTGCGGAATGACTTCCCTGGATCCGCCGTGCACGCGTCCGGGTTTTGCTCTCGGCTCTGTGATCAGAGCTGATCGCGGTTAATTGGGATTTTGGACTCGCACGGCCGAACCAAGGCGCCCGCTTCGCGCTTGTCCAGTCGCGTTTTCCGCGTGGAACTCAAACGTGCAGCGCGCAACGGAGAATGGCCCGGGGTGGTCCGCAGTGTGGAGGTGCAGCGTGCATGCACACGAAAATGCTGCCTGCGAAGGAAAAGTCGTACGATGTTTCGGCGCATCAACTTCAGTGTCTTTTTTGCGGAAAAGGAGGATACACTGGGAATTGCGATTCTCTCGCACCTCCTTTGAAGAGTGGACAGAAAGCCATCCAAAACGAAAAACTCCGAATTCTCCAACATTTTCTGTCTGTCCGGCCTTGCTGACGGCAGCGGTAGTTCCACGAGCAAAGGTTGTCCGCTGAGTGTCGTCTTCGGTTGTTGGTCTCCCCGAAGCGGCGAGGAAATGTAGCGAGATGAAGCTATCTCGTGTTATGGCTCCCTTGTTGGGTCGCTGGGAGTGTAATTGTCACTCTGGGACACTGGACCTCACAGGGCGGTGAACCATTCCCATTTTGTGAGTAGCTTGTTTTGAAAAGAATGAAAAAGAACTGAAGTGTCGGGTCACAGGACCAATCACCTCCAGGACCAGTCTTCCTTTGTCTGTTGGTCTGTCTCAAGAGCAAAGACCTTGCACATTTTCTCCTGCCCAGACCGAAAGTTTCCGTTCACGTTCTGCAGTCTTCAGATATTTTTCATCTCTGCCTCGTGCGCATTTGCAAAGTGTCGAACCGTATTCCTTCCAAGCCCATTCCATCATGAATACTGCAGGATCAATGCGAGATCGTCCCTGAGCTTGGGATTGACCAGAGGTTAAACGATAAGGTCACAGGGTCAGATATCCGCGCAACGACTCGAGATGGGCATCGTTCGCATTGCTGCTCAACTGGGGCCGGATCGGTCCTCCACGCAAATTCCTCCCTCAAATGTTGAGGTCACCCAATCGATGTTCGCGTGATGCAAAGTTCCGCATGTTCTCTCTGATTTCGTCCATTTTCTCCTTTCCATGGCAAAGTTTTGTGGTACTACACCGGGAGTTTGAGTTCCTGCTCTACTTTACCAAGCAGCTCAGACCTGCATAACTCAGGCACTTGGGCCGTTGAGTATTACTCTCTGCAGGTACTCAGTGTCGCACTTTCAGCTGTCAGAGTAACCCGGCAGCCGCAAGGGCCTGCATCGTGAAAAGATTCAGTTCTCTGCGCAACAGAAGTCCACAGCTTGGGTGTCGTAAAGCTGAATATCGTGTGGGCAATGGTTTCCGCTGTTTGTGTGGCACTGGTTCGAACTTTCAATTTTTATGGCCAAAAAACATATTAGAGACAAGTACTGCACAAGCAAAGCACCGAAACAACGTGATGAACTCCCTGTCTACGAACAGTGAAGCTTCTGGCTTCGCCCATTGATAGACCCCGTCGAGTGGTGTCCTGTGAATGTTTGGCTTCCCCGTCATCTCTGTTTACACAGTTTAATGCATCTCCTACACCTGCAGGATCCGGGTGGATCTTCTCTGCGCATTATCATTCCCAATCTGTGTACATGGCAATTGCCACTTGTGCATATGCGGTGTGTAGCTGTCAGGCGAGGAGAGAGGCGGGAGTCTTGTAGTTGGACGTTTTTGAGAGGGCTTTGTCCAGATATGGCGTGTGATTCTTGTGACACGATCTGGACTACAGTGGATGCACAGGTTGGTTGCCACTGGTGGCCAGAGGTGCACCGATCGCGAAGTTGCGGCACCACGACGCATTTGTGCGAACAGACAACATCCAAACAACTGCAAACGGCAAAAGATAGTCGCAATGCTCGCTCAATATAGTGTTTATATGGGCTCAAATACCCATCCACACCACTATTCTGCAGGAAGTCCAAATCTGGAGATTGCAGTGGAATTGCGCGCAGTATTGAGTGACCTGCAATGGGCGGCGGGGCCGAGTGCTCGTGGCGTGAAGAGCCGCTCAGCGCCTAATAGGGGTCGCAGGAGCAAACCTGCAACTGTTCCGCTTCCTGAAATATTTTCACTCTTTTTTTCAGCGGGATGTCATCAGATTCACACGGAACCCAAGGTACCTCGCATTGCTGGCCAGTGAAAACAGGTGTAAATTCCACATTTCTGAACGAAGGCCGAATTTGACTGACTCTTGAAGAATTGGGAGATTCGTAAATGAAAAGGACACCATTCAGCCGTGTACAGCGACAATGCAATGTTTTATGGCCTTGTTTCAGTGGTGTGGTGTGGTGTGAATACCGCTGCTTTGCCTTTTGTTTCCCGTGTTCCCTTTGCGTGAGAATCATTGCATCTCCTGTGTGTCGGTGCAGCCAACACGGAAACTTCCCATTTTGGAGTCGCAAGGCTCAGACTGGGACACGCGAAGTCACGTCAAGCTGCATCTGTCACATTCCTTCGCCTACCCTGGCTACTGTCCAAAAAGAAGCGCGTACTGTAGTGCAAATTGTATTTATCTCCACTCAATTGTCACCACTAAAACGACTGTGGCAAAATTGCTGAACGCCATTCATTCTGCTGGAAACTCTAGATCCAGAGGTCAGTCCGAAAAATGAGGTGAAACTCGTGTTACAAAACTGCAAAACACGCAGAAAGCCATATTCCATCAGTTCTGCACTGAACGAGAGAAAAGTAAGATGATGGTCTCGCGAGTGTGAACAAAACCAACAAACATCTCGTAAACTGTAATTTACGGGACACGGGGGAGCCACAAACACTTTGAAAAATCCACAATACTCATGGTCAGAGCCATTTCAATTCTGACCCTCACACTACACTGTGAAGGAACAAGGATTCTTCTGACGCTGTTTGGGTTCAACAGCCAAATTTGGTGGAGTGGTCATCAGACGTCCGCACAATCAGTCAGTATTCAAACTGATGAAAGCGCATCTCAACCCTGCAGCGCACGAGCGGACGTCATGTTATTGTGCTGCACAAAGTCACCGGGTCCAGATGCGACACCAAATTGCTATCACTCGAACGGACAACACGACTATGCTCTGTGTCACCACCACACGCACGCAAAGCGTCCATCACCCGCACACCTGACCGGTTTTACGCAGGGTTTTATGGTCAGGGGAACAAATGCCAAAACACAGGCTTCGCATGTGCCTCCGCAGTAAACCAAGTGCACAACTCTGTGATCGGAATGTGCATTGCTGAACTCACTCACTCACTCACTCACTCACTCACTCACTCACTCACTCTCTCTTACTGTCTGTCTGTCTGTCTGTCTGTCTGTCTCTCTCTCTCTCTCTCTCTCTCTCTGTATGTGTGTGTGTGTGTGTGACGCTGAGGCGCGGCGAGGCGTATAAAAGCAAGGGAAGAACTGGTTCCGACTGGAAACCCAAATGTAAGTTGTGAGCGGGCACGCCAAATTTCGAACAGACGCGCTCAACGTCTGCATTGTGGTCAAACCGAAACTGAACCGCAGAAAGTGACAATCGTGAATGCATCGGTATTTTGTAGAGGACATGAGCGGTTAGTAAGAAGTTAAAGTGGAGACTTACCACTATCAAACCCAGCGTAAAAGCCATCTGAAATTAGACAAATAACAAGAACTGAGGTCAATGTGTCAAAGCGGATTTCATGCAAAGCTTAGTTCTCCGAGTTGAGCTTGGGATGGGACGAGATTGTCAGGGGCATTGGACGACGCTTCTTTCTTGTGTAGGGACAGTTCGTTTTCACAACAGAGTCAAACCAGTTGAAAGCTATTCCAACTGAACTTCGAAACAGATTTCGTCCGCGAACAATGACAGGTAATTTTTTGCAACGGCTGCCACAAGCAGGAGTTCCTCGCAGGTGCAACACGACCCAATATTTTGCCCTTCTACGTATTTTTCCCCTCCACTGATTGGGTATTACAACCTGTAGTGTGGCCGCTTTTGTTGCAACGTACACGTTACTCCCCTGATAGCCCCGAGGGAAGGGAACTGGGTATGGAAGATACGATATCTACACCGTAAACCCCGTGCCCTGTAATTATATGCGATGCCAACACGAGTCACTGTCAAAAATTTGCCGCTCTCTGCAGGAAATCATCGTCTAGGATCGTTGTGGCCGGCCCGTCCACAAGAGTATAAGACAAGGTTCTGCACACGGTGTGATGCAAAACGTGAGAACGGGGGGTATTTCTGCTGCTGCGAAAGAGTGGAGCTCAAATCATCCGTTGTGCCATTTGTATTCACGCCTAACACACACGCGTGTTCAGGCTTTGAATTGCCGCACAAAACTTGAGGATTGTTGAGAATAAAATGCGCTGGGACTTGACACTTTTGCAAAATCTTCGCCTCAAACGGAGCAGAAAGATAAGTTGGAAAACCCGATGAAAATTAATACCCAGTTCAACTTCACATCATAATGCTTATCATTTTGGGAAGAAACTGCAAAATGGGCTCTTTGTGCAATCCGTGGGGTCTGATTCGTATCTTCGTTGAACTGCAAGAAATGACCCACCCCGAACCAAAATTCTGCGAATGGTTCAATCAGTTTGTACCTTTTGAGATATTTAAGTTCTCATCATTCTTCTGTCTTCTGATTTTGCACAAGTCACACTTGGCTCGCACAGAACTAAAAATCAGAACTGTCCATTGATTGCTCGCAGACAAGCAGCTCGTGTGAGATGTGGCCTCAGCAAATCATTCCTGTGTTTGTTGCGAGTCTTGGACATCGCAGCTTCAGATCACGTTGGAGCCCATCTTTAAACTTGAGTCCAAGGTTTGCTCCTTCTGATCCCCTCGACAGCCATTTGTAGAGCCGAGCTCCATTCTGACTTATCTACAGGGCTTTGGGGAGAATCTGCAGGGGCCTGCAGCTCTGAGCAAGCAGACAAAGCTCCTGTGCTCTCAAAAAACGTCTCGTTGTCCAACGTCGTGAAGACTTTCCAGAAGGCACTCAACGTGGCTGGCTCCTGTTGTGGGACGATGACAACCAAAACCACACGTTTTCCTGACGTGAAGCTTTTGCACTGCATCTTGCGGTTGTGATTCTCAGGACACGCCACGGTCTTGAATTCAGGCCACCCAGCAGTTGCATTTGCGCACAAAAAGAAGCAAGGCTGTCGGTGTACATTTCACAGTATTGCCAAGGGCTTGTCTTCCGAGCAATGTAAAGGCACAAGACCACGGCAACGCTCGTCCTCGTATCTTCATGGACAATCTCTGCGCTCTCCAAGATCTTCATTCTCTGTGGACAAACGTCTATCGGAGCCCCTCGGCTTTGGCTGTAATGCTTGTACCGAACACAAAGCCAATCTGATAAAGCTACACGCATCTCAATTGGTAATCAAACCGCGCTGGAAAGAAAACGCACCACCCTGTTGAAAAAAGTCTGACAATCTGTCTTCCGCACAACACTCAAAGTCGACACTTTTCTGTCAAAGTTCCACCTGAAGCTTGAACTGAATCAGTTCTGCTGAAGCAGAAACGCTCACTGGAGATACAGGAAACTGCAGGTGAAATGAAATGGGCTCAAAATCAAGAGGCAAAATAAAGACCACTGGCACGCACGATAGTCGCTCCAGCAAATGCTATTAGGTGGAGAACAGAGCCAAAGCTCCCCAGAACACCTGGAGATAGCGCAGTGAAGAACCCTGTGCGTTCTGTGAACGCGGGCATTCCAGACCAGGGCTGCGACATCAGAACCTGTGTGGAACCAGCAGTGCAACGAATGTTGAGATCTGAACATTCGTCCTGAATTGAGCACCACTAATTATTCCTTTTCTCAAACAAATATGATCCAACGTTTGTGCGCAGCACAAATATTTTGCACGTTTCCCCAGCAACAGTCAATCGCAAAATTGGTCCGTTCTGCTTCCTGCGAATATTTGTCCATAAACAGTGATTATTAGCACTACAAGACCGCGGTGCGCAAATACTTTATGCCGCAGACAAATACTCATAACCATGGTTGGGCCGCTATAAAACTCGTGTTTTTTTTCGGTGCAAAACTAGCTTCTCTCGGCAGCAGTTTTTGTGGGTGTTTTGGTGGCGCCCCACACAAAAATACGCTGAACTGGAAACGGCGCTGTTTTGGCAGACAGCTTCGCTCAACAGAATTTCCATACGGAGGCATCAGCCAGTGCAGATGCCTGTGTATTTTATTGTCTTTGCCGGGAACAACGTTGAAGCGCGGTTTAACCAGATCTACATACCGCGCTTGATGTTGCGTACACATTGATGGTATGAGTCACAGAAACGAATCTGCCTTTGAACAAAGCCGCACACGCACGTAGATGCAGATCTGGGAACAGAGATGCGCCTTTGAGATGTCTGGATCTCCTTTTCCCGATCATCCCATGCAAAGCCGTGAAAAAGCCAAATTCATCATTTTGTTCAAAAATCCGCGAACGAGAGTTTATCTGCAACCACGTTGATTGGAAACATAACTTTTTCACTTGGACGCACCTTCCCTGCACCAACAACCCATCCCACAAGTGACATTGTCATCATCTCCCGAACGACTCGCGACTTGCACGTTCCCACCTCGGCGCGGCTTCCACAGTGCAACTGCAGCATTCTGGGCTGCAGGCCACCTGCTTTACTGCGATGGCTATTGCCCATAATGGCCTGTAAACTCAATGCAATCTCCATTCAGGGCTGTTTGTGGGGCATTCACCAACTAGTGTTATGACCCATAATGTAATGGTCACCATGTCCATAGCAAGCAGACTTCTGAAGGTCTGGATGAGAAGGAATGGTTCCCTCTTCACATCTTGTCAGCAGGAACAAAGGAGCGCTCTTCCTGCCCAGTGCGGTGATCACTGTCTCACACACGCACATCCGCACACAGTTCTGAGGGGAAGAACTCTTCTCTCTTCAAGTGACCAGCAGGGAAGCAGTCAGTTTGCAATCATCTGTTTGAGAAGACTGGACAATTACGCCCCTGCACACAAACTTCTGTAGCTCAACCAGTGAAACGAGAGCAGCAAAAAATACAAGCAGAGAGCAAAATAAGACCACGAGGTTGGCCTTCCCTGTTGCGTCCCCTGTAATTTGGCTCGGCTGTGGATTTGGCTTCTGCGGGAAATGCATCGAGTCGACAGCGCGTGAAATGTGTCTCCGCTGACGATTGCGCCAGCGCCGCGTGGGACGGTGTGCTGGAATGTGGACAGATGCAGCAGTGGGATCAGGCGATTCCCATGCGTTTTCAGACGAGGGGGCACAAACTGGTCCAAGCACAGTTCTTCCGACAGGAATCTTCCCATGCGACTCTCAGTGGACCTGAGTTCTAACTTCAAATTCTGTTTCTGCGAACGGGCAGAAGTCATATCGCACAAAACCTGCTGTGTCGCTTCAGGACTTGTCCTTCGCTTGTCTCTGGGCAAACATTAAACAAACACACAGTTAGCACAGTGTGTCCGGATCCACTGCTGCCAGCGGATGAATAAATGAATGGGGGAACTGAACAGAAGGGATTGTGGCGGGGGAGAAGAATCGATGAAGCTTAATGAGATTAGAATGCACGGCACTTGAGGAATCATTACGAGTCATTAACGAATCTTCCACGCGGCTGAAGCCGCTCTCCACACCGAGCTGCGACACCGTCCCTGCAGCAGCAGCAGCAGCAGACACTGCTGAATGCTGAAGTCCCCAGCGTGTAAAGACGACACAGCAGCTTCAGACATTCTGCTCAATGATCTGTGTCGCGCTGCAAGGATGGCACTGCAGGTCCTCCAGAAAACAGCGAGTCTCCAAAGGCTACACCCTCCCAATGTGTGACTCCCACCAACAAACACACAGCAGCACAGTTCAACCGCTTCAGCGCAACGAAACTGCTGCAAACTTTGAAATAGTTGCGGATCTGTGAACCTGAAAATCATCTCACATCGTAATGACAAGGAAAAACGCACTGAACATCGAAAAGGGATGAAAGAGGAAACACAACAATTGCACAAAGTCCAACCCGGGTTTGAAAGGAAGAAACAGATGGAAACTTCTGTTGCAGAAGGGGATAGCCCCAGTCTCTCCCGGGCAGTAACTGTCCGTCCCTGCGGGGCCGTGAACACTCCGATCGTACGGATCGAGGCCAATCGTCACTGACCAATGACCTTTCAACCTATTTGGCAGTTTTGGACTGTCGTAACACTCACTCATTGCAGTAAATTGCAGGGATGAAGAGTCTCCCTGAGGAGCCTCATCGAATTTGGCTCACGAGCAATCCACTTGTCTCGTGCACCAGAAAAATTTCCCCATCAGGCATTTCAACGGACCCTGTTGTTGCAAGCATCACCGAGAGAAACCAGAGGAGAGTCATGATTCATGTGACTCAAGCTGTGAAGCCACGGTCACTTTCAGCAAAGCGCCTGAAGTGAACGGAGAGAATCGTGTGACGCATCGCAGTTTGTGCGTCACTGTTGTTGAAGTTCCACATCTGAATCTTTCATTGCTTTCCTCCACCTTGAAGTGCCGTTCCCACGTCTCAATCATTCAGCCACATCTGTCCCACACGGTGTCGCTCTGTCTGTCGTCAACAGGTAGATTTCTATTGTTGCGCATGTGGCGAGTCAATAGACGCGATGGGCCCCGGGACCCGCCAGCCGCAAATGGGATCAACTTATTGGATTCACCACGGTGTAAATGGTTTTACCCGACACAAATTGGATCTGCGCAATTGAGTGAAAAATCGCAAGATGCCTCAGGTTTAACAGAATAAAGGGGCAGGTGAAGACTTGTTCCGCTCAACTGTTTCCCTTGTGCGAACCAAAGGTCTGAAATCGCACAAAACAACCGGCAATAAACTCACACACATATTGTAATCACTCAAAATGTTACTCTGGAGAAACCACAAAAGACCTGCACCAGTTCTCCCCAGGTCTGTGATCAGAAGGCAGTACATACGCGCTGCTAATTCCCTGCGAGAAGCAGGTGCAGCGCGTCGGCCCCACCGCCCTGCCCGTCAACCCTGTCAACCCGTCTCCGACGACTCGACAAACTGCACCGGCAGTTTGCTGCCACCCAACTGACACAGCGGAGAACATACGTGGACTGTCGACTTGTCTCCGCCACATAAAACACACAACGCGTCACTTGATCGTTATGGTGGCAAGAATTTTGAGGGATATCTCAACACCGATCAACAGTTTGCGCAATTCACTCGTGAATTCAAAATCGTGCTTTCACCGACAATCTCATTTCCCTACAAAAGAAAACCAATCTGGAAAGGTGCTTCGTTCAACTTCGGCAAGCAGGAAACGGGAAGATCCCACCTCAGCACAACGCGCATCGACTCCCAGTAATTAGACAGGCGCAGTGAAGGGCTGTCGCAACTCCCGGGCAATGCCGCACCAAAGTTGGCTGACATCGACGTGCACCGTAAAAGTGAAAGTCGTCCTTCTTGTGGCAAATCGACGCCAGATCAGCTCCGCAAGATGCTGGTGATGCGAACTCAACACACGCGAATTCTGCCTTCATATTAGGATCCAACTCCAAATCAAACCAGCGCTCACTTTCGTGGATCATACGGCGATGTGACGAACTTTTCTCAAGGGCGTACATTTTTTCACGAGGCGCCAGCTGCAGAAAAGTTGGTGACAGACTGACAGGCGCCACGACATCTCCTCTCCGTGCGTCCGCTGGAACGAAAAGCTGGCTAATTGCTGCAGAAAGCGCTCTGGAAACTGCCCCACCTGGACCCATACACGGTTTATTTTCTCACAAGAAAGCAAGTCAACTGAAGAACTGCTGAACCTCCCGAAAAGGAGCAGTTTCCCATTCAAGGCTGATGATCTTTGACCTCGTTTCTTCCTCACTAACTCGAGTAAATGGTTCTCTGGTGTTCAAACAACGACGGAAAATTTCTCTTCATGAATTGTTTCCAAAAATATTTCCCTGCCAACTGCTGTTATTTTCGGAAGGGTCACGTCAGTGGCATGTCGGACTCACGGCAGATGGGTTCCGTTTGTTAGTGTGGGTGTCAGGAACAACTCCGGACCCCGAGACCTCCATCGAGCGCCGTAATGCAACTATCGCACCTCTGGACCTGCAGCCTTAACAAGCTGTCCTGCTCACTGCTCACTTGTTGACCGCTTCCACTTCTTTGCGTGCGGTTTCACTGCAACAAAGTTGTCGTTGTGTTTGACTACAAGCAGCGGTTGAGTCAAAATGTTGATTCGTCTCATCGTGTGACGCTCCCACGAGAACAAAAGGGGAGAACATTCAACAGACAATTCGCATCACAAAACGACAAACACCAATCAGGCGTGGGCGCAGGATGTTTTCTGTTCTCACTGACTTCAGAAAAAGCACACAATTCTCCGTCACAGCAGGGCAACCAACACTGCAGTGTGGCATGTTCAGCACGAGGGAAGGTGACAGGACAAGGCTCGTTTAATGCGGACCGGGCACCGAGTTAAGAGGACCGGGGACTCGGCTAATAGGAGGTCGGCGGCGCACAACAGACGGCGCGACCCGGACCAGCGCGCGCGTCACTTCCACTCGACGCGGGGACCGCGGTGATTGCGGGACGAACACGAAGGGCACGGTGCGTGGGCGCTGCTTCGGTTCCTCGGTGCGCGGAAAGTTTCTCTCGCGGTGCAGTCGGAATAACACTGAGCTGCTCGTACAGTGCCGAACTTTCCCGTTTGAGTGTTTGTTTCCTTCCTCTGTCATTCTCAGCATCGGCGTGTCCGGTGCTTGCGCTAACAACTCAGGCGGGTCTGCAGACGAGACTTGCAGAGCCAAGCGCGAGGTGCGTGAGGGACGAACCGAGAAGGTTCCCAGACTGGTTTCAGTGGATGTGATGCGACAAGAGGTGCGGTGTGACATGATGCGACAAGCCACTCGCGCCGCACGCAATTCACTCTCATCTGGGAAGCGATTCCTACGCAGAAAAATTCTTGCTGTTCAGATGTCCGGCGGCAGGAGGCTCAACCGGGCACTTCCTGCCAAGGTGCGTACTTTTGCGCATGACAAATTTTTTTTTCTTTCTCCACAGCACAAGAATTGCCCAGCTCACTTTCTCACTCAAAGCCAAGAAAAGAACATATGGCGTGCTCAAAACGTTCCTCGTTCTTCCCTGTCCCGAAGCTCCCTCGTTCTCGAAACCTTATTCCGCGTTTTTTGTGCTTTCCTGCACAGGGCTCAGCTGTGTGCGGTAAAACGGGTCACAGGTTCGCCGTGGAGAGAGGCGTGTCAGCCACAAATAGCGTCTCCCGGGTGTGGAGCGCAGTGCGAGCCTGCAGCGACCACCGCGCCACACACACCACATGGGGACGCGCTCCGTGTCGCAGTGCGTGCTTTCTTTCGTGTTCGCTCTTGTATCTTTGCTTCCAAGATAGTAAATTTTGTGTTGCCCTGTGTCCAAACCCAGTCACCAAAACCCCGTTGCGTGCTTGAACCAACGCGCTGTCCTCAGTTGGCAATTGTGTACCGCACCAAAACAGAGAGAAACTGAACCGAACTGGCTCCAGCTGAACCAGCAGACTACCGCTCAGCATTTGATGTTGCGGAACACTTCGTTCCATCGTATGCACCCCTGCAACACACTGAAAAGCCAGTAGCAGCGAACGTCGGGCAAGACACGTACCTTTGCACATGGCGCCGGTGCAGTTGGCGGTGTCGAGGTCGGAGCCGGGGCAGTAAGAGCCGCCGTTCTGCGGGCCGGGCGCGTCGCACAGCCGCCGCCGGTGGTAGCGACAGTCGGGCGAGCACGTCGACCACGAGGACCATGTCGACCAAGACCCGTCCACTGCAGCACGAAGGAGAGACGTGGTCAGCAGTGCAGACATCGTCACGAGATGAGAGAATGGAAAGTTGGAAGTCATGCCCGAAGGTGTACGTATCTGGATGTGTGTGTTGATTGTTGCGCTTTTCAAGTGAAACGTGTGAACAGTGAGCAAGTACACAAGCTTGACTGAGTACAAAGAGAAAAGTACCGTGCGTGCGTGCGTGCGTGTGTGTATGTACTGTGTTTCTGTGCGTGTGCGACCCGAGATCTTTGAGCTGAACCATAAAACAGCAGAACAGTTCATCACAAGATTCACGAATCAAAAAGAAACTTGTGCTTACGAACAATAAATTCAAGTGGAGGCAAAATCATACAAAATGCTGAAAAAAACAACACGATTCAAAATCACGGGAAAAATCAAGCTCCAAAAGTTTCTCAAGACCACGCGCAGTTCACGATACCACATGAGTCTGACAAAAAGAAACCAATGTTCTCCCACCCAGTTCTGGTCTCTGGATTTTTGCTGCCTTTGTCTTTTCTACTCCTGCGTGGTGGCACCAGGTACAAGAGATCAAACGCCAAAGACTGATGTTCCAACGAATCAGCTTGCGTCAATGATGCCAAACAAACGTCAAGGATCGTTCTCAAGAAATTATACAATTCGTGTTCATGCACAAAAAATACCTCCATGGAGGTCGCGGTGATTTGAACTGGGATAGATCTAGATATCTACCGAACCAACATGCAACACATTTGGTCAAATATCTCAAAAACTACTGGACCGAT
>JAAUXT010008433.1_pt1 | contig 38346 bp, 45 predicted proteins | sample 7278171 | NCBI WGS metagenome assembly JAAUXT01 (sample SAMN14350112, study PRJNA611818) | marine sediment metagenome | isolation source: surface marine sediment (1.8m) | place: French Polynesia: Moorea | collected 2018-08 | reverse complement strand
TTCAACTTTGATAGCCAGAAGACTAAAATTTTTATTTTTTGATCAAAGAAATGAAGACATCACTCAAGATGTTTTTATGTTTTCTGGTTATAAGAACCAAGGTCCCAACCAAAAGGAAAAGTGCAAGTGACTAGAGAACTTGTTGGTCAGTGTGGAACACTGTAATCGCAAAAAGAAGGAATATTCGGGGACAAGCCTCGTACAGATTTCTGAGTGACACAAGGAAAACTGATGACATGCGTTTTCATGTGAAATGGGTTTGGACAAGAGAGCTCGACTCAAGAGGAAGGGCGGGCGAAGCAAGGAAGGGCAATGGTTTTTCCACGTATCAAGGAAGCGGGGGGCGATCCCTGCTGCCTGAATCGGTCCCTGCAGCTGCACTGCTGCTCGTGTCGAAACCTGTCATAAAGTTCAGTTACCTTTCATCAAGGTGACGTTGTTGACGCGAGAACATATACCTATGTTGTAGCAAAGGTATGGAACTTTTCTTGTGATCCAAGCTTCATTTCCCCTTCAGGAGGGCAGCCCGTTCATCGTGTGCATGACGTACGCGTTCCAGACGCCCGAAAAACTCTGCTTCATCCTTGACCTCATGAACGGCGGAGATCTGCACTACCACTTGTCACAACACGGCGTCTTTGGCGAGAAGGAGGTGCGGTTACTGTTTGTTGTCTGTTCTTGCGCTGCTGCAAGAATCTTTATTTGCTGACAAGAGAACAGGACGGACGGATCAACACCGCCGAAGACAACAGAGACTGGGACGCGTCCAATTTTGGTTGTGTTGCGACCAACTGAACTGTCGCGATTTAATTTTGCCTTCGAGAAGCGCACGACATGTTGAATAGCACGCAGAAAGCCAGAGCACCGCCGCAAAGTGTTTCGTCCAGTCACAAAGAATGTATTTGAAATGTGTTCAGAACGAAAGAGAACATCTGCAGAGGGGAAACAAGCAGAAAAGGAATGGGTGTCTTCTGACAAGTGAAATTTGCTTTGTTGTGCAGAAGTCTGCTTCTGAGACGCACGAGAATGACGAGTCTTCTAAGTTTGATTTATGTTTTGTTCAGTTCTTGTTTGGTTAAAATTGAAACAACAGACATGATGGCAGTGAAGAGTTGAGTGACACCAAAAATAGATTTTCTGCGAATATCCCATTGGTTTCTTGCGATCGATAAATCTCGAATGAGAGCAAGAAGGATTAATTTCAAACAAGTCAAGCAGAACGTATTGAAAAATTGAAAAGTTGCATCATTTGCGCTGGAACAATTTCGTGAATGAGATTTTGGAAATGTGCTTTTCTGATAGCTTCAAGGAATCTACTTCTGTTTGGATCGTTCAGTCCAGCAAGGTTGGAAATGCGTTTGGTGCGTTTTGGTTTGAAGCATCAGTGTGTGTTTGCAGGTTCGGTTTTATGCAGCCGAAGTGATATTGGGTTTGGAACACATGCACAACCGATTTGTGGTTTACAGAGATCTCAAAGTGAGTAGACGCTACATTTTAACTCCACATTTGAACGGGTGTGATGTCCGACACACATTCTCCCTGCTCAAGATGACAGTAATTTGCTCGATGTAAGCCATCGGCTGAACGAGTTGAAGCCGACTTCAGAAGTGTTCAGATTTCATTTGCTTGAAAGTGTAATCCATCAGCACTGAAATACAGAAATCTGTACAGAACAATGAACGAGTTTCCATCATTGAACTCTGACGTGTTACGTTCCCATTAGAGAAGAAATGAAAACGCATGACATTGACATTCACATCAAAATTTCTTCTCATCTCGTTTCAGCCCGCTAATATCCTCCTGGACGAAAACGGCCACGTGCGGATATCAGATCTGGGGCTGGCGTGTGATTTTTCCAAGAAGAAGCCGCACGCCAGTGTGTGAGTATCAATCACTGTCGCAACGTCTTGACAGGAAAATAAACTTTTTGCGAAGAGCCCAAACACAACTTTTGAACCTGTGCTTTGCAGAGGAACTCACGGCTACATGGCACCCGAGGTGCTTTCCAAGGGCACAGCGTACGATTCCAGTGCTGACTGGTTTTCCTTCGGCTGCATGCTCTACAAGCTCTTGAAAGGGTAAGCCGATTGGGAGGAAATGCAGTTTGCCACTCACGCTCAGTACAGTGTTTTCATCAGGAAGATGTTTGACTTTCCGTTTCACCTTCGGTGTTCACATTTTCAGGCACAGTCCATTCCGGCAACACAAAACGAAAGACAAACATGAAATAGACAGAATGACGATGACGATGGTGGGCAACTCAACAATCTTGACCGCACGTTTGAATCTCGGGTTTTCAGAAATCTTGGTCAGTCAGTAGGACCAAGGCGACGAGGAATTTGATCTCTCATAGCTGTTACCTATGTGTTTCAGAACGTGGAATTCCCCGACTCGATGACGGGCGAGATGCGCAACCTGCTCGAGGGGCTGCTCAAGCGCGACGTCGAGGAACGCCTCGGCTGCACCGGCAGAGGGTGAGCGAGTCGAGCCGGAACCTGCGCGCGTCCGGCTGGCGAAGTCGATTTGTTGGTTTCTGAGGGAGCTTGTGTGGTTTTCCACAACCGCTCAACTGCGACCTGATTGCAGGGCGGAAGAAGTGAAGGAACACCCGTTCTTCAAGGGCGTCGACTGGACGCAGGTGTACCTACAGAAGTACCCCCCACCGCTCATCCCGCCGCGCGGCGAGGTCAACGCCGCTGACGCCTTCGACATCGGTTCCTTCGACGAGGAGGACACCAAGGGCATCAAGGTGCGAGCTTCTTCCTGTCGATTTGGGTCGTTTTCGTTTGAGTGGTTGTCAGATTGTACTGGATGGTCACTTCTGTACGTCGGAAGCAGTGTTCCGTGACGGTTGAGCACACCAAACACATTTACTTTGGCCGACACAAACCAAGTACATATTTTCTTGTTCTGAATGTCACAAAATTTAAATTCTCCGGATTTTGTCTGTCAAAACGATGGTTGTTGGTTTGCAGTTGTCAGAGGCTGATCAGGAGCTGTACAAGAACTTCCCTCTGGTCGTGTCGGAGCGGTGGCAGCAGGAGGTCTCGGAGACGGTGTTCGAGACCATCAACCTCGACACCGACAAGATCGAGCAGAAGAAGAAGAACAAACCTCGAATAGACGAGCTGGAAGAAAACTGTAGGTTCTGCTTGCTGCTGATTTTTCCACAGAATTGTGGGTGGCACACTGTTGTTTTGTTGTGAAAATAATTCTTTCTTCCCAATTTTTCCGCACGTGATGAACGTTGGTTCTCTCTATCCAGCAAAGAGACGAAACTATTTTGGACCAAGTGATTGTGTTCAACCTGTTCCCGCAAACCTACACAAGCAGTTTTCTTGTCATTGCAGTCGTGCCAACAGACTGCATCGTGGAGGGTGAAGTGCTAAAGCTGGGAGGTCCTTTCCTGCAATCGTGGCAAAAGAAGCACCTCAAACTCTACCCAAACAGACTTGAGTTCTACCACAAGACCCGCGACGGGCAAGTTGTCAGGGGCAAAAACGTTGAGGTACGTGCGGTGCACATTGCACAAAGTCTCATGTTTTGACAAAGATGACTTCGCGCTGTATTTTGAGGGTCAATTGTGCTCATACATGTTTACAAACTTGATTTTGCAGTTGATAGCAATGTCTGACATCAAGGAAGTTATCCCAGACTTTCAGAAGTTGACAAAGCAAGAAAACTGCATTGTGATCCACCTGAAAAATGACACTAAAGTGGCCATCACGTCTCCAGTAAGTATTTTGTGGATCGCTTGTTGCACATGCGTGTTCAACTCAAGCACAAAAAGGTCTTTGCTATTTGCTGTCTGTTGTATTTTCCCTTTTGCAACAAACAGAATGTGATTTTTTGTTTTCTGATTTTTTCAGGACCGAGTGCTTATCACACAATGGAAGGACGAAATTATCAACGGGTTCAAGCTGTCCGCGCAAATCATGTCGCAGATGAACAAGAAAGCCCGAAACAAGTACGGGATGGGTCCCGACGGTGAAATGGCTCCACTTGATATGCGAAACAGTAACGTGCGCTAGAGGCTCCGACTCCAGAAACTTGTCTGGTTGGGGGAAGGCATTGACTTCATCAAATTGGAAAAACTGCATGAAACAGTGATGCCTCCCTTGAAGTGACTAACTGGCAAAGAAGAGCCAAAAGTGCATCTTTTTTTCATGGATCAGCTCTCATGGACAACATTGTGATGTAGGAAGAGACAGAGAAGACTTGCACGCATCCCGCACTTCGGGCCGCCGTGGATCAAGAGCAACAACCTTGAACAAATTTGACGTGTCACAGCTACGAATCACAGGTGAAGGAGTAGTCTTGGAGGACTGCTTGCAGGAAGTGAAAGTGGAAGTGGGATGCATCACAGAAGGAGCAGGCTGGAGCTGCGCACACATTTCCTCAGGCAGGTGCCACACGCGGCACTCGCTACGCCGCTTCACTTGCAAGTGGAAATGCTTTGCAAGTGAAAATACAAAATCCCAAAGCAGTTTTGCTGTAGTCGTGTGACTTTACAGTGTTGCTATAGTCTCTGTGTTAAACTGATGTTGAACTTACATTACCATGGATGGCGACAAAAGTTCGTTGGAATCGAATTTCTGTACACGTACAACACGCATTTTGAAATCTGCGGAACAGAACACACTCTTCCGTGTTCGGTGGTCTGCAACAGCAGCTTTGGACACGAACGTGGGTCATCACCGTTGTGTTAGTGCAAGTGATGAAAGGTGACACTTGTGTTGTCAGGACTCTGTTTTGTGTCTGCTAGCACTGAGATGGCGACTTTGAAAGCAGATAATGCTGGCAGTCCCAGTGCTCGTCGTTGATCAACAGCATTATTTCATTGGAAAGAGAACTCTCGTTGTTAGTTCAACTCATCGCTCATTCACCACGTCGTTTGTCGCTGCCATTGTTTTTGCTATTGATTCGATTCGTTGTTGTCGAGATGAAACGTAGTTGAGTACGAGATGTGCCCAATTCATAGCGGTGATGATTTTGATGATTTAGTTAATCTAGTCATTTATGTGGAGGGAAGCAACTGTCTGCTCTAAAGCAGTGTACACGCTACACCATTGCAGGCTTGTCACGCGTCCGAGGCCACTCTGCTGAAATGTTGGTGATGACAAGCGCACACTCTTCTGACCAAATGTCAACCAACCGCTTCAGTGATCTCAGTGATATTTTCTGTCGGCAAAATTTGGGACCTGAAGCGAAATGGACGGCGGATCTGTGCAGCTTCTGAGAAGTTCGATTCGCCAAAGTATTGTGGCATCAAAGTGAAAAAAGAAAATTGGATGATTCTATCAATCATTCTGGTTTCCATTGGGGCTTGGAATGTTCGACTAAGGCATGACAACACTGGACTGCATTTGTGTGGCACGTGCTCTTCGTAGCAGACGTTTATTTGTCAGCGTCACGTCTATCTGAGATTACTATCTGCCGGTCAGATGATCTGGACCTAGTTTAAATCTGTGTCACACATGTCGTACTTTTGTTTGGTTGGTGTTTGTCAAGTCAATTATTTTGCAGTTCCTTTTTGAAAGATTTGCAATGGAATATGTGCGTGTGTCAAAAAGTGATTTTGTGATGCGTGACGTGAGAGTTTGTGATTCAGCTGTCGGTGTAAATGGTGCATCGAGTTACATCTCTGCAGTTCAGATGGTTTTGGGTGTATCAGTCTCACAGAATGTGGTTTTCTCACACAAGATGATACCTGTTTGGAAAGGCAAAGCAAACCCATCAAAGTATCGACACAGTCAACACAGTTTCGCCTGTCGTTAGCACTTTGTACATACAAAGTTTTGTGACAGTACCATTCTTTGATATCATTCACGCATGCCATAGCAGCCAAAGATAATTCTTTTGGATTTGTTATGTTCCAGAGTGTGACCCTCGTTTGATAGTTTCTTCTTTTCTGGCAAGTTCAGTATTATGGTGTTGTGTGAAGACACACCGGTCTCTGCACAGTCAGCAGGGTCACCAGAAAACATGCGTGGTTCAGTACATTTTTTCTGTTGACACTTCGTGAATTTGTGAAATTCTTTCAATTCAAAATGAGATCATCAGAAGATTTGCTCGTAAGTTTTGTAGTACTTCTTGGATTTGCAAAGGCTAACACGAGCCTGCTTCGTGCAGAGAAAGAAGGTGCAGATTCCACAGTGCTAAGTCGACCAACAAATCTTGCAAATCATGATTTGTACCTCCTGGAGAAAGGTATTTTGCGTCTAGTCTTGGTGTGAATGATTTTTGTGCAAACTTTGTGTTTCAGTTGTTTACAGCTTTGTGTCTGTGTCCAGACTTCCTTCAAAACGACAAGTGGTGAAGCAATCCGACAACAGATTTGAGTTTTACTGCTGTTTAGATTCCGAATATCAGACAATAATGAGAAAAATTGAATCCGATTTTTTCCTGCGCTGAGAAATGTTTTGTCATCAGAAGAGAACTTTCCAGAAAGATCTGAGGTGAAGCTGTTTCCAAACTGCCCCAAAGCAACTTTGCTCTGCAGTGATGCAGTAAACGATGCTACACTTCGTTGAGCGAAAAGTTGTTCACGAACACTTTTTCGGACGCGGAATGTGGTTCCATGGGAAGAACGTGCACGAAAAAACGACTCCTTCATCGCCAAATTACGTGTTTTCAGTTTCTCCCTGGACGATTTGAACGCGTCGTGTTTGTAGTAAAGTGCTTGAACTGTGCTAAAATTTTGTTTTGTGCCAAATTGAGCACCTCTCGGAGAATTTTTTTTTTTTCTGGAAGCAGAGTGGAACGAAAAGATGTTGGTTTGGGGTCTTGAAGTGCACTCAGTTCGCAATGTTGATTGCCTAGTCAGGTCGCCTGTGTCGGCACAGGCACCATCCCCGTGACTTTGCAGTTGCGCAAAGTTGCAACAGGTCAGCTGCAATAACAAGCTGATGTGCTGTCTTAAGTTTGGCTTTCCATTGCTTCTGTCGCACAGATTCAAGCCCAACCACAAGATTCTCGATTCAGCGTCGAGTTTGTTGTGTCCCCAACTTCACTGCGCAGTGATTTCTTGATCTGTTCACCTGAGTTTTGCAATCTGAGGGAGAGTCACCAAACTGAAACTCTCCGAAACAGAGCCAGAATTCCGTGGCACCACTCATTGTGTTCTGTGACTGTATGTTGAATGCACTTCACTTGTACATACGCTGTAAACTTCCAACCAACTTTTGTACAAAAATCATTGCTTGCACATAAGACACTAAGATATCGTTATTTTAAGGTACACATGTATTTGTACGTGAATGGCACAGATTTTTTATTGCAGCTGCTCCCCTTTCTTGTGCTGTACCAAGCCGTTCACGATCACCTGGAAGCTGCGCCGCCTCAAGTGTGGTGTCGAGTCAGAATCACTCGTGTCTCGAACTGACAGTTCTGCCGATGCAGATTATTTTCAATTGTGTGTGTGATTTCCTTTAGCATCCACATGCTCATGGTATACAAATACAGTACATCTCTGAAACAACAGAAGTTTTTTTCACAGTATCGGGAAGATTTGTTCCTTTGTGGCTAACTGAGGTGTTCGATTGCGCACACTTTACATGTCTCCTGAGCAGTCAAAGGCATTTACTGTCTTTCAACAATTGTTGGTTCGTTGAACCCCAGGCCAGACCAAAATCTGTTTTACTGCAGTAACGTTCTTCTTGGTTTCATCAGTTCCTCTCCTGCCATGCTTTCCTTCAGGTGTAAAATACTGTGTTGTGTCAAATGGTAATGAAAGTTGTGTTTATTTTTTTTTCTCAATTTTACATACATAAATGGATCAGTAGTATTTGTTGCCATGGCTACCACAAAGGTAATAAATTATCTTGTTGAAAATACCAAAGAGGAGACTTCTCGGGGATTTTTTTCTTCTAACTTGCACAATCTTCTCACGTTTGAGAAACACTGCAGATGTGTGAGTGTGGCCGCGCCCAACATCAGTTCCATGTCTGTGTGGTTTGACAGGCCACGGCGCATTTTTGTTCGTGAAAGGCAGTGTTTGATAACACGACGTGTCCAGATCACCGTGGGTTGGTGAGAAACAGAAAAATTCAAATTGACCCACTGCAGTCTGTCAATGGATCCCATGTAGCGATTCAGATGCGGGAATCGAACGCTGCCTGACAATCACATGCAGGACGGACATCACTTGGTTCAGGCCGGATGCAATGTGAACCGCCCGCACATGAATCAACTGTCGGACCGGTGGCGATCACAGCCGAATCGACACAGCTCCAACACCATGCGTGAAATCACGAAGAACCACGCGTGAACTACGCGTGAAAACAACCACGATTGCAGACTCGGTGTTCTACTCTTACTGAGTGGACACAACTTCGAAACAGATTCTAGGACACGTAGATCTTATTTTTCGGAAAACAGTGTTTTGGGATATTGTGGCCTTGTTGGCCACTTATGTGCGTATTGGTAGAGGAGAAGAGTTTGAAAAACAGCTAACTGTGTTGGAGTATTCGTCGGATCCCTGAAGAGACTGATAATGAGCGCAGCGACTGAAGCGTCAGGCTCAGGAAGCGAAGAGCCTGGCGCCCCTCCCAACCCGGAGGAACAGAATCATTTCGACTGCAATATTTGCCTTGATACAGCGAAGGATGCTGTTGTTAGCATGTGCGGTCATTTGTTTTGGTAAGCAATGAGCCTTTAGAAAATCCAGTTCAATTTGACTCGGATGTTTTGCTGTTTGAGGGCGAAAACGTCAACCAAACATTGTGGATCAACAGCGGAATCGAACATGTTGATCTGCTCCAAATCAAGGCTTTGAACACATTTTCCCGCAGCTTTGGTGTCCACTTGAATCTTCTCAACCGGAACTTTGATTTCAGCTGGCCATGCCTTTATCAGTGGTTGGAGACGAGACCCAATGTGAAGACGTGTCCCGTGTGCAAAGCGGGTATCAGTCGAGACAAGGTTATTCCTGTGTACGGAAGAGACAGCGACGGCAAGGACCCTCGCAACAAACTTCCACCTCGGCCATCTGGGCAGAGATCAGAACCAGAAAACAGTTCGGTAAGGCTGAATGTAGCAGTGAACTTCAGCAAATGAAAGGCAGTGTGTTTCCGCTGCAGTGAGGATGAGTGTACTTGACACGAATGAGAGTCGGCAACAAGGCGTCTGCATTTGTACACGTCATCTTGACACAGTGGTTGGAGTTTGCACTGATGTCATGGATCTTGTCTCACCCCCTCCTGTTTTGTTACGTGCCAATTGCTCACCCCTTGACAATTGCGTTCACGGAGGCCTCGCGTCGTGAACAGGTGATGTTTTGGTTTGTCGCCGTTTCCCATCTGAAACGTTCCATCTAAAACCAAAAATTTGAGAAAACCCGTGTTCTTCTCATTGCAGAATTTCCCTGGTTTTGGAATGGCGGAAGGCTTTCAGATGTCTTTTGGTATTGGTGCTTTTCCGTTCGGATTCATAGGATCCACATTCAACCTCAACGACGGCAGAGGGACTCACAGAAGACCGCCTGCGCGTGAGTACAATCCAACTGTTTGTGAGTTGAGAAAGAGAAGGGGATGATATTTCCGGAGTGAGCAGTCCAGTTGTTGACCAACTCCACATCTTATTCGCTCGAGTTCAATGAAATTTTGTTTCTATTTTCAGCTGCCGCAGGAAGTCAGCAAAGTATCGAAGAACAATTTCTCAGCAAAATTTTCGTTTGGGTTGCAATATTGTTTATATTCTGGTTGGTAATAGCGTGAAATAGGGGGAGACCTTCACCAACAGGCAGTTTTTTAAGTTAAAATGACACTCCATCCAGCGTCCTCTTGGATGGCGCCAACTACCCCAATTTTGTGCCCGCGGCATTCCGTCGAGCCGCGGGAACAGTGCAATCACAATGGTGTTTCTCTGTATGTGTGTGAATCATCTCACCCAGGGGGTGAATTAATGTCCTGTTTATTTCCATGGTTGAAAGTTACTAACTACCTTTTCCCAACTGATATGCAAACTCCTAATATCCAAACAGGCCGGTCTGTCTGCCAGGAAATGTTGCTTTTCCAAAACCAGCAGTTTAACCCAGTGGGTGTGTGTGTGAAATAATGGTTGGTTGTTTCACACCGCCACCATCCCCATTTATGGTGTGGGTAAAGCAATGGGTCCTGGAAGGCAGGCAACCATGGCCTTTTTGCTGGAATAATGCGTGTTTGTGAGCACAGTGGGTGCTGTACGGTGGCGATGGCTCTTTGGTCTCTTGTTCACGCCGATTTGTGTTAGAAACCAGTAAAGCCCTTTACTTTTGTTGTTTGGAATATCGACAGTGCTGGTTGGTGGTTCGTCATTGGATTGAAATTCAAGCGCTTTGATGGCCAGCATTTTGTTCATGTTGATTTTGCTGCAAGTTCGAATGTGAATCATCCAAACCGCAAACTTGAGAGATCCCAGAACTACGAAGACGCGAGAAGCCGCACTGGCGAAGACTTCATGTAAATACGAGTGTTGGTGTGTGGGATACCTGAAGAAAAAAGGTGCCACTGCTTGGTGGTTCATGTTTATTGAACGTCAGATGTTTCCGACGTACCGGTGCGTTTTGGGCGTTGAAGTACCGGTACGTTTTGGGCGTTGCTTTGTGGAGAGACGCGTTGTGGGAAGGTCAGGTGTCAGCAAGGAACCAACAAATCGTGCATTTCTAAGGTGGATCTTGTGTTTCCAAAAGGCTTCCAGTTTGTTCTTACAGGCCTCCCCACAACAAGTCTTGTACGCTGAAATAGAAATCTGTTTGGACTGAAAATTAAACTTGGAATGAAGCAACCCGATGAGGTCATCAAACATGGGGAATGCCGAATGAAACGTAGTCTGGTGTTACTTGTCCAGATTCGGGGTTTGGTTTCCACTGCCTGCGGAAGAGAACTTACGGAAGTAGCCACAACTCAAGTTTTTCCGTTGTGGCAGAGGTCCCAGACATATTTTCTGTTGTCGAAATAGTAACATGACAGAAATTGAGCGAGGAAATGTTCTTGTTTACACTGTGATAAATGTCAATAAAAAACCCAAATTGAGACCCATGTTTTTCTGTGTGTCGAACAAGAGAATGAGCGCTTTGGTCAAACGCACCGTGCAAAGAAGTTAGGACGAAACTCGAAACTCGAAACTCCACTTGTGTTGCACCCGAAGGTGAACGAAGCAACACGGAGCCCGTTCGCCCACACTGTCAAAATATCAACAATGTCAAAATACGAATATCTGTGTGCATGAGTTTATTGTCCACTGCAAAAGAAAACATCAGTCACCTGGAATAAATTAGTCAACGCAACTTGTAAAACTCAAAAACGTCTAGTGCTGCAAAATCTCAAGACGAACAGAAAAAATGTTGACAAAATCTGCAATCAAACTGGGATGTCACCACTCACACGAACGCAAAGTGTTATGTTGATATGATTATTATTCAATCACAATCGTGCAATGAAAGCCACGTGCGCGAGTTTATCAAGCGAGTCTTTGTCCTTCAGCCGCTCAACGGATCCTCCCTGCAGTGAATCGCGTACAGAAGTCGCTCGGTCATTATCTGTTGACTCGAGTATTGCGGCAACTTGATCATAAACATGCACGTCTCTGCACGAACAAAGCGCGAGTCCGGATTGCCTGAAAGACAAAAAAACAAGTTCGTTCACACAACGCTTACCCAATCCTGAAGGAGACAATGTTCTCATCCGAGCAAAGATCTGGATTCGAACACAACCACATCACTGAAAACGTTTGGTGGAGAATGAAACAAAAACCACACCTGTGCCGTCTGGAGGTGCAATTTTCATCGGGTATGGTGGAACGTGCGCAGTGTCCGCCCCGCCGTCTCTGCACGGACACGTCTGGGGTATCCGCTCTTGGTTACACGCAAACTTGATCAACCTGCAGAAAGATTTGAAATTGTTATCGAGTGCACGAAACAGATGAGTTTTCATTTGCTGTAAACGGGTCGAATTGTGAGCCACACTTCACTCACTTGTGCAGTTCTTCTTGGCTGAAGCTTTCAAGTGCTGTCCAGAAATATTGGATGTGCACATCGCTCTCCATCAGGCCGACTTGGTACATGGTGTGGGCCTACAATGAATATCATGTCGGTGTCGGTACGTGTTGGACGGCAGCCTTAGAAAATCAGGTGTGTTGCACTTGGTCGAAACGTCAAACTTCCACACGTTTCCACACGTTTCTCAACACACGGAAACTGCATCGCAGCTACCCTCCTGCTCACCATGAGAAAGTCGAGGTCAATTTCGGGCAGACCGCAGATTCTCACGTCGGCATCCAGCGCCGACATGACGGGCAAAATTTGTATCGGTATCACAGACGCCATTCCGGCTCGCAGCGCCGTCATGCGCTCACGACACGTCATCTCCGACATGCGCAGACTCCTGATGCTGTCCACGTACTGCTGCCGGTTTTCCCAGCTGCAGCAAAGACGCACGTCCCACAAGTCAGAGGTTTTTCGCTGGGGCGTTTGTTTTTGGTGCCAATTAGTTCAGAAAACTATTTATTTTACGGACTTGAAGAACTACCAAAAAAAACTTGATACTGACTTCACAGTGACATGTCTGCCGTTGGGGATGAGCTCAACTTCATCCCCGTTGAGATCAGAATGTACGAAGTTCGGTGCAGCGTCGGCCATCAACACCTGCAGCTCCGCCTCACTTTCAGCCTGTTTGTAGCAAAAGAAAACAGCTCTTGTTTCACTTTCAACAGAGCCAGCATGGCACAAGCAACATGGACTCGTCCGCACAATCGGTTTGGAGTTTACCATTTCGAATTTCTTGATGTAGTTGTAGGTGATGATGTCTGCTTCCTGCAGGTCTGTGGTCGGATCCAGCGGCAGTCCTACCAGATTCTTCCAGAAGACTGGCAACAGCTCCAGGCCCAAAGGAATATCAGCTCTCATTGTGATGCCCAACAACTGCAACCAAGGCGTAAATTGCCAGACAACCATTTGAGTACAACGAATTGTCAGCTATCACAACCAATAATGATCAGTACAGGGGAACTGTCAAACCGAAATTGCAACTGAGATGCAACAACATACAACACCCCTGGTTGCAAATTTAGGATGGATCCCTGTCCAGAGAAAACTGCAAAGAGGGCTTTGTGTGAGCGAGCGTCTGAAGAACTTTTGGTACAAACCTGGCCCAGGAATTCGAGCAGCTTCTCCTCTGGGTATGTCATCGGCCCTGGTTTGAGGAGGAATTTGCCCCGGTTCTTGTGGGACGTGGAGCTGGGACACGGCATGAACAGGTCAAGTACCGGTCCTTCCAACTCACGAGCCACTTGCCACAAGAAATGACGAAACGAGCCACCTGCAAAAGACGGCTTGTCATCACTGAATCGCTCACATTAAACAGTCGACACAAACCTGTGAATTGAACCGAACAAGCGTCTTACTTGTGCCGTGGACCTCCTCTCCAGTGAGTCGCACATTGAACGCGTACGTGGGATCTCCGCCCGCGGCTAACCTCACACACAGCTGACTAGAAGGAACGTTCAACATCTGCCTGAACGCCTGGCAAAAGTTGCTGTCCAATGCTGGCTTTGTCTCTCCTGCGAAAAATAGGCACACAATATTTTGGCAAATTCTCACCACGCATGAATAAAAATCGGCCAACAGTTTCGCACAAAACTTGCCTCCAACGTTCTCAAGAGGATCCAATGTGATTTCTGGGGCAGCTTGATCCGGTTTGCGCTGCGCTGTTGCATTCAATATTCTGTTCAACAGAACCGTCTTCGTGTCGTAAAAGATTGATCCTCTGGCCTTTGAAATCAACAGCGCTGAACTCCTGCAATTGACATGGAACATTCTCAAGCTCACAAAGAACCGAAGCTTGTCCGAAAATTGAAACAACATGTCACGTAGGTGCGCGCGCGGACTGCCGACCTGCTGAGTGTGTCACTGATGCATGGTCGCAGGTCGACAAGCGGCAAGAAGAATGTCTCCAAGGTGTTGTTCAGGGACTGCAGAAGGGCAAACCTCAACCTCAGGCTCTCCACCGGAACTCCTGCAAAAAGCAAACTTGTTGAAATCTACAACAGCTCATTGTGGCATCAATTTCGATTCCTCCCGCAGAAGGTTCAGAAAGACACGTGCACAAACACATTTCCTTTTGATCCCGTCCGAAAAAATAAACTTTGTTGCCAGTTTTGTTTTCAGTTCACCCCGATTTGCATCTCCAGCAAAAAGTGCGAAGCACCCACCCTGCAGACAAGCGTAGTCGATGGAGGCGAGCTCGGCGTCGCTCAGATAGATCTCGTGCGGATGGAGGCGCGCCGGTGACACGCACAGGTGCTGACACAGTCGGTTCGTGTACAGCGTCAGCGCCGCGTCCATGTCGGGCGTCCACTGCGCGCTCATCTCCTGCGCCTGACTCGTGTCGATGCAGCAACATCTGCAAACGACCCAACCCAGTTTCGGTTATCTGTTTCGCGCACGCGGGTCCACAAACAGCGCAAACAAAGCGTCCCACAACAGAAATCTGCACGAAACTTCCTCCAACAGCATTTTTTTCTGATCAGCTGAACTCCTGAAATGCTCTTGAAAAGAACGAGAGGAAACCATGCCTGTCGAAGTGGAGATCGAAGCCGCACGACATGAGTCCGCGCCACACTGCGCGTACGTCCTGCTTCGCCTTGTCAACGACGTAGGAGAGGAACCCGTCGAGCGTCAACAGCCGCTCCTCCTCGTGCTTCTCCTGGAGGAAACAACACGCGTGTTATGTTCAGAAAGAGGCACGACATGCGTCGTCCACTTGGACAGGAGGTATTTTGACAACACCACCAATCATCAGTGTACCTTGAGAGACTTTGCAGCAGGGTCACTGGTCGCACTGTCCCTCGCACTTTTCTCCGTTGTTGTCATCAGCTTTGGCTTCTTGTCTCTGGGTGACGTCTTTGTGCTCGTTGATGCAGCTCCCAACGCCATCTTCTCCTTTGAAGGCGTCGTCCTCTTCTTGGCAGGTTTGCTGCCATTTTTACTGCTCTTGTCGCTTTCGTCTTTGTCTGGTAACTTGGCAATACCGTATTTCTTCATGATAAAATTTATCTGAAAAGAAACACGAGTGTCAACAACGACCAGGTCAACTTCTCAAATCTTCCGCAGACTTTGGTCGAATATTCAGCCCTTTGGTGAGTTTGTTTTGCACCTGCTCGGCCAGTGTCTTCTTCACAGCGCGGACTCCGGTGAAAAACGTCGCCAACAGGTTGCTTGGCACTTGGTTCATGATCTGCTCCTTGGACAGACAGATGTAACCCGACTCGACGTAGCTCTTCTCTCCGGCGCGCTGCTCCGATATGAAGCAGGAGTGAAACACCTCCGTCAGGGCGATCATCACACCGTCCGTCAAGTCCCATGACTTCTGGTCCACCTGGAGGCAAAACGGAACTGGATGTATGCGAATTTTCTCCTGGCTTTCGAGCATTTGTGACCTCTTTTTTCGACACGCTGTTTTATGTCTGGAAAATGTCAGAAAATAAATGTGTGTGCGTGCTGTCGAGCAAACTTTGCAATCTTCGTGTCATGACTTGAAACGTACAAAGATCTTGTGCGTGAGGTAGGCCTCGAGCGCAGTGTTGCCGACCGGGTCGGCGAACAGGGTGTGGTTGACGGTGGAGACGGACAGCATCTCCTCGGGCATGTCCGCCAACTCGTCCACGTCGAACGACAACCCCTCGATGAGCGACTTGCTCTTGAAGAGCGCCTTCTTGACATTGTCGACCTTGGTGCGCGATCTCAGCTCCATCACAGCGTAGCCCTGAGTACAAACAATCCAGGTCCAATGAACTGGGCTGCATGCGAGATCGCAGGGGTTACACACAACTGACAATCGCTCGTTGTAAGGTGCGTGTCGCTCATTGTACGCTGCATCAACCAAAAAGTGACTCACTTTGATAGATTTGGCACTGAGGACTTGTCGAGGAGGAACATTGGACGCTGGTGACGCAGTTGCCGCGGTTGGTTTCTTCACGTCCGCAGAAGCCGAAGTCGCTGCCGGCCCGGCTGCCGTCTCGCCCTTTCTGGGCGGAATCGCGGGCGGGGACGGCGAGTGCTGCTTGTGAGAGTCGGACGAGGCTGAGGCGGAGCCCGCGTCGCTCTTCTCTGCTGACCCCGCTCTGCTCTTGGCATCCGACTTGGCGTCACTTCCATCTGAAAGTGTTTGCAATAATAAACATCAACCCTGTCGACAACAGCGCGAAACAAAAACCCGCAACTCTTTTCAAGAGTGAGAGAATACCTTTGGCGGGAGTCGCCGCTCCACTTGTTGGCTCCACCGGGATCTGTATGACTTGAGTTGGCAGAAACAGTTTGTCTTTGAAGAGTCCTCCCTCCGAGTTGCAGGCCCTGACTATGGCCTTCCTGACCACTTCCTCGTTCAGATTCGTTGGAATTCCTGAGACAACACGGAATTAATTAGCCCAGCTTCGAGAAACATTTCTGGCAATGCACAAACTGCTTTGTTTTCTGACTGAAAAGAGGGAGGGTCCCCCTCTCTTCCAACTAATTTCTGCGAGACACCTTTCCCAAGTTGAATCAGCGGAATATTATCACGCCCTTGCCGCACAACCTTCACGACAAGACGCCTCACAGACTGCGTTGAAGAATGTACCTGATATGACTAGAAGACGCGTGTAAGCCATGGGCGCGCTCACGGCGTGCGCGGCGTCAGCGACGGCATCGTTGGTGAACTGTTCGCCCTGTTTCTCCCCATACGTGAGGTAGCGCAGAATCTGCGACATGGTGACAGCGCGGTGGAACCACAGCATGTCCTCCGGCTTCGCGCTCGACAGAGACACATTGCTCAGGCTGAAAACGAAGCAAAACCCACGTGGATCCTTCAGAACTGGTACAGCTCGCAGAGCATTTGACAGACTCAAACGGGATGTGATGTGTGGCTTCACCCCAGTGGTCGTTCATAAACATATGAAGTCAATCAAGAGATTGGCCTGTCATAACCAAATGTGGTGACGTGTTGGCGCCTCACTGACCTGGACGTGGTGCTGCTGCACGGGGACGGGGACAGCGGAGCGGCCCCGCCGCGCGGACTCGTCGCCAGCTCCGACTCGCTGAGCCGCCGCGGACTCCCGCTCCGCTTCGGCGTCGTCGAGCCGCGATCGCGCTTCGCTTTCAGCCTTTTACGTTTGCTGCCCGCCTGCGGACTGCTGGGAGGAGGCAGCGACACGACGGGCGCGATCGCCCCTGCTGGAGAAAAACGTGTATGTTACTTTCTGCAAGAACGCCCTTCACAACAAAACAGCCACAATGTCCGAGTGCGAGATTCACTTGAACACAAGCAACACGAGAAGAGGCTTTTTCTGACCTGCGTCGACGACGCTAACGCTGGAGCTGGAAGCGCTGGCAGCGCCCGCCTGCGCGCCGAGTGGCCCGCTGGCGCCGGAAGTTGGCGTCACTTCCGCCACGGCCAGAGACACCTCCATCAGCGCATGGAAGTAGGTCGAGAAGCGACCCGAGTCGCCACACCCCAGTCCGATGCCGTTCCCGCTCACTGTGGTGCCGGATGTCCAGTTCTTGGTCTCCTCGTCGTACAGTTTTCGCAGCTCTGTCTGCAGTTGCTGTAGCACCCCAAGGCAGGGGCTGTACTGCGGGCTCAGAGTCGGGAACACAGTGCCTGCGCCACTTTCGCTGATGTGCAGCATCCGCAGACACTGCGCCAACAAGTGAAAGAGCATCTCCTTCATCAGGGCAGGGATGTCTGAACGCCACATGTAGCCGCAGATCATCTCGGTCACGTGCAGCAGAACCGGAGGTGGGATCACGACCGTGTCAAAGTTCCTCCACGGGCTCAAGGCTCCTGGATCTTTCAATTGACTCCAACTCTGAGTGAAACTGGAGTTGTTTGAGATCGCGCAAGCCTCCACTTCTGTTGCCTTGTTCAGTTCAGAGTTAGTATGCCTGTGTTCAAAGTTGTACTTCTGGGAGACGAGGGTCTCTATGTAGGTCAGCGCGAGCGGCAGCTGCGACGGGATGGCGTGGATGGTGACGGTGACGCCGGGCGGCGGCGCGACGCCGATCTTGACGTGCACGAGGTCGGTTGGGATGACGACGGGCGCGTACTGGTCGCTCTGGTTGCTCGACGTGGACGTGTCGCGCGGGTAGCACACCACCTCCTGCTTCGACGCCTGGCCAGTCTTCTTCACGCGGTGACCTCGGTAAGTGAAGACTCGAGCCCACGGCGACTTGTACAGCGACGTGCTGAAGAAAAAGACCAAATCCAGTGCCTTTCCAAACCGAAATAAACTTCAATCTCGTCGAAAAAGCACGGCGAAATGTCGCCACGAACTCACTCTCGCTTGGTGGCTTTCGGGTCAGCTTTGCAGGACACAACCAGGAACGCGGCTCCAGGGAAGTAGATGTCCGTGTTGATTTTCGTCTCGTTCACCGGAAACTCCTCGAACGGAAACATCTCTGGCGCGGTCTGGAACACGAAACCACAATCGAAACAACAGCGACACACAATGCAACGCAAAGCTTTGCAAGGGTATCATTACACAATCGATAACTCGTGAGCATCACTGTGCCACGTGACCAGCAGAAACAGACGTGGGCCAGAATTAGCAGGCCAACTGCGCACCTGGAGGCAAATGCAGATCTGGTTGGACAGTTCGATCAGGTAGTCCTCGCCCTGCGCGGCGGCGCGAGCGATCGCGACCCGCAGCTCCTCGCGCAGCGCGTCCGGCTCGTGATAGAACACGTCCGACGCGGCGCACGTGTGTGACGTCATGCTGAGCCACGGTGACGGGCTCGACAGCAGCGACGCGGCGCTCACGCCGCCGTGAGGCTGCGGCGGCGCCAGAAGCTCGTCCGACAGCAGCTGCAGATTCTCTATATCCAGCTCCTGCAACATGCGCCTCTGCATTGAAACCCCGTCTTGCTCTGTCGTTTTCTTCAAACTCGAGCATTTTGGATCACAAAACTACTGGTTCACCAAGAACACCGCTGCAGAGAAAGTGTGACCCGACTGCTGTACCTGCAGCAGCGCTGCGCTGGCCGCCATGGCGGAGCTCAGGTTGGCGGAGCAGGCGGACACCTCCATGGCGGGCGAGTTGCACTGCGAGATGAGCTCGAGCAGCGAGCTGCGGCAGAACATGCGCGTCACGATCGACTCGATCCGCAGCAGCTCCCTGCAAACAGATTGCGATTCAAACACATTGAGTAATCTGTGCGTGGTGCACGGTCAAAAAGGTACGAGTACTTCCTCAGTTTTGTCCACCTTCCCCGCCCGCTCTGCAGACCACCCGTCTCCTTCTTTGCGCGTCTCACGCGCGCACCACTGCAGTCAAATCAACCCGCCGCACCTGTGGATGTGGATGTTGGACATGTCGATGACCTGGTTGCCGATGATGGACGCCTTCCTGTAGCCGGCGGCGGGGCGCTCCAGGATGTCGATCGGGTACCAGAAGCGCACGAGCACACCCTCGCTACGCAGGTACGTCTCCACCTGCACCAACTCGTGCTGCTGCAACACACAACGGGCAACCACGTCCATTGATATCCAGAATCGTGAGAGACAGAAAGAAAATCTTTTCAAAGTTTTGCAGAACTTTTCCAGCCTCGATCTTCCCTCGAAGACAAACGATTTGATATGATGGCACGTTTGCCCTCGAGGGTGCGGGATGACCAATGAAAATCTGAAACCAATTTTCAAACAGTGTCAAAAGAAATCGGCTTCAGTTTCACTTCCAATTGCACCCTGAAGAGAATCGTGTCAATGCGAAGTTCTTCAGTTACACGAACTTCAACACAAAAATTTTCCATCACGCACAAGGAGCTGTCAGAGAGCGTGCACCTTTGCTGAGAATGGACTCCGAGAAGGTACCAGAAACTATTATCTGTTTAGCCTTTGTCCACTGTGCTTTTGTTTTCGACTGAAACTTCGGAATCTCTGTTCCACACACATTCTCCAGCACAAAGTAAGTCAACAAAGTGAACGAAGACGAACAAAGGGAACAATTCGCTTGAAAATGTCTTTTCTTTTTCACGTGAAGGGTACATCGTCAGACGTGGATTTGCAAGAGAGGAAAAGTCTTCCTTGTCGAGGGACTGAGCCTGAGCGGTGCAGCGACGTTCTGCCTCACGTGAAGCACAACTCCGCTTCCTCTGAAGATCTGACGGACGCATCCTGTAGGTTTCCACAGGGCGCTCCGTTCACCGCAAACTTTGCTGAAGTCCCCCAGTCGACGAGCGGGGACTCAGAACTCCACCCAGACGTGACGACTGAGTTTGACCGGTTTCTGCAGCACCAGTTCATTCCGCCGATTGAACAGCAACAGCAGTCACGGGCTCTGTATCGTCACGTCTACGGAGACCACTGCAGTTTGCCGACGTCACCTGGCGAGTTCCAGCACATGGCGCAGAACAGCAGGGATCGACATCAGGTGATGTCTGTCGATGAAAGAACTGAAATGTGCTTGCCGCTGGACCACAAGCTCCACGTCTCCGCTGTGATGCACCAGGAGCGTCCCTATTCAAGCGAGTTCCAGTGGCACCAGGCTCCAAGTCGAAGACAATTCACAAACGCACAACAAATAGCAAGTTTCCACGATACGTGTGAAAACTTAGAACGACGTTCAGAAATAACACGACCGTTGTGCCACACGCAATTCTCAGCACATCACATGCAGCCAACCAAAATGAGAACGCAGGACGAAATATTCGCGGAGACAACCCAATCTGCAAATCCTCTGGATGATTCAGCTGCAGGAACAAGAATGGCCAACACTTTCGATGAAGGCGCGTTTTCACAGAGGAGGATCTCCCAGAATCCCGTGTACTCCTTTGTTCCGGACGGACGAAGTTCTTCAGATGTTTCTTCTACAAGTTCCACAGTTGCGCCACTGAACTTCACGCCGATGAAAACAGACAACAGCGTTCCCCGTGACAGTTTCGTTCTTCAGTCGGCTTTCGCAGCACCATCCCACGCCAACAAGAAGCCGAACGAAACGTACGTGTCGATGATCGCAAAGGCGATGCTCGCCAACGGCCTCCAAAGGATGTCGCTCAGCGACATTTATTCCAAAATGGAGGAGCTGTTTCCCTATTACAAGAACTCCACCATTACATGGAAAAATGCAGTGCGCCACAACTTGTCCATCAATGATTGCTTTGTGAAGGCAGGCCACGCCGCCAACTGCAGAGGGTTCTACTGGACGATCCATCCGAACTGCGTCGAGGTGCTGAAGCACGGCAGATACAAGCGCGGAGAGACGAAGAAACTGCTGCAGAGCCTGAGCCGGTACCGAACGCCGCAGCCGACGTCTGTGCAGCCGCAGCAGGGGAGTCCTTTCCTCGGCACTGTCGGGGAACTCGAACCGAGGCTGCAGTTTCCAGCGACATCGCGCCACGCAGAGGGAATCCACGGCGAGTGAAGAGAGACTGACAAAACTGGGTGACACGGAACTTGACCACGAGTCAGCGACTGATGTTCGTGGTGCCGTTTGTGTGAAATTTAATCTGAACAACTCAATTCGTGAAATGTCAATTGCAGCACGTAACTTGTCTCGTTGCACAATTTTATTGAAAACTAAAAATATCAATGTACCCCACCCCACCTCCAAATAAAAGAGCGTTTTGGCTTCCGATCTGTATCTGCGGACGCCCCCAAAACAGCCAAAGGTTGTAAAACAAATGAATCATCGCCGATTTGGATGTTAATTTTCGACGTGATTGATCCTGGACGGTCAAACACCACAAGGCCAATTTCGCACTTCTCTTTTGTTTCGTCTCTCCAGCAACACAGATGTACCAGAATTAAACCAGTGTCCTTGTGTCCAAATTTACCGTTCAATTTGTTTTGTCGCGTGTTTGCAGCGAACAAGAGGAAACATGGGGGAAAGAGCGTTTTAAAATCAGGGAAAACAAGAAACAAGTGAAGCAGCAAAACGCATCAAATTTCTCGCAAGGGCAAGCAAGCAGAAACACTGTCACCCAACTGAAACTCAATAATACACTGTCCTGTCCATTCGTTTCTGAATCACTGAGGTGGATAATACAAGTAGTCATTCGACGCTGGAGGTGGTGAGGCAGGATACTGCAGGTTCTGAGGTCCCATGGCGGCTGTGTTAATCTGTTGTGGACCGTCGTACATGTTCAGACCCATCGGTGGCGGCTGCTGCATCGCCCGAGAAGTCGTGTCTTGATACGCACCTGCCATCTGTGGTGCGTAGGAGACTTGTGGCTGCTGGTAAGGCTGCATGGGGGCGTCGTACTGGTGGTACACATTGCTGGGCATCTGAACGAACGGGGTGACGTTGGGCGGAGCGACGAGGAACTCGGTGTTGGCCATGCTGAGCACGCGCCTCCGAACCTCCCTCCGTTTGTACGTGCCCTTCTTGAAGACGTCCACACAGGACGAGTGGATCATCCAGTAGTAGCCCCGCCCGGAGTCAGCCCGCCCCACTTTGACAAAGCAATCGTTGATAGACAAATTGTGTCGAATGGCGTTCTTCCAAGTGAGTTTTGACGTCTTGTAGAACGGATACAGGTCCTCAACTTTTGCGTACAGTTCTTTCAGGCACATACGTTTCAAACCGTTGGCAATGAAGGCTTTCGCAATCATTTGGACATACGTGTCCTTTGGTTTCTTGAGTCCCTCTTTGTTTTCTTTCTCCATGTCTTCTCCGTTGTGACTTTCGTTGTCGTCCACGACGTCTACAATTTGCTCTTCGTGGCGCTCAACCGACGCGGCAAACTGCGGGATTGGGGACGGCTGCTGGAATGACGTCGTCGCCTGTTCTGGAGACACCAGCAGCGGTGACTTTCCGGAGGAGAACTCGAGGCTGCCTGACGCGCTCAAGTAGCCGGAGTCCGGTCCGCTGCTCTGTTGCGGCTCGCTGACGCCAGCTGGTGATGTTTGACTGAAGAGCTCCGGAGACTGGGCTGTCGTCGCAGGAGCTGTCATCTCACGGGTGAAGTTCCCCACCCAGCTGCTGTGTCTCGGCCCTGTGTCGAAAGGGCCGATCGGGACTGAGTTGGGCGGATTCAGCGGGGTGCTGTGCAGATGGGGCTGAGACTCGATCCGAGAGTCGAAACATTTGTCAGAAGCTGGACTGTCCAGATACAGTGAGTAATCTTGGATGTCGAAACCGGCGCCATTCAGAGAAATGTCCAGCGTTTCCAGGGACTCTAGTTGTGACAGGGCAACAGACTCAAGCGGATCGGTGGTCGTTGCTTCTTGCGCTGGGACCCTCGATGTCGTGAGATTCTGCAACAGAATAACAAATACATAGATTGATTTTTTGTCGACTCAGAATTGAAAGGAGACACCTTTTCACACATCCGAGCGACGCTTGCTCATATTTTCACACCTGGAAGGATCACCATGTCAGGTCCCAACATTTCACTCCAAGCAGAATGGGAGGGGGTGATTGCAACACACGCGACATCGCTTCAGCGACACGGTACGATAAAGGCCAACCCGGAAACGCAGAAGGGCCATCCATCCCTCCAAAACAAGAACGAAGAAGTTTTGGGGGGGGTTTTCTCAATCATTACCCGATGTTCTTGAGCGCAGTGGCAAATTTGTTACTGTGACAAGTGGCCAGGGCTTCAACGCACGTCAAAAACTTTCGCTTCTGACCATTTTGGTTGTGACCAAGGCGCGGGGGAGGAAAGGCCGATGCGAGAGGAAATCTTTTGGTTAAAACTTTGGTCTCCAGCCACATCAATTCTTTCGGGAGAGGACAGACGTGCCGGGGTTTTTCGAAAGTGCGTCACTTTTTTCAAACGTGTTTCCGTGTTGGACAAAAAGCGGCAAAAGAGGACCCTTTCTGTATGTTTCATCCAAATTTTGACAAAAGAGATTCTTGAGCGGACACAATGACGCTGACTCTTCGATTTGTATTTTTTGAATTTGATGGTGTGCAACTGTAGATTTTGTCAAAGATTGAAAAAAAACTCACCTGACGACCTTCTTCTGCTTCGTTCCTTCCGTCTGTCTGTTCGACTTGCGAAAAAGCGATGGGTGGAATCAGCTGGTCGACCAGCAGCTCTCCCGTGGGGATGGCGTCCGGACTTAGTGTCAGCTGGGGCTCGTCAATCTCTCCAGACGGCTGCAGCGCCTCAAACTTCGTTCCAGGGAAGCGGCACAGGCCCTGCACTGTGGTTTCCCTCGGGTCCGAACCTCCTGCCTCTTCGGCACTTGGTTCCATCGCTGGCGGTGAGACCGGTTGGAGTCCGGCTTCTTTGACGTGAACATTCTCTTGTGTGGAAAGTTCAGTGTTGTTTGGTTTCTCAGACATCACCAAAATTTTCTGCTCCATCGTATCTTCAATTTCCTGCTGTTGCCTGTTGCAAACTGAGCAAAGCAATGGTTGCGATGTGCATATGTAGGAGAAAATGTCCAAGCAATCAGCGTGTCACATCAAAAATATCCAATTTGCAGTGCGTCTTCCTTGCATCCTTTGAAACCTAACTTTCTGTTCCTTTACGGGTTTGTTTGCAAATGCAGTTATTGAACAGAATATCAAGAATATATCACGCAAACCAATTAGCAATAACGCGCAACGAACACAACCAATAAGACGTGCGCGTCGCCAATTCACGACAACAGTTAAATGCTCAAACGTGTGAAGTTGCCAACGGAGTAAATTAATTGCACAAACAGTTCACTTGGCATCTACAAAGCAGTCACACTACACGAGGCAATCACAGTGTTGGTTTAACGCGTCACTTTCACCGGTAATTGAAATTATCGAAAGCACGTTGAGGCAAAAAATCTTTGGCTGCTTTCCCTTTTTTTCTTTTTCGGACATTGAACAAACCAAAACTGCTCAAACTGTTGTTATGAAAATGCAAAGAAAACACGTGTTCCATTGAACAAATCATAGCATTTGCCCCACACATTCTTCATGCAGGAAGCAACCGATGCCTGCAGCCAACTTTGTCCACGTGCAAAATGAACAAATCTGTAATTGTTATGAAGCCGACAGCAGTCTCAGATCACAAACCGTTTTTATTTTCCAAAACTATCAGAAACGATGTGCGTTCGTTGCGCCTCAAAACCACTCACTGATACCACGCGTGTCGAACTTTCAACTGTTATCATGTGTTTTCTGCCGCTGTGGGCAAAAGCCTCAGTAAGAATGAGCGAGATCAAAGATCAACGAGCCAGAGTGAACAAGTTGGTATTGTTACCGAGGGTGCGGGGAACCAACTATTGGTTTTGTGACCAGAAAAAATCAGCATGGCAAACAAGAAAGCAAAGCTGGGAAAGCCATAGTTTTACGGTGCATGACCAACACCGAAGGGGGGGGGGGTTAGAAGACAGCACAAGACCAGGCCCCAGGTAGGACCTGGCTTGATGCCATCATCCCACCACCCCTTGTGTACAGACACGTACAATCATGGCAAGACTCATCCCGCAGACTGCTGAAAATTGTGGGCTTGCAAAGAAAACAAGTAGTTGCTTTCCCCCTCCCCCCCCCCCTTCAGTTGAAAAATGTTACTGGGGGAACAACCAGTTTCATAGCAGTAACATAGACCGCAACAACCAAGAAAACGAAACGTTGGTTTCAACCCGCCACTCCCGACCAGTGACAAAACTGTATTTGTCTACGGTTTTTAGAACCTCTTTTTCTTACCGTCCACAGACACAGACACAGACACACACACACCACCACCATCGCGATTACACCAAACAAGAAATACAAGAAATCACGGCAGAAAATTTCTGACAACGCAATTTGTGCAGAAAACAACTGAGACAGTGCGAGATTCAAAACGCAAGTCAGCTTCGTCGGGACAAGTGAAGTTATCTCACCTGATCGACGTCGAGGACGACTCCGGTGAGGCCGAACGTCTTGAGCATGCCGCGCACGGCGAACTTGAGCAGCACGGGGCCCCCGGCCACCGCGGCGCGGATCACCACCGTCGTGCCCTTGCGCACGCGTTCAATCGTGAACTTGGCGAGCTCGTCCTTGATGTCATCGATGGTCGGCAAGTGCAGGTCTCGCGGCATGCCTCCATTTTCTTCGTAAAGAAACTCCACTGTCTGTCGAGCGATGTCTGTCATGCCTGCATGGAAGGCGTCACAAACAGACAAATAACTGGGTGAACATACACTGTTGTGTTGAAATGCCAAGATTCCTGAAATCTTGGGCCAGCACTTCAGCAGCTGCGTGTATTGGCTCTTACCCAGCTGCAGAGCGCCTCGGATCTGCTCGAGTCCGTCTTTGCGCTCCGCCTCGTTTCTGAAGCGCCGGCGGATGGTCGGGAAGACCTTCTGTTCCCACGCCTTCACCAGCAGCGCGTAGTGGTCTTCCATCGGCTCGTCTGTTTCTGTATCGTGGTAAATCATTCTCTCCATTGCAGCAAACATCTCAAGTCATGGACGAAAGGTGTGTCTGTGTCCGTCTGTCTGGTCTATCTGCACGCACCCATACTGCACGCAGTGCGAAAACGAGTCACACTGGCCACTCAGACCAAATCATCAGTCGCACTCAGCCACACTCAGTGCAAAACTTTGTTGCAAGTTAATTAAGGCAGGAAATTTCCCGATGTCATTGATTGGACCCTTGTCGAGGGGTGCAGCTGCTTACCTGCATCCTCCTGTTCGGATTCGTCCTCGTCGGCGGCGGCGCCGCGTGAATCGGGCCCAGTCGTCGTCATCGGATCGTAGCAGGGCAGCAGTTTGTAGCGCGCGCACACATCCACGTTGTATTCTGCCAGAAGAGCATAGCTTGGAACAAACAGCTTACAAGTGGTGAAAAAAAAAAAAAAACACTTCGGAACAAAAAGATCTGCTTTGATCTGTTCTCAAACGATACTTGTCCACCTTTTCCCAGTATTTGAACACACAACACATCGACTGCCGTACCACGCAGTGATTTTGGAACTGTGGCAGTTTTGCAGGGCGGACCGGGCGGAGTCCTCACGTCACGCGAACCGTCCGACGTGGTCGAGCTGGGCGCCGTCGGTCCCTCGCTGTCGCTGTCGGAGCCGACGTTGAAGGGCAGCGCGCCGAACGTCTCGCGGATCTCCTGTGTCAAGTCGAAGTCGTCGGCGGCGTTGCGGTGGTGCCGCCCCTCCGCGTACGCGAACGGTCTCGCCCCGAAGTTCGCCTTGATCCGCGTGTTCTGCAACACAAAATGATGATATCTGGTGAAAATTTGTGTCCAGCTGCAGAACAGGCGCAAACTCCAGGAAACCAGGAGCCGCTAGAAAATTAAATCAAAGGTTCAAAATTTTTGTCACAAAGTGTCTGAAAACATTTCAGTGACTGTAGGGAAGCGGGACCCTGTGTTCACTTCCCAAGAATATTCATCACCTTCTTCTGGATGTGCACAACGGGCCACATGCCTCCCGCGACGTCCTCTAGCGTGGCCGGCAGCCTCTTCCCGCTGAAGGTAAAGTAAACGACGCCTCGGACCGGCTGACCGGGCAGCGCGGGCGAGTCGCCTTGCCTCTCCCATCCAATCCCTTGAGGAAAATTCGAGATTATGATTTGTACATTTTAGCAATTGTCCGTTTCGGAGGTCAAACCGTAGCAGATTTCATTTGACTGTCAAAGACTTCACACAACGCACCTGCAATCTTGCCGGAATCCAGAGTCACATCGAGCCGAACGCTTCTCCACTGCAGTAAACTGGAGCCATTGTAGTGCACAGCGCGTCCATTGCTGCAAAACGTCAGAAGAATATCCCTCTTTACTGAACAGAAGTGACAAGCGCATTCACCTTGGCTGAGTTTGAAAATTGGTAGTAGGAAACATACTTGTGGAACAGGCACGATCCAACAGGATTGGTCCAGGCTCCGTCTTTCTTCTCCGCCGCCGGCATGAAGCCGAACGAGATGATGGGTCCGCTGTCGTCCTGACTGTCACCGAACGAGCTGATCTCCAGCTCCCAGTAAAACGATGGTGCCTGAAACATACACGCGTGGAAACACCACATTGCATCTGAGATGTCGATTTTGTGTAACTGGTGATGGACACACACAAGCAACAAGATCTGGGCTTTCGTAACATAAGCTTCCAATCCTCATCTGGGTGTTCAACAACGAATCCTTTGCGAACCAGAAAAAGCGCAGTTCACCAGGCTCAGCAACTCGAACGCACCTGCTGCGGTACGGCCTGTGTGGAGTAGATGATGGTGCCCCGCGGCAGCCCGCTGCCGGCGCTCGGGTCCCCGAGGAACGTGATGCCGGTCATGCTGTGCGAGAAGAGGCAGCAGCGCACCGGCGGGAACGCCCGCGCCGAGTCCCACGTGATCTCCTTCGTCTGCCCAGACACACCAAACCATCACCAAAGTGCTCGCCGACCAACCCTCATTTTCACAGCCGTTTCTCCTTGTTCAGAGAAATTTGACCACAAGTTGATGCAGAATGAACTTACTGGTCGACTGAGTGTTTTGCACGGCGGAGGCGGTGGCTTTGCACAGTCTCTGTACAACATGCGAATCTGCTGACAGTGCTCCTCTGTGATGTGAGATCGCTCACCTGCAGAAACATTGAAGAAATCAGAATTCTCCCACAAAGTGCACCGCTGAACGCCAGCAACAACGCAAACGATTCCAAATTTTCAAACCTGTGCTGCAGTCTTTGGCCAATGATTTCAGAATGTCGATCGCAGCGCTGGAGTGTTGGATAAAGGCACTGGCAAACGTCAAGTCTTTCAGGTGAATGGCCAAAACTTTGCATGCCCTGAAAAAAAGCCATCATCGCATTGACTTGAAGAACAAACAGCCACATGAAATTTTCTGTACAATTTGCAGGCATCAAGCAGAATCAATAACCACTTCGAAAAATTTGGACGGCGCTCACCTGGTCCTGATCTCAGCTACAACTCTGCAGACCTGGTTGAGCATCAGATTGGCGTCCACGCCGTGGATCGGGAGCGGCTGCGCGAGCGGCGACCCGGCGCCGTGGCCCTGCGGCAGCAGCAGCGACTGCAGCCCGATCACGATCGCCTCCGTCATCGAGAGTCGGTGAAGGGGCAGCGGCTGCAGGAAGTGTCAAAGCACGGTTCAGTTCAATGCTCCAAACTCTCCCGTCTTTTTTTCAACACTTCCCTTTCGAACGACCACACGCAGTAAATTCTGATTGCGTCACCTCGTTTCTCGGTGCACGCAGTCTGCTGAGCGGCACCTGCACCGTGTCGCTGTATCTCATGGGCTGGAAGTCTTCGCTGGACAACGGCTTCAGCTCGACTGAAGCCAGTCCCGTTTGCTCAGACACGCTCAGCACGTGGCCCGATGAGTTGCAGATTCCCGGACCTGGAAGCGCAAGCACAAACTCTCAACCAATCGTTTTTGTTGTTGGATGACCGACACCGCAGGTGACAGGAACGTCAACTTGCCTGTGATTTGCACTTTACAGCCTGGTTTGATTGTCGGCTCGAATCCTCCGAGTGCGGCGAGCGCGGCGTTCGCCTGCTTCGCGACGGCCATCAACTCGTCTTTGCGGCAGCGCGGAGACGTCAGGTCCTCCACAGAGCTGATGAGCAGCGGCAGGTGCGACAACGCGTGCGAGATGACCTGCAAACGGAGCAGCTGCAACTGACACAAACTGCACTTTCCTCCACATCAGATCAGCACGACCATTCCACGGCACGCACCTTCTCCACAGCTGCGGCCCACGTCTGCGCAGCGAGGTTTTCGGGCGCCGTGAGCAGACTGTGCAGCAGCGCGATCACCTCGGCCGCCATGCTGTTGGCCACGTGACCGCTGATGAACGGGCGCACCGGATCCGTTCTGAAGTTGCAAAAAGGAAATATGTGTAATGACGCATATTTGCGAATTTTGATCGTGGCCTCCAACGCGCACGACTATTTACCTCGACAGCTCAGCGTTCTTCTCCTTGCAGATCACCTCGACGGCAGTTTTCTTCTTGTCGGACGCGGAGCTGTCGCTCTGCTGCGAGTCGACCGGCGACCCGGTGCTGACGACGAGTCCCATCTGCGCCCACTTGGCGGCGCGGCGCAGCGCCGAGACGGCGTCTTCCGTCGTCACCTCCGCCTTTCCGTGCTGTGTGTCAACACGAAAAATGTCATCACGATTTTCACAGTGGCACCCTTGATAAAATCCCAGAGCTAAGACCATTTTTGACACATTCCAACAACTCTACCTTCGTCATTTCTCTATCCATCCGCACCACTCGCTCCATGTTGGCTCCTCCACCCAATCTGAACGGTCGACTGTCGGAGCTGAAATCAGACTCGAAACTTGAGTATTTCACTTCACCTCTCGCCAGATCAACAGTAGGGTAGACCTATCAAAGTTGAAAGTTTCAGACGGACTGACCTGAGAAGAGGCTGAATGACTTCGTGTGAGGACTGATCATCTCGTTTGTGCACAAACACAGACAGCCGCCCGTCTTGCACGTCTGTGTCGTCTTTGTCCTTGTCGGATCCTCCAGTCGCACCGCCCGTGGAACCCAGAGTGTCCAGCGAAGGGCGTCGACTGGCCAAAGTTGTCTGCCCGCCTGAACAAGAATTACCGTTGAGTCATGACCGTTACCACAAAGGAGCAGTCGTGCTCAAATGTCCTCCGCATGACATGGAGTGACCGACCTGGTGTAAGAAAGTCGCCCAGTTTGGCGAGCAGCAGACTCGCAATCTTGGCGGTTTTTGCTTCGGCTTCAGTCGCGTCGGGCGGGTAGGACACGAAAGCGTCCGCGCCCCACGTGGGGAGGTCGACGCGGTCGCAGCTGTCGGCCGTCATCAGAGGCAGCGCGACGCGACACAGCTGCAGGATGATCAGCACCAGCTTCGGCGACGGTCTGAAACAACAGTGTGACCGTCAGCAACGCCTCGCAGATTGCGTTCTGTGCAATCTTCCCTCAAAATGCCGAAACTAACTGACCTTTGGTCAAGAAGGAGCGACAGCAACTTGGAAACACATTCAGGCTGACTGAGGATCGCTTTTCCCATTTTGCTGCGGGACAGGTTGTTGAGCAGGCTCAAAACTTCTTGCAAAGCTTCGTTTCCAGCGGCCTCGTTGCCGCTGCACTCGGTGGCTCGAGCCAAGTGATTGGTCAGCAGAGTGGACACTTGTCTTGCGAGACCGGAGTGCTCCAGATCATCCACAATGGTGTCTGGCAAAGAAAAGAAATTTGTACTCTCTATGTGTTCTGCTTACAATTCCAGTTCGAAACCAACTGGCCAGCAATATCCACGATACACACCAACAAACACTTCAGGATTGAGTACTCACTGTCCTCCTGCTCCCACATGACGCATCGATTGGAGAGCACCTGGAAGCCCGCCCACGCCATGGCCGACACGCGCTGTCGCATCGACTGCGCCTCCGAGTTGACGGCGTCGCTCCGGTAGTTGGTCAAATTGCACAACCGGTCGAGCAGGTGAACCAGCCCACAGCGCACAAGACACTTCTCATCCGCCCTGTTCACACAGAGACAACACAAACTTGCTGTGCGGTGTGGGACAGATTGAGAGGCATAAAGGCCTGGGAAGCCTTATTTTGCGATGTTGTAGCTCGCGATCTTCGTGAGACAAACCTTGTGTACGGGATGATACACAGGAGGCCAATGCTGTTGCAGCATGCAATGGGGTATCTCGCTGCCAGCTGCACAACTGACGTCATCGTCTCTGCGAACGCGTCCCGCACCTGATTCGCCATTCCTCCGCAGGTCAGCTCGTCAACTCTGAGGAAAACCATCAAAACTGACAAACTGTTGATCACCGTAGTGTCATGAAACACACTGTCGAGAAGCCGTTCTGACGTCTGCAACAATGTGCACGGTCAGACTGGTACCTGGGGCCCTGCTGCAGAACGGACGTGACGGCGGCGATGAGATGCGTGGCGCCCCCGACGCGCGACGCCGCCGTCAGCAGCTCCTTCATGTGCACGAGCGCCTGCTGCCGCGTCGACCCGCGCCGCCACCGCACCCGAGCCGCCGACAGGAAACTCTCGCAGGACACCTGCATCAACCCATCGACACGGTTTTTCTTGGCATCAAGTGAGCGAGCGCGAAAATGAACAAAAAACCAAATCCACTCAAACAATGCACAACCGCAGCACTGAGAAGGATGGAATCGTACTGAGGATTCGGGGTTGCAGTTGCTGCCAATGAAGGAGAAGAGCTGGTCGATGAGAATGACGTGCGGCGGACGGTCCTTGCTCTCCTCCTCCACCAGGTCCTGCAGGATGCTCACCGGACCCTTTCGCTGCGCCTGCCGCTTCCTGCCACCAAAAGACAAATTGATGGTGGTGTTGTCTTTATGCACCTCTGATGAATTTCAGCTGCCACCGTTCACGACGGAAACTCATTTCAAAACGCTTTCATCAACGTGTGCCCAGTGTAGACTCTGTTGACGTTCTGCGTACTTGCAAACACGGACACAAAACTTTGTATCAAACGTTCCCTTCTGTACAAACCTTTGCAGTTTCATTATGTCGACGATGCTGTCGTCCACCGCCTCGTGAATGTCAACAGGCGCCGACATGCTTCTCGTGTAGCCAGGCGTCGATTTCAACACGTCCGTGTCCGATCGGACCATCACGTTGGGAACTGCAAGCACAACACCACTTCATTCGGTGCAAAGCACACAACTAACCAGGAGGGATCCTTCAGTGTTTCGGATGACCTTGATTCTTTAGAAGGCAGGAGGAGCGAAAGTATTCAAAACGGAGCACAAACTTGTTTTCTCGGGCATGTGCGACGTGCTCCTGGTGAGGCCTCCCTCCGGGGCGATGGTGACGTGCAGCAGCAGGTTGAGTCGGTCCAGCAGTCCGCTCACCACAACACTCGTCTTGGGCATCACTATCTTCTCGTCATCCGGTTTCACCTCAACAGCCACTTCGCCTTCCAGCTTCTCCCTGAATCAGATAAGAGATCACACTCGCACACAGAAATTCCAATGAAACCAACGGAGACGAATGACAATCACTCGTGTCTGTTCCATACCTCAGTGAATTGACTACTTCTTCCAAATTGCTGCAGTTCATGTTGATGTCTTTCAGGAAGCAGAGACAGGTCAGCTCCTTCAGCTTGTTTTCCACAAGGTGATAGTCAATGAAGAATATTTCGTGCATTTCTCGATTTCCTGATCTCAAGTCTGCCACCTCCATCTGCCACTTGTGCTCCAGTTCGGCCAACGTCTGTTGTAGGAACCGAAGTCAGGCAATTATATTCCGCAACACGTCATGCAAGACAAAGTCGGACGACAAGAGATGAGTCCGCGCGGCGCCTGAAGGTGTCGCTCACCTGAAGTTGTCGGATCATGGCGTGCAGTTTCCGGTACGTCTCCGATACAACCTCCTGCAGCAGGAAGTACTCGTGCGAGTGTCCCTGTTCGTGCGTCGTCAGGTGTCGCACGGTGTCGGACAGCGACAGGTGTTTGATCACAGCCGACAGGATGCTCTCCTCCAACACATCCGGACGAAGAACTTCCCTGCGTGACAAACAGTCTCCAAATTAACCCAACACCAAACACTTTCTCGCGACGGTGATCGTGGGTTGTCTTCCAACGCGCAACAAAGCAGAGTGGCAAAACGAAGAGAGGTTCTAACTTGATGCTTGGTCTCATCTGTGGTGGAGGGATTCCTGAGAGTTTGCGCAGTTTGTGTACGATCTCGCAGGGCAGCCTGATTCTCGGGAAGACGTTCTTCCTCGGGCTGCCGGGCGGCGCGCTCAGCTCGTGCTCCTCCTCGATCGCCATCGGCAGCTCGACGGGCGGCGTGAAACTCGCAGACGGGTCGTTCATGTACTCCTCCTGCCAAACACACCTGCAACACACAGACAACAAAGCTCACGTTCCGGACGTACTGTGTGTCCGCGTGCGTTGACCAGAAAGAAGAAGAGACAATCTGATGGTTCGGCGCAGCTTGTACCTTTGTAAAAGTCTGCTCTTGAGCAAATGCTGACAAACTTCTTCGTCCTTGGTTTTCTCTGGCCCCTGGTACAGCAAGTGCAGCATGGTACAAGCCAACACAGACAAACCAAGAGCGAGATCGGCCAAGAACGGAAGTCCACTGGACACCTGAAGAACAGATATCAACACAAACATTGCATTTTTGTTTCAGTTCGTGAATCCAAACAAGAGAACTTGTGGGTGGACTTGAATACCTCCTCCGTGGATTCTTGGGCTCGCACTGTGATGACAAAGCCCCACATGGCCTTGTCCGGTGTGTTGTGCTCCCGTCCGCTTCTCATTTCAAACGTCACCGTCACCGTGTCTCCGTCAACCTGTTTTCGCAAAATATTGCCATTGACCAAGTGCACCAACATCGGTAAATTCTGATAGATTTCACGGCAACGGGTGCCACGATTCTCACCTTGACGAGGTCTTTTGGCCAGCCAGCACCCAGCACGCTGCGAGATCCGTAACCCAGCGTGTTGCCACCGTACTCAGCTACTTTTCTGCAGTTGCTGTTTGGACCCGCGTAAATCACAAGCTGCGGAAGAAATTAGCCACTCGTACGATTGCTTTTGAGAACGATCGATCTCCAAAAAGAACCTGAACGCTCAGTCCTTGATTGAAAGCCTTGCCCACCTTGTCGTAGTCGTACTGAGACGAGCATCTCGGATCAAATCTGAGGTACAGGCATCGCGCCCCCGGGATGTGCACCGTCTCCTTGAACTTGTAGTTGTCTCGAACAGGGTGGATACTCTCGATACTTTTCCCAGTCGACCACGGAGCAGGAATTTTCAGTCCAGCCAAGAATCCTTGTTCTTCTTTCTCTTCAAGGTCAATGCTACAAGCAACAAACGAAGATTGACGAGCACTGACGGAGAGTAACCCCGGGTCTCTGTGAAACACAAACGACACAGCACGACACAGGCTGCTCACCCGTCCAGGCTGATTGCTTCTCCGATGAGATCGGCGATGTCTGTGTCGGTGCTGAGATCCATCAAGTCGTCCTGCCTGATGGCCTGCACCTGGCTCTTCAACAACAACGCAGCCTGAAATCAAGTACATCAATGGTTGTTGTTCAGCAAACGAGCACTGAGGAAACACAAATTCCAGTGACCACAACACCAAAGCAGCAAACAAGAGATCAGGTCAGGATGAACAACGCCATGAACGAAGAAACGAACTCAACGCGCGAACAATGGAATTTACGGAACTGCACCAACAAAGGCGAGAAAGAACGGAACTGCAAAACATACACGAATGTTTTCTTGATAGCATCTCTGAAAAGATACACACAAGAGAACCACATATTTAAAAGCTGATACGATGTCCTCTTTCTCCAAACGTCAAAAAACAACAACAAAAAACTAGACTTTCAAGTAGAGAATCAGCCGAGAGCAGCGTACATCGGCAGGACAGCACTTGTCCCAATCCGCCAATGCCCCAGTCAGAAAATGTCAGAGTTGAAAAATTTTTGTGGGCAGGGGGGGGGGGGGGTTAACACAGACAATGTCCAAGTTACCCTTACTCAGACAATGTCTGAGTCAGACAATGCCTGAGTTGAAAATATTCTCTGTGTGTGTGGGTGGGTGGGGGGGGGGGTAACTCAGATAATTTTTTGTCTGTGTTACCCAGGACAGACACACGGAGACTGATACAGCGGTAAACCAATATCAGCTCGCTACCGCGGCTGATAACCAGGTGGCTCCGAACCTGACTGGTGAGGACGACGAGCTGCACGAGCTGCGGCATGAAGTTGTCCGCCATGGCCGTCCCCAGACAGCGCAGGTTCGGATGCGTGTTCGCTGTCAGCAGCACCGGAAGCAGGTGGCCCAGGATCGTAGCCTTGGCAACGCGCTCCAAACCCTGCAGCCAGAACTCCATGTCTTCCACGCTGCTATTGATGATGGAGTTGCACGTTTCCAGCAGAACCTCCAAAACCTGTGAGCGACACAAAGCAGCACGAGTTGTCAAGGTGGGAAGTCTGTTACAATTGGCAGCGAAAAAAGTCCCTTTAAAAAAGATAACATTCTGAATGCTTACCTCGTAGGCACCACTGAAAATCTTCGATGCGAGACTGAGAACGTGAGATTGGAGTTCCACCAGAGTTTCGGTTGACTTCTGCTCAGTTTTGTCCTTGTCACCGTCGCCATCACTCGTCTTGTGGAGCACAGCTTCTCTCAGAAGGTGCGAACTGAGCGCCATGAGGAACCGCAGGCACGGAGATGCCATCTGAAAACACCATTTGGATTCGAAAAGCAACCACGGAACGTTGTCTTCCTGTTTTTGTTTGTTTTGCACTTTGTCGAAAATGAGAACAGTACTCACAGGCACAGAAGACAGTATTTTGTTGAATTCATCTCTGTTTGTGGTTTGACATTCCCTGAGAAGCACGCAGGATTCTCTCACCGCTATCTTAAGGATGTACGCAACGAGATCATTGGTCAGTCTGCAATCAAAACAAAAGTTTTGAAAGTTTTGACAACGTGGTTGTTGACTACAAACGTTCTTTCGTTGAAATTCACAATGTTTCAAGTGCTACCTCAGATCTGTGACTGTCTGGATGTCGGTGGAATAACTGTCGAGAAGCTCAGAGAATTCAATCAGTACAAGATCCCTCAGATACGCCAGGCCCCACACGTGTTCACCTGCAGTGGCAACGGACTCAAGTGACTTCAGTTGCTTGACCTCACAGTTGGTCTGTTGCCTGCACCGGACTTTGGAGTCAGTTTGACGTTACAACAACTCACCCTCTGCAAGGAGTCTGTGCAACAAATTGTGCCTCTCGGGAACTGATGAGTAGAACACGTTGAGGCCTGCACACAACACATTGCACGCTTCCTTGGCGATGGATGAAGAATCGATGTTGCAGAAAACACCAGAGGCTTCTTGATACACCTTCAGTACGTTCCAAACCAATTCGCTGAAACAAGAACATATTTTTCGTGACAACACAAGTGTGTGTCACAAGCCTGGAGGACAAGCCAAGATTTCGACACACTGCAAACTGTTTCTTTACCTTGTCCTCTTTATAAGCTGCATTTCTATCTCTGATTCTCTTTTGAAAATGCTCATTTTGAAGATCAGCTGGAAAATAATGAGCGCGCAGGTGATGGTTTGTCTGTCGTCGACGTGCACAGCGTTGTCAAGGATGTCGCAGACGCGCTCCAGGTATGTCACGTCCACCGGGTGCTGCTGCAGTATGAAGGAGCCGAGGGGCGTGTGCAGCAGGTCGTTGTGCAGCTGGTGGAGACACATGCTGCCGACGTGCTGCAGCAGCTGCTGGATCACGATGCCCCTGCGCACCGCTGTGTCTTAAGGAGCAAACAGAAAACCATCAGGATAGCGAGCAAGAACAGCCTTTGGAATTCCCTTGCTATTATGAAAATTGTGTTCTTTCTGACTTGCCTTGGAACGTGACAAACCTTCAGGTGTGGAGGCGCTGATGGTTCTGGGTTGGATACCCAACCTTCCGAGGACGTGGTGTCGCGCCTGGTGACCGGGGTTGTAGTACTGGTCAACCCAGTCGTTAGAACATGTCCAGACCGAGTTGTTCGCCACGTCGTAGCAAATTCCTGCAAAAACAAGACTGGGACATTGAACTTCGTTTTGCCCCTTGTCGTGTGACAACAAAAGAGAACAGACTTGAATTTCGTGACTGAAGACATTTCTCACCTAATCCAGCGACTGGTGCCCCTCTTGCCAGAGAACAAGTTGGAGCGTCAATCAAATCAGATCGACTGACAAACTGTCCATCTTCGACATTGAAACACAGGCTGCTGGCCAATGCTGAAAGGAAATGCACAGCGTCAGCGTCAGCGTCGAACATCAAACCCAAAGCACATTTGGCTGTTTTGTTGTCTCGGCGACGACAGGAGGAAAACGCACATCTGAGGCTGGCGAGACTTGTGCCGCTGCCGAACAGCGACCTCGCCGCGTTGCTGCTGCTGCTTCCGGAAACCGACGTCAGGATCACCATCGTGCTCCCGTCGCAGTAGATCGGCGTCTTCAGCAAAGTCTTCAACGCCAATCCGCAACTTGTGCACGCTGCAGTAAAAACCTTCATGATAACTTTCCAACTTGAAACCAGAATGCGTGTGACAGACCAGACCTTGATCACACTTCAACATTGTTAGCTTCACACTCACAGTCGTCTTTTCTTGTTCCTGAGGGTTCTGACGCCCCAAGCGCCACGAGCGACGCGGCGTTGGTCGCTGACCGGTACGGGCGCAGCCGCGACAGCAGCGTCTCATTGAGCGTCTTGGTGGAGCCCTCCTCCTTGCGCTGCAGCACGACGGTCGGCTGCTGCGGCGTCACCACCAATGACTTTCGCTGAAAATACGCACCAAGTACCACAAATGTTTGCGTCCAACCCAGGTCAGAACCGAAGTGCTCGAAACCGCACGATTCGAGACCAACAAGTAAAAAAGCTCCATGGAGCTCGCGGTGATTTGAGGAAATTTCAGTTGCTCTGATTTGGCTTGCTCTGATTTGGCTTGCTCTGATTTGGCTTGCTCTGATTTGGGTCACTCAG
>JAAUXT010139951.1_pt1 | contig 38362 bp, 38 predicted proteins | sample 7278171 | NCBI WGS metagenome assembly JAAUXT01 (sample SAMN14350112, study PRJNA611818) | marine sediment metagenome | isolation source: surface marine sediment (1.8m) | place: French Polynesia: Moorea | collected 2018-08 | reverse complement strand
TGTAACCGTCCAGGGTGAAAAGTGCATTGTTGTCATCGAAACGCAGATACGAGTCAAAACGTGCCCACTCGGGGTGAAAAGTGCAGTGTTATCATCAAAACTCAGATAAGAGTGAAAACGTGCCCATTCGGGGTGAAAAGTACTGGGTGCCAATGTTGGGGACAAAACCAGTAGAAATAAGTATACCGTCAGTGTCAGAAGTGCACCGTTAGTACCCCGAATGGTATACTTCTGAGCACAGCAGGGTGCTTTCTGCTCACACGGTCAAATTCAGTGTCAGAAGCACCCATAGGTAGTTTCCACACGGACGATCGTTGAGTCAGAAGTGTACTCTTACGTTTTCGGACCCTACCCTTCTGACTCGCCAACAACGGATACCTCCAGCAAAGACACAGCCACGGAACCTGCCACTGTATTCATTATCCCCGTCGGTTCACAAAGTACATGTGTAAACGCTTTGTAAAATGATATGCCAAATTAATATTGTGTTTCACGGAAAGTGAGAAGAGCTTTGAAAAATCGCCAAAGATGGGAAACGATTAGGTCATGTAAGAATGAAACAAAGTTCAGTTTGGGCCAACACAAAGTTGTTTGTAGCAACAAAAGATTTTAATTTTCAAAGTCAAACTTTGGGAATGCACCTTGTGCTGCCAGTTCGCAACTTTCCTTCTCTCATCTCAGTGTGAAAGACGAAAAACGCATCGTGCAGTTCTGTGTTTTGTTGCATGGTCAGTCGTTCTTCAACCTCTGCCGTCAGCAACAAACTGACTAATTTTCCTTGAAAATGACTCACAATGGCTTGATCTTGTTGTTGTTATTTTATGGAATGAAACAAATTCAAAATGTTGCCACCAAACACAAGTAACCACCGTGTGATCTTGATTCTTCACGAACTGTTCTGTTTCATTCTGCCCTCACACTCTCCAGTGACACCACATTACTTTTCTTCCTGACCTTGTCAGAATGCGTGCATCTTTGTGTTGAAGAAAACCTCTTAAGACTCTTATCAATCCATTTAAATCTGCAGAAGGGTGTCCGGTTTCTAGATGGGAGAAAAACATTTCAGATTGTATTGAGAAGCAGGTAGTTGATGTTCATGCAGGTAGACCGAGGTCAACATTTGCATTTTGGTCAAATGAATTGTGTGTTCAATCGTATCTACCTTTACCATCTTGGTCTTTATGGTTGGGTCGCATTGCATGTGCCTTGTAATGACCAAGGTGCGGTTTCTGGGGCTTGTGTTTCAGTTGTGTTCAACTGTGTGTCAAAATGCAAGGCAGACCGTCTCCCAATTTCTTCAGATTGTTCCCATTTGGGACGAAGAAAAACTTCAATTTTGAAACGTTTGTCAAGAAGGAGCACAAATGCAGTTTGCACGCAGCGTGCCTTCCACAAATGTCCATTTCAATACAAAAATAGCACACAGCAATACTGCGCCCGGAGGCCATACTTATCAGATTTAACCTCCAATGGTCATTTCAATTATTTTCCAGACTTCCCTTTCAAAAAGCATGCGCCCAAATTGTGGGCTGTGCCAGGCACCCGGGTACCACCTACTAACTACAGAGAATGGAGGCATACTGCAGGGTGTATCTCCAAGTGTACACCATCGGGGATTGGGTTCGTACCACAGGCGATGTTGGGCCTGTTGCATGCGGAGTTCTTGGTGAGGGGCAGGAATCCCACGGCTCGGACGCCCCCGGCTGTTTTCGCCGCTTCCACACATGCTTCCAAATTCTGCTAATCACACGAATCACCTATTACAACTTAATGACCAGCAACACTTTCTGGTCATATTTGTTCTACAACTCTGCCAACTCAAATACAAACGGGAATTTGAAAGGTTAAAAGTGTGCTCTGAGCGGTAGTATTTTGGATCGTCGACAAATGGCAACGTTTGGTGTCTCAAGTGTTTGAAGCATTTCAAAAAAGTGAAAAATATCACTGGTATTTATCAGTAACAAAAATAGCTGAAAAACGTGAAGATTTACAGTGTTTCATTACAACGTGTTCCAATGTTTTGAGCGTCAGAAACGTACACAAGAGCAGCCAATAATCACAGGTGTACCACTTGTTTGTCGCTCTTGTTAGCACCCTGAGTGCGAGTGAATGGAACCCCAAATCAGCGTCGAGGTTTCCTGTCATCTCTGTGCGAGAGACTCAGTTGGCTCCCTGAGACTTTCAACAGAGTTGTGCTGGGCCGATGTGAGCAACGCATTATCAACCCAGTTCATGAGTTCTCTTCATTGCATGGCACCGTTCTTTTCCTCCAAGTGTGGATGCTTTTCATGTCTACGTGTTCACGAAACACATTTCCAAAAAGAAACGATTTGACTGTCTCTTCATTGGAAACACGCTGAACGTCCAACGCTTATCGACCGCACAAAACGTCATCCTGTCGACCCCGAAACGGAATGACGGTCTTTTTCTCTCTTGGACGCAGTGATAACTCTGTGCAAGCGCACGGAATATTTTGTTGTAACTTGTGCGAGACATCATCTCATCATTCAAAAACGCTTGTTTCAGTCTGAGAGTGTGAAGACCACAAAGAGCAATCCCTGTGCAGGTGCTAAAAGCGCACGAAATTACAGAAAGGAAATCAGTGTCAAGAAAATTTCCGTCGAAATCGGATCCAAGGTGCCAAAATTCTTTTCTTGCCTCAAAGCCCCTCGAAGCCACATTTGTTTGATTTTGCTCACATTTGGGGAGTGCTCTTCCTCCGCAAACTTTGGGCTTTGAAATGAGTTACAGTTTCAAGTGGGATAATCGTCACTCGAGCTTCAAGCGAATAAGAAGCAACTGGTGGAAATGCCATGAATGGGAGAACTTGCTTTTCAAAATAAGTGACCTCAAATATTTCGTGTGGTTGAAAGAAAATCATGAAAAATTTATGTTAGAAGCACAAAAAGGTTCAGCACAACACACACAGCAAACGCATGCGTGTGATTCCTTGTTCGTTGAGGCTTTCGTGGCGTTTTCAGAAAATGTAACGAACAAGAAAGTTTGTTGAATCCCTGCCGCCGTGGACGTAAGTGTGGATTGTGTCAAGAGGAGAAAATGCGCAATATGGAAAGTACGTGCAGAAAATTTGAAAATGTAGAGATCTCCCAAATGAGGCTGAAAGGAAAGTTGTGATTGTGCAACTTCTCAGAGCTGGTTTCAAGCTCTCGAACACTTTCATCACACCTGTTTTGCGGGGCCTTGGAGCTGCGCAAATTAATGCTTACTGTCTTTGCAACAAACACGAATAGGAAAGATGTACACGTTCAAGGATAAAAGCCTTGGCTCAACTTTTTTCCAAGTGTTTCCTTACTTTTTCTTTTGTGATTATCAGCAAAACTTTTTTGCCGTTCCAGTGGCAATGGGAGTCCAAGTTGAAGATGGCTGCCATTGTTGGCTGCCAGGAGAGCATGTTCCCTTCAGGCTGCCCCATCATGCACCTGTTCTCCCCACACTGACGGATTCAAACTTCTGCCACTGCCAAACCACCCAAACCCACACACCGACACTTTGGGTGCAGCAGGTTTCCTTGTTTGTGTCGCGTGCGTCAACCTTTATTCCTTTCGAGGACGAAATTGTAGAAAGAGAACAAAGATCGTCCTCAAAAGGAATCCAGGAGGTTCGGCATGTGTGAAACATCACCACTGACTCGGACTAACACAGTCTCTTTTCGTATTTTGCCGTGTAATTGCCTGGTGTTGTTGTCTGTGAAAATATTTCAAGGGCTGAGTGAGCCGTGCCTTTGACCAAGGGAGAGGCCTTGATAGAAAGTTGCGTTTTGCTTGTGAACATGCTCAGAGCGATAACGCGCATGTTTCCTCTGGAGCCGGAAGCATAAAGTTTCAACATCTTGGAGGACAAAAAGGTCAAAATTTATCGAAAAAGGGAATGTGTTCGTCTCAAAGTAGTCTCATTTGAATTGCAAAAATTATGTCCTTTTCTCAAGTGGGAGAAATAATTCCACAGGTATCTGTGCCCAGAGGCATCACGATGTGTTAATGCTGCCAAATCTGATTAAAGGAGCCACACTGCACTATTTAATTGTGTTGGGATGTCGCTTCCATGTCCATTGTTAATTTCCGATGTTATTGCCCGTGGAGGACAAATAAATAAGCACTGGCCCTGGAGCAACGCTCACAACGAAAATATTGTTGTTAATGTTGTGATGTTTTTGCTTTGGAAAATCTCGCCCATCACCTGACAAATCAAAAAATTGTGCTCAGAATGCGAACGAGATGAACAAGTGCTTTCTGGGTCACGGTTCCAACGTTGAGTGCCAAAATATCATTCACAGAAGCCCTGAATCAAACAGGCCAGTGAAGAGTGACCTGAGTAGAGAGCTTTTTTGGAGAAACATTCTTTTTCCTTTCAATACAAAAACGCTGATGTTAACGTTTTTATGCACGAAGAATTTTATGTTTCTTTCCCACCCAAGCATTTTTGATGGGCCAAACAGAATTGGATCGACGGCCAGAGATTTTGGCTGTGTTACCACTGGGAGTTCAGGGCTCAAATGGGCAGGATCCGTCTCACTTGATCCTGGATCCACTGGAATCCATTAAAAATTTGGCAATCAAGTGTCAAAGATTTGACTTCCTGAGAGGCAGCCTCTGACAGCTTTCTTGTTTCGCGTTCATTCCAGAGAGAAAAATGTAGGGAAATTAGCTGTCTTAAAAACTTTCCAGAGACGTGTTTTCCATCTGCTGCATTGTGTCAAAGCTCATCCTTTTGCTGACATATCTCGGAAGTAGATCAGCTGTCTGTCGAAAAGCACACTGTGTTTGCTGAGCAAGAAATCCTCCCCTGTCATTTGGCATAAATTTTGTGCACCTTGTGATTAGAATTTGAAGAAAAATTTGTTGTTGATTCTATTTTACTTGAGGCCTTGGGGTTCAAATGAAAAGAAAAGTGCACGGAGAAAAGTTAGAGAACCAAAGTGCGCCAAATTTCCGACAAAAAGACATAAGCACAAGTTTGTAACCTGGATCGTGCCACTTCAAAAAGTGTTCTCTCTGGTGGAGACGTTCGTAAAGGTTTCTGGCATTTTGCGTTTGACTGACATGTTTCCACAACATGCATGTTGTGCACGCAGCGAAGAGCAGCGGACAAAAGATTCTGATCCGCCCGCCTGAGCATAAAAGCCACATCAAGCTTGAGGAGTGGAAAAATCATGCGCGTGGTATTCATACATTCGTTCCCAGTGTACGTGCAGGTACTCTTGAAGCATAACTTTTTGGTATCTCTGTGAGGCACATAACTCACAATTTTCCGAAAACACGGTTGAAAATACTTCCTGACTCATTTGATCTCATTTGTCTTCAGCACGAGATGGGACAGGGCTTGTCACCCACCGCAATCACCTGACTCTGAGACTCAAGTACGCCAGGCTCAGACTGGGAAGACTCTGTGCTCTTCACGTGGCCACAGAGCTCACCCCTCAGCACGATGCTCTTTCTGAAATGAGGCGTTCTTGTATTCTTCAGCTTTGGATCAAAGCACACGACTGTGCACGCTGGATCCGAATGTTTGTCTAGTCTCTTGGTACTCCTACAAACGGCCAAAGATCCTTCCACGCAGTCCAGCAGTTGTCTGCAGACGTGGACACGACTTAACGACGCTTTCCAGCGGTCTTTCGATTCACCCTGTTGGACGTGTCTGGGACAAAGACCTTCATCTTCTGCTGATGTGCGGAGAACAGGCAAAGAGCCAGTCTGGGTGGAAAAAGCACCGTTTCTCTACGTTGAAGTCTTGTGTTGAATTTTGCGGGCACATTTGCTTAATCCCTGTGGTCGATGCTTGGCCACGAGGATACAAGTTTTCTCTTGTCGTTTGAACCGCAAGTTCTCTTCGACACAGTAGACCGACTTTGTTCGCCAAGACACGAAGGGGTCAAGTCCTCCATTCTGTTGGCGAATTTCAGGGCTTATCTCGCAGATTTTATCGCGTATTTTCCATTCAATGTTTTTGCCCGAATTCACTGCTTGAAAAGGTCATTACCAGATGTGTAATAAGGAAGGCTGATCTGCAAGAATAATACACAGCAAATAAGGATGTGGCTCTTGTAATGCTCCAACCAATTTAGCCAGAGTTTAAATTGTAAACAGACTGTGCATTTTTTGCGGATAGAGACCTGTGGTCTCGGTCAGATTTCTTTTCAAGCTTTTCGAGACTAAGTTTCAAACGAATTTCCCTCCGGGGAACTTCCAAACTGCTCAGAGTTTGATATACCGAGAAGCTACGAACTTGGTCTTTGTGGGCACGTCGCTCTTTTTTGCATTTAAAGAAACTCCACGGAGACAGCTGACTTCAGTGTTTTGCGGATGTCTGAACGATATGAATCTCCTGCACAAAGCGATTCTCTGCGCACAACAGCTCGAGGATCTTCGTCCCCAAAAGTGTCTCGAGCTTGTGGCTTCGTTCCAAGCTTCAGACCAGCGTCTGCCGACGCCTCGCTCACGTACCAACAGGTACCTGTGGGAAGGCGACATCTTGCTTTCGTGCGTGTGTCACACAAACATTTTGGAAACACCTCATTTGTGCAAATGACAGTGATCATCACCCGGTCATTAGCACGAGAACATTCAGTGTCTGGTTTGTCATCAACGTACGAGACACCAACACACCGCTCACACTGGGATCCCGCCACCCACAAACATTATGTCTTCATATCACGCACTCACATGCTGATGTATGCAACACAAGAGTTTCGATGTCTTCGTCAGAAAGAAGATTTGTGGAGGTGATAGAAGTGTATATCGTGGCTCTCTTCTTTTGTGTGAAAACTCTCGAGTGAAAAGACTGTCTTGAGTTTCTCACACAAATGCAACCAGCCCCCAGATTCTTTGACGAAAATAACATAATTGTCTGTCACAAAAACTTATTTGCTATTTGAACACCAATCATTTTGTATTTCTGGGAGTCTGGTTCACTGAAGAGGCTTTTGACCGAGAAGTTAGTGACCAGCGTTTGGCCCTGACGTTTTGTGTGTCCCACAATGAGCGAGTGCGTCTGATTGCCTCTGGAGCATTGCTCGTCGAGGAAGGCACTTCGAGTGTCCATCGAAGCAAGATGATGTTACAATGGCACTCTTAATTACATGTAGTTTTCCAAATGAGAAATTCACGGTCGACCTGCGTGTCTGTGTCTGGTTCCAAAGCCTTCATTGACGCACATTTTGAAGTCTAAACATTGCGAAGTAGTTGCGAAGGCTTCTGTGAAAACATGCACCAGTTCTGGAAGTTTAGAGTTCGACATCTGTTGTAAAATGCAAATTTGAGAGTTCTCGTAGTTTGACCAAGAGTTGCAAAAAAAGGCGACCTGCCGGAACATGGCCAAGTGCAGCCTTGGTCTTTGTTGTTCTCTGAAGACACGAAAAGTTCAGGCACTGATGTTCTTTACCCATGCAACTGTGAAAGCAAAATATCACGAAGTAACCCGAGATTAAAATTTATTCTCAAATTACTGTGGAAAGCCGGTTCTACCAAAGAAAGGGATTGCTTCCAAAAAACTTATTCCATCATGCACATGGTGTGGGAGATGATGTTTACTTTAACAAATTGTTCTTTTCTGTTAGGGAATAGCACTTTAATGAGCAACTGATTTAAATGGGGAAATTGCGGCCTGTACGTTTGTAGGTAGACAGGCCTGACAGCAACGAGTTAGAACACCGCCATATGGCTTTGAGCAATGTTCCATTGCAGATAAATTGGAATGTCTCGACCTTCAATGTTTCACCGAAGAAACCATTTCCCCCGGCCGTGTCTTGAGATGTTTGAGAAGGCGGACTGAGTATGTTAATGTCCACTGCTTGGCGGGTCTGTTCTTGTATTTATCCTTTGACATGGGCCCTAATCGCAAACGCAAGCATTTAGACTGCTTGACAACGCTGGATACAGTTGTAGAAAGTCTGCTGACAATGTCCGTCTTCGGTTCTTGTTTGAACTGTTGCATGGTGATCACTCAGTCAAAGCAAGCACAGCTAGTCCAGGCAAAGTTTTCAAACTTTCAGACGTTGCAAGACTCTGCCTTCTTGTTCAGTTTGTTGTGGTTGTTGAAATAATATTTCTCAGGACGATTTGAGGACAAAGCAGAGCAGTGATATTTTACAACTCACAGTGCTGACTCTTTTGCAACTTGCAGAAAGATGCGGGATCCAACTAATGAAAAAAGGGTTTGTCGAGGCATTGTAGACCTCACCAAAGTGGAATTTTAATATGCTCGATTGCCTATCGAACCTGGCTCCCACTGCTCATGTGTACTACACCACATGGAAGAATGTTGGCACACATCGATGCATGCTGTTTGACAAATGTGGATGAAAGGTAGAGCAGATTTGGTTTGGCATCTGTGTGTTGGGTGTCACGTATTTATTGGTTGTTCCAAATTAGTCACAGACGCTGGTAAACAGCACGGGCCAAATCATTCGCTGCGTGCTTGTTTGTTGTAACAATTCAAATATTTTGTGCACGTTTGCCCAATTTAGTTTCGAATATTTGTCACATTGATCTCAAACTGATAGAGTCCAGCCAATAGACATATTTCAGGTGATAATCTGATCAAGTGAGGTCCCGAGGGCGCTCTTCGGACAACCATTTGAGACAAGGGAGTCTTTGCTCAAGGTACGAGTGACAGTGAATGGTTGTCGTCCACTTTTTGACTCGTGAAGAGATGAAGAGACGGGCTGCGCCTGCAGGATATTTGGAATCTTTTTTGCGAGGAAGAGCAATTTCGTAGTCACTCCTTCAGAGGCTGTTTTTGAGTGGATTTCTCAAGTCCTTGCATGACTTGCGTTTTTTGACAGCAAGGTCTGATTGTGTCGATGAAACAGAAACAATCCAGTGGAAGACTGCTCCACGCCCCATGGTGTGTGCGCGCGTGTGTTTGTGCGTGCCCTTCTTTTCCTTTTCTCGACTGCAGCTGATTTCGAGAGGCGTGTCAACACTGCCCCAGTCGAACGGTTTTTCCGCATTAAACTGAGGTTGCTCTGAAACGTTTTTTTGTGGCCCTTGTACTTAAGGTGAAACAAGAAGCAAAAACATAATATATTCCAAGTACCTCCCACAAGATAAACGTGAGTGCTTGAGAAAGTCTTGGAGATCATATGTGCGCAAACATTGGCGTGAAGATTAGATTGGAGAAGTCGACGCAACAGAAGGTTCAAACGTGCAGATTTATCCTTGTGCTGGCAAAAGGATTCAATGTCTGCAGTCCACAGCCTTCTTGATGCGACGATTTTGCAACCCTGCCGCAGCTGCACACTTCTTGGACTGCGCTACTTTTTTCATTCCGTCCTACCACAATCTGAACGCACGACCCGTGACCACCTCAACAAATTTGCACAGCACGCGATACAAATCGACGTCACTCCAATTTTCAATCCACGGGTGGAAACGCGTATTGTCTTGCAAAGTTCTGTGCTTGGAGTCCTTTTCTACAGAACGCTTGCAGGCAACCAGCTTGTTCAGGTTCCAGTGTTGTGCGCCTCCATGTGTTGCTGAGCAGTTTGCTTACGCCAAGCGCGCCGAGACCAAATGAAACAATACTCGTATCTTCACAAGTTCCCCACCCCTTCATAGTTTGCTTTTCCTGGCATGGAGTAAATTGCAGTGCGAGGAATTTCATACAGGTGGACCTCGCTGCCTCCATAAAACTGGAAATCTCACCCTCTAAAGTCGTGTGAAGGTCAACAGGGCTTTTCTAGAAGTGATCCCTTTGGGGCTCAACACAGGGCAAAACGTGCCATCTGATTTCTCGCTCTCTTTTTTTTTTGGGGGGGGGGGTGTCCTTTTCAACCGACAGGTTTCCACACGGCTCATTGTCAACGCTCTCTTGTCAGTCCAAAATTGAAAAATTAACCCAGATATTAAGAGGCTATGAATTGAAGCGACTCATTGAGAATCACATCCACTTCTGGAAAACTAAAGGCTTTGTGAAGACTTCTCACCACATACACACACCTGGGAAACCCTAGCTGCGCATATTTCACCTTGTGACCGAAATTAAATTCATCAGTATGTACATGTGAGGTCTGTTACACTTCTACTCCCATTGTTGCCTTCTGTGTAGCTGTCTCAAATTTTTTTGACTTTGGCGTGTGGACAATAAAGAGGGAATTTTAAGCTCAGACAAGAGCATTGTTAGGAGGCTGCGCCACAGAAACGCCACTTCTGAAGTTGCTTTGTTTGACAGTCCTGGCCAAGCTGCGTGGAGAAGAAGAAGCAAATGACAATCACAACAAAGTTGTGCACGTTTTGTTGGTATACTGGTCTCCTGAAGAGGAAACGTGCTTTTCTTGCAGTCACAAGCCCATTACGCTCCAACTTTTCTTCCCCATTTCCCCCCCCCCAGAAAAGCATTTTTACAGCGTGGAATGGTGCTTGCATCTGAGGGCAGCGTCTCACAACCCTGAAGAACCTTGTTTATTTGTCGACATGTAATCCAAGCGTGATCCCGGCCCCAGAGGCAGCGCGACGTGCATGCCGCATCCCAGCGCGTCGTCGTGCTGCTGCATGCGAATCAGCCGCAATGCGACTCGAAAAGCCTTCTGAGAACCGTCCGTTACTCGTCTTTGACATGCACGCAGGAAACATTTCAGATGTTCACTCAAAAAGCGTCTATCAAAACTTTGAATGAATCTTCACATGTTGCCCAAGTGCGCGGGAAAGTTCATGCAGCCCGATCTGTGATTCGGACAAAGCTCGCAAAGGAGAATTTGTTTCCCCGTCCCCGTCTTGTGTACAAAGAAAACGTCAAGCCAATATGTCACCAGATTCAAATTCAGTGTTTTTAATGCGGGCGGAAGTGTGTACTCACGGCGGAGCGCGTTGAGGGCGTAAGCGGTGGACCCCTCCGCTGCGGCCACCACCCACACCCAGCACAGCAGCGCCAGCAACCCGCACTTGTACCGACTCATCTGAAACATAAACAAGTTCAAAATTAATCACGCTGTATCTTTCATTTCTGATCAAATTCTCTGCACAAGTATGGCTTCCTCGACTTGCACAGCACGAATTTTCAGACCCGAGACAACGCTTCGCGTTTCAACGTGAATGAACAACAAGCTCGTGTGGCCCAGGTTGTTTCGTGAGAGTTGTGGGTGTCTTTGTCTGGATTCCTTTCCGGTTTTTCTTTTCTTCTTCAAATCCGCTGTTGGTTTCGTACGAACGATCGTTTGCGCAAAAACATATCATAAGATGCTGACAATTTTTTTGAACGAAAGTGAAGTGACTGGCACTTGACAGGATTTTCGTTGCCACTGGTTCAAACACATTAGCGTTTGATCACAGGTTGCCAATCAAGAAAATCATAATCGCGATCATGTGTTGATTCAGTCTGGACCTTTCGCACACTGACTGGGAGATTTCAACAGCCGAATAAGTTCGTGCTTCCAGTGCGTTTACACAGAACGGTGCAGTGGGATTACAAGGGGAATTAAGTGCTCATTGGGAGTGGGTTGGGTAGATAAGTGCTGGGCGATGGGCATGGATGAGTACTCATTGGGTGTACTCATTCTGGTACTCAGATGTACTCACGATCCAGCAGCAGACTTCGGACCACCTGCATGGCATACTTGTGCTTCTGAACTAGGGCGCTAACAGCAATGTGATGTGGTGATGTGCAAGTTAACGATAACTGATCGGACGATGATGTTCGGTGTCACTGCGAACGGTGGAAAACCAGACTCCAAGCGTTTTTGTGAAAGGGGAATTCTGGAGCTCTTCATCGTTCGAGAATTTTTGTGGGGAACATTGTCTGGCAACAGGTTTAAATAGTCGTGGGTTGCTGCAAACAACTGATTTTTTTTGTCTTCATTTCATGTTCGGCGGCATCGAATCGTCCAATAGACCACCCAATTTGGCCGTGCTGTGCGCGGCTTCAGCGACTAATCAACCGATTCATCCATCAACTGTTGGCGTGAACTCTGCGGTTCAACAGTGCTGATTGCTTTGGCGGACAAAACAAAAGAACCGTTGAGCATGCTGGGAAAAACACTCAGCCTGTGTGTGAATGTCTTCGTTTGGAGATTGCAGGACACGAGAAAAAAATGTTCCTTGCTGTTGTTGGTGGAGTCTACCAAGTCTGGTAAACTGAAGGTGACTTTGAGGCAAAAAGCTCTTTGAAACAATAAAATACGTGTTTCTTTTGCTTGCAATACTCAACAGCGAATTCGTGGTTTTGCATGGGCGTTTCATCTTACTCGAGGTTACAGTGTTAGTGCACACAAATACCGAGGAAACCCGCATCAAAGCTCGCACCTCTGTTCAACCACGGCTCGAAATGCACAGGTTAATGGCAAACATCTTACTTTGGCAAAATATTATCCTGGCCGAAAAACACACTATTATGACAAGCTAACACTCCGGTTTGTATCGGCCTGAAAGTGTGTGGAAGGGTTTGAGGGAATTCAAAGCAAAGTGATGCACTGTGCAATTTCTTTACACCAGACAGATACTTTTGAGGAACTTCCTGAACAATCGCCAGTAAAAAAAAATGTATTTTCTGATCTTTACAGCGAAGCTGTCAAAAGTGTTGTTGGCACGAAAATCTTCATCTGATACGAAGCGACACAATCCAGTTCCCGCTTATATATTGCCTTGTTCGTTGAACCACTTTGTTCATCTGCCGGACAGAAATGACCGGAACTGTGTATGCTGGGCACCTGTTGGTCAACGAGTTTCTCTAAATTTTTTTATGAATCGTACGATGGCACCTGAAACTTCAGCAACCCTCCCTGACCTTTGACAGAAACTGACCGTTTGCTCCAAATGGGGGTTGAAACCTTCAATTTCTCCATTTACTGTGGTGTCGTGTTGCACACGCTTGTAGCACGCCTGCTTTTTTGTCTCTTAATGCGGCGAGCCACGTTCAACGCGGAGTACGACTCATCTGTCTGTCTCCTAACAAGAGGATGGTAATGCCTCTCTGCTGGGAACCCCTAAATGTCTCTCCGATTTGAAAGCTTCAATGCAGGATTTGAATGCATGTGCAAAAAAGTACCCATTTGCAGTGTGTGGATGTCTTTATGGCATGTAAAAATGTCTTTGGGGTTGGTAATAAAGAACAAGGGCACACCATATCAAACATATGGAAGGTGCAGTGCCCCCAAAATTCTGGAGCATTTAAGGCTGTTTCGTACTCGCACACAAAGAGTCAGTTGCTTTTGCCCTTACATGACCATAAATTTGTGTATCAAATATTCAAATCAAACAACTTTTCCCCTTGTGTCAATACCTTGACGCTGTATATATTTGCTTTAAAATGCACCAAATTTACGAGTTCAGATGGCATGAAAAGCCATTTTTACATTGACCGAAGTTAAGTCGTGTGTGCGTTGTTGTGACAACCAACTTCGAGCTGTTGGTTTTTTACCAGTAAAATTGGCAAAATTAGGGCCAGGAATCCGCAGGTTACACCTTGGTCAAGAGCAAGTCAGCTTTCAAGAAAATGGTTTTGTCTTCAAATTTGATTTTTGGACACAAGACACGTACCAGACGTGCAAGTTGCAGACTTTCCGTCTTTCACTCCTGCAGAAAGGAAGTTCCTGTTCTGACAAAGTGTTGAAGTTGGGATGGCGCGCTGACGTTGGCAGGTTGCAGGTGAAAAGCTGTCGTTACATCTGAAGTTTTAGTGAGTCTTCCAGCAAGACAAACAAATCACTGTGGGTAAATCAGTGCGTAGTCATTGCATACTCGAGCATACACAATGTCAACTATAAACCATCCACTCTGACGTCCAATTGACGTGAAATAGTCAAAGGTTTTCACTGGAAGCCACAGAGGCAACTCGACCACACAAAAGCAATTGAAATGTACGACCATCGCTGTGGCACAAGTCATAAAGCGAAACTCATCTTTCCTTGTGCTAAATTTGTACTTGGATGCCAACAAGAAATTTGCACGACAGAGTGTGCTCGAGAACCACACAAGTAAATAGTACTTGACTCTTCTGGGGTGGGTTTCTTTCTGGATCAATTTCAATGTTGCTTCTTTCAAACTTGTAAAAGTTTAGTTGCAAAGTCTATCAGAGTTTAAGTGGATTGAGTACAAACACCAACCCCTCAGGTGTTCACATTGTGCCCACCACACCTCAAATAGTGATCACCGCCAAGTTATCTGTATCTGTATCCACATTCTGCGGAAATGGTAATTGAAAGACAACTTCAAAAGGAATCAAAATTGGAACAAATTAGACTCGCCCTTTTTGTCAAAGATTCTTTACATAGTTTCTCTCGCTCAAAATGGAATATCCAAAACTGCTAGGCCACATAAATTTCTGGCGTGACAATGAAGAAAGGCTGATTTCAGTCTTTGGAAAGCCAGTGACCTTTAGTTGTGAAAACATGAAGTGTGCATTTTTACTGTCTAAACCATAGAAATGCAGATGCAACACGGGAAGCTTTCAATTAAAAAACATGAAATGAATGAGGCTGTGGCGCCATGAATGGAGTTTTTGTGCAGTCTGTGTGTAGTTTCCTAAATGGCACTTTCATGACTTTAAGAATTTGAGAAAAGAGAGAATGAAAGGAGGATCGTTGCGCTGAATAGAGACAAGGTTTTCGCTTCAAGGGAAATATTAATTACAGCCATAGCTAGAGTGTCGTGTTTCTTTCCACATTGATCAGTTTTCTTCCCAGCCTCAAGTTCTTGAATGCAGTGACAAGAGAAGGAATTCACTGCGTGTAAAACAAAAGATGGGTCCGCGTTGGGACGCGCCGACTGCCACCAGGGCGGCTCCGGTCAGACTCCCAAGAGTCTCGGGAGGAAGTGGTACGTGTAGCGTGCAGAACGTCCAGACGGAAGAACTGTTTTTAAGGGCAAAAAAAAAACAAACAATAAAGATCCACTCACCTGGACGGTTGAGGCAATTGTACTCGTATCCGATGGAAGAATGGTTTGTCGATGGATGATGAGATCTACCCTTTCTCTGTCACATGAGTGGATTCAATGTCTCCAAAAGGTACATGTACATCCAGTAGCGATCTGCCCATTTACATTCCGTTCCAATCCTTGTTTGTATCCTTTTTTCGTGCTTTCAATGTTGAAAGTTTTGTCTTTCCAGATTGGAGTTCGGGTGCCGTGCGTTTCAAAGGTTATTCCAATCGGTCGCTTTGTTCAAAGACATGGAACTCACATGTGCTGTGACAGAAATGAAGTGAAGTGCACAAGCTTCGGTGAATCCCAGCGATGGGTGAACTTCAAAAGACTGTGTATTGTTGTAGCAGACTTCAATAAGCCATAGATCCTTGTCAAGGTAAAAAAAAACTCTCTGATCCAAACTCGAGAAAGATTTTTCTTTTCAGCGTAGCGAGAGACAAACACAGATCATAAGTGGTATCTCTTCTCTCCTCGCCTCTTCGTTTTGGCAAAAACCCAGGCACACAGAAGAGTTGTGTTCCTTTCACGATTTATCCCAATGAAGTTCCTTCACAGAGACAACGAGCGCCACAGAAAGGTATCTTCGCACGCAGCCTCTGAGACGAAAACTTTCCACTCAGTCACGTACAATTCCGTCTGTGAAAAGTTCTTCTCGCTTGTTTCTCCACACTTGGAACTAATCCAATGAAGATTCACATTTTCTAGGGATTTCGCAGCGCTTTGTAAAACTGCACGCTCGCACACGATGTGGGTGCGATGCGACGCAGTGCTCAGTCTGACGTGGTGTGAAGTTGGATGCAGCGGAGATCAGTCAATGGGCCCAGCCGCACAGTGGTCTCCGTCTGCGGGAAGGCTTCGGCGCCGCACGGCTCTCGGTCAGGCCCGGCCTCCCATTGGCTGCTCACTGCTTTGCTTGGGTAGCTCCCAGCCAAAGCCACCTTCTCCACGTTCCTGTTCCTCAGTTTTCTCCTTCTATGAAACGAACTGAATGTGTTATCGCAACCTTGGGGTTCTTTTGAAATGTGTTCAGCAAGGCTCGTTCTTGGTTCGGTTTTTCGCTGCTAAATGGCAGAAATTAAGATTGCTGCGCTTTGATACAAGTGTAAAACAGGGTCATTCGTCTGAACCAATCCGTTCAACTGTTTTATCCTTATCAGTTTGAGTAGGTGGGCTGCGTGCACTGATCACAGGTTGTGAAGAGAGCCACTCAATAAACCAAGAACAAAACATCAATGTAACACACTTACCATCAGGCTTGATTGTTCAAACCATCAGAAAAAAATACCAGAACCAGAAGTTTCCAACTGCGAATGGTGAAGGAGAATCCGTAGACCGGCAGCCTTCCTTTCGGTTTGCATTGATTCCAGGAACAATTTTCTGCGGGGAACAAGGTACAACCGAGGAGGAGTGAAAGCTCCAGGACTGAACGTTCTGAACGTTCCAAAAGAAATAACTTGTCCGACTCCCAAAAGCAATTCGATCGCTTTGTGCGGAAGTGTGCTTTGCGCGCGTGTTCGAGAACGGAGACTTCGAGGAAAATTAAGCATTGGAGATTGCAGGTGGACAGAAAAATATTGATAAACTGCAGCGGAGATTGGTCCTTCAGCGTGGTATTGTTTGTCCCACATTTTAGTCATGATGTCAAATGTGGAGTGGAGTGCAGATAAGCTTAATCTTTTGTTGTACATGAACACATTTCAGAAGTGAGCACAGGGCACTCGTAAGTGAGAGGGTTTCAGGCATGGATTTTCACTTGTGAGGTTGCAATTTGTTGTAAAACGATACTCAAGGAGTAACCGTGCGACGAGTTGTTGGGTTTACCTGAATGCAGAGAACAAATGTTCCACCCGTGTTCAATTTGAGGAAAAAACACAATTGTTTGTTGAAAATCTCAAGAATGCTGGGATGCGTCACACTTTTTCCCGAGGGAAATTCTTGCGATGACAATAATTGCGAGGTCAGTGAACCAGCAGGGTGACACAACTTTCTCTGCATCCTGGTTAGAAAGCAATGGGACTGACATAATTTGTCTCCTGAGGTTCGGAGTAATAAACCTTGCGGTTCTGAGACAGAAATTGCCAAACACACCTCCAGCCGCATCCTGAATATTCAGATAAAATTCAAGACATTTTCGTCACAAGCAAAATCATATTTCACAAAGTCTCACACCACGCAGACCATGGGAAAATATCTCCACGGAACTTTTGCCTGTGTTCACCTGAAAAAGTCAGTCCCGACAATCTGACATCTTGGAAGAGGAATGGTCGAAGAGCAAGGCTTCAAGCGTTGAGATACGAGTATTGGTCACAGCAAACAAGAATCGCAAGAAGGTGATGTCGAAAACCCTGCAGGTGCGCAACTGCACAGAGACGCAGACAGGAAGGAAGGAGTCTGTGGACGATGATGCCCTGCTGCTCGTGTTGAGCGGACTCCTCCAAAACCTTGAAACTCCCCATGATGGATGAATCCTCCAGTTCTTCAGTTGTTCATTCCTTAAGAGCTTGTCTGGTCCAAAAGGTTGACCCTCAACCTCGGTCTGTTTGTAGATTTCAGAATTACATTTAAGAACTCGGTCTTTGTCAAATTAGTATGTATACATTCATGTTTGAGCTCACATACAAACATAAGAGCACACAACCTGGCTTATTACCTGACCATTAAAGATGCACTTCAGTTTCAGGGAAGGGCGAGTGCGCTCTGGTTTGCAAAAGGTTGAAGTCGGTACACCTGCTCAAGGATGTTTAATTTGAACGGTACAGTAATTCGGGAACATCGTGGAGTCGAGTTTCAGAATAATCCAAATGTAAGTTTGGAAGTTACCAACCACGACGCAACTGGAATCTTCAAGCCTGTGACAAACTGCACTGGAGACAAAGAGAAGGGTGAAGGCGTTGACCATGTCTGGAAGGGTTCTGCCTTGTGATATGGTTACGATTCACGCGACTATTTGTTCACTTTTCCATCATTCCGTGGTCAGCCAGTACGAGGGACGATCCCGAATGTGCAGAATAAAACCTTTTCACCTGCTCGCAGACAGACTCACCTTGCCGCCTGCCGCAGGAGTCACCGAGGATTACAGCAGACGAGGCTTTTCAGCCCAACGAGTTCAACATTCACAGAATTGTCACTTGAGTGATTGGTCAGAACATTGACTGTGAAAGCATTAGGGACCCAGACAGTCGCGTGAATGATGCTCATCTTTTGGGGACAAAACTCTTAATTTGAGCCACAATGGCCTTTGTGTGCAGGTCAGACCCGATCAACCGCACTGTCAAAAATATCTCCTGTGAGGACTATCATCGCAACACCATTCATGTCCAGTCTTTCACGAAATTACAATTAATCCGTGTTCTTCCCCGGGACACGCATGGAAGGGTTCAAGACAATGGTTATCGTTGGCAGTTGAACTCATTTCAGAACTTGGACAACTTTTTGTTTCGTTCTCTAGCCTGGCGGTGCGTATACACTGCATCCAAATTCCAACAGTTGTATCTTGGTCCGTTGTCCAAAGTTATTGGGTTTCGCTTCGAACTTCCTGTTGCTGTGAAGAATCTTTGACTGAGCAAACGGACCTTTCCACGAGGTCACCCCCTTTGTGCATCACAGACTTTCTTGGTTCTTTGTTTCCTCGAATCTTGCTTGAAATCTATCCGTGCGCTTCAGTTTGGTTCCTCCAGTGTTTCTTGGCTCAAAAGAAACTTCGCCTTGCAAAACTCAATGAAACAGTGCAAGGCACTGCAGTTGTTCAGACAAGGCACGAACCAAAAAGACAAAACAAAACAAAAACAGGCGACCACGTTACCTTTTCCTTGTACAAAGCTCCTGTTGAAAGTCTTTGAGGTCAGGTTTCGACAGGTTTGGGCGGAACCTGGGTCCAGGCATCAAGGACAATGATTTCTGCTTTGGCACGGTTTCGTTTCGAGTCTTTGTCTTGAAAATTCACATAGAACTTTGTCTGAACATGCCGGCATGGTGTGCGGAAGAAAGTTGGGGTTGGGAATCTTGCTTACCATTTCCGGCACAAGAGACCAAAACAAACGGGTTGGCACCCAGGTCCGGGATGACGGTGTGGGGGTCTGGGTACGTCCTGGAAGGTAGACACGCTTGCACAGTCTTACCAGTCTTTCTAAAGGAGTTTTTGTGTCTTGCGGAGCCAAAATGGCAAGCCCGAATTGACGTGCACTGTTGTGACAGCGCTGGCCTGAAAATCTGACGATAATTATTTAATTCTCCATCAATAGATTTTGGAATTACCTGTCGCGTTCAGAATGCGATGTATTCCGGAACTCCAAAAATTTCCCTTCAGTCGTGAAGGGTACCCACTGTTTCACGACAAAGAACGACCGTGGGTGGGAACGTACGTGATGCACAAAGCAGAGGGATACTGGAGGAACTTTACCGGAGTGTAAATGTGAATCGTGTTGACAAACTGTGCTTGAGGTTCAGTCTTGGTTGTGACGTCTACGTACGTATAGTGCGGGATTGATATTGGCAAAAATCGATGTGAAGGTTCTTTGTCACAAAAAAGGTATCGTAGTGAAAATTCAGATGAATACTAGTCCACAAAGAGTACGTCTTGTCTGCAACAATCCGGACAGTTGGTGCCCAGCCGTGTGGGCCGCCGTGGTGCCGCCCATAAAGAGCAGGGACCATATGCAGGCTTTGATTGCCGAGCGTTTCGGGTCATGTCGCCTGACAACGGACAGACCTGGACCTCACCGACATGTCCGCTCACATACTGTCAAACTCTCCAATTTGTTTGCTCTTTGTAGGCGCTGCCAAACAGCCATGTTAATAGCAGAAAAATGCTCGTATTGTCGCAGTGATTGTGCACATAATTGCAGTGGATGTTTCAAAGAGAGCGGACAAAGCAAATCAGAAGTGGACACAGGTGGGATCTCCTTAACCTCTGGGTCGCAGATTTGCAAATCACAGTGAAGGTGTGTGTCAGCGCCCCACTGACAAAGGAAGAATGTCGGCTGTGAGAACAGAAGTTGCAAGAAACACTGCAGGTTTTCTTGAGAATCACCGACAACAATGGCACGTCTCCTTCCTCTTTTTCCCTTGAGCAGCATGGGTGGCCAGAAAAGTGCATTTCGTGGTTCTTTAATTGAATATCAAAACATGTCTGACTCTAGTTCTACATACCATAAACTACCTTCCACAAGTACACCTCAAACGCTGTTTACCAAATTCCCGTGACCGTTCTCAAAGGGAAGGTTATCAAAAGGATCACATAGTGTCTAGCCTTATGACTGCATATTTGAAATATGGTCACTTAAATGTGTGCACTCACAAGATATCTGTTTACTCTGAGTTGCTATAAATTATTGCATTGAGGCACATCTTGAAGTGAAGGAGCTGCGAGTTAAAAGCTTTGGAGACGATGGCGAATTCCAGTGTCAAAAGCACCACTTCATGGGTGGCTACTTAGAAGGAGAGGAAACCGTTCCCAGATTTACTGGTTTCTTAAGATCAAGGGTATTTGTTCACTGAAAATAGATGATCTGCCTGTTTTCTCAGATCCTCGGCCTGATTGATGAAGTTTATGACTGGACTTTAAAAATGACAGTTGCCACGAAAGAGATGCATATCAGTGGGAAATGTGGCATTTTCCTAGTTTGTTTGTGGATCACCAGAAGTCATTGCTAGAAATGACGTTTTCTGAGCTTTTTTCCGTTCGCGAAGGAACTTTGGTCCCGTCGGATTCGAACTCTCCTGTTCTGATTCTGAAACTGATCCGGGTGACCATTGTGGAATGTCCAACTGAAAATATTTTGTCTCTTAAATCCGTGAGTCTTACGAACGGGCTTATTCGATTTGGATGTTGCCCTGCTTCTTCTTTTTTCGTGGGAGAGCATTTTCACAACAAGAGCAATGTTGCTGCCCTGCTGTCCAGAACACTGTTGTGCGTAGTTTTGTGTGAATGTTCGATCTATCCCAACACAAAGTCTTTGCACATTCGATCAATTCTTCCAAGGGAGGGATTCTCCTACTTCACAAAATTGCAGGACGAAGGCACATGGTGGCAAAACTGCACGTACCCACTGTATCAGTCCAAGGAATAATATATTTTCCGGAAAAAAGTCCTGCGACAGCCAGGTCGTGCGCCCTGCCTCGAGGTCAACCAGCTGAATAAATAGCCTCGTGCAGACCAACAGTCTGCTCACGAAGACTCTAAATTCAAATGCCACCTTCTTCTTTCTTCTGATGAAATTAATTCACTTAGGGTCACCATATTTAACCACCCCTTTAATTTGATCTGAGTCAAACAGACTTGCTGGTCTTTTCAAAGTAACGATGCATGAAGCTTGCGGAAGGAGGGCTTGCCACCTGTAGAAGCCTCTTGATCCAAGAAGTTTCTCCAAATGGATTGCGTCTCGCTGGTACATCTGACGGTCATGTCGTCTCAAACACCACACTGACTGACAACAAAAATCCGGGTATGCATCAGGAGCAAAGCTGTTTTGTTCTGTCCTTGCATGCAGCCTCTCAAATAGGGTTGAGTGCGAAAACTCAGCTTGGCCTGTGAATCTACGAAAATGTGTTCGTGCTTGGAAGCTTGTGTTGACGTTGACGTTCAAACCCAAACTCACATGCAAAAGAATGACACAACGAAGTTTATGGTTTTGGTTATTTTCACACGGACGGGCAGCTGACATGATGCCATTCGTCTTGTTTTCAGAGTCGGGACTGTGCTTGACAGTTGTCCTCGTTGTGACCTCGAAAATTTTTGCTAATCAGGAACGAACCCACGCAAGGAGACGACGTGTCTTATTCACGAGAATGGAATCAAGCCAAGCAGTATTTCTGCCAGTGACAGCAGAAACTAGTGCGAGATCGGTTCGCGCCGAAGGCCGTGGTTTCTTATCGGGGGTCATCTGACCCAGAGGTCGCTTCGCTGGTTTCCCAAATACGCGCCGAGAAAATAGGATTGCTCAATTTGTTTGGAGTTTCATCAGCCATCCATCTCAGTCGTCGTTTGTACCATTCTCATGCATTTGCCAGTTGGCTTGAACAGCGGTTCTCTTTCGTTCATTCAAACATAACACGTTCTTGCGTTCTGGGAGCATTCATCTTGCGTGATGCTTCAAAATTTTAGATCTACGTTATTGCATTGTTGTTGTTTTTTGTCATTGATGAACATCGTGCATGGAACAGCACTAAAATTTTTTCTGAAAAGCAGATGGATTTCCATTTGTGGCCACTGCAGCAGACGAGCGACAAGTAGCTTTTCTGTCACATGGACCATTCCTCACTGACAATGACGTATGGATTTTAAATAGACTTACTTCGTTTGTAATGATCGCCCTGGGAAAGTTCAAATTTGACCACTTGATCAATAAAGTTAGTTGTCCAGAGTATTAATTCAGGATCAATGGCCATTTGGTCATTGAAATGGTTTGATTCTCTGACAATCGTGGAGGTCATTTAGGGGCAACCCAAATTCTTTCCCTGTCTCCTGAGAACAAACTTCACCCGACCAATCAATAGTGTTGTTGATTATGTGGCGATGGCTGACGGCAGTCTTGTGCACCAGACTTGGTTCCGTGCCTATCTGAGGAAGGGGGTCACAACCCAAACACACCCACCAGACCTGACGTGGAAGTGGAGAAATCAAGAATGGCGTGGGACTCGAGAATTCTGGAGACCCTCCGGAAGGACACTTTGAACTCCCGAATGCAGCCATGATAAAATTAAAATTAAGCTGGACATCTCCAACGTACATTTTTCCAGATTACAGAGAGGAAGGTTGTCATCCTGCTTCTTCAGATCACAGAACAGATGTGATTATCTCTACATGTTGAGCTGCAGTGTGGGTCAATCAAGAATGGGAAAATTCCTGGACACGACACACGAGATTGGATGTCTATCGAATGTTGGTCTTTTCAGCTTTGCGCCGAACGACACAAATGGTCAAATGGACGGATTCTCAAATTTGCGACGGTTTGCCTTTTTGCCCGGTCTTCCGGGCAGATCATTCTCTTCATCCAATTGACACACCAGATAAACTTCCCAGATGCCTCAGTTGAACAAATTCAAGCGTGCACACAAGTTTCAGGATCCAGAGCGGAGACGAAACCCCACAGATCCGTGATCCCGCATTCAGTATGATCTCGAGAGACTGCGATGTGGCACCCAGGTTGTCAGCGCAATTGGCCTGACCTCCGACTCTGTTTGCATTGACACCGGATGCTGCCAACATGAAGACGGCAATTACGAGGCCATTAACGCGTCCACGGGATTCTGTGTCGGCCGCCGCGCCTCTCGGTTGCTCACCACACACGGTGCACGCTGGTGGCGTGCTGGGTCGAATCAGGATTTGTTGAGCACGATTCTTTAATAAAATTGATTCACGTGTGTTCATTGCGAAAGCAAATTGACATTGTCAGCATATTTCAAGCAATTCAATCTGCTGTTCAAACGTCTCGAGGAAGACAAACTAGAGCCGTGACTTGGCCCCCACTCTTGTTCAAGTTCAGGTGTTTCTGGGTTTCAGTCGGAAGCAGTTGAGGAACTGTGGTGACACACAACTGTGAGGGAACTGCGACTGTTTCCATGTGTGTGTGTGTGTGTGTGTGTGTGCGTGTGCGTGTGCGTGTGTGCATGTGCAGTGTGCAGTGTGCAGTGTGCATGTGCAGTGTGCGTGTGCAGTGTGCGTGTGCAGTGTGCATGTGTGTGTGTGTGAGTGTGTGACACACGTCACGACGGAGTACAGAGTGGTACAAAAACGTCCGACATGGGCCCGCCGCACACAGCACGTCTGAACTTGGACTTCGACAAGGCGCTGGACGCTTGCAACAACAACTTCGGTGGCAACCTGGAAAATGACCAAGAAAAGAACTACCGTTCTTTCTTCTGTTTTCTTGAACCGACGGACTACATGGCAAAGCGTTTCAAGGACGATTTGAAAGAAGAGAGAAAATGGTTTCAGGAAAATTTCCATGGCATGCAATCGTTGTCCTTTGGGGAACGATTTGTTTTCAAACCGAGAAGCTCGCGTTCTGAACCACGGGCGACTCGCAGAACCAGTTTCTGATGCTGCGGATCAGGTATCAGCTCATCAGATCAGCATTTGGATCCTTGTCTTGGGTTAAATTTGGTCACAAGGTCCCAGAACGATAATCAATGCGCTGGAGATCCACACAGAGGGCGGTCATTCACTGGCGAATATGTTTATCGCGGTCATCAAATATCCGTATCACTGGTGTCTTCGGCAGAGAAAGGCCGGCACCGCCAGATGCTCTGCCAGCTTCTGATTGTACAAGATTGAAAGGCAAGAAACGAAAGTGATCGTCAAAGCAAAAGCAAGACGCACCAGCAAGGGTTCATCCAGTGAGTGAAGTTGCACGAACTACACAAGCGGACAAGCACAGTGAACAACACAAAGTTCCGTGACAACTCTGATGAGTGCGTGCCTCAGTGTGGTGCCTGCATAAACCGAACTTTTGCCAGTTGTAATTTTCTTCGTGCGCAACTTTTTCCCGACTGCAGGCTTGCATCCCTGGCACTTTACGACAGCATCTTTGAAAAGATGAGTGAGTATTTCCCAAGTTCCTTTCTTTTCGTTGCATTGGATGTAGCAGAAAAGGAACATCAACGTGAGATCCCAGTCCATAAAAACTTTTCTGACCATAAATTTCACACTGAGTGCTGGCTGTGCATTTCACATCACGATACTTGAAAGGAAGCATGTACGCTTGCTTTCCACTGTGATGGGAAATAAAAGTACAACGCTGAAAGGTAAACAGGCTCGTATTTATCTGCGTCCTGTGTGCAATATACCTGTGTTGAAAGCTATGAGATTGCTTTTTCTCTATTAGGCACAGTGGTTGGGTCAGAAATGTTGTTGCAAGGAGCAGAATGAGAAATGGTGGAAAGCAAAATCTGTCAGGACAGAGGCCACATACCTTTCAAGTAAAACTGCTGATTAGCTTTCAGAAAGGCATTGGGGTAAAATTTTGCCACAAGCAAACTGACTATTGATAGGTGTTGCGCACAAGCTCGATCCTCAACTCCAGCTCTTGTGTGACGCATTTGAGGATTTTCCATTGGCCGTTGACGGGGGGGGGGGGGGAATCAAGGTGTTCACAAGGGTTCACGTGAAGAGTTGCTCGCTCGTGCGCCATCCGAAAAGAACTTTTGAGACAATCTGCCCATCAAAAACTTTGTTGTTTGTACATGTATCTGAAAACGAAACATGGAATGAACGTCGGTCACTGAAAAGTGAACAGGATCTAGAAAATGACCCGAAGCCTGGAACCCAAAGCGCAGGTGCAGCCCCAAAAGGTCGCAAGCCCCTGGACCAAGACCCCTTTCCCCTCGTATCAAAGTCAAATTCCGACACAGAAGCAGACTATCTGTGCAGGCAATGGATTTTTTTACAGCGAGCAATTTGAATTCGATATTTTTTCAAAGACAAGCCACACGAAAACAGTAACTTTCACACAATGGTGGCAACAAATTACAGCCAGTCAAATTGTGCTCATTGATCGAAAAAAACCCAAGTGTCCTCGAGCACTGTATTTCCACGCAGATAGGATGCTGGCTATTTGACATGTGTGTGCAAATTTGCCAAGCTTTCAAAGGCAAAGAACCGAGTGTATGTATCAAAATGTACATAAGCTTTATGAGAACAGTACTCCACAAAAACTTGGGTTATCTTTGCATAACACTTTAACTACAAAAGCAAAGACAAAAAGAGAAAAAGTTGAGGCATAGCAAACAACCCACATCCAAATAAATACGGCAAACATCATGTTCCGTCAACAAGAGACTCCCTGGTAATAATTTTACAAGACAGCAAGGGAGTCCACCAGGACTAGAGAAAAGTTTTTTCACTTGAGCAAAGGTTTTGACTGGAGCAGATTTTTGCGAGAAGATTGGTTTGAGTACTGGAGCAATTTCAGTCACTTCATGTAAATGACACGCAAATGAATTGCCAAAATGAAAGCTCGGACCGTCATATATTACTGAAAATGGTTCCGGGAATCGTTGTTGTTGAACGGACAATTTTGTGACTTCCCTCACCAGGTGGATGGTGACAACACGCACGGTCCCCACCTGCAATCGGGAAAGCCTCCTGTACTGACGGCCATCTCAGATCCCTCTTTTGCTTTGTGAGACAAAACTCCAAAAGCGAGATGCCCGTTTGTGTGCAACCTTGCAAAAAGAACTCGAGCAAGTCAAAAACATTCTCAATGGAAAACGAGACAATGCATCTCAAATCCAAGCAGCTGGTTTGTTAGATACTGGTGAACCGTGCTTTTCTCAAAAATGCAGCTTTTGCGTTTGTGGTCCGTTTCCTTTTCCCCTGTTTTGGGATTCAGTTCAACACCCCAGGTGCCATTTTGTGCAAAGCACTTGTGGAAATCCCTGGGAAGAGGGTCTCGTCCAAGTGTGAGGCATCTCTAGTTTGTTTGCTCGTGGTATCCTCACAGAAAAAAATCACTTACAGAACACTGGCTCTGGAATGTGAGCAAGTATTTTGCAACAGGGTGTGGGTAAGTTTCCAAAAGAACATGGCTCCTGAGTTGAATAACCCAACAATTTCTATTGCGCTCGAGGTGTGCAAATGATACCCAATAGTAAATATTTAGCTCAACAGAGGGATTACCCGAAATGCTTGGAAATCATATTTGCTACCAGAACATGTTCAGCTTATTCCAAATTTAGAGTTGGAAAACATAATCGTACCACAGCCTGGAACAATGTTTGAACGGTTACGAGAATGTCAATAACTTTAAGGAGTCAGGAACCTGCTTCACTTCACTGAAAAGGCAACAACACGTGTACGAGCACACGAGTCGAGTCCGACTCCATGGTGCGATGACCTGAGGCGAAAAGAGTTGCGTGATAACACGTGTCCACAACGATGAGGGCACACACAAGCGCTGCAGGTACCTGCAGAGTTGTAGAATGACATCATCTGCTGCCACTGATTCAAACGCTTGGAGTTGGTCCTGTGAAAAAACCTGAATTCATGATTTACGTACTTTTGGACTGATTCGTTCATTTGCTGAAGGTTCCTTGACATCACGGAACCGCACAACGCACTTTCCTTTCCACTGAGAGGAATTGCTGGCAAATTGTGGGCTCGTCCTCTTCAGGCACATTTCAACAGATTTGATGGAAGGGAAGGCTCCTCCCTCTTGATGTGCCAAAACTAGTCACAATTGTGAGTCTTTGCAATGGCAACAAATTGTTGGTTGATTTGGATCTGAAACGATCATTCCCTGTTGTCCTCTCAATTTGCCTCATCAATCAACCTGTGTGAGGCTAATTCTTTCTCACGACATCTGTCTGTTCGCTGTAATTGAAGGCATTAAAATGCTTGATTTGGACTGCAACCAGATCAGCTTCACGTGTGACCGTGTTTATCTTGTTGTCAAAAGCTTTGTTCTCAATGAACGTCCTCTGTATACTTTTGAACTTCTATCGAAAACAAGTGGAAATGCGCGAACAATTTGGTGTGCAGTTTGATGTGGAGATCACTGGTTTTCGAATCATGAGTCAACGCACAAACACAGGGGGCTCGCTGAATTGGTGATGATCTTCACACAGATGACGCTGTGTGAGAAACCATCTTGGTTGGTGAAACGGGTCCCCAGATATTGGACAACATCCACCGTGCGTAGCAATCAGAAGCAAAACGCTTGCTCATTTGTCGAGTCGCAAGTTCAAATTTTGTGCGCTGTTGGCACCCAACAATACAAAACCAAACAGAGAAAAATATTTCTGCAGGAAAAGTTTGGCACAAACACCAATGAGAACTCAGACGTGAAAGGTCATTCGGTCTGGTCTGTTTTGGTTTCGACGCAATGACAATGTTCAAGCTTTGTCTCACATTTTGTCGGCAATTTTGTGTCCTGCAGAGCAATACACGCAAGCATATCCAACTGTCAAGCAAAAAATGTATTCCTGTTGGATGTTGCTCTTTGTAAGTGGCTTTTGTACAGCTCCAACTCTTTGATCGCACAAATCACCACTTTTGCAAGAATCTAATTGTGCGTTGGGAGCAGCCGGATGAGGATAAATTGAAGAGAATTGTTGGGAAATTGTTCGTCGAGTCGCAGATTGCTGATAAGATGTCCCAATGCAATCGGGGATGATCCAAGGCCCAGTCGCCGAGATTCTCGTCTCGAAATGAAAGGAGGAAGCAGCACAAATTACCCCTGTGCTGTTGATGAGTTGATGCATTGTTGTTGCTTTCGCACACGTTTGGTACTGAGTTGGCGTATTGCTGCTACATGTATTTTTATCATGAAGATTTGAACGCTGAAGTTGGTTGGACAGACTTCAGTTGCGAAATACGAGTGCATCCTGATGAGCCTTTTTTCTTTCAAACTGGAAAGTTCTGCGACAAGAAATGTGTTGCTGTGAACCTGGTTTGATGCTGAAATAGTTCCCCCTGCCAGGCATGACTCAAAACTTTTGGCAGCGTCTACCAACGGCAAAAGAAAACAAAAATCCAGGACCACAACATTCTCAACATGGCACGTGAATAAAGATCATGTTATTCATGTTTTACAAAGAGATGGAGTGGAAGAAAAAAAGAAGGCAGCGTATCGGTGCGACTTGTACCTGGCCAAGGTAAGGCACCATCCATCAACCCACATTAGACACGGCTCTCTGACTTATGACACACTCGCATCTTGCCGTATAAGCTTTTGCATCTTCTGCGTGTGTGCTTCACAAATATGAATATTCCCAGCCAAAACATATCAATTGCACACAACATCAACGGCACGTACCAGAGAGCTTTTTTGGATAAATTCGGCTGATGTTTTTGGTGTCAAATAAATTAATTTTGATTCGTGAAAAACATGGCCAGTTCAGTGTTGAACTGTAGCAGCTGTTGTGTCTTTGACACGGAACATAGCGTTGTTCGTCTCATTGATTGTCCGTTTCTTCTGTTCGATCTTGTCACTGCAAAAGTGGACAGATCAATTGCGTTGCGCTATTTGATGACTTCCGGGCGATAGTGTTCGCCTCGGGTCTTTACTGACCCAATTCTGACAATCTTTGGTGATCCTGCTGGAACGTTGAAAAGAGAACTGACGCCGCCCTATCTTTGGAAAAACCAACCGCCCTGTTTGTCCAAGCGCCTCAGAGGCCCACCATGCAGACAGACTACACTATCTCTTGTGATGAGGTGACTCAGTTTGAGCACAGACTTTGGTGAGTCCACCGTCGCATCGCGGGCACACTCGTATGGTGGTGCATACCCAGTCAATTGGTTTCTCCCTTCCAGTCAGAAGCACAGCAGCAGAAATTGGCCTGCATCAGACTCTCAGTGGGCTGACAGTGGACTGACTCATCAGTGGAAGTGGTCTCTTGCTGTTGGAATAGCACCCAGCAAGATCGTCCCTGGTAACACCAGATAAGCCTTGACAAGAAAAACCACAGCACTCATCTTGACTGTGTCGCCACAACGGAATCCCCAGCTCTGCCTTGGGGACGTGCGGGGGCTCAGAAGTGACAACTTTTTGGGAAAAGTCCATCCACACGGGTCTCCGAAAAAGACAAGGCATTTTTCGTAATTTATCACGTGCAACGTCTGAGGACCCAGTTGGAATCAACGACCAGTCAATCGTTGTCTCATGGAGAACGAACAAGTTCAGACCTGGTCACAGTGTGTATTCTCACACAAGGTCTTCTTGAACATGAATTGGAACCCACGTGTGGTTCCTGCGGACGTGACCACTGAAAGTTCCTTGTGTCCAGCCAATACGACTGTCCGAAATGCGAACACCAACTTCAAGGCTTTGACACAGCTTTGACTTTGACACAGCTTCAAATGTCTCTACGTTACGAGCATGTTTTGACTCAACATTTTCTGCTCTTCCACAGGTGGTAAAATGTAACAGCACAAAAGGCGAGTAATCAGAGTCGTCGCGACAACAAAGAGGTCAAACAAACATGTTAATGACACATGAATTATGGCTTCACGTTTGGCAGGATCTGATGTCCATGTAAACAAGGTCGGAGGTCAAACCAACAAGTCTGACAGCTTGGCTGCACTATCAAAGTCGCATACGATCAGACTTGAGTGTAAACCTTTCAGTGCTCTTTTGCCTCATTTCTCAAAAAACCCATTTGGGTCGCGCACAAAGAATGTTTGATCAGTGCTTGGAATCACATGAAACGATTTTCCTTTTGCAGCATGGTCAACATTTGGGTTTGTTCAGATTGTGTTTCGTTGTGTCAGGAGAAAAACAATTATGGAGAATTTTTCTGAGACAAACACTCAAAACAAGGGAACACAAAGAAATATTTTGCGATGGAAGCACCAGAATTATGCAATTTGTGGATCGAATGTGTGTCTTCGAGCCAACAGATTACATTGCACGCAACGATGGGGAGACCTTTATTTCCTTCTTGGAAAGAGATTTATTTGAATCTGAGCGCTCGCTTGATCTCTGAGAGATGAAATGTTTTCATGGGACCTTGGGGAATTTGATCTCACCAAAATATGACTTCAAAATTTGTCAGAGGAAACACCCAAGGAGTTCCCCAGGAATTCGCACATCTTTGTGAAGCAGAGTGGCAAATTGAAGTGGTTCTGGAATGGCACTGAAAAAGGAATCGATGACAAGAACGATTGATGTCTTCTCACCCCACTTGATTCTCGTCCACTGAGTCCGACAGTTTGAGTCCAGATGCGGACGACAGTCTGGTCGAAGTGTGTCTTTACATCAAACGGGACCATCCAATGCGCCGCACATCCGAGACACCAAACCAGGGGCGCGAGTGCCACGGGCAGGGGTTCACGTGTCACAAGTGTGAGCAAATCACCGGGGACTGGACACTCTGACCCATGTTGTAGAGAGAGCAAAAGAACAAGTACCTGCCTCAATCAACATTTTTTACCTCCTTGAGCGTCTTGCACAGCCTTCCGATCAACCGGCAGCGTTGTCTCACTCGCTTAATTGCGTGAGAGACCTGTCTTCCATCACCACCCGGGGACAAACGCGCACAGATGTGACCCTGAAGACAATGAGATGCAATCGTGATACGATTGTCACATATTGGTTATTAATTGCATATTTAGAGCGGCCTAAGTGGCTGGAGGTTTGTTCAGGAGCGGACCACCCAGTGAGCGCGAAACGTGCGCGCGCCAGACGCCATGTCTGCTGCGCCAAATATGTGCGAAACTCAGGCCGTAAAGTAGTTGAGCAGGATAGCGACTTGGACACACCGTGCTTGTCCATTTTACATGAGAACAATTGCTCTTTGTGCCTCAAATTTGCGGTTACTACTTTGCCTTCAGGGTGTTTTGTGCTCCAGATCTCAGTGAGCCCAATTGTCTCCATTGTTTCTTGCAGCGCCTCTGTGTGAATCTCGGACTTCAACGTGAATTGTCTTTCGTTGTTTCTTCAAATGGCGCTCCAATGTTTTCACTCTCGGGAATGCGTTTTTCCTCACTGAAAATAAGTCACATCTGCTTGAGAGATAAAAAATGGCATTCACTCGTCATGAATTACATTTTCAATTGACTTAATGGTCTTGGGTGACCAGTCTCCAAGTTTCAGAGATTTATTTCCACCACAAATCATTGTTCACCCGAACCTCCAGCCTCTTGATCCATTCACAGACATTGCGAGACTGCTATGCAAAAAATAACAGAGGCATTGCCAAAACTATGACGGCGCATTGAGTTCTTTGGACATCAAACAAACCTTTTTTCAGCTGCCGAATTTTACTTTCAAACGGAGTGTTTCGGCACACCGGGTGTTGTGAAATGATTCAGGTCCAACTCCTCATTTCAATTGAAAGAAGTTTTCCCAACTCATCGAAATCATTTCTAAAAGTCGGATTTCGCCATTTTGCAAACCCAGCATCGGTATCGGTGGTAACGACTGGGGCGTGCACAGAAATCTGAGTTCAGTTAATCAAAGTCCCTCTGCCGCTCTGATGGCTCTTGATGAAAGTTCTTTTCTTGCTTCAAGTATTTTTTTTTCAAATATCAAAACAAAGAAATTGAGGAGGATCGAGCAGACTCGGAGGGTGTACATTTTATCAGAATTTATGAGGTATTTATGACTTTAATTTTGGCAATGACTTCAAAGCGTCATTTGGATTTGATGCATTCCAACACAAACAAACCTTTTTCATTCCAAACAGTTTTTTTCATTTTCCCCTGAATACTTCTTGAATTCAAACTGACTCCTTCGGTTTCAGGTGAAACAGCAAAATTTGTCACCCAACGCGCTTGCAACACACAAGAAAAAAAAACTTTCAAAATTTTGGATGATTTTTCCACATTGAAACCAGAGCCTGCGAAATCCTTTCCGTTTTTCAAATCTGAAGTGAAGTGAAACAGAAATTTAAGGCAACTTCCTGTGAACATTGTTCGCTCTCCAATGACCGTGAGGCAAGTTTCTGTCTCCTTTTTCAGCTCAGAATTCCTCAGACTGACACATCCTGTATCAACTGCAATTATGTCCGCATATCCACCTTTTATGGTCACCGTTCAACTTATTAAAGTTTGGGGAAGAAATTCACCAGCTTTTGCAAACCTGTGAGGTAGTTTCTGGGACTTCAGAGCTACGTTCACTAGAGAGTATCGAGTGGACTTTTCCCATGCCAGGTGAAGGCTTCCTGAAATGGGTTTGAAATTTTGATCTGGGGCTCCAACGACTCAAAGGTGCAACTTTAAGTTGAAAAAATATCACAAAGAAAGAGAGAATGTGCTTGCAGTACAAAAAGCTACCCCCCCTCCCCAACAAAATCTGCCCGTGGTTTGAGGCCAGGGATTCTGACATTGAGCGATTCACGTGAAAAAAAAGACAGCACCACCTCACACAACTACGACAAAATGACTCAGCTTTGCAGAGAACCACACAACTGGTGGGGCACATACACCCCCAACAGAAGGTGGCATCGTATCGAAGAGTACTCGTACAGCCAAAACACACGGGTTGACAGCAGACCACAAGTTTTGCTGTGAAATTCAAAGATCCTTGATAAACCCTCACAGAAGTGAGGGTCACAATTAGATGTTTACTACAGGCTCAGCCCCCGAAGTGGTGTGTCGCACTGCGCGAAGAAGAAGGCATTCTGATCGGGTTGAAAAAGAGGAAGATGCAGGCACAATCATGTTCGGATGGAGAGTCTCCAAAGTTCTTTTGACTTCCTCTGTAAACGTCATATTGACCCAAATCAACGATCTATGTGTGCTGTTGAGATTACAGACGGAATCTTTTGTTGTTCATGAAGTGACGAGAAGCTTTGAAGTCGATTAGTTTGTAATTTCATGAGGTGCTGTGAACTCTTCGCAAAGCGAACATTTCACATCAAGCAACAGCGCATGCAACACGAGTGGTGTTTGCCATCTGGTTGGGCTGTTCAAAACTGGATTTGTTGAAAGAGTTTTTTTTCAATACCATATGGTAATAAGGTTATAATTTCATGAATAGCTGGGCTCGCTTGCTTTGCACGTGCTGTGTATTATCAATATTTATCCCAAACAACGTGTTTGGTTCTGCGGTGGAGGGAACTAGTTCTACACCACGATCCCGTCATCCGTCTTGCTTTTTGCAAGCAAGCAGACTGAACTTGAAATGTTTTACAAACCCTTGTCATCGTGGTACAACTTCATTTCAAACCAAGACAAGCTGGCAAACTTCCTTGAAGGCCCAATATACACTGAGCGTCGCCCGCTGCTATCTCCCCGCACATCTCCCCGCTGATCTCCCCTCGTGCAGTAATTTCAATGCAGCAAAACAAACAGCCTGGGGTGATCTGCAGGGAGATAGATCTCCCCACACTTCAGTCACATGAGACACGACTGAGCAGAGTGATCTGCTGGGTTATGATATTTCAGTCAGCAAAGTATGTGGACAGCTGTGATTGGCTTGGCTCAAAAATATTTCTCACCATGTAACTTGATTTGCTGTATGAACACACAAAATAAAAACATGTGTTTTGGTGTGAAATTAGTGGATCTCTATACTGTTTCTGTATGTCTTGCATACATTTGAGACCTTTGGATCTCCCCACTGATCTCCACGCAACTGAAAACAATGTATACTCTGTACATATCTTGAGCTGAAGAGACACAGTATTCCTTCCACTGAGTAGTGCTTCTACCTGACTCAAGAAAATTATTTCACTGAATTGGGTAACTGGAGAAAGAACAAATGTTGGAACACTTCCAAGCCATCAGGGCTTGTGATTTGAGACCAGCCAGTGTACACACCCAGGTGAAAGTCTGTAAACTACTTGCTCCCTTTGTCTTTTGCCATGAAGAATGATGTGGAAGGGTGAGTCTCAGCAACTTGCATCAAAAGTTTTTGAGATGAAGGGTTTCATTAAAGGCCTTCAAGGTCGGAGATTGTGCAAAAGTCACTGAGAATGAAAATTGCTTGTGAAAGTTCTGACCTACTGGTGGGCTACCAGGTGAGCTGCAACTGGGGAAGTGCACCACCCAACCACTTTCAATCCCTCAATCATTGAGAGCCAACATCTACATCTCTGTGTTTTGTAGTTCTGTGTCTATTGACAGCCAGAACCACAAAATTTGGTTGCATAACTCTTGTTCCAATTGGACCCCACGGCATGAAGCGTCCTCTCTTGTTTTGGCGCAAGAGACGGCCAATCACCGGGGCTTCAGAAGGATAGAATGAAGTGTTGGCGAAGTGACAATCACTTGTAACCTTTGAAAGAAAGACGAAAAGTGTGACTGAGCCTGATCTTCGCGCGTCTCCACCAAAGAGAATCGCAGACTGCTGAGAACTTGACAAGCAGTGTCAATATTTATTGCCAGCGCTGAAACTGAAGAGCAAAAAAGCAGCCTTACTGTCGGTGTTGTTCAACACCAGCTTGTTTTTGTCCATTTCAGTCTTCTAGTCACGATTAGTAGAAAAGCCACGCACTTTCTTTTGCATTTGGCAAACAATTATCGCTGAATTCAAGTGACTTTTGAAGTCTGATGCTCCAAGACCTCAACCCTCCAAAAGTACCGCAGTGTGCCATGGAAAGAGCGCACGGCAAGTTACACTCCACAACTGAAGCAAGTCCAGCGTTTTCAATGCTTGTTGGGTGAAGCACCTGAAGAACAAATGCTGAAGTTAGGGTCACTGTGAATCTTTGGTGCAGCAAATAGGTGTTTGGTGGGTGCTTTGTCTACCATGGAATGCACATCAGACACACACACACACACACACACACACACACACACACACACACATCGAGACATTATGTGCTGCAGCAGACAATTTGGACCTTCCAGAAAAAGGCCCTTGACCTCATCGGATACTCTGCGAGTTGCATCCAATCTGCACCTTTTTTCGCACAACACGACTCGACGTCCACTGTTTCGACAACAGAACAATTCTCCACAAGTGTGACGTGTGCGAATATTGATGGAGACACATCTCCACTTGAAGACCAGTACATGTGTACAGGCAAGCCTGGATCTGAGCATCTTTGCTGCTGTCACCACTTCGGACGGACAATCAGAGTTCCGTCACAAAACAGTTCATGTCAAAGCAAATTTCTGGAGGATCTTTTGGTGTGAGATGGCGAGAAAATGCTGATTCGGAAGCATTTTGTGGCCTTCCTCTGACAATCTTTGCTCCCAACGTTTCCACTCTCCAAGTTTTTTCTTGTGATGAGTCTGAATTCGCTCAGAGCAAGAACTAACTCATCAGACTCTGCAGTGGGTCATCGGAGTCTCGGCAAATGAGAATTCTCTTCAATGGGGATTTTATCTCAAATACTTACATTTCATTAGTGTCAAAGACGAAAATCGTTTCAAGATAAATTGGATCCAATCAAGCAATCTGAGATCAGGCTGTGAATGAAGGGCTGAGAAGAGCTGTTTTCCAGCGTTGCTCAATTGATCATTCATTTTGCCTCCCGGACAGTTGGGACTGGGGCCCGTGTTTCTCTGTCTGTCCTTCAACGTCCACGACAAACAGCTGAAACAAAATGACTTCAGCAAACTGAACAAATGAAGGGCAACTTGTTGTTCAATGACCGATGCCAGCATCAGCCGACTTTTTGTATGGAAGTGAGTCAGCAGTGTTGCCAGATGTGCACAAAGGCAGCAGTTGTCTGCTGTGGTTCTCATCGCTGACCAGTGTTGCTCGTCGCTCATTATTGCTCCACAAGTATTTTTCACTTTGTTAACTTGAAGCATCGAGGCTCTACATTCACTCCCAGAATTGGTCTACATTCTCCAGGAAAGACAGGGTTTTTGACACAAGCTTGTGCCAGTCTCAATGGAGGCATTTGTTTTGGCTTCTTTTGTCCCGTGCCTGGGCCCTGCACCGCAAAACCACAGTTCCGTGCAGTGTTCGTTCTGCCAAGCAACCCCCTCCCCTCCCGTTTGAAACAAAGAAAACATGACAGGTATCCTTGTTGGCTAGAGAAGAAGACTCTGAAGTGCTTGCAACTGTGATGCAAGTAAATTCAAGGAGTGAATGTCCACCAGACACTGGGATAGAGGTCTGCCACACGAACGATGGTATCAGAGTGACAGTGGTCTGAGCTCGAGCGCATCAAGAGGGCCCTTGGGGCTTGGTCCCCGAGACTTCCCGACTCCCGATTTTCGACGCTGGAGACTGGATCATCCGCTCCAAACTCATAGCAAGTGCTCCCCCTCCCCGAACCGGAAAATAGACATGGTTACGTCCGATTGCTGACTTACCAAAGGTACCAAGCAGGGACTTTGTTCGTGTTACATCAACCGGGCTCAGACCTGGACCCGGACCCGGACCAGGACCCGTACCATAACTGCACCCCAACCGGACCATAACTGCACCTCAACCGGACCAGCATCCATCGGCACATTTGGTCTTCAGAAGCACGACCACTGAACAAAGTTTCCTTGCGAAAGAAACGAGTGAACGGTTTGAATTGTTTTCTTTTGATGCACTGAGGCTGCAAAATAAAAAGGTCCGGCTGGATTGGAAGTTCAGTCGGGTGGCAACAGACGTCCTTTGAACTTTTTCTACCAACAGGGACTTGTGGTGGCGAAGGGCCAAAACAGGGAACAATGGAACTGTGTGTCGTTTGTGAGTGATCTGAACACTGTTTGTGAGGATGGCAGAAATGGCATCACAGGAAGGACGAACAGAATAAAGTGACAAAATTTTTGACTTCTGTCAACATGACATCTCTGTGTTGAGAGGGGAACAAATAAAGTTCCACGGTGAGGCCGTTTGCAAACTCTCTTTTGTCCATTTTCAGTGCAATTATGAGACCGTGTTTTCGCAACATGGCAAAAATTCACAACGTGGTCAAAACAGACGGAAATTCGTGCGCTCTTCTGAACGCAACGAGGAAGTCCCTCACATGTGTGCGCAGTGGGAAACCACCTGTCCATGTCGGGAAAGGTGTGACCCACATCTTTTCGATCCCAGCGAAACAAGACGTCTGCTCCTGGTTCGTGCCGTAAAATTCTCAGATTTGTCAGTGCGCAGACCGAGAATTCCAGACCAAGTTCCAGTTCTCCAGTTCAGCACATATCTTTTGTGGTGCAAGATACAGCTCTGTCTACAATTCATTTCCAGAACAGAAGTCTACTCTTCTTCAGGAAAACAGTCAGAAGAATCTTCTTTTCTAGGAGGATTTTTTCGTGTTCTTTGCATGAGGTCACAACCAAAAGAAAAAAACGTCATTGCCAGCCCTGAAAGTCAGTCTGCTATACAGTTCTCTGGATTTCTGTTCGGCTTCTGTCTCCTCTCGAGCAAGGTCTTTGGTGAACTATGTGTTGAAGGCTGTGCCTATGACAATCCGTGTCTCTGAGGCGACCCAGGCCACACCCACCGTTGTCTGTTCTAGAACAGAAGAAGAGTTGTGGTGACAAGTGCTGAACACTGCGGTTGATGGAATGACCCTGTCCGAATAAGTCCACTGGTGTGCAGTGTGAAAATCACAATCCTTTTGCGGACACAGATTGCAGTATGTTGGAATATGTCGAACTGAAAGTGTTCTTCATGTTCAAGTCCAGGTTGTAAAACAGGCGACTGTACTGCAGCAAGTTCGGGTGAGTCAGCGAGTAAAAGAATTCCATTTGCGTCGCCAGACAATGAAGACTTTTGTTTGTAATTTCCAGCTCCAAGAAATTGGCTATATCTGTGAGTGCTGCTGCGAAGTTGTTCTGGATTTGATGAAACTGCACAACGTGAATACTGGAGGTTTTCTGCCGCAGCCAAAACTTGTAGAATTGTTCCCATTGATCCAATCGTTTCTTCAAAATGTTCGACAAGGAATCATTTCTGGCACGGAAAATGTCGTTTTGACTTTCCAAAATATCCTGGTTGTACTTCGTGACGTTGTAAGTTGTCAAAATTGTGTCGAAGGGTCTTCTGATCAGAAGAACGATCTGAAAAATATAAGTGTACAAGTATCAGCAGAGCACAACGAAAAAAATAGCTCCATGGAGCTCCCGGTGATTTGAGGAAATTTCAGTTGCTCTGATTTGGCTTGCTCTGGTTTGGCTTCCTCTGATTTGGCTTGCTCTGATTTGGGTCACT
>JAAUXT010022899.1_pt1 | contig 38373 bp, 39 predicted proteins | sample 7278171 | NCBI WGS metagenome assembly JAAUXT01 (sample SAMN14350112, study PRJNA611818) | marine sediment metagenome | isolation source: surface marine sediment (1.8m) | place: French Polynesia: Moorea | collected 2018-08 | reverse complement strand
TGGGGCACTTGGCCTCTGGACCAATCAGAAGGCTGGATTTTGAATTCTAGACCAATCAGAGGCCTTCCCGCCCTCATTATCTCTGCCCCATAGTGGGGGGCTCTTCTCTGTCGCAGGGAACGATGTGCCTGCAAGTGTCAGCGTTTGGGGAGTGAAAAGCTGTAAGACGGACCAGCAGGTTAACGAACTCGAAGCTCTGCAGGCAAAACCTGTCGCAGTCGCGCCGTCTTCCACAATACGTCGAATTGAGACTCTCAAGTGGAAGGACCAGTGGCAAGGACAACCGAAATAAATGTCAGCAGACCTCGTTTCGCTTTCATCCTGGAGACGGTACAACGGGCTGATTGCGTCAGTCGTGACCCCTCCACCGCACAGGGGAAATCATCTTAGACAATGTAATAAACCTCCAGCGCTGTTGATTTCCCATCACACTCGCATAACTCTGTCGAATTTGTGTAGATTCGCTCTGCTTTCCCCGTCCAGGCTCCTCGAATCTACTCAAGAAATGTTTCTCCCTGACACAACGCTTTTCGTTGAAAGTTAACCAGATTTGTTGAAAGGGTAGTTCGTTCCCTGTCCGTGGGAAATAACCGTAAAATTCAGACCCCTCGTGTCCTTGTGGCACATTGCGTGGTTTTCGAAAATCGGAACCAAACAACGACTTGGGATGCCAAGTCCCTGGCTCCTTTTGTTCTCTTGACGAGCTGACATCGCTGCTCAACGGCAGGTGAGCGACAATGGCCTGATTGTAATGGCAGGTACTTCTCCGGACACTCGAGAAGTGAGGCATCCCGCAGCTTATTGTCTTACCCTCCCCTGAGCGTTCCACTCATGAGAAAGTCAAAAAGGGAGCAAATGACGAGGATGTTAGCTGCGCAGTTTCCATAGCAACCCGCGAAATAGCGGCTCCTCGGGCTGCGAGTTGACAGGAAATGCAGGATAGCATGATTGTTCCAACCAGGTTACGCAGATCAGAGCTAGACAACAAGTTTAATGCTGTCCCCAAGGCAGTCGATGTGTCAAAATGACTCTGCTTCCTCCTAATTTTGCCAGAATTAGGTGGCAAAATTCACAGAGAGCGTACGGCCACACTTCTGCTTTGTGCAAGGATTGTGATGCCGAATGGAAACACAATTTTGTCAGTTTTGCAGAAGCTGAGGTGGACCGTTTTCGAATTGAAGGAAACTTTTGTTTGAGAGAGTCAGCTGTCTGGTTTCGGCGAGCAGTTGTCTACTCGTATGTCTCCACACAACACGTACACAAACGCCACGCTTACAAACCAAAGGAAAATGGTATTTGCAATTTGATCTTTGTCTTTACAAAAATCTGCACTGATAGCATTTGGATATGTTGGCCAAACAAAGCGTGCCTGTCACAATGCTACTCTTGCCCAAAGCAGTCTCTGGAAATGAGTGGATGAATGAAAAGTAAAGCCATATTCAGATGTAATTCACAATGGCACTCGTCCAATTCAAGCAGATTTGTTCTGCTTATGAATAGGGAAAGACCGGACCTGAGACATGTATTAATGGATGAGGATGTTATTTATAGAGGGAAGGTCAATCTTGCATCCATTATCGGGGCGTGACAGACTCCATTAAAACTGCGAACTTGTTCCATCTCCCAGTGACATTAACAGACTATGTCTGCAGGCCACTGCTTGATGAAGGTCATTGTGGAGCCTGCAAAGTTTAATGCTCAGGTTCTCTTTCATTTCACAGGGAATTCTCATGCCAACCCAGATAAATCACCCCACACAGGCCAGCATGGCTCTTTTCCCAGATGCGTGCACGCTGAGGGATGAGCATGATTTACTGGGCAAGAAATTCGGATTTGGGGGACGTGAATCTGTTGCTGTTTGCAGTCTGTCCCCGGCAAATGACAAACTGCGACAAGCGGAAGGAGCGACTGTGGGAACAAACAGTATTTATCACTAAGAAGGATGGTTTGTGTTCGAAAGCAGCTCCTGAGCCTTTTGGCTTTGGTCGTGTTCAGGACTGAACTCGACATGCAGAGAACGAAGCCGGTGACACTGACATGTCCGTCCGCCCACAGCCAGCACAGCAGCCACGTACAATTGATCTTTCGTGTTAGATACCCATCTGTTGCCTGTCCAAAGCTTTGCAGCTTTAACAGATGTTCCTGCGGACAGAATTCCAGAAAAAAATCCCCAATTGTTCTGTCGAAGGAATTGTGCACAGGTGTGTCCACCACGTCGTGTTCCTCATGTACATCGCTTTTGACTCAAAATGCCTGAAAATTGTTGTCTGTCTTTATTTCAGCTGTGGTTGACAGATCTGGAGATCTTTGCTACGATAATCGCAGCTCTGATCCACGACTTTGAGCATACAGGAACCACAAACAACTTCCATATAAATACGGGGTAGGTTCTGCGTTTCATTCCCACGAAAATAGCAGGCACCAACGATAGCGTACTGCAAAGGAATTGGTTTCATTTGATCTGGTTATTTTTCCCAGTTCAGTAAGCGGAACAAATTTTACGTGAATATCAGAGACAAAAGCGACTTGAAACTCTACTGCTCACCTGTGACAAAGTTTCTTTTTCGCTTCCACGCTCGTCCGGGCGTGGGCTAAACCCAGCGTTGAATTTACCCTTCCGTATCAAAGTATCAGTGCTGGACGGGGACGTTGGCATTGTTCATTTTCGCCGCAGATCTGACATAACGATGCTGTACAACGACCGGGCTGTGCTGGAGAACCACCACATCAGCGCAGCCTTCCGACTCATGAAGGAAGACGAGTTCAACGTGCTCAGCAACCTCAAGCGGGAGGAGTACAGGTGCCGCACGCACACACACATACACACACACACAATCAACCAAGGACACACAAGTTCAAAGAGAGTGACAAACAGAACTACGGACTGAAGAATAGGATGACAGACAGTCCTCAAATCGCTTTCTTGATTTGGTCTGAATGAAGGTCACTTGGCAATTTAAAAATGTTCCATCATGGGCTTTCACTGGACAGCTCTCCACCCGATAAAATTCTCAACACACAAATGTTTATCTGAATGCTAAGGCTGAGCTCGCCTCAGAATAAACAACCCTTTTATCTCTTTCAGGGAGTTCCGAGGACTTGTAATCGATATGGTGCTCGCTACAGACATGTCATTCCATTTCCAGCAGATTAAAAACATGAAAAATCTGCTCTCCATGCCTGAAAAGTAAGGCCATTTTAATTTTGCTTCAGAATTCGCTCATTTTAATGCTGTTTTGGTCAGTCGATGCATCCAGGCGGCGTATTGAGAATGGTTCCTGACACGCATAGAGTGCTGCAGTGCTAGGTCTATTTTTTCTTGACTCTCACCCTTTTCTATTGATTTCAATTTTGTCTGGTTTTCTTGTTGGCCGTTTTTGCATAATCATCCAGCTTTTGCGTTGTTTTGGTTCTTGTTGAGACAATTTCAAACGAGAACATTTTGAAAACAGGCCAAAAGATGGTGCTCCAGGAAGTGATCCGCAAAGGTAAAAACTAACGAGAATAGCCTGTAGAACTGCAAACCACATTTTTGACTTTGTGCAAGGATTCTCCGCGATATGGCTTCCTGTAGACAGTAAACCAATCACGATTGCTGAGCCGACTGGTGGGATTGGTCAACACCGAGTAACCACTCATAGTCTAGCTGTCTACAACTTTTCTCCCTTTTCTAGTGCCAGACTACTTGCTAAACTACTTTTGCGCTTTCAGATGAATTTTTTGCTTTTGTCACCATAGCATTTCTCAAAAGCGTCTGAAACTAGTGCAGTGAAAATGCCTCCCTCTCTGACTGATTTGTCACATAACAATCTGGTTCCATTTCCTGCCTGATCTTGATTGTCAATCACAGACAAAAAGGGTTTGGGTAAGTTTCCTAGGTTGTGCTTTGTGCTATGCTAAAAATTATTCACACATGAAATCCACACATCAAGGTGTGCACAGGGCAAGGAGATTCGTTTCCAAACAAAAAGTCGAGAAACATCGAGCCAGAGTTTGTGTTGAACAGTGCTCAAAAAGCCAGAGAAATCAGTGGTCCAAGTCAACTCCGGCGGAGTGAGAGATCTGGTGCACGTTCGAGGTTGTGTTTTGTTCGCCTTTTGGAGGAGGAACCTCAAGACGAGGCGAACGTAGAAAAACCAACAGCTGAGATTGAAAACTGTTGCGGCTGCCGTCGACGGCTGAAGTCCTTTGCACCAACGCCATCTCCGTACATTAGCGGGCACTTGAGCCTTCAGCTGTTCAACACAATTCTACACATACTAACATGCTGTGCGCCCGCAGTTTTACTTCCAAGTTAGGAACAAAATGCGTCACCGTGTAACAAGCAACGAGTTTTGAGCTGGAAACAGAGACGTTCCTGCGTGTATGCCAGGAAAAAATCTGAAACTCATTTGCTTGATACAGTTGTCCGTGAGTCCCACTTCATAAACTGTTTCTTTTCTTTGTTTTCCGTTTGACACAGCATGCGGTTTTCATGATTAAAATCGTCTTGCCCTTTTCAGTGAATTTCGCATGGTGGGTCTTGATAAGACCCCGTCTTGGCGCTGCGTACCAACAATGGACAAATTTGTCCTCATTCTCGCATCGGGCAAAAAATTGAGGTTAAGTTTCCAGCTTGAACAGAGCCAATGAAAAGGAAGGAAGAATATTGTTTTGTCTAGTGAAAAAAAGACTTCCTTTACTCATTCCTTTTCCATGGATAGAATCTCAAACACTAGTGTAGCGAAATGTTGTGCAGAGGAACCGTGTTGTGAGTGATAGATGCCAGAACAACATGACAAAATACCATGGAAACATGGCTGAACTTGCGAAAGCCAAACCAAAATTTGACACTTTGGGGTCCAGGTTTCTTTGCTCTATTCTCTCATTCTTCATGGTAAACGCATGCTTATATTTTAACCACAGTGACACCCTCTTCCAAGTTTTTTTTTCTGGTGACTCTCGTGTTTTTCAAGAAAATATGCTGTTTTTATTTGGGTGTTACTGTTTTTAAAATATAGTTTCTTTTGCTGCCATGGTAACTGAGTCCACGAACAACATTCCACTGCACTAGTTTCTGTACGCTGCTCTGTTACTACATCACTTCTTCCGTTTGTCTTCTTTAGTTTGCTCTGTTCTATGGCCACGCCTCTGATGGTACTGAGTCATGACTTACTTCTCCTACATTTCTTTCACTAACATTTCCAGTTCCAACCAAAAAGAAACGCAATCCAAACTGCAAGTCTTACGCGGCGCAGTCTTTAAGTAAGAACCAAATGTTGTTTACATTTTTAACTTTTGCTTGCTGGGGAATGTAAACCAATGCAGACGTCGGCTTTTTGAAACAATGTACATGTACCTGAGTTTGTTTCAAGGTCTAGCTGCAGGAAGTCTCACCCGAGATTTCTATGGCCACTTTTTCCCCCTTGCCGTTGCGTGGGGAAAACAGTCCGAGAAGAACATGTCGCCATGTTTCCGTGGGATGAGATCACGTCACGTCTGGCATCAACCTGCACAACTTGTGGACAAATACATTTGAAATGATGCACCGAAATTTGAAATGTTCATCTGTTGTTGCGAATAGTACATTTGCCATTTGCACATGCAATACGTGGCACACAAGTAGCCTCTCCAAGTCAAACATGATTACATAAACATTTTGTGCTGAGACTAAAAATGCATTTTTGTACATTACTTCTTGTCTCAAGAAATTTTAGATGACGCGATTTCAACAACGAATCTGCAAACAGAACGTACTAACGTTGATGTGTTGCACTGCCATACTTGTGTCTTCGTTATTGAAAATAGTACATGTAACCATGGGCTTTTTCACAACGTCTCCTAGAACGTGTAGATATTTTTTATATTCATTCAATTTGAACTGCTGTAACATATCCATAAAAACCAGGCTCAATCAATGCTTTGGTGAAACGAGTCCAGATTTAACTCCCGGAAACGTTGGTGGCGACAATATTTGGCACAGACAAAAGATGCCCTCAGTGCAGTGGGAAAGCGTCCGTTTGAACAGAAACAAGCCGGTGCCTTTGATAGAATCTCACCCACTCCTGGTTCCCGAGATACATTGACGCAAATAGCAAGTCATTGTTCCCACGTCTGCATCCGACGGAGCCATCATCTTCACTCGGAGCAAAATAGCGCCAAGGTTCCGTGTAGAAATTCGTCAGTTCATCCCAGAAGAGCAGCCACTAGGTTCAGCGGACCCTGGCTCCACCGCGATGCCCCCTCCCGGTGCTCCGGCCGCGTGTTAACACCGAGTGTTTGTGTTGTAGCATTGATAAATCGAAGGCGCTGTCGCTGGTCCTGCACTGCGCAGACATCGCCCATCCGGCCAAAGACTGGGATCTCCACCACCGCTGGACCACTGCACTTCTTGAAGAATTTTTCCGCCAGGTGCGACTAACTTCGTGTCATGACACCCAACGTTGTGTGGCTGTTTTGGCTGTGAGCAACTGCAAGGACGTGTTTCTTTTCTGGTTGCAGGGAGACCGGGAATTCGAGTTGGGTTTGCCCTACTCACCACTGTGTGATCGCAAGAATACCCTCGTTGCAGAGTCGCAGATAGGTATGGTCACATTGTCAACCCACACACAACCATGTTTTGCCAGAAATTCTGCTGACAGGTCGTCAGATCAATGTTAATCGTCCGAAGTCTGCCAACAATTGACCCTGGACAAGTCGATGTTGTTCCTCAATTCTGCCCGTCTAATTCTGCCCCATCTTCTTGTGTTGCAGGTTTCATAGACTTTATTGTGGACCCGAGTTTCCAAGTGATGGGCGACATGCTCGAGAAGATCATTCTTCCGCTGCATCAACGTAATACGATAGCTGAAGAATGCTTTTCACCTGACAAAACGGATAAGGCCACTAGCACCACTAGCCTGGGTAGCCGGTCCGGCACGCCGGGAACCCCCCGTAGTCCTGTCTCACCAGGTTCGTGTGTACGCTACCGCTGTTGGGTGGAGCCTGGTCACACTGCCCGCCCCGCCCTCACCCTCCGCTCTGGTCACCCTCAGTGTTCGCACGTCCCAAGGACTGAATGTCCGAGAGTGAATGTCAAAGGGGTACGTGAGAGCGAGAGTTTGAGCGGCTGTGGACTGCAAGAGGCATTGTTGTTCGGAAGCAACACCTCCTCGCTTGACGCAGCACCAAAGTCCTTTCCTGCTGTCGTTGCACGTTGTTCTGAGCAAGTGCGAACGGTTAACGAAGATGAGGGAAAGATTCTTTGTGTTGTCAGTGCCAATCCAAGTCGAAATTAAACTGCGTCCTTTTCAACAAAAGTGGACTTCACAGTGTCCCCAAAATGAACAAATCGAGAGTTTTTCCTGTCCAAAAGCTCTTCCAAAGCTTTTTGAGGATTCTTCCAAAATTGCAGATTGGTCCTGCTTTCTATCATTGCTTCGGTCTCTACTACAGCCCGTCAAGACCAATGAAACTGAGACACCTGTGCAGGTTATGAGTGAACTTCTATTGCGGCCATCTTGAACACGTGCGATCGTCTCAGGGCGGAGCCCAGACAGGGTCGGGCAACTTTTGCAGTGTGACCGGACCCACCCCTTTTGACACTGTGGGTCATGCAGCTCAATTTCCATGTGTGACCCGCCGCTGAGCTACGTCTTACTAGGCCCCACACATCATGCTTCACTAATATAGTTCAAACATTTTCCAGGGGACCTGTAAAAATATTAACATTCATATGTTTTAACAATGTAAGGTTTTCATGTCGCACTCAAGAGCACATCTTCCTGCACTAAGTTGTTTCAAAACTGTTTGCTACGGGAAACGAGCCTGTGAAAATCTGTGCAAATTCTGTGGATTGTTTTGGACACTAGAAACTTCTGTTCAACTAGAGATTGCGCCCCTTGATTTGTCTTAGAATTAAGTTTCGCCAAACTGTCTTCAAGCAAACGAGTCTTTGTCTGTCGCCGAAGACAACTCTTGGATGCCAAAGGTCCTGATCCAAAGACTTAGGGAACAACCTTCGAATTCTTCCCCCAAAGTCACTGCAACGTACCGAAACGCTTTGTAGATCATTGCACTGGAATAAGGCTTCAACTGAGCATAACATCCAATTTATGTTTCTTCAACATCTGACGATAAGTGCAGCAGTTGTCTTTCATAAAGTTAAAGAATAGTGTATGTTTCCTTTGCCCATGACAGTTCCAAATTTAGCCAACCTTGGTACGTCTCAGCTGCATTTCTGCATCTCATTTGTACAGCCATCAATATGTCAATTTTTGATGGTTGGACAAACTACAAACTCGTGTCGTGCAATTCTGTGTTCCACCAATTTTGTTCTGTTGAACGTAGTTCCTTGTGCTTTCAGTATGTTCGTTTGGCCCTTACATGTCTGACCAGTCTCTGTCGTGTCACCCTGTGTTGCAAACTGTTCAAATTTTGTGTCAGAAGAAAAACTTCTGACACATCTTGTGCCATCAGATAACTCTATAAATGATTGGAAAACCAATCTGCATCAAGATTATCAACAGAAGTAACCAGCGAACAATCACACTTTTGACTTTCAAACAGTGTTTTGCAAATCGTGAAGCACAGCAAGCCAGTGCGGGACACATTTTGAGAATTCTTTTTCAATTTTGTGTGTTTGAACATGGTTGCTGGTGCGGGGTGCTAACGCTTGCCCTTGATTGCTTTGCAAAGCAGCACCACCACCAGTGGCCACGAAAGGACTCACTACCTCCACGCCCCTTGAACCCATTCTTGCTGAAATTGAAACTGCTAATGACCCCCTCGAGCAGAGTGCTGTGAGCAGGGGTGGTAAGAACATTGGTTAGTAACATCTCATCGTCAAACGGCCAGCATTTGGCTCTTGTTAGAAGCACTTTTCGTGAGGACTATGAACATGTAGAAACTTTACACGGTGAAAGTCTAGTTTATCTCAAGTGCACCAAATCAGTAGAAAAATGAACACCATAAAAATGTTTTTCTTTTGTGAAAGGACACAAAAAATAAATGTGTAGTTTGTAATCTTCAAACGAACACTTTGTAGGGTCTCTCCACTCCCTTAACTGTGTAAAATACCTCCCACATAAAATTTATCCATCTAAGAAATCAAATTTACACAAATGATTGCCTTGCTGATTTATCTAATGCATTTTATCTTCCCCGTGCGTCGCGGATTGCATTTTTCTTGCAATATTTGCTTCAAACCCCTTTTTGAAGTCACTCCCCCATTGCACACAACAAGCAATGTTGTACAGTTGTCATAACTGTTTTGCACTTTTCCATATTACGCTGATAATTGAACCACCAGAGCTTTCGGCCGCAGCCATTTTGGTTCAGGGTGCGGAAATGGAAGGGAAACCAACCGCAAGTTGCAAGCCAACCTTTATGACCATTTCAGAAGAAACCGTAATGTTCAACTGATTTGAAATAATGCAACGCGTTCTGTTCCTGTCAGCGTCCTTATCACACTGTCTTTTGTGCGTTCATGTGTGTGATCTTGCACTTTCATTGGTGTCTGTTTCTGTTGCGTCTTTTTTCGGTCATCACTGCGGCGGTGAGTTGCACTTGAGGCGTTGTGATTGTCGCAATTCTGTAGCTTCGACTTCGACTTTTCAAGGAGTGAAGTTTGAAGTGAAGCGCGTCTGGGTCGACTGTCTGCTGGACAACAAGACGAAATGGAAAGATCGAGGAGCGAAGGGTTCGTTCTCTTCACGTTCTTGACACAAGAATCCACATTTCTTGTTTGCTGAGGAAAGAAACCTGACGAAACGTCGCATTCACTCCGCAGAGCCAGGGACAGCAACGCTACAAAAACATTCCTGTTTTTCGTGGACTTGAAAAAGGTCTACGTGACCAAATGGGAAGTTTCTTCCTTCTTAATTCAATGAGTTTCCACGCTTCCAGATGCCGAGGAGAGGAAGAAGCTGGCCGAGGCGGAGCGACAGCGCAAGAAGGAGCAGGGGTCCGACGACTCCGGGGTGGAATCCCCAAATCCTGCAAACGACAAAGACTTACCCAGACCGAAGCCGAAGGCGGAGGAACCACCACCGGCACCAGTCTCACTACCAAAGGAGAAAAGTGATGCAGCGACCATTACAGACGCAAAGGCAAAAAAGAAAGACGAAAGTGGCGATGCAAAGCCAAAAGGTGAGAACAACTGAGAGTGGTGTAAGCTTGTCATGTGATAATGTGACCTTGAAGTCTACCTTCCTCCATTGAGTGTTGTTTATGAGTTTCTATATGCAGTAAGTGGGATGGCTGTAGGACAATGAATCCCCGATGTAAGTGATGTGTGAAATGGAATGGAGAAGGAAGAGCGAGACTGGGGCGGAGGCGGACGTCCCTTCTCGCGACACAAGACAGAACTTCAGCAGTACAGGCCCCGCTATGTCGGGGCCGCTGCCATGAGTGTTGTAGAGAAAGGAGCGCCTTTGCCAGGAAGAAAGGCGACGGAGCAAACAGGAATCGCTCTGAGAGCCAAAGCAGGAATCTGGAAATATGAACGCAGGACGCGACGCATCAGCAGCAGGCCTCGTGACTGGAGAACAGCACCGCCGGATCAGCTTGCGGAACATCCTCCTTTCTGTGTGACAGATCGTAACAATGACAAAGCAAAAGCAAAGACCAGTGTTGCCGCGTGTGTATGTGACCGTCTGAGGTCTGATTTGTTTGTTGAATTGTGGCTGTGGCTGAATTTATGTCAATCTATGCAGTTCAATTTTCACACCTGAGTTGGATCCGGCCGCGTGCATACGTCATTGCGTCGCGAAGACGAGCCAGCTGAAACCCCATCTGCAAAATTACCAAGTCATTTGTACCATGGTAGTGACCCAAACGCTGTTCAGGGAAGGTCGCGTGAGATTTTTGTTCAACGAAACCCCGTTTCTACTGCCAAGTAGACCACTTTGTTGTTCAGGCGCACACCAATGGGACAGTCTTTTACGTGAAAGTGATGTCTTGAAGCAGCGGATTTCTTTTCCAAGTCGAGCCCTTTCGACTTTTGTTCTAGAAATCAGGGGACATTTGATTTGGCTGGTTCAAACATTTCCTTCTTACACACCCAACCCAAATCCAACAACAGGAAGAGTTCGGAATCCATATCGGGATGAACCATTGCACATTCGGGACAGCTGGGCCTTGAGGGTAACAGGTGTGTGTGTGCGTGTGTGTGAGTGTGTGTGTGCACTTGAATGGTGAGATGACTGAAACAACAACTTCAATTTCATTGCAAGTTGTTGGAGAAAACAGTTGAAATGTTCAGATGGTCGTGCAGATGTTGAAAGCGTGGGTTTGGATGAAACGCTGAGCACAAACAGTGCGCAGTCACCAAGAGTATTATTGTACAACACAACTGAAAATCTGAACATAGCTCACGCAATATTGCTGTACATCGCCAAACTTACGTAAAAAGGGGGAAAGCAAATGTAGTTCATATGTTGCACAGGAACCTGTAAATATGTAGGATCTTTGCAAACGTGTCCAATGAAACATTCATATGCACGTTCAATCTACAAAATGTAAAAAAGACACGATAGCTTGTGCGTTGTTGTTGGACAAAATATACGATTATATTGCCAAAAGTTGACGGATTAGTGTTGCAAAGAATCAAAATTTACCCTCCCCACCAGGGAGAGATCTGTTGCCACAGCAACAGCTCTTGCAATTGCAGGTTGTTCGCGGCTGAAGTGGTTGTCAGCCAATCATTTTCTCGTTTTTGGTGAAGATCAAAAATACCGAAAGGCTTGTTACGTTTTATTTGTGGTCGGAGGTTGTGTGTGGAGCTTTTTTGCACATGTCTTATGCTTAAAATCCTGCAGTCGTTGAGTTTTGTGAGTGTCTCGAGTTTCTGTTTTCTCAAACAACACCTGAACGAGCTTATCAAACTTACGTGTACATACTCTCAACTGCACTGTGATTCAGGAACGTGAAAGTATTTCTACAAGTGAAACTACGAAGCGGACTAAATTGTTAGTCGTCACCAAACCAACCATGATAGTTACTTTACTGTGAAGCAGACTTCCTCAAGGATACTTACTTTTCTCACAAGACAACACTCCGAATGATTATAATCTCAGAAACATAAGAATAAATATTATTGATAATGAAATGTTTGAACTTTTTTGAATTTTGATTTTGAAAAAAAAAATCTCTTTTTGCATTTTTGCATTTTGGAACGTCATTGAGTTTGCAATTTCCTATTTTCATTCTGCTTCGTAGAAATAGTCTTGACGGGTATATTTTGCTAACACTGCACATTGACTAAATTTGTTACAGCAGATTCCGCGCTTTCCATTCATTTGTTTCTTGGTTTCTTGTGAATATCTGCATCATCACCGGAGAAATGTTGAAACTGTCTTCTCTTGACTAACTGACTGAACCCTTCATTCGTTTATCCGCTGTAATGATTTTTCAGTGTCACTTTTTGGTGAAGCACGCCGGTTTTTGTTTCTTTTTTAGGAAACAGTTGTTATATGAATCTGTTTGAGACATTTTCACAATGACTGACACTCTTCAAGCACACGAGAAATGCAGGATTGCTGATGTGTACCCACAGGCAATGTGGTTCTCCCACCTTTCCTCCTTTGTGCACTGTTTTATTCAAGTGAGACTCAGAAAGTCATTGTTTTCTGTGTTTCGCTGTCACTTTTGGTGTTGTGTTGCACGAAACTGCATGTCATGGTCAACGCCGTGCAAAGTCAAAGTCAAAGTGGACGTCATGGCAGACTCCAATGGTGTACTCGTATGTAGACTCTGTAGTGCTTCAGGAACAGATACCAAAAGGTGTGGCCATTTTAGCCATTCCAGATGTGCGATGCTCATCCCATTGTCGCAAGCAAACTTCGAAAATCTGAGTCCCACTCAGTGTAGATCTTGAGGAAAAGGGAGTCGAGTCAAAAGGTCACTCAGAACCAGAATTCCGTTCGAGCGTTCCATTGTATCAACGAAAACTTGCTTTGGAGTTGAGCCCCCGACAGCACCTCCTGCAACAAAAATCTTCTCTTGAGCTTCCACGAGACCATTTCCGTTCCGCTCACTGGAAATGGTTCTTCTTTGCCTGGTCTCAAGTCTGCCAAGATGTCCGTGAGTGTCGTCCGTACCATTTAGCAGCGGAACCCACACGCAGTACTCTCCAGTCCAATACGGATCCCAGTCGATGTTTTGCCCACATGTGCTCGTACAGCTGTGCTTCTGTTCTGTGCTGTTTTGCTTCAGAAACGCGGTAAGTCACGTTTTTGTCATTCTTCGTCTTTTTCGAAAACAAGCAAGAGATCTTGGCCCGTGAAAAACACCGGCAAGGAAATGCTGGAAAGCGGAATTGACACGTTCGTGCTTTTCCGAGATCACAGTAGTTTGGCACAAGAAAAAGCAACATACCGGCAGGTCTCTCAAAAGGCAGGTGTTGCATCCATCAAGCACCAGAATGTTTCAAAGAGTCACCCATTGAAGCAGCCGTGTCGTGTTTGTTTTGTGCGGACACTCACGTTATTGCTCGACAGTTTCAGGAGTGACTCGACAGACATCGACGAGCGGGCTGTACGAGTTCGTGGTGCGGGAGGAGCTGCGCGCGTCGCCGGTGCCGCCGCCCAGCGCCACCGTGTCCGGCGCCTCCACGGCGACCCTCGCCGCCGACGCCGCGCAGCAGTCCAAGGCCCTCTCTCGTACAAAGAGCTCCCCCGCCGCCTCCATGTTCGAGGTGGGTTCAGACTGGTTTTCAATCTCTGCTGACCCTCACGCAACAAACCTGAACCTTTATGCGGATCTGGCTCTTTGGTGGAGGGACATGATCTTTTGGGTGCCCCACTGCTGGCGACACGGTTTGGAGGTTGGGAGTCTCTGGACAAGCGCAGAAAGGCACCAAACTTTTGCTGGAGGTGTCAATCTCATCTGCGTCAGACCTGTCAAAGAGTGATTGACATATCAAATCCCCATTTAGTCTCCTGAACGTCAAACCGTGACTCTGTTTTGGTCTTGACAGGTTCCGACTCTTGGTTCGGATGTCATGAAAGGGCATGTGCCACCAGGAGGTCCTTCCATGTGTTCTCAAGTCTGCTATTGTCTCAATTTCAGACCCTGCAGAAGATGGGGGAATCTCTGAACAACCCCAACATGCTGGATCAGATCCAGTACGGGCTGAGCGCCGAGGAGGTGGCGGCGGTGCGCGCGAGTCAGGGCCACGCTTCACCCAAACTCACGCCAGCGGAGCTGGCGGCCCTCAAGCAGTCCCGGGGAATCCTGACCGACGTCAAGCGCCGGCAGCAGCAGATGTCCATCGCGGAGGGCAGCGAGGACGGGCGAGACAGCGCCGCCGAGAGACGCGGCGGCAGCGGCGCCGCCACGCCAGCAGCGGCCGGGCCTGAAGTTGAAAACGGCGAGCAACACGAAACGGTTGCGTGTCAAACTCAAGATGGTGTGGAGGAAGAAGAAGTTGGCGAAACGGAAGGAGGTGATGTGTTTTGAGAGAATGCATATTCTTGTCTCTTACCGCGTTTGTTACTTGTGAAACCACCTTTTTTGCTGCTATTCTATTCGAAAGAGTTTTGTGTGACAATATTTCATTGCAGAACATGCAATGCCTTTTTAAAATGTGTTTCGTTGGACTTGTACATACCACGGTTGTTTCCATTCTCTGTGTTACCACACGATACAAATGTGATTCACAATGCGTGCACATGTTGTGTGTTTAGATGACAAGAACTCGTCGTTTGCAAACCACCTTCATTGAAATTGCACGAGATGAGCGGAAATGGGAAACACACAGATTTTGTCTCTCCCCGTGGAACTGAGAAACGAAGATGAAACGGTTCTCGACAACAATGATGAATTTTTTGTGAGATTCCCATCGTTTTCTGCGCAATAGAAACGGAGCACGAAGCGGTCAGAGAGGAGATCTGCCTGCAGTGCTCTGCCGAGGGTGAAATTGTCCTCGTTTCTTTCTGCAAATCTGAAGACAAGCGTCATCAGAACCTTTGAAATGGCAACTTTGCAAAACATTTGTTCTCAAAGAAGGGAAAACTGCGGACAAAAGCACGCAACTGAGGTCAGAAAGGACGCTTATTTACTCATGTTGCAAATTGAAGAAAATTATTCACTGACTAAGGTTCAGTTGGAATAATTATTTTCAGTCCAAATTGTTAAAGTTAAAATTGATTAAAACTGCATTTGCTGTTTTGGCTGGAATGGAAAATAACACCATTTGCAATTTGTGTTTTTGGACACAAGGAAAAGCGCAATGCTGGGATGGGGGGCAAGGTGCTCGGCAAATTCGAAGCTGAATTTCAGAAGCGGGTGAGAGATTTTTTACCACGTAAGAAAAACGAGCAGACTCTATCGAAATCTCTTGTGTTCTTCAGAGACATGTACGTAACACAGTGGAGGACACACAGTGTTGTAACAGGGCCCTCGGTTGTGAAAATACAAGGGACTGCAGGTTGTGGACACTGTCATTTCAAAAAGAATCTTTCACAAACAAACAAAATCAACCCTTACCCCAGCTTCACATAAAGTTGATTGCCTCGTACGAATGAACACCTTGGAAGTTGCGCAAAGAAGAGGAGAGAATCGGAACCATGCGATAGTGTGACCACGAAGGAGAAAATTGCACGTTTTCCCAGGTTACCAAAACAGGTTTTTACACTTCGAAAGCAATTTCACACAAGAACCCACAACGCCTGCTCACAGTCCCTGTGGGTCAATTGTCTGCTGAAACTAAAAACGTTGTTTGCACAATTGAGAAAAGCAGGATTGTGCGGACATTTTTCTTCCGAGATAAAGCCTTTTGCACCTGCAGATAGTGGGAGGGGGACCCAGAATTACTTGTCTCATTTTAAAATTCTGTCCTTTCTTCTGTGAAGAGACTTAAATCGAAAAAAGAAACCAACTTCAGACAAGGCAGACGGAAAGTGGGTCTCTCCCGTGTGCATACTTGTGTGTATCCGAGAGAATACATGCACCGTGATAGATTTGAGAAGTTTGACAATTGAAGGTTGTGAATTATTCTCGTGAATCTGTTGTGTTGAAGTGTTTTCCTGACATTACTACACTTGATGTTGAGAAACAATCGAAGATGCACGTCACTTTATGAATAAAGCCACAACGTTTGAAGAACTTTCTCGTTCCGTTTATTTTTGGCTCTGACCTTCTTTGCGCAAGGTCGTCCTGGGCCGGTTCGTCAAGGGGTGAACCTCCGACGGCCAGTTTCCAACTCAGAAACAACAACTGAGAGAACTGAACCCATTTTTCAGGGTGAAAGGTGTCTTTCGGGTTTTTGCGCTCCGCCCCCTCCCCAAAGGACGTGTCTGGTGTCTCAGTTGATGGAACTCTCGCACACGAGTCTGGTGTCGTACGAGGTGTTGACCACATATCTCAACATCAGTCAAGTCCGGCAGGTTTTTGTGCAGTTTTTTTCAGCAAACAGCGGAGCATAGTCAACCCAGGGCCCCACCCGGCCGTGACTGGGATCTGATCCTGTGAAAGTGAAAGTTGGCTGCCAATCATTGGGATTCGCAAGAGAAAACAACGAGTGCAACAAACTGACGAATTTACCAGGAAAAACGAATTCTGTTACATGTGCATGTGAGTGTGTCCTGAGAGCATTCCAAATAAAATGGCAAATACTTTCGATTGTGTAAACTTGATTCAGTTGTGAATGGCTGAAACGCTGTCGTTGCAGGCCACATGAGAATGTGCGTGTACGCTTCCTGAATAAATCATGCAAATTCATTTGTGCGAATGACAGTGAAATTGTCCTTGACACAACCTGAGATTCTCCTTCGTGTAACCAGAGTTTCACCTCAGACGAATTTCACTTTGAGCAGTTGAGATATGGAGTCTTTTGCATTGGCGTAAACGAGGTAGGTGTCCCCGTCCACGTCGAAAACCTCCCAGTCCGCCGACGGAAGCGTGTCCAGGTAGTGCACGGGCACAAACTTCTCCACACCCTGCCATCGGTAAATCACGCTGTGCTGCTTCTCCAAGGGTCCTGTGACACACGGGTAATATTATTTTTCGAAGGTGTTTTTGTGGTTCATTCTGCTGGGACTCCCAGGGCCTGGACAAGGGCAGAAGTGTCACAGATGACAGTGCATTGTTTGAGAACCCAAAAGTGTTCCTTGTCTTCGAACCGGATCTTCCTGTATGACACAGGCCAAGATGACTTGTGGGACAATGGTGAAGTTCAGCAGGTCCGTATAGTCTACTGTCTACAAGCCCCAATTGCCAGATCTGCCAGTGACACAGACAGTCCTTGGTTGTTGGTGCAAATTTGGTTGTTTGTGCCACCGATCTGGCAATTGGGGTGCCGTTCGGAAGCAAAACGGTGGTTGATAAACCTCGGTACCTGTGTAGCTGTGCGCGGTGCCGGTGAAGTAGGAGAGCGGCGAGGACGAGTCGAGGTGCTGCTGCGCGTTGGACACGATGAGGTACGAGTCGGGCCCCACCGTGAAGAACTCCCAGTCGATTGCACTGAAGCGAGATCCCTGTTGATTAGTTAACGCGACCCTCGTTGGGATCATCTGAATTTTGTCAATGTGAAGTTTTGATGATTTTTTTGAACCTGAAGGTGTCCAGTTCCTGGAATACGTCGAACTGCTTCCTGGCTCTGTTGAGCTTGTAAATTGTTGAATTTGTTCTGCAATGCAATGTGGAGGGTTTGTGAGGTGAGCACGATACGAACGGCGATGACTTAGTGAAATGTCCAAAAACCACAACTCTTTATCATACACGATCCGGGCTCTCCTGTCACCTGTATCTCTCTGTGTGTTCGTCAGTGTGTGGTCCAAAGTTAAACGCATTGGACACAACGAGGAAAAAATCGGCATCCACACTGAAGAATTCCCAGTCAGTAGCACCTGTGGTCTGAAACAATTGTTCCTCAAAATTATCCAGATGGGAACCTGAGAGGTTGTTCTATGTATTTCGAGAAATGAGCAAAGAAATGGGCTGCACCTCAAGTTTTTGAAAAGGCACAAACTTTCCATTTTGCCAGAAATAAATAGCTGAGTCGAGTTTAGTTGAACTCAGGGGAGCCCCACTGCAAAACAAACGTTCACAAATTTTCACTTTCATTAAGCTACTCACAGGTTCACAATCTACCAATCTACTTGTTTGTCAGAGAACAGAAACTACATTTTCACTTTTTGCTGTGAGATGCAAAATTTTTGCAAGAAACACACAGAATCAGAAGATGTCAGGATAGGGTACCTGAAGCTGTTGGCCAGAGCGAGGAGACTGAACCCGTCCAGCTCGAAGAACGTCCAGTCGTACGCACCGACCGACGAGATGTTCTGCGCCGCCTCGAAGCGTCGCTCAGACTCTGAGTATCTGTAGATGACTGAGTCGATGGCGTGCAACTGACCTGATGAGGGATCAATCGAAGTTTTCCGATACTTTTCCTTTCAAAAAATTCACTGGTGAAACGTGTTCATTGCCTGACGTTTTGACTTGGCTCACCGGATGTTATTTGTACTCGTACCTTGCACATGATTGGCTATGGCCAGATAGTGCTGACCCTCGATTTGAAAATACTCAATGTCACGTGACGTCCACGTGACTAACTCCTGGAAGACGCCGAAGCGTTTCCGCTTTTTGCTCCAGCGATAAATAACTGACTTGGAGGGACGGTCGCGCCGGGGACCCTGATTCGCTACTGCAAGGAAAAACTGCAAGTGAAGAAGGGAACACAGGCTCACATTCTTTTCAATCAAGATTATCATCAACTGCAGCTCAAAAATACTTTCACGATTCCGAAGAAGAACGAGAGGTACTCACATTGCTGCCTATTGTGAAGTGTTCCCAAGCTTGAGCACCAAGTGTGTACAGACTTTGGTAAAGCACAAATTTGTCCCTGACCCATTTGAAAACAGCTGATTGTTGCTTTCGGACTTCTCTTTGGTCACTGAAAAGAAGCAAAGGAACCAGCACACGTTCAATCAAAGGATATGTTCTGGTCCACCATACCCTTTTGAGAACTGTCCATCTCGCACACATTATGCACGCAGGACTCACCTGTAGGAGGCGGTGGCCATGAAGAGCCCCTCGCCAGGTACACGGAAGAGCTCGAGGTCGATGGTCGGGGCGGCCGTGATGATGTCCTGGTGCCATTCGATGTAGTCCAGACGCTTCTCCACCCGCTCATCTGCGAGGGGGAAATACCGCACTCAAATCACACGATCCAGGATCTGATGGTCAGCGAGCTGCATGGCCCTCAGCAGCGCAGAGACAGCTCCGATTTTCTCCCTTTCATGCACTCAAGTACAGTTTTGCTTTCTTCAGACAGAGGTCCACTGTTTCAGTTGGCTTTTGTCGTATTTTCGAAAGCGTCGAACCTGTCAGTAAAAATTTGTCTTGCGAACCAACATCCAGACCCGAGGGAACTCACCCGGTGGAAGCAGAACCGTTTGCCAAACTCCACTGAAGCAAACCATCAGTGTCTTTGCGTAGACGTCGAAAAAGAGCTTTCCAGTGTCTCGCCATGTGCAAATGCTTTGTCGCAACCTTTGTGTGTGATCATCTGAAAACGAAGACGATTCAGTCGGCGAATTGAAATGAAAACAGAAACAAAGCCAAGTGGTTCCTTGTCCATGCATTTGACAATAGATTCGCTCCAGACAGACATTTTGAAACAAAAAAGGCACTTCTACCAGACTTGCCAATGAAGTACCTGGTGAGGTTCTGTCTCGACTTGGCGACACCCAACAACCAAGGCAACCAAGAACAACTTACCTGTGGGTGGATCCGTTGGATACAAGTTGCTCAATTCTGGGAAATTTGGCTGCGAAGATGGACACGCAATTGTTGCTGCATCGGATCCCGGCAGAATCAACAATTGTTTCAAGTATCCCTGCAAAATCCAGAGAAAAACGCACGATTGACACAATGCAAGGCGCATGATGCTTTTCACTTCTTCGCTGCTGTCGAAAGTGGCTGGAACTTCCAACATTCGCCTGTTCTTCAAAGCTACAATTTCGCAACGTAAACAGGTCGGGGTTAATGAGTTGGTGCAGCAGCAGCTTCTCTGTGGAGAGTCTGGAACAAAGATCCAATGGGAGTCTGGACAGAGATCTCTTGGACTCTAATGAGCGTGAACCCGACCTGAGGTCAAGTTGATCAGACCGACTGATCTTCATCAAGTGGAGGTAAGAATCACGTGAAACAAAACCTTCAAACAGTCTTTGACAGTTGATTTGTGCCGCACTCAAGAGGTGGTACTTCACACATTCACAGAACTGAGCGCTCACAGAGATACTTCGTCGCGTCAGACTCCAGAACGAGCGTATACCGTACTGTACTCACAGTGAAGACTCCTTTCTGCGATCCCATGTTGGCGACGTAGAAGTGCGCGCCTCGGGTGCTGAGGAATGCCGGGAAGACCCGCTTCAGCGTCTTGACGCGCGGCCGGCCGCAGTCGATGCGCAGGCTCACCGTGCTCCCCGTCACCGAGAAGATGGCCGTGTGCCAGTCCCCGTCGAACAGCCGTCGCGACCTGAACTCCACCGTGTGAGTTCTCTTCGTGAGTCGGTCGAAGTAGTCGAAGAGCAGGCGCCTCCTGAGACAAAGCAGAGAGAGGAAATTTGCAATTCGTTTGAAACCACGATTGAGAGGTCCAGCGGGCAGTCAAGTTCATGAACCCGAATTTCTCTTCTTTTTTTTTGGAAATTCACACCTGATATTGTCACATGATGAGCGCCTTTTCTTTTTCGAGTCACAACTCCCTGCTCCTGGCCCGCTGCGGACCGTGCTACGTCCCGAGCTGCGCCGGAGCCTGGGCTTCGGCCTCACCTGTGCACCCTGACGGCGAGTCTGAGTCGGGACGCGGCGAGGTCGGTGAGCGCGAACAGCGCCTCGAGCGCCTCGTCGCCCGTCCACTCCTCCAGCCGCAGCGTGACCAGCAGCGAAAACTCCTCCGGGAAGTACTCGCAGTATCTGAGTCACGGACAACAGGGTATTTTTGACGTGGCGTGTTGGAGCCGTTCTGACGCGTCAGGCTTCGCAGTTTCAAACAGGATGAACAGGGACAGAAGAGCAGGGTTGTTGGTCTTCCAGCACTGAACGCAGCCTGTTCGTGTGTCCATTTTGCGTGCGAGTTACTCGAAGAAGTTTTTCCAGTTCTTTGTCAAGAAGTTGTTCTTTGCTCAACAGACAGAATTTGCGATCTTGTGTGTGTGCGTGTGTGTGTGTGTGTGTGTGTGTGTGTTGTTCACAGACATGCAGGAAATACCTGAAGACTGCAGCAGCTGGGAAACTGAGAAACTGAACGCGTTGCGTGAAGTGAAAGGCGTGAATCCCGACGGTGTCATCGTAGACGATTTCCACCCCTGGAGGCAGGCTGTTCTTGTCAGGAGCCACTTTGTGCAGCAGGTAGATCGGACGTAGATCTGTGCGAAACATGCAACTATTCCCCATGGAAACTTGTACGAGAAAAGCGCCATTTCCTCCAGACACCGTACACCACAGTCCCCCGTCACCGTGACATGATACCCACCTCGCTGATGACACCATAATTCAATTTAAATCACTCAACTTTGGCTGTAAGGCAGTCAAGTGGTTGCAAAGGGCATCAAGTGGTGACCCATGCTGGGGGCACAGTCCCCTCAGGGCACGAAGATGAAATATGGATGTCTTCGGTTGTCACCTCTCTGTTGAAGCTGGTGTTGAGGTTTTGACAAATGATTCAGAATTTGAAACGAAACGAGTGAGAGAAGCAATTCAGAAATGTTTTCACCTTGCAAACCTCCACCACAGCACGGCGAAAGAAAAACGAACAACGCACCCTCAAATGGACAATTGCGGTGCAGTGCAAAAAAATACAGGAGAAGCGCAAAGTTTTTGATCAAGTAGACATGAAAACTTGTCTCATATCTGTCCAATTCGGTGTGTCAAATTGCTAAAAAGTGCCAGAGACCCAAATTTGGCTCCCTGATAAAGGAACAAATTGTTTGTCAAATTTTACTGTTGTTAAATTGTGTACGTGTTGTGCAGTTGTGCTGCAAAAAGTTGAAAAGTTCTGTCGTTTGAGTGAACTTGAGTCTGCATTAAATTTTGAAAATAGGGACCACCCTTCAAAAATTCTTCTTTTGCAAAGTTGCAAAATGCTTTGATGAATTTTCTCCTGAGTTGAACTTTTCTCCTGGTAACAGTAACAAATGGTGTTGATGGAATACCACACAGGTGGATGCGCAGTTTCCCAGGCAGAAGAAACTGTGCTACTGCCATGAATCAGGCGCACAAAGATTCTCCCAAAATGTATGAAAACACATTTCTTCAGCTGTAAAATGCTAATGTACTTGTGCTCCGCAACTTTTTACCGCCACCCTATTATTATCATTCCAGACTTGATTGTATTTACATATCAAAGTTAACCCTTTTCCCCACCCACATCACCTCCTCATTGTCAATCCTTCTGCGGTTTGGGCTCCCCCTACCTCAACACTTATCTCCATGCACGGCCTATCACCTTCGCAACCATTCATAAAATAGATATAAATTCACTGGCCACTTTCATTGGGACCTTCAAGTGACAGTTATCCGTGTATTGCTGTCACATTAAGGGGTTTCTATGGTACATTATGGGAAATTAATTTATGTTGTAAAAGACGGTGGAAAGTCAAAATTTTACAATTGGTTGGATTTGTTGTCCAAATTTTCTATTCTCAACTGGGTGCTTTTGTTTGTGTCTCAAAGTTGAGCAAAGTGTTACAAGTAGGTCCGTCAGGGGGTTGGAAGTAATGCTGACTGATATTCAATTGAACGTCCAGCACAAATTTTCAATTTAACGGTTGCTGTTGTGAAAGAATCTGTGAAAACTATTCTAATTGCACTGTTCTGTCTTGGGCAAGTCAAAATTTCTTTCCTTTGTGAATGTTCCTCAAAGTATTCGTTGTGTTTTGTTTGCTCGTGAATTGACAGAAGTTCGAACCTGTGCAGGGAACAGGAAGTTGAGATGCGACTGAGACGATGTAGTTTCCACTCCATAGCAGCACAACCCAGAGAACCTGCATGGATCCGACTTCATCCAGAAGCGTCGTCCAGTGACCCATGCTGTCCGCCCATACTACTAGGGCAAGCAATCATCGTCTGAAATCAATCAAGGACATGTTTCACTCCCAGTGCAAAGAATCAGTTTGTTGTACGCATCCACTGCGTAAGAAAAATGACCGGAAATCGACCAAAGCCAGTTGTTGCCAAGCCTTCAACCCCACTCACCACACCCAAGCACCTCAGCGACGAAACCTATGAGGAAAACGACAACAACCAGAAGCCTGTGGCTGATCCCAAGCCAGATCTCCTGGACACTTTTGTCTTTCTCAATCGTTCTGGTTGAAATTTTGGGGGAACATGTTCCGTGGAAGAGTTGCTTCCTTTCGTGTACAGTTTTGCTTCGCTTGAATCTTGGACACCACACAAGATGTTCTCTAGTGCTACAGGTTCAGTAGTAGTTTCTTGGTGTCGGCATTGTTTGCAAATTTTTGCTTCAGGCCACAGTGGGCCCCTGTTTTCAAACTCTGTTGAGATAATCATCTCGATCTGCTGTGCACAGGTACTTTTGCCACACGAGCACAGTTTTGAAACCCAAATATTGAGAGAATTTAACACCCAGAATCCCACTAATGATGGGGTGGTAATGAGGGGTAGCCACGACAGGTCAACGGGGTCACTGTGGAAGTCGCTTTCTAACATCCCCGTGGGTCTGACAGCCGTATAATTAGACTGGTGACATTGGGGGTTTTGTGCAAAAAGGGATGTTTTACAAGTTAAATCATTTAGCCCCAGGTTTACCTTGCAACCACACTTGCACACGTGTATATATTTTGAGTCACGGACTGAGCGAAGACCTGGTTAAAGTGTGGTGGTGGCCATTGTGGGACTTTATGGCTTCATTTGATGCAAAGGACCGAGAAATTTGTCGCGAATGTTTCACCCTGCTATCACCGACTGTTGCTGAAGTCTTCGTGGCTGGTGCACTTGACTGTGAAAGTTCATGCAAAGTGGAAACGAAGTCATTTTGAGAGGCCCAACTTGAAGCCACCCTCTGAAAACCCACATTACATTGCCATCAAAGCTTTTCGACAAATAGATCACTTAAATAGCCCCTTTGCAGTATATTTTTAATTTCCTCCTTCTGTAAACGTCTCACATATCGGTGTTTTGTCAGTGTCACGGAGCCCTATTCATGGCACCTAAACTCAATTTGCTCAATTCTTCGGTCAAATTTGCCTCTTTGTATAAATAAGGTGGGATAGATGACTGGAAAATCAACATATCATAGACCCGCAAGTGGACACTGCAGGTGCCAATGTTTGTATTTGGAGTCAATCACATCAGAAGCAGAGCCCTTTGTCAATTGACAAAGTTTGATACTGGAGGAGAGGTACGAGTTGTTGAAACCCAACAAAAGCAGAAGAACGAAAATGTTTCCAGTTTTTCTGGTGCCTTCATTGTTTCAGAGACCATTGTTTCTGCGACGTTTCTCAGAAAGCTGTTTCCAAGTCCCTTCAGGTCAAACCAATTTTCCATGTCAACTAAAACAACAGCAAGTTGGTCTATTCCTGCTTTTGGTTCTCTCTGCCAATTTCGAATTTGTCTTGCAGTCCACAGCTGCATACACATCAAAGTTTGTTTATTTGGTGATTTGCGTGTGTACAAGTATTCACTTTGCCCCATCTCATCCCGACCATTGCAGCTTGTTATCGCGCGTTGCGTTCCCTTTTAGCTCAAAAAGTTTGATGCTTTCTCGCCCTGTCTTCCGTTTGTCTGAAGTCTCTTCCTCTAGACCTGACGCAACGAAGCAGAGGACAACGAAAACGAGTCTCACCTGCGACCACTTCTGCTGGAGAAGAAAATCCAGATCATGCGCGAAAATCGAACGTATCCGCCAAAGAAATCAAAAGTCTCATTCTCCGGGATTTTTCTCGATTATCAAGCTTTCTTTTCATGTGCCGCGATGTTGCACTCGACAAGCCTGGTAAGGCGCCCGATTCTCCGGGGTCCAATGAGAGGCCTCCTGTGTCACAATATCGTAAACCACGGACCAATGCCTCGGGGACAACGAGTGCACGAGGTCGCTGCACAGGAGCGATGGGTGCCACAAAAGACATCCAGCGGACGCGCGATGAAGGCAGGGAAGAGGGCCGAATGTGGTCCAAACCAAGGTCAGCCCTGGATGATGGCACAACAATGTGGGTCTTTTCGGGGTCGATGCTGACCTCTTGGATCTGCCAGAGAATCTCGAAGAACTGGAATTTCTGAATTGCAATTTTCGCAAACTTTAACAAGGTGCAATCTCCGCAACTTTGTCTGTCTGTCTGTCTGTCTGTCTGTCTGTCTGTCTGTCTGTCTGTCTGTCTGTCTGTCTCTCTCTCTCTCTCTCTCTCTCTCTCTCTCTCTGCCATGTCTGTCCCTGTACCTACGTCTGGCTCAAAGAAGTTTTCTGCAGGGAACAAACTTGCATACTTCCACAACTTCGAAAGAAGACAAATCACAAAGGCGATCAGCAAACAAAACTGTTCAACAATGCAGCTGTTCTTGCCCTTCAGTGTCGAAATCTGCAAACTGTTTGTTCACAAATGTGGCCTTTTTCTGCAGGGAATGCGCACATTCTGGAACATCAAAACAATTTTGAAACTTGAACGGTATTGTCCTCATCATCATGTGCTCCAGGACATGGACGCAGCTTTCCCAAAGTTGCAGCTGTGAACTTTGAGTGCTCAATAACAATCATACAGCGCGTGTTGAAGATTTTCAACCTTTTCCAAAGAGGTGTAAACACGGAGCTCTTCCAAAATGTACAGCCCAGCAAAATTCGAACGACAGACGACAAAATCCGTCTCCACTCCGAACGTTTGGACATTTTATGGCTGTTCTTTCTACTTTTCTTTTTGATTGTGTGGAGTTATGAGGTGTGGTTGTTTGGTAGGTGCGGACTTTGCGGTCGACATCCTTACAAAGATAAGCACTTGTGATCCAAGTGATGAGAAAGTTTAAAATTTATGACAACATGAAGCATAAAAATATCTGAAGATAACGCGATGAAAAACTGACCAATTCAGTTCTGTAAATGCTCAAGTGACATCACGTTCATTCTTGGAGAACCCAAAACACAAGAAAGGAGTCAGGTCTGGAAAAGGAAAATCATCTTTCTCAGTGAGTACGAAGATTCCATTTGTATCCGTGGTGTGACTGAGACCTCGAACAAGAGTAGTCGCAACACTTTTTGCGGAAATCCGCCCGTACGCCACTCACAATTCGAATTTGCTTGGGCTGACACCAAAAATCAAAGAACGGAGTCAAATAAGATCTATTCGCACGCAAGATTGAGATTCTCTTGTGAGTGCAGACTGCAGATTTGAAGTATGGGAAAACAGACGAAGATGAACACCGTGGCGCCCGATCCTGCGGGCAAAGAGGCTGGATCCAGCTCTGAAGGAACGGAAGAGAGGGGAGCTTGGGGAGGTCAGTGTGGCAGACTACGAGATGAACAACCACGAGATGAACAAGTCCAGATTTTTTTGAAGTCTTTTTACGATATCAATGCAGAGATTGGTGTTTCAGGTCAAATTGAGTTTCTTCTGACCATGATTGGATATGCCGTGGGTTTGGGAAATATCTGGAGGTTTCCATATCTGGCTTTCAAGAATGGCGGGGGTGAGTCTTGGTCTCACCAATGTGCAAATCGAGGAAGACCACGATCTGTGCTGAATATTTTTTGCGTGAGTTGTGATCATCAGAAGTGGATCTCTACAGCACCAAACCTGGTAGCTGAAGTGCAGTTGACAGCACAATTCAGTTGACAGTTTATTGATAATTGTCACTTGAGAATCAACACAACGATAAGAGATGTTCCGGAAGTTAGAACGACCAGTGCTTGAGCCATTCTCTCACAATTGTTTGCAAATTTTCAAAGAATGGACGATCATCAAAGGTCGCTTTCTTGTGCAGGAAGCATTCTGCTGAATGGTCATATCTTCATTTCAAAGGTGTGTTTCTGGTTGCAGGCGCATTTCTCATCCCGTATGTGCTGATGTTGATTTTTGTTGGGATACCCATATTTTTCTTCGAGTTGTCGTTCGGCCAGTTCGCCAGTCTTGGACCCATCACGATATGGAACGCCATACCCATCGCCAGAGGTAACGACGAGGTTCTGTTGTTGAGCTCCTCTTGTTGGTCTCTTTCAAGCTCCATCCACATGCACTCGTTTCCAAGTTGAATAGCGAAGAATCGGGTTCCGTCCACAGAAAACAGCCTTTCAACGTTGTCTCATGTTTCTCAAATCTTGCATCGTTCCCAAGAATGATATTTTTGTGTTTGTCGTCCTGCAGGCATTGGCTACTGCATGGTCGCTGTGTCGTGGATCATCGGCCTGTATTACAACATCGTTATCTGCTACGCCTTCTACTTCTTCTTCGCCTCGATGACTGACAAGCTGCCCTGGTCCGACTGCTCCGGAGAGTGGACTGACGAGAAGTGTGAGCGTTCATTCTGCAAGGCGATCTCAATGGTTTGAGATTTCAAGACAAATCTGCTTGCATACGAGCACGTTGTGTGTTGCCCAAATGCGCTTTAGCCTGTAAAGCACTTTACTTTGTCCACAGTCCTATTTGATCTTTCTTCTGGTTTTCAACAATTTCAATTGAACTTTCCCTCAGGCATCAGCACCGATGACCTGGGCGTGTTAACACGGAACGAAACAGCGATGAATCTCACCCTGGCGGAGCGCAATCTCACCAACCGTCTCGACTTCGAGAGCCCCAGCGAACAGTTCTTCTAGTCAGTTCCTCCAACCTGGCTTCAGTTCAGAAGTGCAACCGGTCGAATGATACACACTGACTAAAATTGATCAACAGATGAGGGACTGAGACAAACAAAGATCAGAGAACACTAGACTGGTCGTACATTTTGAGTCTCTCATGGCTGTACCCTGCTGCAGGAGCTTGCGATGAAAATTGGGTCTGCGATTGCAGCAACGAGGTTCTGAAGCTGTCCAGTAGCATCGACGACACGGGCACCGTGGTGTGGGAGCTGGCGCTCTGCATGCTGCTCAGCTGGGTCATCATCTATTTCGTGCTCATCAAGGGCATCAACTCACTCGGGAAGGCAAGCTCGCTTCCTCTGTACGAGGGTGGCACTCCAAGACAGGGACCGCAGGGACCTCAGGCTCTCCTTGGGAAGCAGAACATCCACACAGAACATCAGCTCAATCGGGATGAACATCAAGTCCTGTACTTCTCTTTTCAGGTGATGTACGTGGTCACGATCTTCCCCTACATCATGTTGACGGTTCTGCTGATCCGCGGTTGCACCCTGGAGGGGGCCTGGGTCGGCATCGAGTTCTACCTCAAACCGGAGTTCGACCGCCTCACCGACGGAGCGGTATCAACTCAGCTTTGGTTGCAAAGAGTCAGAATGGCCATTGCGTTTTATAGAAAACATTTCTGTCGTGCAAATCAGCTACACAAGATGAGGAAGGTGAAGATTACTCTCCATTCAGGTGTGGTCGGACGCTGCAGCACAGATCTTCTTCTCCCTGTCCAACTGCTACGGCGGCCTTATTGCTATGTCCAGCTACAACAACTTCAGGAACAACTGTCTCAGGTACAGATTGTGAAGGCTGCTGCAATCTGGCAAACAAACCACCGGAACTCCCAGTTTGTCTCACGTGACAACGGGTCACCGCCAATGGGTCAGCCTTGGAGAGTAACATCAGTCACAAATGTAGGAATCGCGTTTCTTGGAGGCTCGCATTCCGTGTCACACCGTCGGTGGCTGCAGAGCATGTGCGAGCTCTATGACGGGAACACTTGCTGGAACCCACTGTACGACTGACATCTCCAGCTTGTGGTTCGCCAAGATTTTGTTGAAGCTGGCTCATCTGCCTCCTGCAGGGACTCCATTATGGTTCCGCTCATCAACTGCGGTACGTCCATCTACGCCGGGTTCGCCATCTTCTCCGTGCTCGGCTTCATGGCTGTGCAGAAGGGAGTCGACGTCGAGGACGTCGCCGACGAAGGTTCGGGAAACGTGGCAATGTTCCGAGTGTTAAAGAAAATCCAAGTACCCTTCCAGAATCCGCCAATCTTTGTGATCACTCAATGGGTGCCTTCTCTAAGCTGTCAGTCAATTTTCGCAATCTTTGCAGGTCCAGGTCTGGTGTTTGTCGTGTACCCTGAAGCCATCTCTCAGATGCCAGTGTCGACGCTCTGGGCCATTCTCTTCTTCATCATGCTCATATTTCTCGGCTTCAGCTCTCAGGTGCCTCACTCGCATTGCGCTGTGAATAAACATTTTGCCTGTCGTCAAATGAGACGTCTTCGTTTCTGGAGACGGACTCAGCGTGTTTCTCATTCTTGGTTTGTTCAGTCCTGGTGCGGCCTCGGCATTTTTTCCGGTGTGTATGACTCTTGGCTTATCTTGTGCAACTTTTTGAGTGACTTTGTGAGCTGGGGTCACACCGTCACACCCAAAGAGCCCTTGGTCCTACCCAAAGCTGAAAGGGGTTTACCCTAGGGTTGTAGCAAAAGAGCCAAGGGTCTCACGCGAAGAGCCCAGACTGAGAAACATGCCGAGGACACCCTTTGTTTTCTGTTGTCTCTTTCGTTGGTGTTGTGTGACACTCGTGTTATTTCAGTTCTCAATTGTGGAGACGTGTTTCGTGGCCATGATGGACGAGTTCCCGAACATCCTGCGGAAGAACAAGTATCGTCCGCTCATGTTCCGGGGCGTCTGCATCACCGTCTTCTTCCTCATAACCATACCCATGGTTTCTGAGGTATAGGTCCTTTGTTTGTGGTTCCAATTTTGCAGATAATGCTCTTGCACAGAATCCAAGGTCGTAGTGGCGTTGCCCCTAGCGCGCTTGGTGTGGATCTCACGCGGGCCTTCTTGTGAAACATACCACGGAAAATACCCACGTTTGGAACAGGACAAATGGGTCTGTGTTCTCCATTGCAGGCTGGTCTGTACTTCTTCACCGTGGTTGATTCTTTCGTCGGTGGATTTCCTTTGCTCGTGATCGGCATCTTTGAACTTGTTGCTATGATGTGGGGATACGGTGCGTGAACGAGCACACTCTGATCAGTACAACATGAACTGTGTGACTTCTTGGTTCCGCTGTGAGAACATGTTGTTTGCTCTCATTGGCCAGGTTTGAAAAACTTTTCACAAGACATCAAGCTGATGACCGGGAAACAACCAAACATTTGGTGGAAGATCTGTTGGGTTGCCTTGTCGCCTGCGGTTCTTTTGGTACGTGAGATGGAAGCCTTTTTGAAAGTTTAGTGTCATCACCCCATGCAGGAACCTCATTTTGTGTCTTGTCTTCAGTTTGCGTGCGTCTTCAAGGCGGTCACCTACGAAGACCCTACAGTGCGGGAACAGACGTTTCCCGATTGGGCCATCGCTTTGGGTACGTCCCGTACGAAGAATCTCCTGTTTGTTCAACATCACAATCAAGCAACCACGCATCGTCATCTCAAATGAAACCGTTTCCTTTTCAGGCTGGATGATCGTGACATTCAGTTTGATGTGGATTCCCGTTGTTGCTGTCTTCAAGCTGATTCAAGACACACTCAATGGGGTAGGAGAAAACCCATTTTGGGGCATGTGAAAAAAATTGATCATTGATCAACGGAAGAGATTTGCACTTCTGCATTTGCGTGCATGTAAACACGGCTGTTTTGCTGCAGAATCCACTGAAGTCCTTGAATTCACTGCCCAACTGGGGCCCTGCGGACCCTGCCAACAGAACCGGGCGCTACGCGTCTGCAGCTTCAGACGAGACAGGCGACGACTCCGTGTTCACAGTGACTCATCCAAAATCTGCAAAAACCGTGGACAGTGGACATGACAACCCTGCGTTTGTGTCTGGAGAATCTGAGCAATCAGAGCACATTTGACACATTCAAAATTGTTTTGTCTGTTATGCTTGAACAAGCTCGAGGGAATTCCACAAATCGGACTGAGTGAAGCTGTTTGGCCGCAACCATGGATCTCTCTTTTGATTCAAATGTCTCCGCCGATACACACAACCCTTCAGTGTCGGTTCGACCTTTCCAGAATCAATATCCCATCGACTCGAGTTGTCTCCAAACATTTCCGAATCAATGGAGACCCTTCTGCGGTGTGCTTCTGAAGTAAACATTGCGAAAGTCGTGCTGCCGTGTCTAATTGATTACAATCTCTGGTTCTCTGGAAACAGCACGGCAGAGACGACTTTCAGGCCCCATTCTTCACTTCCGAACCTGTACAGCAGCAGTTTTCTTCCGCAAAGAAGGAGAAACGGTCCAGTCCTTGTCACTGTTTTGAAAAATGTGTTTGTCGTGATATAGTTGGTTTGAGAACAAAAACCACATGAATAAATTAAATATTTTTGTGTGGGAACCTTTCAGAGGACCCTTGCTTTACCAATTTTCATGTAAAATATGCATCAGTTCAGTGCAGCAGCAATTGATTTTCAACGTAATGTGTCATAAATACTCGAGATTCGCCAATTCAACTACGAGATGAGTGTCTGCAGTAGATCGAAACTGCAAGTCAACTTTGAATCGCTCACATGCAGCTGTGAACTCAAACAAGTTCACTTTTATGCATTGTCTCAAACAGCAAATCTCAAATCTACCCAGTCTTTTCCAAAAGCAAAGGAACGGAACCAAAACCGCAATCGACCCAAAGTCTTGTGCACAAAAGTCCTGTGTCAGTCAGTGTTCACATTTCGGTGTACCGGTCGCTATCAGGGATGGAGAGGGTCCCGTCACTCTCGACGCTCCACGCCTCGTCCTCCGAATCGCCCGGCCCGAGTCGCTTCCTGACCCCCGGCCTCGCTCGACCGTCCGCCGCCGCGGCCGCCACGGCCGTCCGCTGGGCGTACAGGGCGGTGTACGTCGGCTTGCTCGTCAGCGCAGGCTTCGCCTTCACCGGCAGCCGAGACCGACGCGGCGCCTGTGATTTCGGTCCATCATTCTGCAGAAACAACGAAACTTTGTTCCACACATTTTTCGGCCCATGAAACAGCCGATCCACTTGTGGATCCAGGGGGCCTGGAGCCTCTGGGCACTCCTTCCCAACTCAGTCGTGTCAGCTTTCGTCGGCCACCAACGCAGAAGAAAGTCGTCTTTCCACAAATGGATTTCACAGACATGGACCCCGCCGTTGAGGAACCAGGGACCTGACTAAGACAAATCTCCGAACTCACGCGAGTTGCAGATTTTCGGCTGACATGCAGAACGAAGTCTTCGAGTTCAGGAACCTGGCAGCTGTGCTCCGGCTCCTTCCACCGGATCGCGACGCGATCAAAGTCAGCCACGAGAGCCACCGTTTTCACCAGCAGTTTCGCCACGTCGTCTGTGTTGTTCGAGATCTCATCCCGCAAACCGAGGACGTCAGCGACGTTTGAACAATGGATGTCAAACACGAGTTGTGGTTTGTCGGAGTTGTCGGGGCGCTGGCTCCTGATTTCAATCACGCTTCTGGAATCACCTTCAAGCCCCTGCACCAATCTGGAACAAAACAGTGACAAACCAAACACTTTGTCACCGAACAGACCCACAATATTCACTCCAAACAGACATGTCAACACAAATCCAAATCGCACTTGAACATGAGATCATCGACGGATTCTCCACCAGGAGGCACCAGCAGCGGGTGGACGGCCTCCACCGACGTCTTCTCCCTCTGGTGGAGCACGTGACTCAGCAGCGCCGCCACTCGGGACACGTCGTCCTCCTCCGGACCCAGCCTCACTCCAAACAATCTGCAGAGCTTCGCTCCGTCCGAACTGAAGACGATGCCGTCAGTGAAGTTCACTTCGAGGTGGAATGGATCTGAACAGAAAGAGCGAGCAAAAGATCGATGTTGAAGGAGGCCTTGTACGAGTGTCCATAGTTTGCTTGCCAAGACTAACTTTTGTCAAAAGTGGCTCGAGACTTTCTTGGCACGGTAGATCTCTGACAAACCAACGGTCGGACCAGGGAGACTCAACTAGCGACAACGTTGAAGGAGGCCTTGTATCCATACCTTGCACGCTGGGATTAACTTTTCTCAAAAAAGTGACTCCAGATTTTCTTGGCATGGCAGATCTCTCCAGTGGAGATCAACCAGCGACTAACCCTGAGAGGCCCTTGAAGGGGGACAGAGATCAGAGGGAGCCCAACTTTAACTTCAAAAATTCAACCTTGGGGGTGGGGTGGAATCGGGTCCACCAACCCACACCTTCATCCGCTTGAGTGGACACCTCGTAAATCAAAGAAAACTCGACATTTCCTACCTAAAATGTTTCTGAGGAAGTTTGCGTGAGATCTCTGGAAAGACGTGTCCCTGAGGAAGGCTTGCTTGATGTCTGCAGCTTGTTCAGCAGCGAGTTCTTGGTCTTGAAGCCTTTCCACAATCATCCTGGACCAAGCGTCAACTTCCGATTCATTTTTATCCGACTTTGTGACTGAAGAGGAATTTCCGGGGAGAAGATTGTTCAACAGACACGCGGTGCTGGAGTATTCCTGAACCAGAACCGGGACCCCGACACTGATTGCGACGAGCAAGTCCAGGCCCAGGTACGCAGATTCCGGATCCTGGGGGTGGATCACAAGATTGGCCTTCTGCATACTGGCAAGAAGTTTCTTCTTGTCTCCGTTTTCTTGTGTGATCAACGAAATGGATCCAGGCTGTAAATCCAGGTGAGTCTCTGCCAGGCTGTAGAAATCTCTTTTCCACTGGTCCTGGTCTCTGCTGCTGCAGATCAACTTCAGTGCGATTGTCGCTCCACCTCTGGGGTTGGCAGGACGGTCCAGCAGATTGACTGTTTTGAGAATGGCTTTCACTGCTGTTTCAAAGTCCAGTCCCCCTGATACCTCTCGATCCGGACAGCAAATGAGAATGTAATGACTCCCTCTGACTCGATTGATTTCCCTGGCTTTTTGCTCATCCAACCAGTTGGACTTCAGAAAACTAACGGGGCAAGACGGGAGATACAAATCGTGTTTCAAATCAGAATCCTGATCCATCAGGATGGTTTCTGTCAAGTCATACATCGAGTGACCGACTGAAATGACAACATCAGCAGATTTGCACCACGTCTCCACCAGATCTTCGTCCACCCCTCCCTCATCAGTGTGAGGCACTTTGTGATTGATCAACAGCGTTTTGACGGAGCAGTCTCCTTTGTAGATGCAATCCCTGATGTTGTTGGGTCCGTTTGGAAGGTCGGGCAGGTGCCCCACGATGTGAGTCATCTGCGGAAGGTGTTCCAGGGTCCTGGAGTAGTAGGTGGACGGGTACAGGTCCATCCATTTTGTTGACGGCTTGCTCTCATCACCCCTGAAAAACAAGGGGTCATTTTCTCTCTTGTGACTTTTACAGGTGTCGCTGAAGGCACGAAATGGGAAATCACATTGCATTTGAGATTTTAAAACTCAGCATTTTGGTTGGGACATGTGTTTTTTGTCGAATCTCAGATTTGACATGAAATCGAAAGTGTGGATCGTTTGTCATCAACGCCCCACTCACCTTGGAGGTCTCGCACCAAGAAGGATCACATTGTCCTTCTTCGCCTCCATCTTCTCCTCCTGACTGATGTACTGGTCCAGCTGCGCCACCAGGCAATAGATCTTTACTAGACTTCCGGTCGGATCGACGCTTCTCAGATTCTCCACCAGGTGGTGCGTCAGCGCCGCGACGCCGTCGCGATGGTCGTAGCGCCATCTCGGCGTCAGGAAGAGAACGTGCCTCTTGGCGAGTTTCCTGGAGGCGTCACTCACAGAGCTGGACGCAGTGGCGCTGGACATGGTCGAACTGGACGCGAACGATGCAGGAGAGTCAGACACGGACATTTTGTCCTGAAAAGATACAACATGGTGCTTTTCAGACAGGAAAATGCACGCAATGCCTGTGTGACATGCGTGAGTAGTGCGTGTTCAGAGGTTGGAAGTTCTATTGACTGGCTTGTTGTTTGTGCTCGAAGGACAAACATACAAGATAGTTTTTGACAGCAGAGAAGAATATGGTCGATTCAGAATGGTTCCAAAAGCGGATTTACAGACCATGATTGTTCATCGATGATGAGTGATTGTCTGGTCACAAAGCATGTTATGTTGCCAAGCTGCAAAGTATCGTTCGGGTGCGTGCCAACGGCCGAATCAATTCAGTTTCTCATTCTGTAGTGGGGTCAATCTATTGACACATTTTGAATCTCACAACCAAGTAGTCTTCAAGAAGAAGTCACTAAGTTGCAGGACAGCCCACGAAAGGGACTTCTTTTTGTGAATCTTTTGGTTTTGTGAGTATTCTCAGCTTTCGAAGACAGTCACAACCATGAAAGTGTACGATAAATATTTCGAGTTCCAAAACTGTAGTGTTCTGCGGGATCTCACCAGTTGTCCTTTTTGGTGGCAGGAGAATCGGTTGAGAACAAATCATACACGTACCTTTGTGCTTCTGCTTCCGCTTGCAGACGTGTTTTTGAAGAAGACGCACTCACATTCTGTGCAATGTCCACAAACATCCAAATTGGTCAGTGAACTCCATGCACAGCGTGATGTTGGACTGCGTGCCTGGTCTTTTCATTCAGGGTAATTTGTTCAGTTCAAGTGTACGGCAGGATTTGATCAGAACCCAAGTTCGATTCCTGCAAAATTCTCACACACAAACAGCTTCGTGAACAGAAAAACTGTTTCGAGGGTCGCAAACGCAGCTTTATGTGCATGTAACCAGCAATCGTCAACGCTGCGACATGTACAACAGAAATTCTTCACACTTTGACTGTCACTGCGTCACAAGTCCAATCAACGTCCTTTCATCACCATTGATTTGAAGGTTTTGCACGAACAATGGTGAAATATTTATCAAATCATACTTCATAATTTACAGAGACTCCTGGAAATGCTTGCCCTCGAGGGCTCTCACTCAGTTCGTCGAACGTTTCCACAAAACAAGATTTCTTTCTTCATCGCTATCCGCTCTGCCAGCATTCGGCATCAAAAGGTGAGAAAGGACGGAAAACAAAAGTCACGAATCAAAAACAGCTTTGCGTTGCCAACAAATTTTATTCTTTTTCTACAGAAGCACCGTGGTCATCAAGTTTATTACGTCAGGATGCGATCACAAATTTCGATCAAGAGATCAGAAGTGGCAAGTTTCTCTTGACAGATTAGAAGTGGCAGAGTGTTCGTGGGCCACGGCAGAGACGATTCCCCTCCTTTCGGAATTTGTTTGAATAGCCTTCAGAGTTTCTCGCCCCTCACGAAGCTCCAGATGTACTTGTTGACGAGTTCGGGCTCGTCCTGCTGCACCCAGTGCGACGCGCCCTCGATGTAGACGAGGCGCATGTCCGCGGCGCAGTCGCGCGACTTCTCGGCGAGCTGCTGGCTCAGCGCGCCGTCGCGCGTCCCCCAGATGAGTAGTGTCGGGACGCGCTCCGTAACGCGCCTGCGCGAAGTGGCGCCGAGGTCAGGGCGGCGCAGCGCGCACCGGATGTAGTTCATGGGTCCCGTAAAATCACCTGAGAACGTGAAGGTTGCGTTGCTTGGGAGGATGCATCTCACGATTGCAAGCTGAACACGCAGGAGAATTCTGATCCCAGGGAATACGCCGTCTTGAAACCGATCAGGCGGTGCAGACTTTTGAATCCGCTTGGTGCCAAATGAATGATTGAGGATAAAACTCACTTCTGGTGTTGAACGTGAATTTGAAAGCCTCAATGTCTTCGGCGGTGAACGCCCCCTTTCTGGCTCCCATTTCTGAAAAGAAGCACGTCCACTGCAAACCCACACCAGCAGCTGCACAATGTGCAGGGGAGATCTCAACGACAAAACTGTTTCCTTTAGCTGACTGACGTGCAAGGCTTAGATGACAACGATTGACAGAAAATCGTTCGTTAAAGGGAACATAAACATGAAAGTTCTGTACCTTTACCACAAAAGGTATTTTCCAGCATTTTCTTGTCTCCGCTTGAGAAGAACCATTCGGGAAAGTACGGAATGTTGACGAAGAACATGTACCTGCGAGCGGAAAAAATGCCTTGTGTGAGCGGAAAAAAAGGACTTTTGTCATATTGCAGACAGCATTGTAAACTTCTCTCTTCAAAATCGACTTCTTCAAACATTCCGCAAATTATCAACTTGAATAGGCCCAAGACCCTGTAATTTTTGCTCCTTGTTCCTCTCATCGGTGGAGCATGAGTTGTTGCATCTCACCATGACTTCATCAGTTGTTTCCAGCTGGTGTAGAGAACCTTGGCAAAGACAGATCCGTGGGGACAGTTGAGGATGATCGCTCGCTCTACCAGCTCCGGGTGGTTCGCAGCCAGTGTCCAGGTCAGCATACCACCCCAGTCGTGCCCAACCAATGTGCACTTCTGGTACCCTACACAATGGACAGGTTGCACTGTCATGTGTTGCACTGAAGGGGTACGCAATCAATTCTTGGGATGTGGAGAGAATTCGAGAAGCTTACCAAGAGCTGGAATGAGGTGTCTGATGTCGTCCACCAGTCTGTCCACACCGTACTCGTCAACAGCAGCAGGCTTGTCAGTTTCTCCGTACCCACGCAAGTCAACTGCGACAACTCTGGAAAATCAGTTGCATGTGGGGACCCTGTACTTTGTCCGCGTGCTCGTGTACGTGTGTGTTGCACACGATTCATGAAAAGGTACTGACCTGTAGTCTTTTTTGAACTCCACGATCTGGTGCCGCCACGAGAACCAAAACTCAGGAAATCCGTGCAGAAAGAGCATGAGAGGTTTTCCTGCATCTCCAGCAGCGACGTAGTGCATCTTCAGGTTCTGGCAAATCACAAACACGTGAAGGCGTTCAGTTCAACATTGGGTGTGCACAAATGTTTTTGGACTTATTTTTTCCTCAACGGTATTCTGTCCCCGGAATGGTCCAGTTCTGAAAAGTCAGTGCGGGTGGATCTGGTGATCCTGGATTTCGGGATCAGGACTGACCAAGGCTCACCAAGCTCCTAGTTTCTCACGGTCGGGGGACTCAAGTTGGGTCTGACCTCTGGACCTATGTTTGGAATACTTCGGGGAAATGGTGCAGAATGCGAGCAGAAAGAAGTCGTGCTTCAGTTTGTGAATTTGAACATCGTGAGTCCACCTCAGGGTGTAAGCTCACAGTGTGCCTTTGAGTGTCTTTTGACCCTCAACAATATCAAAGATGATGTCTGTTGTTGAGGGTCAAAGACAGAAGCATGATGCAAAATTTCTTTGATTTCCTTTCGTACTCAAGGACACCCAGAGACACAGACCGTTCAGTTTCCAGTTGGTGTCTTTTCTTTTGTCCCGTCTTTGGCTTTCAAAAAGAATTTTAAGAAATGAGGGTTTTCATTGATGGTCGCGTAGCCGGCCATCTAGGTGCCGCTGTCGGCTTAAAAACCCTTAGCATTCATGTGTGCATCTGTCCACACTTTGGAATGTAACCACCCCCCTCCCCT
>JAAUXT010008945.1_pt1 | contig 38383 bp, 38 predicted proteins | sample 7278171 | NCBI WGS metagenome assembly JAAUXT01 (sample SAMN14350112, study PRJNA611818) | marine sediment metagenome | isolation source: surface marine sediment (1.8m) | place: French Polynesia: Moorea | collected 2018-08 | reverse complement strand
GGCTCAGCCAAAAAATTTAGAGAGCATTATTGATTGCTGTTGAACTGGCAAACACCAGAAGATGAGCAACAGTAGTGAGAACTGGTGAGTTGAGTGAGGATTTTAAATTGTGGAATGTATGCAGAAATATATTACATTTTAGCCATAATCAGAGAATAGTACAAATATATTATATTTTAGCCACAATCAAAGAAAAGCCACTGAAACAAGACTTGATTTCAAACCAGAATATATGATAGAAAGCCCCACAAAAAGTGCTTTTTTTTCTTCAAAAAGTGCTTTTTTTTTCTTCAAAAAGTGCTCTTTTTTTTTTTGGAAAATTGCTGTGCGAGGACTGTGCCACTTATTTCTTGCACAGGCGTGTCCGTCGGAGCAAGCAATGGCAACAGTGAGAGGCATGCACTCAATTTGATCAACTGCACTTTTCAGAGTGGAGCAGGTCCTGCCCAAAGTTGGGAACGGTGCTTTCCTCCAGAGAGTTATGTCCAAGGGATCCAACTCCTTGGGATCATACGTGCGTTGCAGGTGCAGCGAGCGCTGGCGACGTGCCTGTGTTCAAAGCTCTGCTTTCCTGTTCTGTAATTGTCATAAAGGACACAGCACTGTCAGAGACGCGCCAGTGTCCAACGTGTAACGTATTCTTGTTTTGGGAAAGTGAAGCTGTGCTGAGGTAGGTTTGCCTTTTTTCGCGAAATGTACGATGGACTTCTGTTTGTTTGTAGGACACAACTTGATGGGCTCTGTGTTGCAAGTTGAGCCTTCCCTGTCCAAAAGAAGGTGAGTGTGCAACATGTTTTTTTTGAGAAAACGTTTTTGACGTACGCTCGTAGTTTTCGTTCCGTACTTTGCGTTCTTTATGGCATTTCCTTTTTCTCTCTTCATGAGAAAAAACGAAGGTGCCACGAGTACTATTGCTGCTGATGTCGCCCGGTACATGTCATGTTGGTCAATTTTGGACCGAACAGGCTTTTCGACTTACGGGTAGGACTGGCTGTAAAATGAGCTTGCGAGGAAATTTGTGGTACCGAGGTTGTCTTTGAACGCGTGGAAATGTCTGAAGTCCCGTTTCTTCCAAGCAGATCACTTGTGCGACTTTCCGTGGTTTCCACGGTACTTGTTGAGGAAAAGAGCGCTTCAGGACAGCTCCGAAGTGCAGGCGTGAACCTAAATTTCTTGGAGCTCAAGCCAGTTCGAAACATTATGCCTGGCCCTTGTTTGACCCCACCCCTGGACCCACCAATATGGTTTCTGATTTTGCCTTGTTTCTTTGGAACCAAATCCTTCAGAGCGTCTTCCTGTTGTCAATACAAGTGATCTGCAGGGTCAAAATATCAGGGTACGTACGAAGTGCTTTATAGAAGCACACGTGCCTTTGTTTTTGCCTTTCTTGGGCAAACTTTGACCATCTTTTTTTTTTAGGGTGAGGCCAAATGTTTTTGCTTCTCACATTTGCAATCCTCTGGGTGGGAGCGGAAGCTCAAAGCATTGTCGTCAGCACCCTTGATCGAAGTCCGCACCACACCAGGCCGCCTTTTGTTCGCTCACAAAGGCGATCAAAAAGAAAAGTGCAGACATTTTGTCAGGTCTTTTGGAAGCAAAGCAGTGAAGCGCAGGGACGATTGCAGGGGTCAGTCCCCTCCTGGCGGGAGCAAATTTGTTTTTCCGGATCTATTCTGGATCAGCCGCCGTCGCAGACAGTGGCGTTGAATTCCATTGAAAATTTAGTTTGTTTTTATGAATTTCTTCATTCACAATGACAACGTATAATGAAAAAACAACAAAACAAAACCAAAAAGGAATTCCCCGAATTTGATTTGTTTGACAACTCTTTGTCGAGCCTGTATCCGCAAGTAATCTGGATGGGGTTGTGATGTATGTGGGTCAGATTGCCGGCTGTTCACTGTGAAGCCAGACGAAGGCTGCTCCAGTTTGTGGATGCTGCAGCAGTCTTCGGACGAATTCTACAGAAAGATTTTCCTCAAGCACTTTTGACAGAGTTCAAGCGAAAGTACGCGGAAAAGTACAAACAATTTGCGTCTGATAATTTTCGTGCTTAGAGGTCTGTTTGTCTGCACCCAGCGATGACCTCCGTTCCAGTGTCCGTGTGTAGTGTGGTGTCCTGTGCAGGGATTCTGTTCTCATGTAAATTTTATTTTGATGGGTGACACAGGTGGGATATTTGAAGCCGCACTGTGAGTTGTGTTTGTTTTGTAATCCCTCTTTCCTGCTGAGTTGAGTATTCGACTGCGAGTACTTTGCGGTGCTTTGAAGTTGAACACACTGAGCCTTTCTCGTACATTCCTGGACGAAAATGTCAGGCTTGAGTTTGGAATTGCACAACAAAGTCGCCATTTAGCATCTTTCTTTCTGCCAAATGCGAATTGCGGCTTGCTGTGTTCAACTCGGCTTGTGCGATCAAGTGGTTGTCAGCTTTTTGCCATTTCTGCCTCTCTCGCATCGTTGACAGTACGGAAACTATGCACGCAGTAGTGGTTCTGATTTTGAAAGTGGACACTTTGGGCATATCAACCTGCAGTTTTCACTTGCCAAGAATCCTTAATTTGTGCTCTCCGTCCAAAAGGAGCATGGTCAAAACAGAGTGACACCAAGTCTTAACACATTCAAATTGGCCCCGCCCCTTGAGGGGTTGTCTGGCAGTGGCACCCGGGACCTTATGGTGGTGCTGTACCCCCTCCCCCTCATGTGCAGGTGAGGTCCCACGCAAGACCTGACTGGTGCTGCTGCCAGACAACCCCTCCCATTGTTGGTCAGGGACCTGACCTGGAGGTGCTGGCACCCCCACTCTAGATGCAAGTTTGGTGCCACCAGGAAACTGATCCACTGGTGCTGCCAGAACTCCCCCCCCCCCCCCCAGCAGGTTAGGTCCCAGCCAGGACCTGAGATGGTACTGCTGGACCCCTCCCCCCTGATTTCAGAATTTAGCCAAATCTAAGTTTCCTGCCGGGCAAGTTGGCGTGTTGGGACCGCGGGCTTTCTGAGCGTAGCCTTCTTGTTTCGGTCAACAATTGCTATCTGGATATCCTGTCTGGTCTGGGTGGGTTTGGCATGAAATGTTTCAATTTCGATGAATTTGGCATGAAACCCTTCTGTTTGGATTGTGATGGTGGGTGACAGTGTGGGTCGTTGTCTCTCACCTGCTTTCACTTGTCTTCACCTGTCACCCACCAAACCTGCCTTCACCGCCATCATTCACCTTTCTTCATGGATGGGTGTCGTGGTTATCCTGTATGGAAGGGCGGCGTGGGGTCTAAATTTCGTGCGAAACTTGGACGAGTTTGAAGCCCATCCATTTGGAGAGTTTGCCCGTGCAGCTGAACGATTTGAAGCGCACCCATCGCGTGGCCTCTCCTGTGTTGAAGTGGACCATTGCTGCCCTGTGTTGCTGCTACCCATGTGTTTTCTTGCTGAGCTTGGCAGTCGCCAGGTTGTGGGTTCACGGTTGCAATTATCCGCGTGCGATTCAGGGTGAACTACTTATTTATCAGCCGCTTTTTTTTTGGGGGGGGGGCGTGTGTATGTGTGCATGGGCTGGACAGCATTAGAATTACCCTCCCCCCAGTACCACCACCACCCAAGTTTTTGGACTTTGTCAGTGTCAGATTGGCCTGGACATAGCCATCTGGATTACACCCCGCCCCCGCCTACCACCACCACCCAAAAATAACCCGTCATCAATCAAGCCTGCTGCCCTGGTATACCGGACAGGCCCGGGTTTAGTGCAGTCACTATTGGTATGTGTGTCCACCTGCAGGTTGAGTTACTGGGTGGAGGAAGGGCAAGGGAGAGCTCAACTTTGTGATTCTGGCCTCATTTCTCAGTGTGAGTGAAAATCCTCTTTTGTAATTTTGTGTGCCTACTGATGGCCATTCATCAAAATATGTTGCATTTTTGGTCACATGACTCATGAACATATTCAAATGGGCACCATTGAGTTGCCCAATGGGATACTGCAATGGTTGTGTGCAGGATGTTCCAACTGTCAAGGTAAAGTGGTTTTGTGGTCCCCCCACATTTCAGGCTGTATGAGTCATGTGGTACAGCCACTATCTTGGATTTTGTGAAAACATGTTTTGGGCTGTCCCAGGCTCATCTCTTTACAGAAAGTCACTTTCAGGACATGTTGTGCACCAAACCACAACCTTCAAAATATGTTGTGTTTTTTGCCACATTACCTCATTCATTATTCAAATAGGTGCTGTTGAGTTGCCCCCTGTGGAAACTCAACTTGGCCTATAACTCTGCAAGGTGGTTGTCTAAGTATTGGATGTTCCAACTGTTGGGGAAAAGTGGTGTTGTGGTCCCCACATTCTAGTTTAGGATGGGTTGTACAAGTCATGTGGTACAGCTGCGATCTTGAGTTTTGTGACATGTTCAGAGCTGTCCTGAGCTTGTTTCATTGTGAAAAGTGGCCATTTTGGGACAGTTGTGCACCAACCCATGACCTTCGAAATTTTCCTCACATGACCACATCAACTATTCAAATAGGTCAAGTTGAGTTGCCCCCTGGGATGGGCTATGTAATAATGTGGTATGGCCACCACCTTGGATTTTGTGAAAACACATTCAGAGCATCTTGCAAATTTTTTTGCAGGTTTCTGACTTTCCAGGTTTCCAACTTTCTGGGTTTCTGATGGTCTGGGTTTCTGACTTTCTAGGTTTCTAACTTTCAAGGTTTCCAGGTTTCCCCTCACTCGCTACAAAAACTTGGCAAGCTGGCTGGTTTAATTAAGGTTGCAGGTTTCCGGGTTTGCCTGTACCCCCTCCCCCCTCCATGCAAAAACTTGGAAGGCTGGCTGGAGCTTCCAGGTTTGCAGGTTTCTGACTTTCCTGGTTTCCGTGTTGCCCCGGTTGCAACAAATTTGCAAGGCTGACTGCTCATATGAGATAAGTAGTGTACCGCTCATGGACGCGGCGAGTGGCTGATATACTACTTGAAAGTCCAGTTTGGCATCTTTTCCTCAGAAAGAAAAAAATTATCAGTGGCTTGGACAAGCTGGCCGCGTGCGAACTGCAGGCTTTCTGGGCGTAGCCTTCTTTTGTGTCGAAATGATGTGACTGTGCTCAAATTGGACGGCAGGCCAGAAACTCCCGATCGATTTGGGCAATATCGCCTACAAAACCTCAAAATGGTCGGCCCTGCGAAAGATGATACCAAGGGTCAGGTGTCCACCCGGGGAAAAAGTTCGTCACGTGATGTGTGAGCAGTGATCGAAGTGTTTTATTTCGGTGTTTCGTTTGCAGGAGAAGTCATCGAATTCAAATACGGAATGTACCATCGCATGTGCCTAAAGAAGAACTAGATCGCCTTGTCACAACATTCGGGAACCCACAGAAGTGCGAAATAGGTACTAACTTCTTCTTCCGTTGTTGTGTGTATGTGTCTGTGCGTGAGTGTGTACGCAAAACACTCCACATTGCCAGCCAAGTTTGTTGCGATCTCAGTCTGACTTTAATTTTCAATTTTCATCACGTGGGAGGGGCTTTCATTTCAAGTCAGTGTTTTGTTCAAAGGGCGAACATTTTCAGTGGATAATCAGCTGTTGCAAGTGCAATCTGGTGGTGTTGGTGTTCTGTGTGTTTACCTGGTTTACCAGGCAGGGGGTGATGGCAAATAACTTGTTTTTTAAGCGTGTGGTCCCGAAGGGTGTTACCACATGTTCAGTGTAATCACCATCAGTCTGTATGTGGACAAGTTTAGTTAAGGGGGGGGGGGGTAACTCAAAAAGTTGAAAATCAACCAGGGTCAATATCAGGCCATTTTAAGCATTTTTAGGGTATGTTAGGTTTTCCCCCCCCCTAACTTAACATGGGTCATCACCAAAAAAATTTTTTTTCTTAAAATGGGCTAAAAATGATTCTGGCAAAATTGCATCAACTGCGAACGTTTCTATGGACCACACGCTTTTTAGGCGTAGCCTTCTTGTTCAGGTCGTCCGTCCCCATCCCGAATTATTTATGGACGGAGTGGACCCATGGTCGGGGTTGGGGGTCCGATCTCGGTCACGACTCGGGCACTGAACTTTCAGGGGGAATGGGAAAAGTGCAATCTCGGAATCATTGGTACATCCTGACAAATATTTCCCGTGAAAGCTGTGAAATGGTCTGGACATGAACAGGATTTTTGCAAAAGTCAGTGAACAACATTTTTGGAAGCCCTGTCCACACCTAGACCCGTGAGAAACAATGCACTCCAGGTTGGCTACGACGTGTATGCGTCGAGGGAACCGTGGTTCCGTTGCCACCACGTACACAACTTAGAATGGGCTGCAGCGGATTCAGGATTGAGCGTGCAACCATGGGGCCCAAACCTTTGCAAAAAAGAACGTGTTCAAAAATGGGCATTTGGGCCCAGCGGTCCTTCGGGTTGCCATTCGGCTTTGCAATTCGGCTTTCACTAGATTTGCGCAAAAGGGGAAATTATCTCTCTCTACCACTGACATTTGACAACTTCCAAAACTCTGTTGACCCATCAAGTTCAATCTTGAGTGAGGCCACTGATAAAATGTTGCTCCTTTTGCCCAAATCTCAAGAATCCTCATGAACAAATTACCACAAATCAGAACACCGAAAGGAAGAGTCTCCACATGTTCTTATTATTTTGATGCAGAATAAGCCACAAAAAACTCCAAACAAGAACAAAAGGCCACACTGCAAACCTACCTTTTCAACAAAATTTGACATGATTCCACACCCAGCTCCAGAGTGTGCAACAACAAAAAATATTGTTTTCATGTGCATTATGTGCAACAATTCCCTTTACAATCTGAAGAAAATTTTTCTCTTCCACACCAAACATTTCATTCAACTCAAACTGCATGCTGAATGAAATGTTTGACACAAAGACCCTCCCCCCAAAAATCAACTTCTTGAAAAACACTGAAAATTTTCACCGCATGAACACAATACCAACTTTACCTGAAAGCCCCTCTGATATGATGCAAATAATCATTTTTTTCCCTTGAACCAAACAAGACTCACTTTCAAGATGCAGGAACTGAAAAAGAAACCAACAATCAAAACTAAGGAATTTGCAAAATTGAACTGTTTTTGGTTCATTTTGTTCTTTTCCCACTTTGGGCATTTTTTGGGACCCAAATACAACAAATAGACCACTGAAACTCATGTTTGTACCAAAAATCTGGCCGTTCGGGTGTGCGCCAGAAATTTGAATTGGACGCCTTTGGGTGACTTTCGGTTTCCAAATTTTTCAGTGTTTGTTCCAAGCCGTTCAAATCACCAAAAATCAAACGTTTTGCACTCCCAGTACCAAATTTTGGGGATTGGGTTTTGTTTCGATAGTCACAGGGGCTTTGAGCCCAGGCCCCTTGGGTCCGTCGCAGGACTCTTGCACTGCCATTGTTCCAAGTTCTCAATGCGTAACTTGGTGCAAACGACGAACGCCTGTTGCGTGACTTATGTTTCACTTCCGATTCCGTGAATGTTGCTCAGCCATCTTGGTTCTGATGTCAACACAAAGCAAAACTACACGTTTGAGTGCATTCCAAACAGAATTTGGCGCACCACAGGCATCCCGTTCACGTGCATCACAAAGGAACGGGTCCATCTCTGCAGACAGCAACAAACTTACGGGGCAAAACGTGGGAAAACGATTCGATGCATGTTCTGGTGACAAACGAGTTCCAGCGTAGGCGTTGGAGTCAAGCTTTTGTCCGATGTCTCGACGGACACTCCAGAATCATCTGAAGTCAAAGTAACTTTCTCGTTCATGGCTGGAATCCCAGTCTTTCAAACAAATAAGAAGTTTGACAAAAAGACAGTAACTTGGCTGTGAATGTTTTCGGTTGATGCCCCTCCCATCTTTGTAGGTGAACAGGAATTACAGACAGAAGTTCAGACCAGACGAAAAGTCTTTTTTTCCCAGCACCCTCGATAACAATCAGACAAAAAGGCAAAACAAAGGAAAGGAAAATGGTCCCAAAAGTTTGACAAAAAATGTACTTAAAAAGTCAGAATTTGATTTTGCTTGGTAACCAACAGCTACGACGCGTAATTGTCGAAAGATCTCTGAAACGGGCAGAGATGGTACGTCCAACAACAGCCGCTGCGCTGATGTTGTTTCACCCGCGTATTTATGTGTCTGTCCTTGGGTTGGAGAGCGTCTGGGTTACCCAACACCACCACCACCCAAAAGTATAAGTGAGGACTTACTCATTTTTGGTCTCTGGTTGACCCCCTCCTCTCGAACCATCACCCAAAGAATTTTGCATTTTGTCTTTTTTGGTCAGGTTTCTGGAATTTGGGTGGACGAATGCGGAAACAGGCGACAAAGCGCGGCTCAAGCGCGTGATGGTCTGCTTGAAAGTTCAGTTCTAAGTCTGTTTTGGAGTCCTGAAAACCAAAATTTGGTATCAGAATCAAAACGGCACAAATATACACGTACTCGTGTGCAACAGCCTGTCTGTGTGTCTGAAATCTGCTTGATCTGAAAAGGAAACGAAACCAAGGAGAGCCTGGATTCCATGGTTCGTCCCAGCACGAGTGCAATGATACGGTTGCAAAGTGCATTCTGCTCATCACCCTGAAAGAATCTTTCGGTCAGGACTCTGCAAAGGTACGATTTGTTTCAGAAAACAGACAAAGCCAACGGATTCAAACTGCTGAGTCCGCGTGCACAGAGTGAAGAACGTTGAGAAGCTGCACAAACGTTGCCCGGCCTGCGCTGCAGGTGAATACGTTCCCGGAAGATTAATTGTTCCCACTCAGGGTTCCGTGCACTTGGGGAGCAGAATCTGATGAAAGATAAATGTTTGCACTGAATTCTTGCTTGGTTCGTACCGACGCACTTGTGATAAATTTTTAAAAGTGCACACAGTCAATAACATGTGGGAAGAACAGCGTTCGTCAAGTCTTTCTCTCTGTACGTGGCTGTTTTTGAAAACCTGGACCCACTCGTAGTTTCTTAGCTTTCCGCATTTTGCTTTGTTCTGAATCTCGATGTCAGACTTCGGTCTTGATGTCACGCCAAAAGCGGTCTGCTTGTTCTGTGCAGGTCACAAGGAGAAACAATGAATTTTGTCTGAACCTGTACTGTACGTCGACTTTGTGTTTCCAGCGTGACGGGTAAAGCAAATTTCCTCACATTTCCATCAAGAGCTGCGTTAAACTTGAGCTGTGAAAAACATCGAGCTGCATAAACGAAGTTCATATGGATTTCCACGACTGTATCTTTTCAAGCTGCATTGCACTTGAAGCATTTGCCAAAGTTCTCATGCCCTTTGTAATGGGTTTGTTGCCAAAAAAGTGGCTGCAGCCTGCAAGAAGCTTCTACATTATAAACGTGGGAGAATCACAGGTTATTATTTGGCAAAGACAAGAATTGGGAGTCAAAAGGTCCAATAACAACTGCGAGCAATGCTTTCTTCGCGTTCTAACATCATTGATTGGCTGGCGGTCGGGCACCACAACTACAATCATGGACAACAGTAAAGTTGTGGAGCAGTAGACTCGTTGGCTGCATGCTTGCCTGATGCATCGTGGATGGCCACTGGCTGCGTGTAAATGCAGTGTTGCTGTGGCTGAGGATGTCGACACTGTTGAGTCAATGGAGTTGTTATTTTCACTAAAAACGTGGCAGCCGGAAAAACCACGGCGCGTGTGCAGACAACCACAGACTTGCAAAGAGCTGATTGTTTATGTACACTAACTTTTTGTGTGGATGTTGGATGTTGGAAACCTCCAAATCTCGAGGGAGCAGTTTTTGCCATGATTGTTTCTCGCAACTTTCCCGTGGATACAACAGCCGACAATGAATGAATGGATTTGTACACGTTGCTACCTGAAGATTCAGTGAAGGATGTGAGTTGTGAAATTGGTCGACAACTGTACGTTCAGTGCGGATGTACACATTGTGCCACTCGTGATGCTTTCACACAGCTTTCGTCAGGATCTATTGTGATACAAACTGAGCGCAACCGTTGGATTTAAACGCTGTCACGCAGAATCATCATCATGACAGGTTGCAAAGGTTGCAGTGTTTTCCTTTTGTCTCTGTTTTGGTGTTTATCAAACCTCATCCTCAACGTTTGTGTTGCCTTCAGGCTGGAGGGCTCACAAACATCCTTCGCCAAGTTTCCAAAGTGGAGTCCTTGTCAGAATGGGAGCTTCACGTTTGAGTTCAACACGGCCCACCCCGACGGGTTGCTTCTCTACATGGACGATGGAGGCAGATTTGATTTCCTCGAGCTGAAACTGGTCGGGGGTGTCATTCGCCTTCGCTTGAACCTTGGGGAAGGGGCGACCATTTTGGCAGTGGGTCACAATTTGAATGATCGTCAATGGCACAAAGTGGAAGTTGCCAGACATGAAGAAGACACCACCCTGATTGTGGACAAAGAATCTCAGACTCAGAAATCCCAAGGCAACGAGTATGCCTTTGGAAACCTTTCCCAGAATAGCTTTATGTTCGTTGGTGGTATGCCAATTACATACAGTGCAAAGTTAAGCTTATTGGCATTGCCCTCCGTGATGTTTGAACCTCGCTACAGAGGTTCTGTCCGGAATTTGCTCTATGCCAATTGCGGCGGTGCATTAGAGAGGATGGATATGATCGAGAGCAGAGGGGTGCGTACCAACAAGCTGGATCTGTGTGAGGAAGAGAACCCCTGCAAGCACGAGGGAATATGCATCAGCACCGACACCGGCTCCATATGCGACTGTTCGGCCACGGAGTACGAGGGACCACACTGCGAAGTCGGTGAGTACGCGCGATGGGGGCGTCAGATGCGTCAATAAATTAGCTGCGTTATCCACAGATGATGCCCAGCAAAGTCAACATTTGCAGAATCGGTCCTTCAGAAGCCGCGCCAACTGGAATCACCAACCTCTTCAAGCTTTTTTTCATTTGGCACCACAACCCAATTCCACCAACTACTTCGAAGCAATGGGAAATTCTTCACGTTTGCAAGGCCAGCGCAGAATGAACAGATGTGTAAACATGCCTCTCAGTTCCAGACGATCAAACAGCCACGGATCCAGACTCCTGTTCTCTCCACACATCAGTGACATAGAGGCATCTGACCACGGGCCTGCTCCTTGAGCAGACCTGGAACACACTTTGTGGAAAACAGCTGCAAACAAGGGTTTCATCACGTCAAAGAATCAGTTGTTTGGCTGACAGCGCAAATCGCACCATCAAACCAAATTCTGCCCCAGTGACAAACACTGATAAACCTTTGAGGCTGCCCCAGGAGTGGGCCTATCATGGTTTCTTTCGCGTTTTTTTTTGTCCTCTGTCGTTACGTGATCGATCTGCAGATCTTCGACTGATCGCCGTGTTGCTTTGGATAGAGTCTGACCTCGCAACTGTTGCACATTTTCAGATCGAGGTGCTTTGCTTCTTGTTCTCTTTTGAACGTCGATAGAAAGTCTGATCACGACCGTGCGACATTTGCAGTCAATGCAATTGTTCTCGCTTGTCTCTTTGATGCTTTGAAATCTCTTTTCATTGTCCAAGTCCTGATGGGAAGTTGTTGGGTCGTCAAAAGCCATCTTGGTTCAGACAGCCCTATTGCGAGGTTTCGTTTGGTGTGATGTTCTGGTCGGAACCACAGGAACCTTCGTAAAAACTGTTATGGATTTTGAGCCTTGCCTTGGCCCACTTCCTGCAGATTAAGTTCACATCATGGCAGAGAACCAGACCCTGATCGGGAAGCTGAAACAAACTTTCCGATCAAGTAGAATTAATCAAAGAGGCATCTGTAGATCCAGACACGGGCTATTGGAAAGATTCACGCGCGTTTGTTTGATCAGTGAGGACTTTGATGGATCGCTCCGGACTCGTACAGCGACGCCGAGCGCTCTGTAACTGAGCCATAAAAATGAAGCACATTTCTGAAGACTCGTTTGTTCCGGCACTTCCAGCTCTAGATTCCACTTTTGGTTGAAGAAGCATTGCACACAGTGAGTTGGTTTTGGAAGTGCCCTGTTTTCCAGCAAATCCCGCTGAACGATTTGAAACACGCCAAGGAAACAAGCTCTGCTGTTGTACTCAACATTCTTTAATTCTGAATTGAGCACCAACTGGAGTGTGATAAATTAAAAGGGTGTTGGTGTCTGCAACACTCAGACTCTGGCCTGAAGAACACAAGAAAACCATCGTGAGTTTCTCAACTGCAAGCAAGGAACACGAGACGGTGTGGAGGCTCTACTGCAGCTTTGATGTAAATGCATGTTTCAAGCTTTTTGTTGTGATTTCCAAAAAAGTTGACAAACGGCGCTGAGATGAGTTTGTGAAAGTAGACTCCTTTTCCAGCAGTTTCGAGAGGAGATAGTTTCCTGAAATGAAACAGAAAATGAAAAAGGCAGTCTCAGATTTGACTCCATCCTGCAACTGCAAGATCGGGCAGTGACAAGGAGAGACTTGCAATTTCCGCGGTCCGGGGTTAATCTTTGGCACTTGAATCTTGGTTGTTTTCAAGATTTCTTCACAATCTCTGTGCCACCCATTCCCAAGGTTTCAGGAAAGGAGGTCACACATCAACATCCAAGCAGACAGGTCCTCTCCTCGTATCGCTGTGTGAGTTCATTTCTCTCTCTCATATCATCATGCCTCTCCTCTTCCTTTCTTTCCTCAGCTCATTTGGCGAACACGTTGCATCAGGAAAGGAAACGAAGAACGTTTCTTGTTCACTTTCATCACTTACTGCAGAAGGAACGACATTTCCCTTCTCAGCACATTTTAACTGCAGCAAAGAGAGACTTGAGCAGGAATTCGAACAATTAATACCGTCACAACCAATTGCCGTGGCGAAGCTGCATGAAAGGTTCTTATGATGCCTGGATTGGCTTGTCAAATAAGAGTGGAATTAATGGCCCTGTTGGCTACATGTCCTGTGGTAAGAGCTGTTAACTTTGATTGCTCAGAGCTAATTAGGTTCATCCATTGAATCATTTGTCTCTTTTGATTTCCACTGCATCGAAAGCATGAATGTATCAGTCGACGCATCTGCCTCGCCCACATTCCTTTCATGAAAACTGCTTCAAAGAATTTGAACCTTTTTTTCTTTCTGTCAGAATGCTTTTGCTATCTTGCTTTTTTGCCTGGAAGAAAATGAAGTGAAATACGGTAGCTAACAGTGGCAGACTGTTTGAAGGTTTCCAGCAAACCGACTCTGCTGGAACAAGCTGAAACGTTCTGCTGTGTTCTCTCGGTGTGCTTGTGAGGGACACAAACCTACAATTTCGTGCATCCAATTAATTAGGCACCATATAAATGCCCAGGAAAACAACATATACCACTTCACTTGCAGCTAGCATCCATCAATTTCCTATTAATTTCCTTTTAGCCTCCAGCATTCATTTGGTACAAATTGTTTCTACTGATGATTGGAACCTCAGGTAGTTTCCAATCCAGTGGCTGTATCCAGCAAATTAAGTCAATTCAGGAGAAGAAAATTTCTCACGGGTCTTGGTGTTCACCAGCTGTACGACTCAAAAAAGTTCACACATGTCTGTCTGGAACAGACCTTGCAAGTGAAACAACCACTCTATGAACGAAACACGTTGGCTGTGAATGAAGAGGCTTCGATTGGTTCTGCAGCCAGTTTCCAAGCACCAGACTTCAGGGACTTGGCAAGCTCACCCCAAGGTGATATGTTCCTAAATCCACAACGATTGAAATGACAACAGCAACACAGATTTGTGACGACAAGAGCAACTAGCCAGCAGCGAAACAAGTGCACTGAGTCCAAATGTCGAACACTGAAGAAAGCTTGGAGGAAGTTGAGAAAATTGACACCATTGTCCTTGTCTTCAGTATCTTTTTCTGTCCTGCAGCTCTTGTGAAGGTGAAACTCCGACTGGAGTCAAAAACATGATTGACAAATTCGACAGCTGTTTTGAAGCACCGCACAATGAACAGCCTGGAAAGTGGATTTCAGCTGCAGGTCTGGTTTCATTCGTTTTGGTCACGCATTGTTGTGCAAAACTTTTGAGTGTGAGTATTCATTCATTCAAGTCAAGCCAAGCCTTGTTTTGAAAAAAAAAAAAACATTTTGCACACGATTGTTGAGCAACTTCACTATCAGCACGCAAAACAGCGTGAATTTGTTTGACTGTTTTCTTTGGGCAATTTTTTGTATATAAAATTGCACACATGCAGAGGAAAATTGGTTTTACTTGAGGCGGACTCCCAGTTGGGCTTGAATGCCTCTGCGCTGGTTTTCAACACTTGAATTGGAAGTTCGGTAAAACCGTTCCGAAAGATTCTGCCTTCTGGTGTCGCATACCTCCTGGACTGCAGGTAATACAGCCTTTGCACACTGAGATGACTAATTTCTGCAGGCCATGTCAGGTTTGGCTGTCCCAATGATGTCTACATGTCAGAACACAGCAAAGTTTGCAACGGCTGAGCCAATTTGGAAGTGAGTTAAACTTCTCCGACTGAAACTGCTTGTCAAAGAGACTGACCTTGTTTGTGGAAACCTCGTCTCTGTTTTTGAATGTGGCACGTAAATGGATGACTTCCCAGGTATTGGCCATGTGCAGAGTATTACATGTTGGAAATTCAGCATCCATTCACGTTAGCTTGACATTTATTAGGATTCATAAATACACACTCTTTTTTGAAATACAAATGAGGTCATGAAATTCGATTAATATTTCATCTTGATTGGAGACCTCCGAGGAGCCTCAGTGCACACAATTGAAACGGTTCAGTCGGCCAGACTCTGCTCTGCCATTGCGCACGCCTGTGCTGTTTCAGGATGTTCAGCCCAACCTTATTTCAAAATAAAATTCACTTGGTTTGAGTTGTCAGTCCAGGAAAATTTGGTGTGTCGACGTCAAATCTTGGATTTTAACTTTGGCAATAAGAAAATTACAATACTTGGCAGTTTTCAGGCACTACAAATCCAATCCGGCTTTTCACGGGTATGGGTATCGTGTAGATGTACCAATATTTTCGGTGCCAGGGTGCAGCAAAAAACCAGTTGTTTGATCAGAAATATTCAGTCGTGCTCCTGCAGGGACCTCAACAATATTCATGGGATTTTTAGCGCTGATAGAATTGTCACATCCCTTCCCAAATTATGATCGATCTTGTGGTCAAACGAGCTTTGCACACTTCTGCCTTGTCATGTGTTGCAACTTTCAGTGGATTTGTCATTGCATATTGCAACAAATACGAGGAACGTACAAGTACTTTGAACGACTCACTGCTCTGTTGTATTCTGAACGTCTGGTGGATGCTCCATTCTCTTGGCAAGGAACAAAACATGCAGGTGGTGGATTCAAATTCCAGCTTCTTGTTTGAAGTGACAAGTCCAGTGTACTTTCTCCCACTTGTCAAAGCAACACGACTCAAAAAACCTCACACATTCAAACAGTTGTTTCTCACTGCGCAGATGATGAAACTTTGGAGTGTTTCACTTCATCAACCTTTGGAATGGTTGATTTATCAATGGAGTTGAGTGAACTTGCAGAAGGGGGTAGGGCGACCTTACACTTGTTGCAAAGAGGAAACAAGAACCTGAATTTGAACAAGAACGTGAACGCATTTAAATTTTGAGGAACGTGAACAGGTCATTGAACAATTTAAAATTTTTACGAATGACTGCATTGACAGAGTGTCTGAAGCAGGCAAAGAAATTGAATGCAGACGAAGAACAACAAAAGCCGGTTCTGACGGTGCCATCAAAGAGAGTACTTTTGTTTATGGAAGTTTGCCCTGACTATTTTAAACGCCGCTCTTGTCGCAGGTCTTCATTTTGTTTTGTTCTTGCAATGCATGGAAATAGATGGAGGATTTTGTTCAAGGACCCAGCTGACTCCATACATGTCGCAACCTTTCTGTAGGAACCATTTTGAAGCATGATTACTGACGATTGCTGTCGTGGAAGAGGACGCCTTACCTTGATCGGAAAAAGGGTACGAAATGGGTCGTCTCAAACGCGCAATGTTGCAAAGCGCCATGAAAAACCATAGCCACGTCCCCAAATATGTTTCATTTCTCCGTCTCCTCAGCGCAAGTTGAAGAGATCCAGTGCAGGGACGGCGTCGCTGTTATGCTGACGACGGGTTTTGAAGTTCTCTCTCAACAGTGATCTGCTCATGCGGCAAAACCATCATGCAATTTCAGAACTGAACAGCAATCCTGAAGTTGTTGTTTCTTGGCTGAGATCATGTCGCCTTGACTTGGCTCAAAGAGCAGTTGGTACCATACATAATGCTGGAAATCCTGTTTTCCATGCATTGAGGAGACGTGCGGATAAAGTACACAATATGTGACAGTTTGAGTCGTAATTAAGCTTGATGCAGCATCCTCCACGTGATGGATTACATGGATTACAACATCCAGCGCGCGAGTCTTGTGTGAGTGGATGTCTGCGCACAGAGAAGCCGCGGGAAAGCGTGACAGGTGTACATTTCTTCTGCAGCCGAAACCTCGCCCTGGCCCCACGACAAAGCTGAACCGTATCAAATTATCAACACACTGTTTCACAAAAAGAACATCTGATGGATCCATTTCAAAGACATCCTGATGAGTCTCAAGTGGGCGGGTGTGTCTTCCTGAACCTTTTGTATCGAAGTGTGCGTGCCTTGTTTCCGACGTGAAATGAATTCTTGCATTCTCCCACGGCAGTGTGCTGTTGCAATGTGTCGCTTGTTCCTGCGACTGGGTCACAGGAAATCAAATGGCAGCAGTTTTTGGTCACGTACAAACGTGGCTTGTGCAGATAGTATCGAAAGACAACAGTGTGTGGTCAATGCACATTGTCTTTTAGTAAACACGAAGCCAAAGGCACGGATGCATGGATGGAGTATTTTGACGGAAGAAGACGAAGAAGAACTTTGAGAAGTGAGGCTTTGAAAGAGTTTGATCCGAGTTTCCATCAGCGCGGTACCGCAGCGTGGAGTGGTTTGCAGGTAATTGACTGGGCCTGTTGGAATGAAGCGTGATTGGCAGAAACAAGCTGAGGATGTATTGATGAGAGGTCTGGATTGCACTCAGTGGATCCATGTTAATTAATCTTAAACACGACGTTCTCTGCAGACATCGAATCCACGGTGGTCTCCAGTTGTATAAAATATTTATATATTTCTCATCGCTGAGCACACTGCGTGCACACCTGTGAGACCCCATGTTATTTTCGCCAGGCATCAAGCTTTCGTGTAATTGTTTTTTGGCCCCGGGAGATGAGCAGAGGTTGTGTCAGAGCTCTGAAGACAATGATCAGAAGCGCCAAGGAAATGCGGACGTTTACCAAACTGACACCACGCATTGACGACGATTGACGTTTGACAGCTGAAAGAATGTCAAGAAATGGGAAAGGTCTGGAACGAATTTTGCACAAACATGTGTGCACCAGCTTCCAGTTCACCCGACAACGCTGGATCTCGTTCCCAGCTCAACAGAGAAAAACCTTGTTGATGTGACGCCGAGCGACACCCTGCGAAATGAAGCAGTTCTGCTGAAGATGTGTCCGAGAAAATTTTTTGACCTTCATCTTGTTTTCTGATCGACATGGATTCTTCAGGTGGCTGAAAGTTCTTTCCTTTTGATGGTGCGTCGACAGAAGTGTTCGTTGTCAATCAACAAGACACAGCAAGTGAAGTACGAGTATAAACAATGTAAAACCCTCACTTTTGGCCATTTTGACCTGAGTCCATCTGTGGCAGAATGTTGCATACCCTTCCCCAAATCAAAACGGGAAATACCTGTATTGTAGACTTCAGATTCTGAAACAAAGTTCCAATAGAAGCAGGGGTATCAATATTTGAGAGGTGAAAAATTGATGAACAGATTCTGAAAATGTGAGCAATGAGCATCAATTGGTCAAACAAGCAAAGGTTTCACCTCCAAAAAGTTTTCACACCCACGTCCAGTGAATCTGGTCAAAACTGGACCTCAACCCCTTTTCCGAAAAGAACGTGTTTCCCTACATTTGTTAGAGTGCTCGAAATTTTGCAGGAAAATGTTCACAGCTGGACTGGCTTCCCGTTTGCGCACCATGGATCTGGGTCTCTTGAAGAAATGCTGGTGATAGCCCCGCCTCTTGAGGCTGAACAACGAAGAAGACATGACATCTCTCATATCTCTCTCTCTCTCTCTCTCTCTCTCTCTCTCTCTATCTATCTATCTATCTATCTATCTATCTATCTATCTGTCTATCTATCTCTCAACATTCTGGTTCAGTTCGAACGGGACGTGACAAGGTGTGTTGGTGTCAGTTGTCTGAAAATGACAACACGACCAAAATACCTGGGAAAGTTGCACGCAATGACTCCGTGAGTGACTTGATCAAGTGAAAATTGTGAAAGTCCGAAGTGAACTGATGCTTTCGAGACGCAGATGTGGCTTTCATTCGAGTTCTTCCAAATGAATGACCAAACTTCCCATTCTCAGCCAAGCTGTTGCCTAACGCGTGAAAAAGGTTGTTCTTTGACTTTTCATTGGCCTGTAAAATTTGTTCACAAACATCAGCACAGGCAAAGACCGTCTGTGAACAAGCCGATCCCAAACTGCGTGGACCGATTCTGCAAATGCTGTTCTGACAACTTTAACCCAGCGAGACAAACCCTTCTATTTTGTCCTGCTATCTGCAGGTGTAGCTAATTGGCCCCGGTGGATCTCGACAGGAAGATGCTTTCCTCGAGCTGTGTGACGCATGAGCTGAACTGGAGCTGAAGCTGAGATCGAATTGAGAGTTCATGAAAGACTGAGATGCTTTTCACAAAATTTGTTTTCTGACAAATTCCCGAAAGGAATCTGTATGTGTTTTTCCTCTAATGCAAGAAGAAGACTGTCCCAAAGATTACAGGACCCTTTCCTCCCTCCTAATTTTTTGCACAGACCCGAATATTTGAGTCCTGCTACACGTAGCAGTTGTACACAAAGTTGTGCGCTTGGGCTCAGTGCGCACCATTCTTGTTTTTATCTTCATAACCTTGATGTATGTGTGGAATGTGAGGCCAACACCATGCACTTTTCATTTCTGTCAGCTGCAACTGCAAAATTCACATTTGCACGACACAAAAGAAAGGAACAAATCTGATATCATAGCCCTGAATTAGCATGCAAAGAACACACTCAATTTGGGTCTGACCTGTCTCCTTTCATGTTCCCTCGTGGATCACTTGTTCCGATTGGATTTATTCTCTGAACAAATCCAATGTCTTTGGCACACAACGTTGTTTCCATGTTTGCTGACATGTTTTCTTGTCACAACGGTTATTTGATCAGAGGCGAGTTCCTCGCCTGATATGACTTAAGCTCCTTGTTCGCTCCTTGTACACTCCAGGCAAGTAACGTGACTCCGATAGGCTTTTTTAGGACAGATCGCACTGAATTTAAGTTCAGGTTTGACCAAAGACAAGAAAATCACTTGAAAGTCCCAAACGAACCCCCAGCTGATGAGGCTCTTGTTGCGAACTTTGATGGGTTCCTTTCACCGGGGAATTAATCAGGCTGAGCAGGACAAAAGCTTCACTTCTGTCAAAGATTCAACTTGTTCCTTTGCTTCAGAGTATGTTGAGGTATTTTGAAGAGGTGAACAAGTTGGGAAAAGTGAGAAACATGTTCACCTCACAAAGAGGACTCTGCACGGAGTGTCTCAGCGCAGCTTCGTCGCTGTGCAATGAACTGAGTTTTGTCATTCAACGTGCATTTCAGGACATTCTTGATTTGAGAGTTTCAGTGACGAGCGTGCAGACAAGCAGCTGTATTGAGTTGAGAGATTTCCAATGTGCATGAGCACACGTCACAGATTGCACTCTGAAGCGTGTGTATTTGTGAATCAGTGAGAACTCCGTCTGTATTTCTTTATTTGTTTTAGTTGATTGCTTCTTTTGTTGTTTCCACGAGCACTGGCTGGTGCGAGACGTTTTGTGACAGTTTCTATGCCGATGGTACCACCGAAATGTAAAGACCAAATCTCGAACCAGTGCGTGAGTGAAAAGAACGCATTATTTCACGTTTTCAATGGGCTCTTGTGCCAAACAAACACTTGCAATTTTGTTTGCAAAATATGAAGAGCCAATTGCTTTGTTTAGGACAATTAACGTCGCACAAAAGTGGGTTGATAAGTGAAGCGTTGACAACACGGCAGGTTTTTGCTGAAAAATGTGCGGTTTCTGTCGATGATTTCTGTCGATGTTGAAGACTGCGCTTGTGCAAAGCACAAACTCTGAAACATGCATGCATGAGAAAGTTGTTCACGAACACAAGTTGCGCAGAAAAAGACGGTCGTACATAGATCTATTCGCATTTGCAGATGTATCTCTGTTGCTTCCAACAGAAGAGAAAGAGAAAAAATGTATGATTCGTCAGCTGCAGTTTTTGCTCAAGCAGAACGAAACGAAATTCAGATTCAGTTCAGACGGAAAGACATTTCTGTTGTGCCCGTTGGGTGTGTGCGTGCAGCAAGAGTCTGCTGGAAGCGTTTCGTGAATGTTTCCAGTGAAAGACGACAAAGCGCTCCCAGACTCAACTGTTGCTGATAACAAGTTCAGGTGGCTCTATTTCCTTCGCAAGAACTTCCAGTGTTCTATCTTGAATGCTAAATTACTCGGAATGGAACTTGTGATTCAGTTTCGTTTGGAGTTTGTGGACCAAAACCATATGCATTGGTTGATTGGATCAAAGCAATTTCAATGGTTCCTGACAAGTAATCTTGTCGGGAGAGGAGAGTTTGTTGAAGAATTTTTCTTCCTCAAAGAGAGTCTTAAATGGGGCTTCATTGTGATGGAGGGGTCCAATCCGACCTTTCTCGAATTCTGTTGTGGGTGTGCAAACATTGTCGATTGACTTTCTATTCGTGGTGTCGAGCATTTATGTATTGAACGGATTCCTCTTCATGAAAGCAAGTTGCTCTTTCAAAGCCTGTTTGAAACGATCACATCTTTCTGGCAACACAAACAATGGAAATGTCAACTCTGTTCAACTTGAGACCTCAGCAGATTAGATTTTTCCTCTCGGCCTTCTTTTGATTTGCAAGTTTGTTGGTGAGTGACTCTTTTTTCTCTTTCAGAAATAACAGTGCAGATTTTTATTGATCATCATGTGACAAGTCCTCTCGCCAAAGTTCAGCTTTTGTCTGATAACAGAACAGGTGCACGCTTAAATTGCTCACAATCTTCTCCGTTGTGCCAAGCAACTCCAAATGCAGTTGAAACAGGAAAAATAACATCACAGCTTTCGTGCGAAGCCTTTACCAGTTTTTATTCTGAAGGGAAGAACAAATTCAGATGAACTGTCAACCCAAGAGACCTTCAGCTCAACATTTCCACGCCACAACTCACAGGAAAAGTTGTCTTTCGCCAGTTTCTGGACTTTGGGTTCCATTGCACACAACGGAGCTTGCACAGAAACCTGACGTCTGCTTTCTGTTCTAGTTTGCTGGGTCTATCTTAGGGTCAAGTTGGTTCGAGATCGAAGGAAGAATTTCTGCGGTTGTACAAGTGCTTTAGGATTCGGAATATTCAGGTTCTCGGTGTTTTGTGTGACCGTGCCTTTTGAGCTGAACACCAGGATTGGTGCAGGTTGGATTCTTTTGTGATCCATCCAGTTTCAGCTGAAGCCAACCTGATTTCTTTCCTGTGTGGCCAACAAATCGTAAATAGATTTCTGTAATGTGTTCGTCGCGTCTTTTCATATCCTTGTTGAGGGGTACCGACATCAGCTCCTGGCACATGCAAACTGGTCCATTCTCTCCGGGATCAATTTCACAGATGGAATACAGCAAAGCCAAGCCGAAGATCTCCATCACCCAATGCACAGGGCTGCAGTACGTGCAGGTGATGTGTGTTGCAGATGAGCACGTCTCACTTTGGTGATTTTGATGGACAAGGACCTGGAATGAAGACGAAAGGGCGACAGTCTCAACAAACATTTTTGTCTGGTAACAGCCGTTCTATTGTGGTTCCAAAGAAGGGGCATAAGAATCCAACGCCCCAAAACTGAACACATACGAGTGTAGTGGCACTCTTATTTTCAGCATTCAACTCTACAAGAAACACGCGCATTGTTCCAGGGGTTTTGGAGGTGATTTTGCTGTTCTTCTTTTCTTTCATCGTCAACTTGTTTGTTCTTGATTGGTTTGGACAAAAGAGGCCTTCGTAAATCTCCATATCGAATTATCCGATGTGATCTCTGCATGATTAGTCGAGTTCTGAGCTCTCACATGAAATGATTTGGTGACAGGTAGCCGCCCAACACGATATCGTTGAGAAAGTAGATCTGCCTGTGAGGAGCACAGCTTTGCGCAGTTGGATTGTGTGACAGCCAGATTCCTCGAGATCCCTATGTGTGTCTGTCGGCGGTGAGGAATCAGTGCGAAAGTTCATCTCGCAACCTGACAGATTCTGCTGTTCACCGCTGAAGGACCAGATTAACTTTGCGCAGAACGCGGAGAGACGAGCCACCCGAGCCTCGCACCAATGTCAGAACAGCCACCCTTCACATTTTCCACAAGCGGACCAAACCAGAACTTGTTGTCTCAAAAGAGCTTTGCGACAAAAACAAGAATACATCTTCCTGCCGGGTGCAGCAGATTGGATTGACGAATCGGCGACAGGGCCGGAATGTTCATTGTCCAGGCGGAGATGCTCGCCACTCAACATCGCTGTCGTTTGTGTGCATTTCCTAATTAGATTTGTCGGTTTAAGCAAGGATGTCAGTGGCGAAATCTTGTTCCATGTATTTACTTGGTTGAAGAGTTGTGCCAAAAGCTGCTGGTGAGTCCGTTGTCGGCATCGATACTTTTGTCTTGGTGCCTGACAGGACCGTTCCTTGTCCGATAATCCCCGATTTGCCCAGCTTCCATTTCCTGCGCCTGGCTGGAGAAAGAGCCCGTGCTTCTGATAAGCTGAATGCACTCAAATTCAGCAAGAGACGTTTTTGTATCGCTCCAAAAGCAAGTTGTGAGGCGTTCTCAACAAGGGTTTGGGCAAATCTGCTGAGTTGGTACAGGCAGTGTTCTACAATGTTCCAGTGGTTGGTGCAGACGGCAAAGAGATTTTGAGATGTTTGGATTCACTATGGCAGCTCTATTTTGGTCATTCCTTCCAGAAGACAGTGAATCCTGATGACACAACTCTTCCAGTGTCTTGACCCGATCAACCAGATTTTTACTCCTGCAGAAAACGTGATTTCAAGGCCAATAAATGTGCATGCTAATGTCTTGGGTCGCGGCCCTTGAACTGTGCAGGTTGGCTGTGATCAGAAAGACCTTTTTTGCAGCTCTTTGAGAGGTTCACTGTGACGAAAAAGAAACACAACACAAAGCTCTGATCAGAACTACAGACACCGCCCCGGCAAAGCCAGATAACCAGACGAGTGTCCTGGTTGCAAATTTGGATGTGTGCGCAAGGAAAAGCAGGCTGAGATGAGTAATGTGATTAGTCGCTATCCTGGCTCCAGAGTGTGCGACTTGATTTCAGAACAAATCCATTCCCGGTGGACCATCTCCTTCTCTGCTATAAATCACGTCGCCACATCCCTCGCGTTTATCATTTCTCAAGAGTCCGTGTCACTGGATGATCGCTTTTCAAAGGAAGCCCCCAACACACGGGTTTCGAAGATTGCCTGACGAAACAGCCACTCAATTTCAGTGTCTTCAAGTGCCACAACAATTCTTGCTCTAGCTTCTGATTTCTAAAAAGTCTCTCAGGAACAAAAGAAAGCCCCGACAAACAAACAAGCAGGCCAACTGTTATTTGAAGGACAAGTAGATCTGCATGTATCTGTAATCATCGACCTCATGCAACATGTCGCGTTCAATTCGAAAGGAACGCGCATCTCCTGAACCTGCAGGCTTCGGTCTGTTTCCTTGCGTGTCAACTGTCCGACCCTTTCACCAAAGTGAAGAATAAACAAAATGGAAGAATCAAAAGTACACAAAGAAAAGGCCAGTCAAAACTTTTTGTGCAAAGGCAAAAACAAAAACTATGCTGGCTTTTGCAGAAAGCGCTTTTGTCATTCACCATTTGAGCCCAAAGTGCTTCCAATTCTTCCTGCACCTTTTGATTGAAAAGGAAGAGACAAGATCTTCGGTGTCGTGACAACACGTCACAAACAGCTTTTATTACTCCTCAGCTCATGACACAGATCCGAGTCAGCGGTTTCATCGACAGCGCTCACCAGACTTTTTCCATGTTTGCTTGATCAAGACACAAATGCAAACACAAATTGCAAACACAAATGCAAACACACACACGCACACACACACACACACACACACACACACACACATGTCAAAGACAACCACGCTGAAACCTTACTGCTGCAATGTACGTCCATGGTTCCACACTGGGATGGAAAGAACATGTGAGCACATTTGTTGGAAAAGAGACGCAGTGAGAGGCTTTCGTCATTCAGCCTGGTGCAAAAGAGGATACTGAAGTCATGTGTCAACCACATATATATATATATATATATATTTAGAAGCTAAATTCATCAAAATGATTTCTTCTGTCTCGTAGTGCTCACTTTGTTCGCAGACTTCCCGATCCAAAGCAAACAGACACGACAGACAACATAGGAATTCCCTTTTCCGCTGGCTCCGACTCGAATCATTCCGCTCATGCCTGGGCTCGGGGGCTGCAAATCACTTGTCCTCCTTTGTGTAAATTCTGCAGAAAAGCTAATTGTTGGAGACATCTCCACCGTGGAATAGTCTGGCTCTCATTCAAATCAAGCCATTTCCTTCCTTTTGTCATTCTATCTGATATGACCCATGGAAGTGTCTGATTTAATTTGTCTAGTGATTGATAATACGATTTCCTTCTTGCTGCCTTTGGGTATTGACAATGAAGACCACTTGATAGGAATTGTAGTTTCTCTTGCTGCTTGCTTCACAGACAAAATACAACCTCCTCCAGATACTGCGTCACTGTCAAGGATCCGTCGCAAGATTGTGTCACCTGGTCATCTTGTTGCTGTCATGTTTCTGTCTTGACTCAGTTCTTTAGATCCAGAAATGGTTTTCAATGCTCGGCTCTGAACCTGGGAATGAGGAAAGCTTCCAAAGGTATTTGCGTTCACTAACTCCTGCCTGAGAGCATCAACTCGATATGTGCTGATTCTACACGCTAACAGGAGAAAATAAACCAACAAAGAAATGTCTTTGCTTGGAAAAGATTAAAGCAAAAGTGTAATTTTACGCAACTCTCTCTTGCTTTTTGTCAGGGCTTTCTTTGGCTCAGCTGTTTCGTGTGAGTGTGTGTGCAGCTTGTAGATCTGCTCCTGACAGCGCAATTTTCTTCTGCATGTTTGCTCGCCTGTTTTTCCATACCAGTCCGTTCGTTTGATCAGAGACATCAGTCTTTTCAATCTAAATGTTGTCTGCTCTGCGGCGCAATGCCATCTACGCGATTATGCAAAGATACTATCAACGGATTAAACGTTCTGGCATCAAGGGGTCGGCAGAGTCTTGCATGCAACGGTCTGCAGTGAATGGCTGTCCGAGGAAATCTGACAACGCTTTTGAAAGTAACATGTGATGGATAGGGTCAATAAAGTTTGTTACCTCTTCTGCTCATTATGCACTGTGTTCAGAGTGCACTGCAATATCAAGAAAAGTGTCATGTGTAATCATGTTGAGGAGTAGGGGGCAGATCTGACAGGAGATCTTGTCCATAGATGGAGATTCTGCAATCCAATTACGGAGATTGAAAATACCCATCTGCAGTCAGCTGTGTGCAGCATGGTGACGTTTATAGGCCCAAGTCTGTAGACAGTAGCAATCGCACTTCAAAGTTGCCAGGACCACATCTGCCTGCAGTGCATACTTAATGCTGCGAGGGCACACAAAAGAAAAACAGGAGCATCATCAAATGTCGATCTTAGACCTGTGTGGTTGACCTCAGCGACGCATCTGTCCAAGGGAATCAAATTTATTGGTCTGTTCACTTGTGCGAATGGTGCTGCTGCATAAAGTTCGTAATTAGCCAGGCGAATTCGCACCAAATGAACTCAATTTTTGACAAACGAAGTCATCTTCATGACTTCGCCATATTCTGTCTTTGGGGGATTGAAGACCGTGTTTTGGTACTCTGATCTGACAGAAAGCGGTCTCTGCGCATACAGGCAGCACTATCTCCTTGAACAGAACAGCAGCTCGCGCACAGCTTGATGCATCACACCTGAAATTTAATTAAAACTGTCACAATCCGTTTACTTATGAGGCCTTTAATTTTCACATGCCAACAGCTTGTTTGTTCGATCAGTGTGGCTGAAAGTGTTTTTTATTAAAATTGCGACGCTCTGTAACTCATCCTTCGCGTGAATGAAGAAGTGTTTGGGCTTCTCTGTTCCTTCCTCCCTTGCGAGCGACATGGTTTGTTTGCAAACAACAAACTCTCAGGTGAATCATACCCGTGTTAGCAAGGCTCTCTTCTCGTTCAACTTGAAAACTGCTGTTGACTTTCTCCAGCATTTTCAATTTGAGGCTGATGCCAATGTGTCTGCACGATGCCTCAATTGCTACACGATGCATGTGTGGGGCCCACCGCACTGACGAAACATTGGCAGATGCAAAAGTTTCAACTTTTTCTGTTTCAGCTGTCACTTTGTGTCAAAAGATTCGCACGAAATTTTCAATTCCTTGGAAGAGAATTCCGAGTTAGGGACAATGGCGACAAATACCAACCACAGACACATCAGTGAGCTGGAGGCACCCCAGTCTGCCGAAAAGGTTGGTTGAAATGCCAGATGTGTGCTCGTGTACGAGTGTATGTTGTTACAAATTCAGGCGCCTGCATTGCAAAGGAAACCGAGTGACGAAACCTGCAAACTCTCGAGCCCTTCATCGAGCTTTGTGTCTCAAAACCAAAGAGAAACGGCAAAAAAATAAACCACTCAATCTCTGGAGTGGTGAACATCATCTGAAATTCTAAGCATGACTGTGAGTGCTACTCTAAGCTCATGCTAAGTCACTCAATTTGTGGAAACAAGTCAATATTTTGTTCCTGTACAGAGCCACTTATCCATCTGTGTACACACTCAAAAAACCACCGAGTCTCTCTTTTCGACACTCCAGAACACATGGGTTTTTGATTGTTTTCCTTCGCATCAACGCATCCTTTGAAAACGCGCTTCTCTGCGTCTACAACATCATTGTGAATCCCAACCTGCGTGTCGCAGAATTTGCAACTGTTTCTGAAACTATATTTGCACGAACTTTGCCCGACATTCCATTTCATTACGCCCGCAGGCGGTGAAAGTTTGATTTCGCCAAGAAAATGAAACAGCCAACGTCAGGCAATTGTACTGCCAGGGACAAGTTGTAGCGAAAAATACAAAGCCTAGTCGCAGCAGTGTTGAACCCTTCCTTTCAACGAAATAAAACGAATCCGAAAAAAAAGAGTTTGCCACGTCATGTAATTCCAGACTTGGGTCTACAAAATCCCAGACCCGAAAACTGGCACGCAGTACTTTCATGTGGATGTGGATGCACGTCATGTTTTTCGTTTCTGCTGCGGAGAAGTGGCAGCATTATTGTTTGATCCTGAAGGCTGAAATTTGGAAAAAAGGCTGCAGAACCATCTCAGGCCAAAGAGGTGCGTGGAAGTGAGGGAGCAAAGCTTGATGCTCTCGGCGACATCATATTCATATCAAAGTTGAAGAGCGACGTCTTGTAGCTTGCAGACAGCTCTTTCACTTGAGCATCGCCACGGATCCAGCTTTAATATCCAACTGCCACACATTCGAATCCAGCTCTCTGGTGGAATTCGGGTTTCAGACTGTAGATTCAGACCTTCTTTCCAAAAACACAGAAGTCTCAACAAATGAGTCTTTCACATTTGATGCTCAGCGACGAGGTATCTGATACGATGGTATCATATTTGCAGGCTGCAGGTTGTCGTTGGCATCTTACATGAAGAGTTGCAATTAACTCTGGCTTAATTGCATGGTTTGTCTTTCCAGCATCATGTTCGTTGATTGCACAACCTTGTGGTGGCAAAACAACTTTTCTGGATTGTGTTTGCTGTCCTTTCTGTGCTCAACAAATCATCTGTGCTGTTTGTTGGGAACCGTGTTAGACAACGCAGAGAAAAACAGAGATCTCTCTGCGTGGGAGTGCGATAAAGAGAAGCCCGAAATGAGCCAAAAATAAGGTTTCGAGAAAGGTCGAGTACTTGTCCCCAAAGTGCAAGCCGGAATTGAAGAGCGTGAGCCCTTTTTACGTGATTCAACATTTGCGTGTATGAACCAGATCTGCAGGTATTTGGTGACACCCACGAATGTTCATTTTGGCTTTGTTGGCAACAAAAAACATTTGTGACGTTTGGGCCTTTCAGTTCAATCACATTGAGCAAACATCAAGCTGAAAACAGGAAGACATTTACGGATAAAGTTTCAAGCTTCCACATCGGTCTGCCTCCTCCACAGTGGAGCAGTGCACTTGTTGGGCAGGAGCTTCAATGACTCGTCTTGGTGGTTGGAGCAAGGAACACGGCTCTAATGAAACTACACTCATTCACATCATGCCTCCTGTCCATACTTTGTCGCTGCTTGGACAACAGATGGGTTACAGATGAGAAAATGAAAACGCCGATGATTACTCTTTCAAATAGAGGGTGACTCTTTTCGTGGGCATCTTTGAAGGGCCTAATTTGCTGTGCGGGACGTCTTTTCGCGAAGCCACACAGCACCTGAGCAGAGCTCGACGTTGACATTATCATGAGGTTCTCCCCCACAGTTGAGTCTGTCCATTCACTGCTCAACCAGGGGTTGGTCCTGGCTTTCGGTGGAAGAGGCAGGACTGACCGCTGAAGAATTGAATCACAACCTGGAAAAATTGAGCACGAGAAAGTTAACAAATAGCACAAGACTTTGTTTCGTACGGACATCCCGAGTTGCCAATGTCAGATAATCTTTGGTTCTATCGAAAGGCAAGATTCCAGGGAGACATTTTGTGCGTCACAGGAGATCGAAGGTCTGAAATCTATTTCGCGTGTGCTATTTTGTTCGTCAAGTGTTTGGAGCACAGTCTCCAAAACAATACCCAACCTTTGCGGTGAGTGAAAAATGCGTCTGCCACTCAAGAAATTGATTCTGTGTCGTCGCAAGGGACAATCATGCGGCTCCACGGATGCATCTTGAAAACAAACACTTCGGAAGATTTCGTCAGACGTAAATTCGTTTGCCTGAAGTCCTGACTGTCAAATCATAATCTCCAGCTGTTCTTGCCGATGACTGGAGTGTTTTTGTGTATGCACGAAGCGCAGCTCTGCAGCTCACCTTCTGAAAGCCGGATGAAGGTGTCAGTTCACCCTCAGACGTATCCCAGCTAATTGGCGTCAAGTAATGGCAAACTAGTAATTTGTCTTTCGTTCACTGATGGTTTGGCTTCACGTCTTGTGCAGTATGGGTGGCCACCCCTGACAACGCGATACCTTTGACTATCTTTTGTATTTTGTTACTGTTGTGGCTTCGTTCTTTTCGCTCGAGCTCCTGGTTGTCGAGCTTCAAAACTTTGTTTCTGAAGGCGCACAAGAAGCCCGTCCGGAATCTGGATGTTGCGCGTTCTCGTGAGCATGTCCATCAAACGGACAACACACGATGGTATGTTGAATCTCATCACAGTCCCCAGGAGGCAAGTCTGACAAAAGATGCGCTGAGCGTTTGAAGTACAAGAGAAGCCAGTGACTTCGTCAAGAAATGACATGGGAATCTTGACAAAGCGTTCGAAAGCATCAGATTAAATGCTCACCACTGTCGTGCAGCGATTAGATTGGCCAAATTGCCCGGTGAAACGAAGCAGGAATGAACAGATTTGGTGTTCACGTGCCCCAAACTAACGTACTTACCCACCTTGGTACTCATGTCAAGGTTGTTGGGTGACAGCACACCTCCTGGAACCTGCTGCTCAACAATGACTGGCTTGAGGTTTTCCTTTGTGTCCACCATTTCTCTGTCGGACAAGAATTGGCTCCATTTCGGTCCCTGTCGTAATGAGCTGAAGCTGCGCAAAGCTCTGTCCCCTGAGCCCCGCACCTTCTCAAGTTCATAAAAGTCATCTGAAAATCAGCACTTACAAAGGACAGGTGAATGGGCAGACACAGATGATTTTGCCGCCCAGCGACGTGCAGCAGATGATCGGAAGTGAAGAGTCCAATTGTGTCAATTCGTGCGCCTTTTGATTTTCGTTTGCTTGTTTCAATGCTGCAAGTGTTGACACACGTTTGAGTTGGTGTCGACTGCATTCCACACCTGTCAGTCTTTGATCAAACATTTGTCACACATTATGAGCATGTGTGAAGTCTGCAAGGTGCAGTTTTATGCCAAGATCAACGATACAGACAGGGAACAACCACTCGAATGAACAACATTTTCACATGTCTCTTTCCACAAAAAGATTCTGCACAAAACGGCTGCCAGTCAGGTTGTCTCCGAGTGTCATGGAACATTCAAGACGCCTGTAACATGTTGGGCACGTTGCTTTTCGTGAATATCTGCTGCGATTCCGCGGCAGTGTGTACACCTCTGGCTGGCGGGTCACTTCGGGGTCGTGTTGCCATATGATGTGACGACTTAAAGCAGAAATGGGAGCGAACGCAATCTGATAGATTCTAATGGACTGGAAAGGCCACGGCAAATTCAATTGACTATGTCAGTAAATGGTCTTCATATCACGTGTCACTGTGCTGTGATGGTTTTTCTCCAAACCTCATGTTGGAACCACCAAGCCTCAACAGACGAATTCGCACCTACGCTATCAATTAGAGGTCGCCCTACTTCTGTCTGTTGCTCCCCTGCTGCATGTCTCAATGAGAAAACAGCCAAATCACTTTTTCTGTTGACTTGTCTGAGTATGGCTTCCCACGCTCGTAAATGGCATATGCCTCCGCCGCGGACAGTAATTGAGAGACATTCAGTGAGGAAGCTGTTGGTGTCTCTTTCGTTGTCTTGTGAAGTGAGTTCATGAAATTCTTCCAAAATGTGAACATTTTGCACTTCCTGGTTGACGTTTGGTTGAACTGAAACATGTGGCTGATGGTCAATCCAGAAATGATGCAACGAATCCGGAAGGAATCGCAGCTTTTTGTTTCAATCTGGACGTTGCATGATTGATGTAAATAGCCTGCAAACAACACAATGTGCTGCATTCACAAACCCAGCACCCAGACTTCCTGTCATATGGTGCAAGAAATGAAGGTTGACATGTGGCCATCCGGTTAGAATACTAATGCGCCATCGCAAGTAACATTGTCACTGCTGAATGGACTGGGAGTAAATCATGCAGAATGCTCCTCAACGGTCGGCTTCTTCTTCCTTTGTCTCCGCTTGGCTTTCCTTGCTCAGTTGCAGCGGACACTTGTGTTTCAGCCAGGACACCAACACATAAGTGCAACGGTACCCTGCCAAACAGAACCACATCGAAACTTTGATCTTGCGTTTGCAGGTCTTCAACAAACGAAGACACTCCAGGCTGCTTCGTACGTACGACAGGCCCTTGAACAAGAACTTCCCATCTGGGCCGATGAATGCGAAGAAAACTGCTCAGAGACGGAGATAAATGTTTCAGTCTTGTACACCTAAACCGGTGGCACAGTGCTGGATTTAACCAATTCCGTTGGCTTCTCAGCTAATCTCATTTCCATGATTTCCTCACAGTGGGTATTATGTGGGATGAAGTTAGAGTCTGGGCAGCTTTCTTTTCAATGTTTCGTCCTGCACTCTGCCTTCACTTTTTCCACTGGACTTGCCTGGAGCTCCATGCCCAAGAAAGGAAGACAATTGCGCGCATAACGTCGAGTGGCGTTGTTTCGTTCAGGAGTGGTGTGGCTTCAGAGGAAACCAATCAAGGTTGTTTTGGTGTATCATGATGTTGACCTGGAAGCAGTGAGATCTACTGGGCATTTGCTCGTGCCCAAATAGTGATGATACGTGTTGCTCAATGGACTGTTTGAGCAAAACGCATGGTGACCAACACATATGAGTGTAAATGGCATCGTTGCATGAGGCTATTACCATATCCATTTTCAAATTGGTTCACTGAGGGTCGATGGGATACATCAGAACTGACAAGTTCACATCCCGCCTGGTTTGGGACGCGAGAGTGATTTAATTCTCCCGTGCTATGCCCTTCCAGCCGACTGGCATGCTCGCTGGTGGATCCCACGTTGCAACAGCTGTTGGCTTCGTACATAAATCCTGTGTCCCGCATGGGACTTCATATCTTTGGTTTATCTTGGACTGAGTTTGCGTTGTGTGTTTTTTGCAGCTCAGAAAGTTCCGCCGGGGTTTGTTGCAAAATTAATTGGGCTGAATCACCAGAAAGTGAACAATCTCAGGCTGCCTTGTTTTCCTTTGCCAAACAGGTTCACACGGTTCGCACCAAAGGCAGAGAGTCTCGCCGTTGTTGTTTGAGATCAGGTCTGTCGTGAGTGAGTGATCCATCCTCTCCAGAGCAACACTCAGGATGCATCAGGTTGATGCCACGAAGCGTTTAATTAACCTGGGGACCTTTGTTGGAAATTTTTCGCAAGAACCTGGAACCTCAGTCGGGAGGGAGAGAAACTTCTGCCGACAAGGAGCGCAAATGGCATTTCAATTGAACACACCAACGCACGAACAGCCCGAGGAACTTGAAGAATTCTCCCGCAGTAGATCTTACGCCCAGTGTGTCCAACCAAAACAGGCGTCACGATGCGCACGTTGAGCAGCAGTGGCTGTAGTTCTGGTCGTCATAGCCGCGTGTGTTTGTATTACACCTAGATGGTCCGGGTGTCTCGCTTGTCAAAACTAAGGATCTGAGTGCACGGGCAAGGATCAAGGAACATCCACGGCCTCAGACAGTTCTGCAGTTGCTGACATGGATGTCAGATTCACACAGTGTGTGGTTCAAGGCATCAGCAGTTGGTCCGTGTGGTCGTGTGGAGCCGCGTCGCGTCGCGTGGAGCGAGTCGGGACTCGGTGATGGATGCTGATTGGTCTGCGCGGGTCACGAACCCTCTTCTGTACTGACCGCTCCGCGATTCATGACGTGTTTGCTAATACCGATCAAGAAATCGAGGTCCGTCAGCAGGGATAGCTGTATCAATCCAGGAACAAGATCACGACTGGATCAAAGCAAGAGTCTGGCAGATTTAGGCTTTTTCTGTCTTTCTTTGCATCCGTCCCATTGCAAGCACCAATCGCACGCTGCTGGTCGCACCAGTGAGATCACTATCGGGGACTTTTTGCCGTTTCCGGGGAGAGTGCTAACAAACCAATGCAGTGAAAGCTTGAAATATTCGCGTGAAGCTCGGCTTGCAAGATTTTGCTTGATATATTCATCCCGCATCTCCAGTTAAATTGTATGCGGTGAAGCATGTAATTTGTCACTGATAAAAGAAATGAAATCTTCTTTTAGGCGACTGCCCTCCCACGAAGAGGCAAGAATCTATCACTTTGAGAACATTATTAGGTTAAGCTGCGGTCCATGAATCTGATGAGTGGGTTGTGTATTTTGTTCTTGCTCGGGTTTCATAGAGCAAGGGCAGATCCAGAACAGGGGCTCTGCCCTAATGGAGGGCCTGCTTCCAACCTGGAAAAATTTATTAAGATCTGCCCAGTCAAGCGGGCCAGTTGCGGTAGTTGACAATTAAGTTTTGTCTGACATAAATTCAGAGTGAAAATTGCTTGACAACATGTGCATGCCGACACGAAGCCTTTTGAGCAACAATCAAGTGTTGATCAAAGACGATCAAAACCCGATGATTTCTCCAGTTTTGTCAAGGGGTTGGTTCCAAAGCTGTCATTCTGTGAGTGTGTCCTTTCGGGTGCAGCGCTACAATGCTCTCAACAGCGGCTGGTCCCCCCACGAGATTTGGTACCAGACGGACGCAGTTTTGGTGACATTTCGTGTTGAAGTCTCTCGTTTGCTCGCGATACAGTTTTTGGAGGCAACACAAGTATCAGCTGACAAACCAAGGTGGTCCCCCACACATTCAAAACACAACAGCCAAAATTGAAGCTGTGCAGAACATGTTGCACAAAAAAAAAAACAACCAACAAAACAAACATAGAGAGAGATCAGAGATCCTGAATTCTGCTGGAATCAACAGGAAGACTCGAAAAGTCATCAAGGTGGAAAGTGTTGCAAAATTTGCACTTTGTGAAGACGCAACGAACACCTGACGCCAAAGGCAAAAGCACCAACAGCAAACCTTGTTTTAAGCCTGAACCCATTTGTTCAGGACGCCATGCGCTTGCAGAAGACAGTTGGAGATGACAATGGGATCCTTCTGTCCAGTCAACTTTTCGGCTGATTTGGTGCCTTCAGATTATATTTTCTAACTTTCAAAGTTCAAGGTCAAAGGGATCCATTTCCAAAATCTGGACGACAAGCAGATACGTTTTGCAGTTGATTCCTATTCAGACCTTGGCTCAGGCTTGACCCTCGCTGTCCATTGGCGGAAATGTGTTGTTGCTGAAAGTGACAATTTGAAAGAGAAGATCTCTGCTCCAATAGGATCTGATTGAGATCCCCTTGTTTCACAATGCGCGTGTTGACATTTTGTCAGTTTTCTTGCAGTTTCAGACTTCTACGTTTCAAGCACAGCGCTTCAAGAAAAGTTGAACTTTTGTTGAATTGCCTTTTGGGGGTGTCTTTTTGTGCAATGATTGAAGGTTGGATGACTTCAGAACCACTGAGTGCAGTTTTGATGATTTTTGAAGCAAAGACAAATTCAATTTCCCCCAGAGGCCACTAAAAATTTACTGCAGGACGAAAAAGCGAAAAACTTTCATCTGAGGCAGAGTTTGTCCAGCTTCAAAGGGACAGAAGAATGCCGGAACTGTTTCACAGGGGAACACGGTGATATCAGAAGGGCCGCAGCCCTTTGCTTTTGTTAAAAGCCGAAGTGCCAGACAAGAAAAACACCAGAAATGCTGACAGCAATTTTTTTCGTTGCAGTTGTTTGATCTCACTTTCTCCTATTAAATTCCTATCTGCGGGGAATTGGATCAACTGGTTTAACTTGTGCTGCTACAACCTTCAGGTTTTTTATCCATTACATGGAAGTCAGCTCAGGAAAGGCTTGTAGCGAACCCGGGGAAATTGCATTACCGATCAATGTTGGAGAGTTCCCAGATCTATATTTTCCTTCACCAATGGACAGAGCATGTCCACAAATTTGCGTCAATTTTATGCACTGGATTCCACTTGAAGTTCCGTTTCCCGACCAAGAGGAACCACAGCCATCTGTCCAGTTTTTGGTGGCAAGTGACCAGATCCTCTCCTTTGTTGGCAGCGCGCTCTCTCTTCGTTCGCCAGAAATCATTTCATGCATCGCATCCTTTTTGTTTCTGCACGAAGCATAGCTTTCGAGGGCCAAGGAACAAGGAACATTCTTTGAACACCAAGTGAACTGTCTGGACAGTGTCTGAGAGAGTCCGGCCTTTGCACCGTCCACGCAATAATTTGGTTGTCATCGTTTTGTATATGAATCTACGTGAAGTTACATGTTTGTGGGCACTGAAGCAAATGTAATGCAAAGAATTTCATGTGACAGCTCAGTTCAACTGCACGGAATAGAAAGACAAACTGCTGCGAAAAAAAGCTGTGCTTGAGCTTGTCACGAACAAGCTTCAAATCTACTCTGTCACACGGAAACAAAAATAAATCCTTTTTGTTTGTTTTGCCACCTGGAATCAAAGGAATTGAGTCACTTTTTCTTGCTTTTTTTGCAGGAGACAGGGTCATAAATATCTTTTTCCTCAGAAGAAATATTTCATTCAAGAAACTTCGCACCAGAGTGACACAGAAGGGTTGTGACTTTGATGTCTTTCACAAAGCTGTGGACAAGGAAAAAGCAGTTTTGTTTTCACAGATTGAGATGGTGTGGCAGGCGGATGTCGCTTCTGATCTGATCAGAATCCTGCACCACGAGCGAGGTTTGTATTGGGCGTCATGCAGCTGTGTTTCGCCCGTTGAGGTCCATTCCTTTTCATTTGGTGATGGTCTTTGTGGCACGGGAGAGCCCTCACACTGTCTCCCCCTCATACCAACTCTCGGACAGCTTTGTCGAAGTAGCGTGTGCTGTTCGGCGATGTTTGAAGGGAGAAATCGAAAATTGAGAAGCTGCATGGGGCGAGTCGATCTGTGTCTGAATATTTCATAAACAAGAGAGGCAGAAAATAACAATCAACCGCGAGAAATCTCAGAAATCAAAGCGTGCAATTCTCTGAGTGAGAACACTGCGACTTCTGGAATTCAATCCTGCCAATTTTTTTGATACAAATCAGAACATAGACAGACGCCACAGATCGGTGTCGCAGAATACACAGTGTGTCAGGTGTGTGCGTGCTAATCAGGTTGTCCCCTCTCGTCCCCCGCCCATCAGTTTGTCGCCTGATGAAGCCATTCATGGTGCTGAGCACAACTCGCCCCAACACCTGTCTTATTAGCTCCTCCTCCATTGTGACTTCAGTGCTCGCCCACAACAATGTGTTCCAGCTTGTTGGTGATCTGTTATCCAGTTAGGTGACGAGTGCTGTTGCCCAGCATCTAATCCGGGACGCTGTTTTCAGACAAGGTGACAAAGGCAGGCAAGGCGGAATCAAGACTGACCACAGGAATTTCTGAGGAACTGCTTCCTTATCATCAGGTGAAAAATGTTCACAGGCAGCGATTATGTTGCAGTCACTCACCCAAAATTGAAACGCAGAAAATTCCCCGTGGGACAGACACTCTGTGAACTTCACCTGCAACTCAGCAGAGCTGCAGAACGTTACACAAAATCAAATTACGTCAATGAATGGACAACATCCCATCGGAACCTTTCAGTCTCCAGACGAAGATTCCACGCTCGGTCTGCAAGTCCACTGTCAGCAAGGACTCACTTAGTAACAGTTGGGTGACCCCGTTCACTTGAAGGCTGAACCTTGCCTAAAGCGGTGGGCAATGAAACTGCCATACAAGACGGATTGGTGGTTTCAAAGGTACCGTGGTCCTAATTGGCCAGATCAAATGGTCTAATGCTGCAGGTTTGGCTCTATCAATCAATTATGCGGGATGGGCCCACAGAATTAGGTATTCAGGATTACCATTTGAAAAGGGCCAACTCGTGCGATGTCATCTTGTGCTATACTTCCCATTTGACTGAGAGGGCAATACAAACTTGGCGTTTGCCCCCTTTTTGCACGTTCGCTTGTCCTCTTCTGTCAAAATACTGCAAAAGAAATCGGCACCATGCGAGCGTATATGTCTTCACACATACAATGCGCGTATGCATAGGAACCTTATCGCCTTTGAAGCTGTTTTCAGTTGCAGAGATTGTTGCGCTGCGTTGTGTGCCGAGCAGCAAAGAAAATCCACTGACTTTTGTTGTGTGTGTGTGTGTGGGGGTGGGGTGGCGGTGTCGTACATGTGCTATGAAATTGAACCACAAAGCGTGTTTCGTTCAAGAAGAACTGCAAACGCTCTTCGTGTGCATGTGCAAACTGTTTCTGCACAAAACATCAGAACACAAACAACTTGCGCAAAAACAAATTGGCAGAAAAAAAACACGTTGCGCATTTCAATCCTGAGCGACATGAAGCAAAAACAACGGCAAACTGTCCAGTTCCTTGAAAGAATCGTTTCGCTCGTAGCGCTGCGCATTTTGCATTTCATCCGTGGTTGCAAACAAGCCAAGACGTTGCACACAACAGAAATTCGGCAGGCCGGATGAACACAGGAAGAGGAAAAAACCAAAACGGCCAAGTGGATTTTGTTTGGAACAAAATGGAAACTCACCCCTATGTCATCTCGTTTGCTTCACGCTGCCGTCTCTGACAAGTTCTTACAATCAGCTGAAAGCTGTAGCAACCAGTTTGATCACATTGAAGTTTGCTTTGGTGACCATTCGACTCAAGTGGAATGGAATCCAGGGAAACAGACACTCAGCAGAAGACCACAAAGAACCGCTCAGTGATCAGCATGCAGGGTTGATGATGGTGTGTCGAACTTTTCTTGTTTGATCTTTTCATTGAATTCGTGGCCATCTTTTGCCTTGCGTCCACCTTTTCTCGGACAACACCAGAGTCACCTGAAGGTATTTCATTTTGACCCCAAATCACCCTCATGATGAGCGCAAAACTAGCCAGAACGTTGCTCAACTCATCGAACGAAAGGGACAAATACTTCAACAAGTCATTGTCTTGACTGGGAGTAGAACCTGGCAGAATGGAGGTTACCACAGAAGCACGAACAATCAAAAGCGCATTGCGAGGATTTCACCTGTAGGTGAAACTGTTTGAACAGCTTTTCTGTTGAGTGTGTCGTCGTAAGAGCTTTTTCAAGCAATTTGAGTGGAATTCTGGATGCGAGGTTTTATGCTAGGGCCGTGCAACTTGCAAATTGGGGTGCCTTGACTAGGATAATTTTGAGTGGCGTACTTCTGTCCAAGTTCTGATGCTGAGCGTCAATGCATC